>JACCEE010988000.1_pt1 | contig 12460 bp, 8 predicted proteins | sample 7449931 | NCBI WGS metagenome assembly JACCEE01 (sample SAMN15323457, study PRJNA562643) | freshwater metagenome | isolation source: river surface water | place: USA:Blue River Watershed | collected 2017-08-19 | reverse complement strand
TACCCACAGACATTATGCCTAATGGCATAGAAGATAATATTTACACTATTGCTACCGCTAATTTGCTAAATGGATTTAGCGATTCGGATGGTGATACGCTGTTAGTTAAAAATCTTACAGCCAATAATGGCACATTGACTGCTGTGGCAGGTGGTTGGAACTTCACGCCAACTGCTAATTACAATGGCTCGGTTAATCTTGCTTATAACGTGATTGATGGTAATGGTGGTAGTCTTGCTGCAACACAGAGTTTTACGTTGACGGCGGTGAATGATGCTCCAATTTTATCAGCCACTCAAGCAACTCTAGTAAATGGTATTGAAGATATTCCTTATGCAATTAAAGCAAGTGATTTATTAGTTGGATTTTCGGATATTGATGGGGATAAATTATCAATATCTGATTTAAAATCGACTAATGGTGTTTTAAAAGATAATAGTGATGGTAGCTGGATATTTACCCCTAATTCAAATTATAACGGGATTGTTAATTTAAGTTATAACGTAATTGATGGTCATGGTGGAAATATAGCAGCAACGCAAAAATTTACTTTAACGGCTGGATTTAATATTGAATGTCGTTTTGATAGCACCGTAAATCCAACCTATCAAAGTATTTTTAGAACAGCCGCTGCTCGTTGGGAAAGTATTATTACCACCGATATTCCAGATTACGAAGGAATTGATGATATTTTAATTAATGTTTCTGTAGTAGATATTGATGGTGTTGGTAAAGTTCTTGGGCAAGCTGCCCCGAAAAATATCAGATTCAATACAAGTACGCCTTATTTGCCTCATATAGGGATGATGCAATTTGATACTTTAGACATGGATAACATGTTTAAGAATAATCAATTAAATGGTGTCATTTTACATGAAATGGCACATGTATTAGGTTTTGGTACATTATGGGATTATTCACCAATTGCCAATTTATTTAAATCAGGAAATAATTATATTGGCAAAAATGCAGTTGCAGCTTATCGTGAATTAGCTCAAAATAATGCCTTATCTAGTATTCCTTTAGAAACTAATGGCGGAATTGGTACCGCCGGAAGTCATTGGTCTGAAAATACTTTTAAAACTGAATTAATGACCGGTTATGTTGATAATGTAATGCCAATTAGTAAAATGACTATTGGAGCATTAGCTGATTTAGGTTATAGCGTTAATTATGCAAAAGCCGATTCGTATACATTACCGATTCCTAGTATTACTGCTCCCTCTATTTTATTATCCGGCTCTGTTATTAATTCCGATAATAAACCGACGGCAGGCAACGATACTTTATTAGGAACGACTACTAATGATGCCGTTACTGGTTCTGCTGGAAATGATACATTGTTTGGCTTATTGGGTAACGATACTTTAGATGGTGGAGCTGGTGCTGATAATTTAATTGGTGGTTTAGGAAATGATGTTTATATTGTTGATAATGTAAATGATATTGTGAAAGAAACTTCGACTTTAACAACCGAAATCGATAAAGTAAATAGTTCTGTTAGTTACACCCTAGGCGATAATATTGAATATTTAGTTTTAATCGGCACAATGTCAATTAATGCTGCAGGTAATAATTTAAGCAATGTTATTAATGGTAATAATGCAAATAACAATTTAATGGGTAATGCAGGAGATGATACTCTATACGCTTCCTCTGGAAATGATAATGTTAATGGTGGAGTGGGTGCTGATAAAATGTTCGGCGGAATTGGCGACGATACTTATAGCGTTGACAATTTAAGTGATAGTGTTAATGAATACAATAATGCAGGTGTAGATGTTGTAAATAGTTACATTAATTACAATTTACCTGTTAACGTCGAAAATTTAGTTTTAGTGGGAACTTCCGCTATTAACGCTATTGGAAATAGTAGCAATAACAATTTGAGTGGTAATTCAGCCAATAATATTTTAAGTGGAGGTTTAGGAAAAGATAATTTAACCGGTAGTTGGGGAGTCGACAAATTTAAATTTAATTCTATCGCGGATAGTTTTAATAAATCTCCAGATACGATTATGGATTTTAAGTCCGCTATTGATAAAATTGATTTATCCGCAATTGATGCAAAATATTCCACGGCGAGTGTCAATGACAGTTTTGAATTTAGGGTGAATTCGCCTTTTACTGCTGAAGGTCAATTGCGCTTTGATAACGGTATTTTATATGCTAACGTCAATGCTGATTTAGAACCGGACTTTGCAGTACAATTAACTGGCATTACTACTTTATCGGCAAATGATATTATGTTGTAAATTATTTGCTGTTTTGGTTACGCTTTCTAATAATCCGCTCGATAAGATGCGCTAATTTTTAATTTATAGCGCATCGTTTTAGCGGTTTGAAAAAGATACTCTTCATTCCTCAACATATCCTTTTTTAACAAAAAATCTAGCCATTTTCGAGTTAAATCAGGATGTTTAATGATAGCTTTGAGGGTTTTTTGTATCATAATGATTAACCCTCATTTCACCTTATATTTTTAGATAAATGAGTGATTTTATGTGGTAATATTAGCTAAATACCATTGATAAGTTCGCGCTAAACCAGAACGTAATGGAATTTGTGCTTTCCAGCCTAATTCGGTCAATTTTTGCGTATTTAATAATTTGCGCGGCGTACCATCAGGCATGTGATTATTCCAAATAATTTCACCTTGATAATCGATAATCTCAACTAATAATTCAACTAATTCACGAATCGATATATCTTCACCCGTACCCACATTTAAATGGCTTAACATAGTTTTTGTATGTTGTTGATAAATAGGCTGATTTAATTGCATAACATATAAACAAGCCGCTGCCATATCATCGACATGTAAAAATTCACGTCGCGCTAAACCGCTGCCCCAAACTTCTACTTGAGTTTGATTAGTCGATTTCGCTAAATGAATCCGGTGCATTAATGCCGGAATAACATGACTGTTTTGTAAATCAAAATGATCTTCAATTCCATATAAATTAGTTGGCATAATGCTGCGATAATCTGTGGCATATTGACGATTATACGATTCGCATAATTTAATACCGGCTATTTTCGCAATTGCATATGGCTCATTTGTCGGTTCTAATTCACCGGTTAATAAGACCTCTTCAGACATTGGTTGTGGCGCGAATTTAGGATAAATACAAGAACTTCCTAAAAATAATAAACGGTTTATACCTGCTAAATAGGCTTGATGAATAACATTCGCTTCGATCATTAAATTTTGATAAATAAATTCAGCAGGATATTGTTGATTTGCCCAAATTCCCCCGACTTTAGCAGCGGCTAAAATGACAATATCCGGTCTTTGTTGTTGCATAAATTCATGCACCGCGATTTGATTAGTTAAATCTAATTCTTGATGGGATCGCGTAATTAAATGTTTATAGCCCTGAGTGGATAATAAACGCATAATTGCTGATCCTACCATTCCTTTATGACCTGCAATATAAATTTTGTGCTCTAATTTAATCATGATGTTAATTAAAAACCTTATTCTTTTGCAATAGAAACTTGAAAACCACTGTTTTTTAATAACGCATGGCGACGGGCTTGATCTAAGTCTTTTTCTACCATTTCTTTCACCATATCGGCAAAAGTAATTTGCGGTTGCCAACCGAGTTTTAATTTAGCTTTAGTAGGATCGCCTAATAAGGTTTCCACCTCAGTGGGACGAAAATAGCGCGGATCTATTCGCACAATAATTTGTTCTATTGTAATCGATGGCGAACGCTCAGAATTGACCTGAATAACTACGCCATATTCTTCAATTCCTTGACCTTGCCAAGCTAATTGAATCCCTAATTCAGCGGCGGCAATTTCGATAAATTCTCGCACAGAGTATTGAACACCGGTGGCAATTACAAAATCTTCTGGAGCAGATTGTTGCAACATTAGCCACTGCATTTGCACATAATCTTTTGCATGTCCCCAATCACGTTTTGCATCTAAATTCCCCAGATATAAACACTCTTCTAATCCTTGGGCAATATTCGCTAATCCACGAGTAATTTTTCGGGTAACAAAAGTTTCGCCGCGACGACTACTTTCATGATTAAATAAAATGCCATTACAGGCATATAAATGATAAGCTTCACGATAATTAACCGTAATCCAATACGCATATAATTTCGCTACTGCATATGGTGAACGCGGATAAAAAGGCGTGGTTTCGGTTTGCGGAATTTCTTGCACTAATCCATATAATTCTGAAGTTGAAGCTTGATAAAACCGCGTTTTAGTTTGTAAATTCAATAACCGAATTGCCTCTAATAATCGTAACGTTCCTAACGCATCGACATCTGCGGTATATTCTGGTGATTCAAAGGAAACTGCAACATGACTCATTGCCGCTAAATTGTACACTTCATCCGGTTCAATTTGTTTCATTAACCGAATTAAATTAGAACTATCGGTTAAATCGCCATAATGTAAATATAAACGTGGATTTTCAACATGAGGGTCTTGATATATTCCATCAATTCGTTCAGTATTAAAAGAAGAACAACGACGTTTAATGCCGTGAACTTCATAGCCTTTTTCGAGTAAAAATTCGGCTAAATAAGAGCCATCTTGACCAGTGATTCCGGTAATTAATGCGGTTTTCATTAGTAGTTTATGAGTAAATGCAAAAGGATAAACATTTCAAATAGCATTGAAATCATTTTTAAATGAAATGTTAAAAAGAATTACCAACGAACACCGCTGGCTGGTGTATAACTATCTAACACCTGTATGTAATTCGTGCGTTCAAATGCACTAGGATCAATCGCATGTTGTTGACTTAAACTGCCTTTTAATTGCTGAATTGATTGATATTCATGTTCGATTAACCATTCGGTTAATTGTTGTAATAAAAGGGTTAAATGATTTGTCCCTTTGGCTAATAATACACTGCATAAATGTACAACATCAGCACCGACTAATAACGCTTTAATAATATCGTTTACTTGATGAAATCCACCAGTAACGGCTAAAGATAAATCCACTCGACCATATAATAAAGCCGCCCAGCGAATTCTTAATAAAGCTTCACTAGAATTCGATAATTCTAATTTGGGCATGACTTGTAATTGATCTAAATCAATATCTGGCTGATAAAAACGATTAAATAAAGCAACACCATTCGCGCCTTTTTGTTTTAATTGCTGAATAAAATGCAAAGGGGAACTGAATTGCGGAGATAATTTTAAGGTAATTGGAATCGTAATTTGAGCTTTAATAGCTTGTAAAATATCCAAATAATGATGTTCTATTTGTTCACTACTGAGATGAATATCTGCAGCGATATAATACATATTTAATTCTAGCGCATCAGCCCCGGATTGTTGTAATGCCAAAGCATAATCAATCCAACCACCTTTAGAAATGCCATTTAAACTGGCAATAATTGGAATTGATAAATGAGATTTTAATTGATGCAAATGTTCTAAATAACTTTCTTGATAAGTTTTTAGATTATCTAATACAGGATAAAAAGAATTAGCTTCGCCATATCCTAAATCTTGTTGATATAAAAAACGATTGAAATGTTCGGTTTCTGCAAGAATTTTCTCTTCAAATAATGAAGACATAACAATTGCGGCGGCTCCAGCATCTTCTAATCGACGCGCACTGTCTAAAGATTTGCTTAATGGCGAGGCAGAAGGTACTAAAGGATTTTTTAATGATAATCCTAAATAATTACTGGTTAAATCAATCATGATGATTTCCTTATTTTTAATTATAAAATTGAATAAAAATACAGGTATTTAATTGACCTGTTGATTAATTTGAAGTTCTAAAACTGAGGATTGTTTTAGTAAATCAATTTGTTTTAATTCACCAAACCAATCGCCTTTATTGGCTTGTACTTGACCGGATAAAGTAATTCTTGCCGTAATATCAACCAGTTTAGCAGAGGATAACGTTGCGGTTGGCATAGGCGATTTGCTATCATCGAGAGTAATGGTAGCGGGTAAATCTTTAACTTGTAATTTTTCGACCGCTAAAGGCATTCTACTTTCAGGCGATTTAGCAAAAATAAATACGGTTTGTTCAGGATTTAATTGTGCAATAAGGTTATTAGAAATTGTTAAATGAATTTTTAATTGTACTGAAGAAGGATTAACCGATTTGATAGGATTCATTTGCGCCAATTGTTGCTGCGCTTGTTGTAATACCGGTTCAATAAAACCTGAAAGTAAATTAGCATCAGCTTTAGTTTTTGCTTGCTGCCAATATTGAATAGCCAACGGTAAATTACGCTGATTATAAGTATCAATTCCTTTGAGAATTAAAGCGGAGGATTCTAAAGGATCAAAGCTTAAAGTTTCTGTCACTAATTGTCGAACTTCATCGGTAATTTTTTCGCCCGAAGCTTGAAATAATAATCGCGCTGTTGCCCCTTTAACCGCTGCATAATTAGGATCATGAATATTCATTTGCGCATTAGCCTGACGATAAGCATTCACAGCTTCAGCATATCGTTCAAGAGCTGCATAACTATTGGCTAATAAAAGCCATCTATCAATTAATTTAGGATTTGCCGCTAATTGTTTTTGTAAATTTGTAATCAATTGTGCTATTTGTTGATGCAATTTTTCATTTTCTTGTGCTTGAATTTTAGCTTGATTTTGCACAATCAAATATTGCTGATATTGTTGACTATGGCCTAAATCAGCATACATTGCCAAACTGATTAAGATAACCAATACGCCTAAACTCAATCCAATGATCCAGTGATAAGATTTAATGTCGGTAAACTGAATATCGTCAACAATAATACCCTCTGTATCGGTTAATAAATTGTGCTGTAATTCGGTTTTTAAAAGGGCAAATTGTTCAGCAGACCATTCATTTTGTTGATATTCTAATTCCAGTTCCTGCAACCGCTGTTTAAAAATCGCAATATTGGATTGTTGATTAAGAATTTTAGAACCAAAACGGTTTTGTAACCATAAAGGTAGCAATACAATCACAAAAGCGATGAATAATAAACCGCTAATTCCTATCCATAAATCAGTCATTTATGTTTCTCAACAGTATCGGTTAATAAAGTGTGTAATTTTTGTTGTTGCTCTATAGAAAGTTCTTTGGTCAATGATTCAGAATGGGTGGTTTTAATTCGCCATCGAATGAATGCCATAATAACAATTGCTCCGGTTAATAATAATAAAAATGGCACTAACCATAGCCACATAGTTTTAGCAGAAAATCGCGGTTGATATAAAACAAAATCGCCATAACGCGCTAACATATATTCAATAATTTGTTGATCAGATTGATGCTGTTCTAACATAAAATGAATTTTCTCGCGTAAATCAGCAGCAATTTCAGCATTTGAATCGGCTAAATTTTGATTTTGACATTTGGGACAACGTAATTCATGGGTTAATTTTTGAAAACGTTGTTGAGTTTCATTATCGCTAAATTGATAAGTATCAATCGCGGCTAAAACGGGAATACTGAATAAAAAAATCAGCAGCAAAAAAAAGTAATTAATCTTGATTTTGATAAATGATTTCGATAAATATTGAACGATACTTAAAAAAATAGAATTCATAAAATAGGTATTAAAAATAATTAAGTCTCTGGATTAATTCAGCGTGCCTGATTCTGTAATAGTTGAATTAATTTTTGAGCATCTTCAGCATTAATCGCACCAATATGGCGATATTGAATAATCCCTTTAGCATCAATTAAATAGGTTTCCGGCGCGCCATAAACCCCTAAATCCAATCCTAAACTACCTTGTGGATCATCAATGACAAAACGATAAGGATTACCTAATAATTGTAACCATTGAATAGCTGCATTACGATCATCTTTATAATTTAAACCAATTAAATCGATGTGATATTGTTGAGCCATGATTAATAATTGTTGATGCTCTTCACGGCAAGAAGGACACCAAGTTGCCCATACATTGACTAATAGAGGTTTTCCTATTAAATCAGCTTTAGTTAATAATCGATTCGCCTCAGTTAATGAATTGAGTTTAAAATCAGGAAACGGTTGATTTAATAATGCAGAAGGTAATTCAGTAGGATCAAGACTGAGTCCACGATATAATAAAATTCCCAAAATAATAAACAATATCAGTGGAATAAAACGTAGCCATTTTACAGTAAACATAGTTATTTTTTATCAATTAATTACGTTCAATTATAGCGAGAAAAAATTAATCTTTTCTCGCTGTATTTAAAAGGTTTAAACAATTAATCTTAAGAAGATTGTATTTTAACTTGATTTTTCAATGCGGCTACGCTTACCGGTTGTTCCCAAGTTAATTCGGATAATTGTTTATAATAATGATAACGATGTTTTACTTCTTGTTGTGCTTGTTGTAAAAAGCTTTCCGCCGTTTCAGGATGACTATGCCACAACATATTGAAACGAGTTTCTGTCATAATAAATTCGCGATAAGGAATTGAAGGTTCAGCGGAATCTAAACGCATTGGATTTTGCCCTAAAGCCAGTTTGCGCGGGTCAAATCGAAATAAAGGCCAATGTCCACTTTTAACCGCTAAATTTTGTTGCCGATGATTATTTGACATATCTACACCGTGCGCAATACAAGGCGAATACGCAATAATAATCGAAGGTCCATTAAAAGATTCAGCCTCTAAAAACGCATTTAAAGTTTGAATATCTTTACCCGCATATGCGACATGAGCGACATAAACATTTCCGTAATCCATAGCTAATAAAGCCAAATCTTTTTTCATATTTGATTTGCCACTAGCCGCGAATTTAGCTACCGCTCCTAAAGGCGTTGCTTTGGAATTTTGTCCTCCAGTATTAGAATAAACTTCCGTATCTAAAACCAAAATATTGACATTACGTCCACTGGCTAATACATGATCTAATCCACCATAACCAATATCATATGCCCAACCATCTCCACCAATAATCCAAACGCTTTTTTGCACTAAGCTATCGGCTAATGGTAATAATAATTTCGCAGTATCATTATTTAATTCAATTAAGCGTTGTTTTAAGCTTTTAATCCGTTGCCGTTGTTCATAAATACCCGCTTCATTCGATTGATCTGCATTCATAATTGCCGCGATAAAATCATTGCCTAATTCATTGCTTAAATTTACCAATAATTCTTTGGCTTGTTCGATTTGTTTATCTAAAGCGACTCGCATTCCTAAACCGAATTCAGCATTATCTTCAAATAATGAATTACTCCAAGCCGGTCCTCGTCCTTCGGCATTTTTTGTCCAAGGGGTAGTGGGTAAATTGCCGCCATAAATTGATGAGCATCCTGTGGCATTAGCAACAATCATTCGATCGCCAAATAATTGTGAAACTAATTTCACATATGGCGTTTCGCCGCAGCCTACGCAAGCCCCAGAAAATTCAAATAACGGTTGTAATACCATCGCACCTTTAATCGTATTGGTTTTTAATAAAGCGCGAGAATATTCCGGTAAATTGAGAAAAAAATCCCAATTCTGTTGTTCTTGCGTTAATAAAGAGAATTGCGGACGCATATTTAAGGCTTTACGACTGGTATTTGATTTATCACGAATCGGACAAATATCCACGCATAAACTACAACCCGTACAATCTTCAGGCGCAACTTGATAACTAATCGATAATCCCGCCGGAAAATCTTTGCCTAGCATTTTTGCCGATTTAAAAGTTTCAGGAGCATTAATTAATTGTTCGTTGGGATAAATTTTGCTGCGAATGGCAGCGTGAGGACAAACCATAGCGCATTTGCCACATTGGGTACATAAATCGGTTTCCCAAACCGGAATTTCTAAGGCTAAATTCCGTTTTTCAAAAGCGGCAGTTCCAGTTGGAAAAGTCCCATCAATCGGTAATTGACTGACTGGTAATAAATCACCATCACCGGCAATCATTTTCGCAGTCACTTGTTGAACAAAAAGCGGAGCATTTTTTGCAATTGGAGAAATAAAATCGAAAATACTATTGGCATTATTCGGCAATTCGACGGGATATAAACTAGCTAAGGTTTCATCTATCGCTTTGAAATTCAATTCAACAATTCGTTGCCCTTTTTTACGATACGTTTTTTCTACTGCTTGTTTAATTGCAGTAATCGCTTCTGCTTGAGGTAATACGCCAGAAATCGCAAAAAAACAAGTTTGCATAATGGTATTAATTCGTTTTCCCATACCGGTTTTTTCTGCAACTTGATAACCATCAATTACATAAAAACGAATCTTTTTTGCCAGCATTTGTTGCTGCATCGTGAATGGTAAAGTATTCCATACTTTATCGATTGGCACTGAAGAATTTAATAAAAATACGCTATTCTCAGCGGCATTTTTTAACATATCATAACGATGTAAAAAAATACTTTGATGACAACCAATAAAATGCGCATCATTATCGGCAATTAAATAGGTCGCTTTAATGGGTTGTGGACCAAAACGTAAATGCGAAATCGTAATTGCCCCCGATTTTTTAGAATCATAAACAAAATAACCTTGAACATATAAATCGGTCGCATCGCCAATAATTTTAATGGTATTTTTATTTGCGCCCACCGTTCCATCACTACCCAAACCATAAAACATCGCTTGAAAAGTATTAGCTAACGCATTGGTACGGAAATTTGCATCCCAAGTTAAACTGCTGTGAGTGACATCATCAATAATTCCAATGGTAAATTGATTTTTGGGTCGGAGTTGATTCAATTCTCTAAAAATGGCGACAATCATACCCGGGGTAAATTCTTTCGATGACAAGCCATAACGTCCGCCAATCACTTGGGGGCAGCGGGAAAATTTAGGCTGTTCGCTGTACATATCCTCCATCAATGCCGCTAATACATCTTTGTACAAAGGTTCGCCTTCTGCGCCCGGCTCTTTAGTCCGATCCAAAACCGCGATTTTTTCACAACTGGCAGGTAAAGCTTCGAGTAAAGCTTGAACGGAAAACGGGCGGTATAATCGTACTTTGATCATGCCAACGGCTTCGCCTTGAGCCGTTAAATAGTTCACCGTTTCTTCGACAGCTTCTGCCGCAGAACCCATTAAAATCAATACTTTTCGTGCTTGAGTCGCTCCAATATAATCAAATAATCGATAAGTTCTACCGGTGAATCCCGCCAATTTTTGCATAGTGCGATTTACTATGTCTGGCAATTGTTGATAATACGGATTGACTGTCTCGCGTGCTTGAAAATACACATCCGGATTTTGCGCAGTACCGCGTAATACCGGTTGGTTAGGATTTAATGCGCGTTCACGATGGGCTTGAATCCATGCAGGATTAATCATCGCGCGTAATATCGCTTGATCGAGCGTGGCGATTTTTGCCACTTCGTGAGAAGTTCTAAAACCATCGAAAAAGTGCATAAAAGGAATTCGGCTTTCTAAAGTTGCTGCTTGAGCAATCAGGGAGAAATCCATGACTTCTTGTGGTGAATTAGCACACAACATCGCAAAGCCGGTCATTCGTGCTGACATCACATCACTATGATCGCCAAAAATCGATAAACCTTGGCAGGCTAAAGATCGCGCGGCAATATGAAAAACCGTAGGCGTTAATTCGCCAGCGATTTTGTACATATTGGGTAACATTAACAACAATCCTTGTGAAGCGGTAAAAGTGGTTGCTAATGCACCGGTTTGTAATGCACCATGTATCACGCCAGCCGCGCCAGCTTCACTTTGCATTTCAATCACTTGGGGAACAGTCGCCCATAAATTAGGTTGAGCTTGTGCTGCCCATTCATCCGACCATTCGCCCATAGGAGACGCAGGAGTAATCGGGTAAATAGCAATCACTTCATTCAATTGATACGCAATTAAAGCTGCAGCCTGATTGCCGTCAATGGTTAAGCTAGGTAAATGTGACATAAAACAACCTCAGCAGTTGATATAGAAAAAATTTAAAAATAATAGGAATAAATAGAAGTTTAAGATTTTACCGCTAATGATCTAACAGAAAGATAAACCTGCGATTTTGTTGTTAAATTTTGGCGCAAATCTCAGCATTGTTTGCTACGAAAACACATTTTTGCACCATAATCGAGCAATTTTAAAACAAGGATACCCAAAAAACTTTAATAACAGTTTACCATTGCTAAAGAAATTAGATAAAGCTTGCTAAAGATTTAACAGTTATTACTCAACCTATAGAGTAGAGATAGCATTTTTTTAGTGGCTAACTGACAAAAAAATGGTATGTTATAATTGTTTTAATCCACATACTTACTCACTGGAGACTTATTAAATGTCCGTAGAAAACGTTCTAAGAATGATTGCAGACAACGAAGTGAAGTTCGTTGATTTTCGTTTTTGTGATACTCGCGGTAAAGAACAACATGTTACTTTCCCAGCTAATATTGTCGATGAAGATTTATTTGAAGACGGCAAAATGTTCGATGGTTCTTCTATCGCTGGTTGGAAAGGCATTAATGAATCTGACATGATTTTAATGCCAGATGCTTCTACTGCGGTTATGGATCCCTTTTTTGAAGAGCGTACTTTAGTTTTACGTTGCG
>JACCEE010160423.1_pt1 | contig 12464 bp, 8 predicted proteins | sample 7449931 | NCBI WGS metagenome assembly JACCEE01 (sample SAMN15323457, study PRJNA562643) | freshwater metagenome | isolation source: river surface water | place: USA:Blue River Watershed | collected 2017-08-19 | reverse complement strand
ACCCTCTCGCCCTTCATGGGCTGGGATTCGGTGGCGCCTTACCTGAAGTACCACGGCAAAGGCGCGTTTTTGCTGTGCCGCACCTCCAACCCCGGTGGTGACGACCTGCAAAACCAGCGCCTGGCCTCGGTCGAAGGCCAGCCCTTGCTGTACGAACATGTGGCGCGACTGGCGCAAGGCCCCTGGAACCTGAACGGCCAGCTGGGCCTGGTGGTGGGCGCAACCTACCCCACCGAGATCGAGCGCGTGCGCGAATTGGCACCTACTGTGCCCCTGCTGATCCCCGGCGTGGGCGCACAGGGCGGCGACGCCGTGGCCACCGTCAAGGCCGGCTGGCGTGCCAACGCCGACGGCAGCAGCGCAGGCGCCATCATTGTCAATTCATCGCGTGCCGTGCTTTACGCGTCAAGCGGTGAAGACTTTGCCGAGGCTGCACGCAAAGTGGCGATGGCCACGCGGGACCAGCTCGAAGCCGCCAAGGCTTGAGCTGGATGGGCTGAGCGCTCAGGGCTTCAGCCCTGCGCTGTCTCATGCGCCTTGTTCGCCTTGTACACGATCTTGCGCGCCATGCTCCAGCGGTGCACTTCGCTCGGGCCGTCATAAATCCTAAAGGCGCGCATGTCCATGAAGATGCGCATCACGGGGGTGTCGGCCGTCACGCCCTGACCGCCCAGAATCTGCACACAGCGGTCCACCACGCGCCATTCGGCTTCTGAGCAGGCCACCTTGGCGCGGCTCGATTCAAAGCCGCCTTTTTGGCCCTGGTCGAGCAGCCAGGCCGTGTGCCAAATGTGCAGGCGGGCGGTGTGCAGGTCGATGTCGTTGTCGGCCAGCATGAACCCCACGCCTTCGTGTTCGGCCAGCGGTTTGCCAAACGCCTTGCGGCGGCTGGCGTAGTCCACTGCGATGTCGTGCGCCCGGCGCGCCTGGCCCAGCCAGCGCATGCAGTGCGTCAGGCGTGCCGGTGCCAGCCGCACCTGTGCGTAGCGAAAGCCCTGGCCTACCTCGCCCAGCACATCGGTGGCGGGCACGCGCAAGTTTTCAAAACACAGTACCCCGTGGCCACCGGTAAAGCAGTTGTCCATCGCGTCCATGCTGCGCTCCAGCCGGATGCCGGGTTTGTCCATGTCGGTCAGAAACATGGTGGCCGTGCCGTCTTCCATGCGCGCCATCACGATGGCGTAGTCGGCCCCTTCGGCCCCGGTGATGAACCACTTGCGGCCGTTGATCACATAGTCATCGCCATCGCGCACAGCGGTCGTGGTCAACATCGACGGGTCAGCCCCCGCGCCCGGATCGGGCTCGGTCATGGCAAAGCACGAACGGGTCTGCCCGGCCACTTGCGGGCGCAACCAGCGCTCCTTTTGAGCGTGGGTGGCCACCTCTTCCATCAGGTGGATGTTGCCCTCGTCGGGCGCGTGGATGTTGAGCGCCGTGGGCCCCAGGTTGGAATAACCAGCCTCTTCAAACACCACCGCCTTGGCGATGTGGCTCAGGCCCAGGCCGCCCATGTCGACCGAAGCGTGCGGTGTGAGCAAGCCTGCAGCGCGGGCGCGTTCGATCAGCTCGCGGCGCAAATCTTCTGAAGGGCCATGCGCGCCGTGCCGAGGGTCACCTTCGAGCGGAATCACCTGCTCGGCGATGAATTGGCGGGTGCGCTCACGCAGCGCCTGCAAGTCGGGGGAGATGTCAAAGTTCATGTGTTCATTCCATGGGGTGTGTGCCGCTTGGCGTGCCTTGAAATCCGCCAAGGCCGGGCGCTTGCCTGCAGTGTGAAAGCTCAGGCCTTCTTGCACCTGTCAGACGGGTGACTCCCTGTCCCGCAGGGGTCATGACATGCCCCTCAAGCAAGCGGCCACCTTGTCGCGCAGTCGACAGTTGTTGCGCTGCAGCTCAGGGAATCCCCTAGCGCCAGATGGGGGGTCTTGCTCTAAATTGATTCTTAAGTCAGTTCTGTTACTCGCCAGTAACTGTTGTTTTGAAAAGAGATTTGATGGTTTCCACGCCGACAAAAACTGCTGCCAAAACCTCCGGTAAAGGAGCTACCGGTACGGTCGCGTCGCCCTGGGCAGCTCGGCAGGAGCGGGAGCAGCAGCACCAGACCAAGAAGGAAGCGGTGCTCTTGGCGGCGGCGCGCCTGTTCACACGCAAGGGTTTTCAGGGCACCTCGCTCGACGACATTGCGCAAAGTCTGGGCGTGACCAAGCCCACGCTGTACTACTACATCGACAACAAGGAGCAAATCCTGTTTGAGTGTGTGGAGCGTGAACTGGCCATGTTCCGAAACGGCTTGCAGGCGCTGCAAGCGCAAGGGCACAGCGGGCGCGAACGTCTGCGCCTGGCCATGCAGCTGTACGCCAGCGTGGTCACCGGTGACTTTGGCTTGTGCGTGAGCCGGGTGGGTGAAGACCCCTTGCCCGAAGTGCGGCGCCACGAACTGCGCAACCTCAAGGCCCAGGTGGATGCAGACTTTCGCGCCCTGATCGCGCAAGGCATGTCCGAGGGCTGGATCATGGCGGGCGACCCGGGGGTTGGGGCGTTTTCGGTGGTCGGGGCCATCGGCGGCATCGGGCGCTGGTACCGGCCCGAAGCGCATTCTGAAAAAAGCCTGCAAGACGCGGTCACCCATTGCATCGAAATGCTCATGCGCGGTGTGCTGAGCGCGCCGCACGACAACCACGCAACCGCCAAACTGGCAGGAGATGCCTTGAAAACCGCCATCCGTCGCGAAAGCCATTTTGACCACCGCATCGTGCGCTGCTATGCCGAGCGACCCGCCACGCTAGCGCAGATGCTGGGCACCGCAGCGCGGCAGTTTCCGCAAGGCGCGGCCATGGTGTGTGGCGATTTGCGCCTGAGCTGGCATGAGCTGCACCACGCGGCCTGCAAATGCGCAGGCGGTCTGGCCCAGCGCGGCGTGGTGGCGGGCGACCGCGTGGCCCTGCACCTGGGCAATGGCAGCGAATTTGTGATTGCCGCTCTGGCGTGCGCCTGGCTGGGTGCGGTGTTGGTACCCGTGAGTTCCAGGGCACGTGGTGTGGAGCTGGCGTTTGCGCTGAACAATTCCGAAGCCAAGGCGCTCATTTGCGGCGCCGAGTTGGCCGACCTGCAACCCGCGCCCGAGCAACTGCCGCATTTGAGGTGCCGCATTGTGACCGGCACGGCAGCGCGTGAAGGCTTTGAAACATTTGCCGCGCTCATGATGGCGCCGCCCCTGAGCACGGCGCACGAGGGCGCTGAAGACGACTTGGCCGTGCTGCTCTACACCTCGGGCACCACGGGCCGCCCCAAGGGTGCCATGATCAGCCACCTGAACATCGTGCATTCGGTGATGCACTACGCGCAATTGATGAACCTGAGCGCGCAAGACCGCACCGCCGTGGCCGTGCCCCTGAGCCATGTGACGGGTCTGGTGGCCCAGCTCTACGCCATGCTGCACTGCGGCGGCTGCATGGTGGTGATGCCGCAGTTCAAGGCGGCCGATTTCATCCGGTTGGCGGGGGCTGAAAAAATCACCCACACCATCATGGTCCCGGCCATGTACAACCTGTGCCTGCTCTTGCCCGACCTGCAAGAGCATGACCTGAGCCACTGGCGCATCGGTGCCTATGGCGGAGCGTCCATGCCGACCGCCACCATCGATGGCCTGGCCGTCAAGCTGCCTGGCCTGGTGCTGATGAATGCCTATGGCGCCACCGAAACCTGCTCCCCCGCCACCATCATGCCGCCCGGCCAGACCGCTGCGCACCGCGACAGCGTGGGTCAAGCAGTGCCCTGCGGTGAGATTTGCGTGGTGGACGAACAGGGCAACGAATTGCCGCGAGGCGGCGTGGGCGAAATCTGGATCGCAGGGCCCATGGTGGTGAGCGGTTACTGGAACAACCCGCAGGCCACAGCCAGCGAGTTCACCGGCGGTTTCTGGCATTCGGGCGACATCGGCAGCATGGATGCCGAAGGCTTTGTGCGCGTTCTGGACCGCAAGAAAGACGTGATCATCCGGGGTGGCTACAAGGTGTATTGCGCCTCGGTGGAAAACGTCTTGTGTGAACACCCCCAGGTGCTGGAAGCCGCGCTGGTGGGCGTGCCCTGCGCGGTGCTGGGCGAGCGCGTGCACGCCTTTGTGTGCGTGCGTGAACTCCATGACCAGACGCAGGTCAGCGCCTTGCAAGCGTATTGCACGCCGCTGCTGGCCGACTACGCCGTGCCCGAGACCTGGACCATCGGCACCGAGCCGCTGCCGCGCAACCTCAACGGCAAGATCGTCAAACGCGAACTGCGGCAGTCCCTGCAAGCAGCCCTTATCTGAGTGAGATGTTCATGATCAAGTTACGCGCCACACAGCAGACCATCGTCTTCGCCATCTTTGTGGTGATGTTCATCGCCCTGGCGGCCTTTTTGCCGGGCTTTGCGCAGGTGGACAACCTGCTGACCTTGCTGCAAAACGTCGCCATTCTGGGCATTTTGGGCTTGGGCATGGCGGTGGTGGTGATCGGGCGAGGCATCGACATTTCGATGATCGCGGCCATGGCGGTGCCTTCGGGCTTTTTGCTGCAACTGGTGCAAAACGGTTATGGCATCGGCCCGGCTGTGGGCGTGGCGCTTTGCCTGTCGTTGGCCTTTGGCCTGCTCAATGGCTGGTTGATCGCCTATGCCGAAGTGCCCTCGCTGTTCACCACGCTGGCTTCGGGTCTGTTTTTGGCAGGGCTGGGCCAGGCTTTCATCTTTCAGCTCGAAGTCGTGCAGTGGCCCGAGACTCTGGACGCGCTGGTCTGGGTGGGTCGGGGTGCGTTGCTGGGCATTCCCACGCCAGTGATCATGTTTGGTTTGGCGGCCACGCTGCTGTCTCTTTTTCTGGGGCGCATGCGCGCTGGCACTTTCATTTACGCCATGGGTGACAACCCGCTGACCGCGCGCGCCACCGGCTTGCCCACACGGCCCATCATGGTGTTGCAGTTTGTGCTGGCCGCGCTGGTCGGTCTGTTTGCGGGTCTGGTCATGTCGGCATCGGTCAACAGCATGCCCACGCGCATCTTCAACTCGACCATGGTCTACGACGTGGTGCTGGTGGTGGTGCTGGGTGGCATTGGCTTGGCGGGCGGCCGGGGCGGGGTGGTCAACGTGATCATCGGCACGCTGCTGATCGGCACCATGCTCAACGGCATGACGATCATGGACATCTCTTATTCCGTGCAAAACATTGTCAAAGGGGTGGTGCTGCTGGCCGCCATCCTGATTGATTCGATTTTGAACCCCCGCAACGAAGAGACCGCACAGCAAGGGGACATCTGAGCACAGCCAGACGCCCGGCTTGTTGGGGCGTCAACCACTTTTAACCACCAGGAGACAGGCAATGAGGATTTTTCAAAAATTGAGCACCGCAGCAGCCGTTTTGACGCTGGGCCTTTGCGCGGCCACATCCGCCATGGCGCAAGGCAAAGGGCTGGATGAGCCGTTTCGCGACGGCTACAAAAAGGCCCTTGCAGGCAAGACCGTGGGCTTCATTCCGGTGGCTTTTGGCTTTGACCTGGCCATTGGTTGGCACGCGGGCCTGAAAAAAGAACTTGAAGCCGCGGGCATGAAAGTGGTCGTGCGCGACCCCAACTGGAACACCAACGCAGGCGCCCAAGCCTTCACCGCGCTGATTGCCGAAAAACCGGCCGTCATCGTGATCCACAACCCCGATGTGCAAACCTACGCCAAGCTGATCAAGAAGGCCGAAGACGAAGGCATTTACGTGGTGCAGATCAACATGCGCTCGGCCCAGCCTTCCACCGCCTTTGTGGGCGCTGACTGGGTGGACATTGGCGAGCGCAACGCCGAGGCCGTGGTGCAGGCTTGCAAGGGCAAGAGCAACAAGATCGCCATCGTGCAAGGCGCGCCGACGGCCGCCACCAGCGCTTACACCCTCAAGGGCGTTGAAAACATCCTGGCCAAGCACCCCGAAATCAAGGTCGTGTCCAACCAGGCGGCTGACTGGGACGCCGCCAAAGCCAAGGCTTTGACCCAGACGGTGCTCAAGCAAAACCCGGACCTGTGCGGCATCATCGGCTTTTGGGACGGCATGGACATTGGCACCGCAGCAGCGGTCAAGGAAGCAGGCCTGACCGGCAAGGTCTACCTGGCCACATCGGGTGGCGGTGAACAAAAAGGCGCTTGCGACATGGTCAAGTCCGGGGCGTTTGACCTGGACATCAGCTACGACGTGCCCACCCAAGCGAGCAACATGGCGGCCATGATCAAGTGGCTGGTGCAAGGCGGCGTCAAGCCCGGTGCAGCCAAGCAAAACATCTACACCACGCTGATCCCGATCACCAAGCAAAACGCCGCTGCTGAAGGCACTTGCTGGAAGCTGGCCGCATCCAAGTAAGCGGGCCTTCGATGCCTCATGACGGCAAGGTGGGTGGCATGGCCCGCCCCCCTTGCCGCCTTGAGTGCTTGTTTTGTACACCCCCACACACCCTGGTTTGCACATGACTGAAACCCTGACCCGACTGCGCTACAAATATTGGCCCGATCACTGGGTGGGCGAGATCCTGTCCAAGCGCTGGACGGAGACCGCCGTGCCGGTGTTGCTGCTGGTGATGGTGGTCTTTTTCTCGGGCCAGCTGGTGCCCAACTTCTACAGCGCCACCATGCTGGCCGACACCTTGCGGCAAGCCGGAGAGATTGGCTTCATCGTGCTGGGCATGGCGCTGGTGATGATCGTCGGCGGCATCGACCTGTCGGTGGGCTCCATGTTTGCGTTGACCAATTTTTGTGCCCTGATGCTGATGCATGTGCTCAAGTGGCCAGTGGCCTTGGCCGTGCCGGGCACGCTGCTGTTTGGCGCCTTGCTGGGGGCCGTCAATGGGGTGTTGATCGGTTATTTGCGCCTGCGGGCTTTTTTGACCACGCTGATCACCCTGATCATTTTTCGCTCGCTCTATGAAATCCTGAGCCTGCAGTATTCGACCGCCATTGCCGGCAGCATCCCCGATTCCGAGGTCTGGGACTTTCTGGGCAATGGCACGTTTTTGGGCCTGCCCACCGTGGCCTGGGCCTATGCGCTTGCCGCCATCGGCGGGCATGTGATGCTCACGCGCTTGCGCGTGGGCTGGCACATCATGGCCATTGGCGGCTCGCGCCGCTCGGCCTACAACAGCGGCATCGCCGTGCGCCGCACCGTGGCCCTGAGCTATGTGGCCAGCGGCATGCTGACGGCGGTGGGCGGCTGCTTTTTTGCATCGCGCCTGGCCACGGCGGGCGCCGACATTGGTGTGGGCATGGAGGTGCTGGTGCTCACCGCTGCTGTGCTCGGCGGCATCAGCTTGGGCGGTGGCCGGGGCTCGGTGACCAAGGCCCTGGTGGGCACCTTGGTGGTGCTGCTCATCACCAACGGCCTGACCTCCATGTCGGTCTCCGGGGGGCTGACGCGCATGGTGCTGGCGGGCATCCTGATTGCGGCGGCCGTCATCGATGTGCGCTGGCTCAAGAACCGCCACCGCATCATCAGCAAGGTGTATGTGAGCCCGGCCTACCAGGCCCTGGCACCCGCGCCGGTGTGCACGCCCGAAGGCGAAGGCCCCAGTACCGACCCTTGGACCTTGAACAACAAACTGCGTGCGGTCGAAACGATTGGTCTGGGCCGCATCGAAGCGCCTGAAGACGTGATCCTGGACCGCGAGAACAACCTGTATGCAGGCTCGCGCCATGGCGATGTGATCCGCTTTTTTGCCCCCGACTACCAGCGCATGGAGGTCTTTGCGCACATTGGTGGCCAGCCTTTGGGCATGGCTTTTGACCGGCAGGACAACCTGGTGGTTTGCGTGGGCGGCATGGGCCTGTACCGCATCACGCCCGAGCGCGAGGTGCAGCGTGTGACCGACGAGACCAACCGCAGCTGGAGCTCGATCAACGACGACAGCCGACTGCGCCTGGCCGACGACCTGGACATTGCCGACGACGGCCGCATCTTTTTCAGCGAAGCCACCGTGCGCTACGAGATGCACGAATGGGCGGTCGATGGTCTGGAAGCGCGTGGCAATGGCCGCATCGTCTGCTACGACCCGCGCGACAACAGCACCAAAACCGTGTTGCGCGGGCTGCGTTTCCCCAACGGTATTTGCATCGCCAGCGACGGCCAGTCGATCTTGTTTGCCGAAACCTGGGGCTGCTGCATCAAGCGCTTCTGGTTCGATGGCCCCAAGAAGGACCAGGTCGAGATGGTGGTCGACAACCTGCCGGGCTACCCCGACAACATCAACCTGGCCTCAGACGGCAACTACTGGCTGGCCCTGGTGGGCATGCGTGGCCCCGCCTACGACTTGGCGCTGCGCATGCCGGGCTTCCGCCAGCGCATGGCCAAGCGGGTGCCGTTTGACGAGTGGCTGTTCCCCAACATCAACAACGGCTGCGTGCTCAAATTTTCTGAAAAAGGCGAGATCCTGGAAACGCTGTGGGACTTGGGCGGCGAGAACCACCCCATGATCACCTCGATGCGCGAACACCAAGGCCACCTGTACCTGGGCGGCATCTCCAACAACCGCATTGGCCGCTACAAGCTCGATAACGCCGATCCGAGTTTTTCTCAATACGGCCAACGCTGGGGAGCACGCTGATGCTGACAAGTTTGCGCAATTGGAGTGACCGACTGCTGGGACGCGGCAGTGCCGCCATCACCGTGCCGGTCATGGACGGGGCACTCAAGCCCAACCGCCAGCTCGACGACGCCACCGTGGTGGCCGAGATCGCAGGCATTGACGACCTGGCCAGCGATGGTCAGCGGCTGTGGATCAGCGCCGGGGCGCGTTTGCTGCGGCTGCAAGAAGGTCAACCCGTGCTGGTGCGTGAGTTCAACGTGAACATCACCGCTCTGGCCGCACAAGCCAACGGCACCCTGGCCGTGGCCCTGGGCGGCACGCAGGTGCAATTGCTGCACACACAGGCCGACGGCAGCCTGCGCGATGGGCCTGCGCTGCAGAGCCTGCAGGGCCAGCCTTTGCACAGTGTCAATGCGCTGGCGTTTGAGGCCGACGGCGCGGTCTTGCTCAGCGACGGCTCACAGCGGCGCAGCACCGACCAGTGGTGCCATGACCTGATGGAGCTGGGCCACAGCGGCCGCGTGGCGCGCTGGCAACCCGCCACAGGTGCGGTGCAGAGTCTGGCCAGCGGCTTGCACCATGCTTTTGGCGTGCTGTCGCTGGGTGGGCAGGCCCTGTACAGCGAGAGCTGGAAGCACCGCGTCACCCCAGCCTCGGGTGCTGGCAAGGGCAAGGATGCGCTGGTGGCCGAATTGCCCGGCTACCCCTCGCGCATGAGCGCAGCGGCGGGCGGCGGTTTTTGGCTGAGCTGCTTTGTCTGCCGCTCGCAGCTGGTGGAGTTTGTGTTGCGCGAACCCGCTTACCGCAAGCGCATGCTGCAAGAGATTGACCCGCGTTACTGGATCGCCCCGGCCCTGTCTTCTGGCCACAGCTTTCTGGAACCTTTGCAAGGCGCGGGCGTCAAGCAAATGGGCATGCTCAAACCTTGGGCGCCACCGCGCTCTTATGGCCTGGTGCTGCGGGTTGCGGCAGATGGCCGGATCCTCTCGTCTTTGCACAGCCAGGTAGACGGGCGCCACCACGGCGTCACGGCCGTGGTCGAGTGGGGCGGCGCTTTGTGGGTGGCCTCCAAAGGGGCGGGCCGACTTTTGCGGATCGATCTGAACAAGGCGGAGGCCCGGACATGACACACCCCATACACCCAACAAACCCCGCAACCAGCGCCTCTGCCGAAGTGGTGCTGGAACTGCGCCAGGCGACCAAGCGCTACAGCGGCGTGCCGGCGATTGAAAACGTCGATTTTTCTCTGCGCCGAGGCGAAATCCATGCGCTGCTGGGTGAAAACGGCGCGGGCAAATCCACGCTCACCAAGGTCATGGCTGGGGTGGTGCCCCTGAGCTCAGGCCAGATGCTGGTGCACGGGCAAGAGGTGCAGCTGTCCACGCCCTTGCAGGCGCTGGAACACGGCATTGCCATGGTGTTCCAGGAGACCAGTCTGGTGCCCACCATGACGGTGGCGCAGAACCTGTTTCTGGGTCAGGAGCAGTTTTTCAACCGCTTGCGCGGGGTCTACATTTCGGCGCAGCAGTTTTTGCAGTCGCTCAACTTTGACGTGGACCCGACCGCCACCGTGAGCTTGCTGGGCGCGGCCAAAAAACAGATGGTGGAGATCGCCCGCGCGGTGCTGCACCAGGCCAGCGTCATCATTTTTGACGAACCCACGGCCAGCCTGACACCCGAGGAAAAGAAGTACTTTTTTGACCTCGTGTTCAAGCTCAAGGAACGCGGGGTGTCCATCATCTTCATCTCGCACGCCCTGGAAGAGGCCCTGCAGCTGGCCGACCGCATCACCGTGCTGCGCGATGGCCAGCACATCGTGACGGACAACAAAAGCAACTTTGACCGCAACCGCATCGTGCAGGCCATGGTGGGGCGCGATTTGTCGCAAACCCTCTACGGCCAGAAGAAAACCACCGTGCGCCCCCAAGGCGAATGCATGCTGTCAGTGCGCAACCTGCGCATGGCATCGATGGTGAAAAACAACTCGCTGTCGGTGTTTGCAGGGCAAATCACCGGCGTTTTTGGGTTGGTGGGTGCGGGGCGCACCGAAACCTTCAAAGTGGTGGCCGGGCTCATCAAGCGCGACTTCTTTCATGGCGGCGAGGTGCTGCTGCGCGGCAAACCCGTGCGCTACCGGGTGCCACGCCAGGCCGTGCATGACGGCATCGCCTACATCACCGAAGACCGCAAGGTCGAAGGCTTTTTTGAAACCATGTCGATCGCCAAAAACATCTACATGGGCCTGCTGGGCAAATCCAAAAACGTGTTCGGCGCCATCTCTTCGGCCAAGGCGGGGGCCATTGGTGAGCACTGGAGCCGCCTGCTCAATGTGCGGGCCATCAGCAAGGACGTGAAGGTGATCGAGCTGTCGGGCGGCAACCAACAAAAGGTGGTGATCGCCAAGTCCCTGGTGCAAGACCCGGACGTGATCATTTTTGACGAACCCACACGCGGGGTGGATGTCGGGGCGATTGCCGAGATCCATGCCGAAATCAATCGCCTGGCCGATGCTGGCAAGGCGGTGGTGGTGATTTCGTCTTACCTGCCCGAGGTGATGTCCCTGTCTGACCGCATCCTGGTGGCCAAACAGGGCAAGGTGGTGGTCGAGTTCTCGGCCACCGACGCCACCCAAGAGGGGATCATGTACGCGGCCATTCACTGAGCGGCTGAGAGGCCTTACGTTCAAAGGACAAACCATGAAGCTCTACACCGCCCACCGCGCCCCCAGCCCTCGCCGGGTGTTGATGTTTTTGGTCGAGAAAAACATCACCAACATCGAGATGGTCAACATGGACCTGAACGGCGGCGAACACCGTCAGCCTGAATATTTGGCCAAAAGCCCGCTGGCCAAAGTGCCCGCGCTGGAGCTGGATGACGGCCGCGTGATCACCGAGACCCGGGCGATCTGCACTTTGCTGGAGGGCCGTTACCCTGAGCCGAATTTGATGGGTGTGGACGGTGACGAGCGCGGCTTCATCGAGATGGCAGATCGCCGCGTGGAGCTGTATTTGCTGGGTGGCATTGCCAACGCGATTCGCCACAGCCACCCGGGTTTGGCCGCTCTGGAAAAACCGCAGTTCCCCGAGTTTGGCCGTTCGCAGGCAGACAAGGTGCGCGATGTCGCCCGCTGGTTTGATCAGAGCCTGCAAAGCCAACCCTGGATCGCGGGCGAGCGTTTCACGATTGCCGACATCACCGCGTTTTGCGCGCTGGAGTTTGCGCGAGGCCTGATGAAGTTCGTGCCTGGCGACGAGTGCATGCAAGCCTTGCAGGCCTGGCGCGACCGGATGAACGAGCGGCCCAGCGCCAAGGCTTGATGAATTCAGGTGGGAGCGAGCCCCTGCTCGCGAATGCTGTTGAAATGCACAAGCTGTTGATTGCGCCGACATTCGGCCGCAGGGGCAGCCTCCCACAGAGCAACAGATCAGCTGAACACGCCGCCGTATTCCTTGCGCAGGTCGTTCTTTTGAACCTTGCCGGTGCCGCCCACGGGCAGCGATTCGAGGAAGACCACATCGTCGGGCACCCACCACTTGGCCACTTGGGTGCTCAGGTAGTCGAGGATCTCTTGCTTCTCGACGGCTTGGCCGGGTTTGCGCACGATGAACAGCAATGGACGCTCGTCCCACTTGGGGTGCTTGACGCCAATGACGGCGGCCATGGCCACAGCGGGGTGGCCGATGGCAGCGTTTTCCAGATCGATCGAGCTGATCCACTCACCACCGGTTTTGATCACGTCCTTGGTGCGGTCTCGGATTTGCATGGTGCCGTGCGCGTCGATGGTGGCGATGTCGCCGGTGGGGAACCAACCGTCCACCAGAGCGGTGCGCTCGGCCTTGTAGTAACGCTCCACGATCCACTGGCCGCGCACCATCAGCTCGCCTT
>JACCEE010946331.1_pt1 | contig 12465 bp, 16 predicted proteins | sample 7449931 | NCBI WGS metagenome assembly JACCEE01 (sample SAMN15323457, study PRJNA562643) | freshwater metagenome | isolation source: river surface water | place: USA:Blue River Watershed | collected 2017-08-19 | reverse complement strand
CCTTGACCACCCTAGATGAAAGTAAGGCGCAGGAAGCCCTATTGAAGCTTTCTCGAATGATGCGTTACGTGCTTTATGAAAACCAGAAAGACACCACCCTGCTCAGCAAGGAGGTAAAATTTATTGAAGACTACCTCGAATTGATGAAAATGCGGCTTTCGCAGAAAGTTCATCTTTTGGTCAAGCTGGAAGAGCCAAGCAAAGATTTGGTCATCGCACCCATGCTTTTTCTCCCCTTTTTAGAAAATTGCTTCAAACATGGGGTAAGTTCTCAACAAGAATCTGAGATCAGCATCAGTTTGGAAGTGATGGGAGATACGGTATTTTTTGAAGCAAAAAATTCAATTTTCCCCATCCAACCGGATAGTCCCGAAGCACTAGAGAATGGCATCGGGCTAGTCAATACCCAACGAAGATTGAGCTTACTCTATCCAGAAAAACATCGCCTTAAATTGGGAAAAGATGAAATTTCTGGACAATATGGAGTTCATCTGACCATCAATCTGGCATGAAAATATCCTGTGTAGCCATTGACGATGAACCTTTGGCGCTTGATCTACTCAGTAAATTTATCCAACAAACTACCTTTTTGGAGCTTAAGGGTAAGTTTTCGAATGCGATTGAAGCCTTAGGCTACCTCAATCAGCACGAGGTGAATCTGATATTTATGGACATCCAAATGCCTGATCTCTCTGGTATGGAGCTTGCCAGAATCTTGGATGGAAAGAAAAATTCGGCCCATACCCGCGTAATTTTTTGTACCGCTTACCATCAATTTGCCTTGGAAGGCTACAAGGTTGAGGCCTTGGACTACCTACTCAAGCCCTACAGCTACGAGGACTTTTTGGCTGCGGCCACCAAAGCCTATCAATACTTTGGACGAATGGGAAATCAAGCTCAAACAGCTACTTCTCCAACGCAAGTCCCATCAGCGGACTATATTTTCTTAAAGGTAGAGTACCAACTTGTGAAAGTAGTACTGAAAGACATCACGCATGTGGAAGCCTACAAGGACTACGTTAAGGTGCACTTGAAATCCAAAAATCACCCCTTGCTTTCGCTTACCTCAATGAAAAACATGGAAGAGCTCCTTCCCAAGGATCGGTTTATGCGGGTGCATCGGTCCTTTATCGTTTCCTTGGATCACATCGACTCTATCTCCAAGAATGTAATCCATATCGGTAACCAACAAATCGCCGTGGGCGACTTGTACAAAGATCAGTTTTCAGAATTTGTCAGCCGCTGGTCGAATTGAATGATAGGATTATAGACAATCTTGCAAGTGGATCAAAATCGGTTTGAATTAATGCAGGTAAACTGAATTAAAAAATCCCTCTTACTACTGTCCTAGAGCAAATCTTCCAGCTTTCCAAGCCCTTCCCGCAAGCAAACCACTTCTTCGCCCGTACAGTCCAGGATGGTTGATGGAATAGCAGCCCCATATCCCCCATCAATGACCAGGTCGACCTCGTACTGGTACTTCTCAAAAATCAATTCCGGATCGGTACTGTATTCGATTGGGTCCTCTTCGCCCTGTAGTAAGGAGGTGGACAAAATGGGATGCCCAAGCAAATCCACAATTGCCCGCGGTATCCCATGATTGGGTACACGAATCCCCACTGTCTTTTTCTGGCTATGCAGGATTTTGGGCACTTGGGAATTGGCCTCCAAAATAAAGGTAAATGGCCCAGGGAGCCCCTTTTTCATTAGCTTAAAAATAGGCTTAGAAATCACTCGGGTATACTGAGCCAAGTGACTTAGGTCCGAGCAGACGATGGAAAAATTGTGTTTTTTGGGATTGATGCCCTTTATCCTACAGATTTTTTCTACTGCACGGGGTTGGTTAATATCGCAACCTAGCCCATAGACCGTGTCGGTAGGGTAAATAATTACCCCTCCATCTCGGAGTACCTCCACTACCTGCTTAATGCGTCGAGGATCCGGGGTTTCTTCGTACAATCGGATAAATTCCGCCATGGTTTTTTAGGTTAACCCCTGTAAATCCTCCCATTTGGCCTGCACCTCCTGAACGATGGGAAGATCTGCAGGCGCCCAATTCAAAGATAAGAGGTCTTCTTTGTCCAACCACTGACTTTGGGCATGTTCCGTTAGTTTCAAACTACCACCTTGCCAGGTAGCAATAAAAGGGATTAATTGTATCACCTTGTTTGGGTAGGGATGCAAGACAGGTGTCAAGCTACCACAAATCCGAATTTCAATAGACAGCTCCTCTCCAATTTCTCGGAGCAGGCATTTTTCTGAGCTTTCACCTCCCTCCACTTTTCCTCCAGGAAACTCCCAGCAACCGGGCAAATCCATGGCGGGTCCACGTTGGGTGGCCAAAATTTTTCCCTCATGAAAAAGGACAAGGCAGCTGACTTGGATGGGGTTCACGGCAAAATAAATAGGACTGAGGATGGGAAAATGACAATTTTTTTAAAGGTCTAAGAAAACACAAAAATGCCACTTTTATTCGATACATGGCTCTTTGATCCCGTCCAATGCATCTCTGCAGTGGTCCACTTGAAGGAGAAGGTGATCCCTTGGCGATAATTTTCTATTTTTGTTTCTATGCAAATCGAGAAGCGCAAAAAACTACTCCTGGTCCTCGTGATTTCAGGTTCGGTATTGGCCATTTCCATGACCTTTTACTTCTACCAGGTATTTCTAAGCCCCAATACCTTACAGGATAAGCAAGAGCCCTACCTCCTAAAAATTCCTACAGGGTCAGTTTATTCCCAAGTAGCTGACCAACTCTACAACGAAAAAGTCATCAACGAAGCCTTGAGCTTCAGCTTTGTAGCCAAACTTTTGGGCTATCAAGAGGCAGTGAAGCCAGGATTGTACCAAGTGGAGCCCGATATGAGTAACCTAGATTTGGTGCGCATGCTTCGGTCTGGAAGGCAAGTGCCTGTCAAAGTCACTTTCAATACCATCCGAACTAAAGAGGAACTTGCAGAAAAAATCACGGCTAACCTCGAAGTGAGCGAAGAACAATTTTTAGCCCTACTTCAGGATTCGGTATACATCCGAACCTTTGATATGGAAGAGGAAACAATAATGAGCTTGTTTATTCCAAACACCTACGAATTTTGGTGGAATACAACTGCTGAAGGGGTATTTGAGCGCATGCAGGAAGAGTACCAGAAGTTTTGGACTGAGGAGCGGAAGCAAAAGGCGGCTGCTTTGGGTTTGAGTCAAAAAGAAGTGAGTACCCTAGCCTCTATCGTACAGGCAGAGAGCCAAAAGGCCGATGAGCGTCCAAAAATTGCGGGCGTGTACCTCAACCGCCTTCGCATAGGCATGGCTTTGCAGGCAGATCCTACGCTGGTTTTTGCAGCAGGGGACTTTAGCATTAAGCGACTTACGGCCAAGCAAATGGCGATTGACAGTCCCTACAATACCTACAAATATGCGGGACTCCCTCCTGGCCCGATCAACCTTCCGGATATCAATTCCTTAAATGCAGTGTTGAATGCCGAATCCCATGACTACCTTTATTTCTGCGCCAAAGAGGATTTTTCTGGCTACCATTCCTTTGCAGTGAACTACAACGAGCACCTCAACAATGCGCGACGCTACCAACGGGCTTTGAATGCCGCTAATATTTACTGATATGTTTAAAGCCAAAACACAGATTCGGGTACGCTACGCTGAAACAGATCAGATGGGGTATGTCTATTACGGCAATTATGCGATGTATTTCGAGGTAGCCCGGGTAGAGGCCTTGCGATCCGTAGGATTTTCGTACCGAGAAATGGAGGGTAGCGGCATCCTGATGCCTGTGTTGGAAAGCCACATCACCTACCTCAAGCCGGGCAAGTACGATGATTTGCTCACCATCCATACCGTAATTCCTGAGCTTCCGAGCGTAAAAATTCGATTTGAGTACCAAGTAAGTAACGAGGCGGGCGAACAAATTGCACGAGGATGGACGACATTGGCATTTCTTAGAAAGGAAAACCACCAACCTACCCGGCCGCCAAAAAACTTGCAGGAATTGCTTCATCCCTATTTCAACTAAGCTCAATACGCTGTGATCAAGGAAAGAATTTCTAAGTGGAGGATACGGTTTCAGCTGAAAGCTCGGGCCTTGAAAAAAATTCACTTCGGAAGTCAAAGCAAAAATCTTTACGATGTCCTGCGGATTTTCATACAGCAGCTCAAAAAAGATGACATCAATGAGCGAGCTGGATCTATGGCCTTTAGCTACACGATCGCATTATTTCCCTTACTTTTATTTTTATTGAACCTGGTTCCCTACTTACAGGATTTTTTTCCTTTAGTAACTACTCCCAATATCCTCTCCTTTGTTCAAGGGATTATGCCTTGGGATGTGTATCTCAGCATCGAATCTACCTTGCTGGATATTGTGTCTAAGCCTCGACAAAGTCTCCTTTCCTTGGGTTTTTTCTTTGCGCTATTTGCCTCTACCCAGGGGGTGGTGTCGATGATGAATTCCTTCAATTCCGTGTATAAAACTAAGGAAAATCGAGGTTGGCTGGCAAGTCGAGGCATTGCTGTAGCTATCGTCTTGGTGTTGGTGGTGACCATTCTTGCCGCAAGCTCAGTCATGATCATTGGAAGTTTTCTAATTACGGAGTTGAGGGAAACCAACTTATTTTCAAGTGGATTTATGATCTTCTTGTTTACTACGCTCAAATTCTTAATTCTCCTTTCTGTATTCTTCCTCACTTCCGCTTTTATCTTTCGCTTTGCTCCAGCTATCCATGACAAATGGCATTTTTTTTCGACGGGGGCTCAGCTCGCAGGGTTTTTGATTACGCTATCCTTTTATGGATTTATTTTTTACTTGGAAAATTTTGCGAGCTACAACAAACTCTATGGATCCATCGGAACGATTATCGCCTTGATGCTATGGCTTTACCTGACTTCGGTCATCGTTTTGGTTTGCTTTGAGGTGAATGTGAGTTTTGACTTGGCAGAGGAAAAGCAGCGAAATCGGGACAATTTGAAAAAGCTATTGGCCAATTCAAAAGAACAATAGGGCTACTACACCCTCCTGGGCCTCACAACAATTCGGGAGGGATCCGATTTGGAGTCATATCGAGGCATAATGAATTCTAAACATCCATTTGGAACGGCTTTTTTGAAAAATAACCGCAAAAAAATCAAGGACTTACAATAAAAACTGGGAAAGGAGTTGGCATAACTCCTTCAATCCGCTATTTTTGCACACTCGATGACCTATCGACACGCTTAGAGGAGTGGCAGAGTGGTCGATCGCGGCGGTCTTGAAAACCGTTGTACCGTGAGGTACCGGGGGTTCGAATCCCTCCTCCTCTGCATAGAAGCCCTTTCGGAATACCGAAAGGGCTTTTTTATTCACTCCAGTCAAAGGCTTTGATTATTTAAAGGATTTTTCCAGCCATTTTTTAACTAAAAAGAGCTCCTCACTTCCATAAACTTCCGAGATCAGGACTTGATTTGAATAAAAATTTTGCACTCATCTTATCTTGCAAAATTCAGTGATTAGCGGTATTGCAAAATTCAAATTAACTTCGAACCTTGCTTCCAATAAAAAAAATTATCGACTAGGTTAGTTTTCTTAATTCATTAAGTCACTAATCAACCAAATAAGTGCTCCAATTAAGCTGAATTAATGTGTTCAGCAGGATTGTATCGCTGGAAGATTGAAAGCAATTAACAACCCCACCAACATGAATAGACTTGCTTTAGTATTTGTTTTGTTTGCCATGACCGTTTTTTTTGGTCTTTCCGTAACTGTTGTTCAAATCGCAACAGATAGTTTTTTCTTTCCTTTTGATTCGGAAGAGTCCTTTGATACAGAGGCAATCGATGATTCCGAAAATTACATGGAGTCAGATGAATACATAGATACCGAAACTGGGACTGACTACGAAATCAGCGAAAGTGAAGAAGAAGCCATTATCGATACGGCACAATTGTCCACCTTCAACTGGACCTGCGGAGACGGAACAGTGATTGATGGCTCTTGGGCCAACGATGGGGAATGCGATTGCAACGACTGTACTGATGAATCAGTTTATGTATGCCCAAGTGGACAATTGATCGCAAAAGCATATGTCAACGATGGGGACTGCGACTGTGAAGGATCCTGTGATGATGAAGCATAATTGAAGCCAACTGAATGTAAATCGATTCAAAAGGTTGCTACCCAAAATAAATACACCTTAAATTAATCCTTAACCTACTTATCCTATGATTGGATTATTAATTATCTACTTCGCAGTAATTGTATTACTCATTGCCTCTATGTGGGGGATTTTCGCAAAAGCAGGCAAACCAGGTTGGGCTTCCTTAATTCCAATTTATAACCTCATTGTTTTGTTGGAAATCGTAGGTAAACCCTGGTGGTGGCTATTGCTGATGATGATTCCGCTAGTAAACATCATCCTTTTTGTATGGACATACAATCTCTTGTCAAAGAGTTTTGGAAAGTCAGAAGGATTTACGGTAGGGCTAATTTTGCTTAGCATTATCTTCTTACCCATCTTGGCCTTTGGAGACGCAACCTATCAGGGTCCAGCGGGAAGTAATGAGGTGGCAAATACCCCAACTTTCAATAAAGCGGCATCGAATTCCCAAAATTTCAATAAACAAGCATCGAATACCACAAATTTCAATAAAATGGGTTCGGATAACCTAAGTTTAACTAGCGAGGAATTGAAGAAACCAACCAAAAATAAAGAGGGAGTGAATAAACCAACCAAAAATAAAGAAACATCGAACAAACCAACCAAAAGTAAAGAGGGATTGAACAAACCAACCAAAAACAAAGAGGGATTGAATAACCTAACTTTGAATAAGGAGGGTTCGACAGATAGCCTAATTTTGAAAAAAGAGGGTTCAGACACCCTAACTTTCAATAACGCTGGGTCCCTAAAATCGAAAAAAAATGCTTCAGATTTATGAAGCATTTTTTTTGTAACCCACTTCAATTAAATCCAACCAGCCTCTACCCCACTCGAGATTCTGAATACAAATCGTAGGCAGCCACCAATAGCTGTTGGGCGGGGGATGTCCCGTATTTTTCATAGGACGTCAGCTCGGCCCGCTTTTCTATATAAATAGGTTGGTATTCTTGTTCGAGCTCATCCCAAATGATCAATAGGTAGGCAAAAGGTATCCTACTAGCACGACCCTGCTCTAGCCAAGCATTAAATCTGGATTCGTCTAAAGGTTTGGGGTATTCCGAACTGTTGAACATAGTAATTGATGAGTTAAAGAAAATAGGCAGCATTACCTGCCCTGACGCTCCTGAGCGGTTACCCTTTTCGTACCTGAGGAATGACTTCCTCCCCGATAAGCGCAATGGTCTCACTCAACTGCTGATGGCTGAGTCCCGCATTGTCTAGCTGAAAGGTAAATCGGTTTATCCCTCCCAAGGAAGCACTGTGACGGAGGATTTTTTCAGCCACCTCCTCCGCACTTCCTACAAGATAGGCGCCTCGAGGAGCATTTTGGGCTTCAAAATGCCCACGAGTCACGGGAGGCCAACCCCGTTCTCGACCGATGCGGGTGAAGGTTTCGGCATAGCCTGGATAGTAATTTTCCACCGCCTCCTCGTGCGTCTGTGCCACATAGCCCAGGGAATGCAAGCCTACTTTCAGGTCTTCTTGTGCATAGCCGGCCTTATCTCCAGCTTCTCTATACAAATCAACCAAGGGACGAAAGCGATGTGTTTCCCCACCAATCACTGCCACCATAAGCGGAAGTCCTAAGGAACCCGCACGGACAAAGGAAGCTGGAGTACCTCCCACCCCCAACCAAATGGGGAGCTGCTTTTGCATCGGTCTCGGGTAGATCGCTTGCGCCTGCAGGGCAGGTCGAAATCTTCCCCTCCAGGTGATCACTTCTTGTTCGTTGAGCTGCAGGAGTAGGTCCAGCTTCTCAGCAAACAAGGCATCGTAATCTTGAAAATTCAAACCAAAAAGCGGGAATGCCTCTGTAAAGGAACCTCTGCCTACTACCAGTTCGGCACGGCCTTGGGAAAGTAAATCCAAGGTAGCAAACTGTTGGAATACCCGAACTGGGTCGGCTGCACTGAGCACCGTCACTGCACTACTCAATCGAATTCGAGAAGTTCGAGACGCTGCTGCAGCCAAAATCACCGAGGTGGCGGAATCCAAAAATTCCTTGCGGTGATGCTCGCCAATGGCAAATACATCCAGTCCCTTTTCATCGGCAAGCTGAATGCGATCCAATAATTCACGCAAGGCATCATGCGCAGTGCCTACTGGATTGCCTTTGGCATCCGTCACAAAAGCCGCAAAGCTATCTATTCCTATTTCCATGGGGTAAACCTAGGGAGTCTTGGCTAATTACCCAAGCGTTTGGGTAGCATCAATCCCTATAAGGCTTGTTTTCCGAGTTGAAAAAAGGGTATTTTAGGGAAATGAATCCCCAAATCCTAATCGATATCGTCAGTCTCACCATGCCTTTTGGGAAGTACAAGGGCAGACTGCTTTGTGACATTCCTGAAGATTACTTGGTTTGGATGCATAAAAAAGGTTTTCCAGGGGGCAACCTAGGCATGTGCCTAAACACCCTGTATGAAATCCGACTGAATGGATTGGAAGAGTTGCTCGTTCAGGTACGGAAAAACCATAAACCGAATTAAACTTTACCATGAATTGGATCACTAGGCAACGAGTTACGGTAAACCATATTTCATTTAAAGCTCTAAATCAAGAAAGTAATTTATTGCTCGGATACGCTATTTTTTACATTTTCCTGGCGATAGGTATCAGTAATTTGATACAAATAGCTCCACTCCCTATCCTAGGTGCAGTAAGATTCGTTCAGGACTTGTGGTATGCCTTAGTCTTCAAACTGATTTTTTTATTAGTCATCCCCTCCTTATTCTACTTTAAGGTATGGAACTATTCCAAGAAGGATTTAGTATTGGGTCTTCAGGCTACACCTTCCATTTGGATTAAAGGAATGCTACTTGTCCTAGCAGGATTTGGACTCAATGCAGGGCATATCCCAGGGATTTTAGCACAGGCTCCTTTGGTGGAACTTGCAGAACTCAAGTGGGGAATTGGCATAATACTCCCCCTGTTGATTGCTGGATTACCTGAGGAATTGTTTTTCCGAGGAATGCTCCAAACCAGATTGGAAAAACGTTGGAATACACCAGTAGCCATTCTCGTGTCCGGGATTTTATTTACGGCCTGGCACCTACCTTCTCGATTTTTTCTCGCTTCCGGCATAGAAGGTCAGGCAGGGGACTTGTACTCGGTAGTCTTGGGAACTGGAGTCCCGGTGTTGCTAATCAGCCTTTTTTTTGGATGGCATTGGGCACGGTACCGCAATCTCCCGGTGCTGATTTGTACGCATTGGGCCATAGACATCCTCCCATCGCTGAGTTCCTTCTTCGGAATTAGCTATTAAGATTTCACAATCCACTCCTCGTGCAAAATCTGTAGGACACGGCGAATCACTCGGATATATCCTTCTTCTTCGGTGGGATCACAGCCATTGCTGATTACTACAAATCCAAATCTTTCTTCTGGATTAAAAAATAGCGCGCTATACAGCCCATAAGCAGATCCCGTATGCCCCACCAATTCCACTCCAGGAATCAGCATATTCGTTTTCCAGAGAGCCAATCCATAATTTTCATCCGAAGAAATGGGAGTTTGCATTTCATGGGAATGCGCTGAAGAAATAAGTCGAACCTTGCCGGCCTTCCCATAGTTCATGTGGAGCAAGAGGTACTTGGCTAGGTCTGGGGCTGAGATTTTCATGCCCCCCGTTGGAGAAAAAATCGGGGTGCTGTAGCCTGAAATATAAGTTTTGAGTTCCTCGCTTTTGGAGATGTAAGCTGCAGGTGATGGGATAAACTTGGCTGAATCCTGCTGGTAGGCATAAAGTGTAGCAAGGCGGCTTTTATCCAGTTGATCTACATCATAACCTCCATAAAGGCCCAGTGGCTTGAGTATATTTTCTTGGATGTAGGTATCAAAGCGCACTCCCGAGTACTTCTCCAAAATCGCTCCTGCTAGGTTGAAATTCAAGTTGCAGTACTGGTAGCCCTTTCCTGGAGCGTAGGCATTGTAGGCTGCTTGCCAAGCAGCATTCTTCTCGGGATGGATGGCGTCCAAGGTGAAGTACCCTTGTTGATCATTGATGCTGGAGGTGTGGGAAAGGAGCATCCGGAGGGTAATCACGGTATCCGGAAATTTGGGATTGCGAATCCGAAACCCAATCAGGTTGCTTACATCATCGTCTAGGGAAAGAATTTTTTTCTCAACCAGCTGCAGTAGGGCTGTTGCAGTGAAGGACTTGGAAATGGATGCAATTCGAAAAAGATCTGAGGTCTCCAAAGGCTCCTTCCCCTCATCCTTCCAACCCAAAGCTTGGGTATGGACTACTTTCCCATCCTTGACCACTGCCACAGCCAGTCCCATCACGGGATAGTCCTGCATGAGTTGTGTCAGACGCTGGGTGCTGGACTCTTGTGCCTTCAGGGGGATAATTAATGCGAACAGGCAACCGAAAAAGAGTGTGGAGAAGCTTTTCATAAGTAAAAAAGAAGGGGTTGGAATAAGTGCTTAAGATAATAAATAGGCAGGGTAACTGCTTGTTCCTACCAATCAAAAAATGGAAGAAGAGAGGTGGAATAATTTTATTCACTATTTATTTATTGTTTATCAATAATTTTTTATTGATGTTTGTAAAAAAATTAAAAACATGAATACTCCGCTTAACACTTGGAAAGAAAAGTGGACCCAGCAACCCACCTTAATGCTGATTACCGTCATTATCTGGTCAATTTTTATTGGACTATGCATTCAAGCAGGCACCTTGCTTTTTACATTCGTCTATAGTTTTTTCAAGCCTATAGTAGCACAGAACCTGTATGAAGGATTGAATTTATATCCCTTACTCCAACAAGATGTTTGGTTCTATGGGGGAATAGTAACACTCATCCTTTCTATAGCCATTTTGAAAGCACAACTGTTTTATATCATGATCCGGATTTTCCTGAAGATTGACCTGATACACCCTTTCAGCAAGGAAATAGCCAAGTTGATCAGCACACTCAGTTATATTGCCTTTGAAATAGGCGTTTTTATTTTGATGGCAAGAGGCTGCGCAAGCTGGTTGATTAAGCGTTCATTCGAACTAGAAGGACTGCAATCCTACCTCTCAGGAGCATTTGAATACTTTTTACTCAGTGCTCTGATTTTTGCAATTGCACAAGTATTTAAGCGCGGGGTGGAAATCCAAGCTGAAAACGAACTAACTGTCTAAGTCATGGCAATTGTAGTCAATCTAGATGTGATGATGGCCAAGCGTAAAATGTCCCTCAACGAGCTGTCCGAGAAAGTGGACCTTACGCTGTCCAACCTTTCTATTCTCAAAACCGGTAAAGCCAAAGCCATACGATTCAGTACCTTAACTGCCCTCTGCAAGGCGCTAGATTGTCAGCCTGGCGACTTATTGGAATTTGTGCCGGAAACAAAGAAAAACCACATAGACACATAGGTTTATTTAGTACCCAAAAGCTAGGTTTAAAACTATTTTGTAAAGACCCCTTCTCTTTTTTCTATGTGCCTTTGTGGTTTGAGAAGTAAGAGCCTTTTAAGTTTAAAACTATGTGTCTATATGGTTCTAAATACTATATGGTTATGCTAATTTGTAACTTTAAACCAGAATCAATCACTTAATGGCACAACCCAATCCGCTAATCGACCAATTTCTCCTCGATGGCTGCATGCGCTGCTCTTTGGGTGCTACCACAGCATGCAAGGTGCTACTTTGGACGGATATATTGGAGTTTTTGAGGCAGCTAATCTTGGAATCGGAACTCCTGGAAGAACGAAAGTGGGGTGTACCAACTTACACCCTCAATGGTAAAAACGTGGTGATGTTAGGGGTGTTTAAGGATTCTTGCGTGTTGAGTTTTATCAAAGGGCAGCTAATCCCGGATCCCAAGGGGCTGCTCGAACTACCGGGCCCCAATTCTCGTGAAGGCAGAATCCTTCGATTTACCAAATTGAGCCAAGCTACGCTGTTGGAAAAAGACATCCGACACTACCTGCAAGAGGCCATTCTGGTAGAGCAATCTGGAAAAAAGGCCGTACCTAGTTCAAGCCCACAGGAGCTCCCCGCCGAACTCCTTCAAAAATTCGTGGAGCATCCCGGTCTAGAAGCCGCATTTTTTGCACTGACTCTAGGTCGGCAGCGAGGCTACCTCATCCATTTTTCTGGAGCCAAACAGTCGCCTACCCGACTTAGCCGCATCGACAAATGTGTCCCAAAGATATTTGCAGGCAAAGGGATGATGGATTAAATCGGATTGATTAGAAAATTAATGAAAAACCTTTTATCCATTTTTTTAAGAATTGTCGATAAAAAGAGGTAGTTTAATTTACTTTTTACCACTACCGAAATTTGATTTTTTGATTGCTTTTTGAACGTTTAGCCATCCATTCGAAGGCTAAAAAT
>JACCEE010177570.1_pt1 | contig 12468 bp, 10 predicted proteins | sample 7449931 | NCBI WGS metagenome assembly JACCEE01 (sample SAMN15323457, study PRJNA562643) | freshwater metagenome | isolation source: river surface water | place: USA:Blue River Watershed | collected 2017-08-19 | reverse complement strand
TGGCGCGAATACCTCTGCGCCGTCGAGCGCGGAACCGTCCATACCTTCGGTCGCCGAAGCACCGAGGGTTTCGTCGGTTCGGAAGACCTTGGCATAGACGGCACGATGATTCGCTACGAAGGCGAGGAAATCCAGTTTCGCCTACCGGGAAAATACAACCTTACGAATGCCCTTGGCGCAATCGCGCTCGCGAGGCACTCGGGACTTACGCCAAAAGAGATTAAGGCCGGCATCGAGTCGGTGAAACCGCTGTTCGGGCGAGCCGAGGTGTTTCGCGGCCGGATGACGGTCATGCTCGATTGCTACAACGCGAACCCTGACTCGATGGAGAACGCGCTCGATTTTTGCGGCAGTCTCGAATGGAAGGGGAAGAAAATCTACGTGCTCGGCTCGATGCTCGAGTTGGGCGCGGAATCCGGCGCGGCCCATCGCGCGGTATGCGCCCAAGCGGCCCGCTCGGGCGCCGATTGCGTTTTCCTGTATGGGGACGAGATGACGCAGGCCGGCATGACCGTCGATTGGGGCAATACGGACGCGCGCTTCTTCTCGAATATCGAGGATCTCTCGAGGGCGATCAACGAGCGCGTCAGTCCGGGCGATTTCGTCTTTATCAAGGGTTCTCGCGGAATGGCCTTGGAACGGGTGTGTCCCGCGCTCGATCCCAAGGAAGGTCCCGGAGAGATCCATGGCTAGAATGACCCTGGTTGCCGAGCGCAACAAGACGCCCGAGAGGCTCGATGTCGCGTTCATCCTTCTGCTGTTACTGCTCTGCGGTCTCGGCTTCGCGGCGCTGTATTCAGGCTCGATCGGATACGCTAGCCGAATGCTCAAGGATCCCCTGTACTTCGTAAAGCGACAGTCCATAAACCTCGCGATCGGCGTGGTCGCGATGATCGTGTTATCGTCGATTAAGCTTGAAATCCTTCGGGGCCTTCTGCCTAAGATCGTGGTGGCGAGCCTGATGATCTCGCTGTTGCCCTTTATTCCCGGGATTGGGGTTAACCTTAACGGCGCGTCTCGTTGGATCGTTCTGGGCAATTTTTCCTTTCAGCCGTCCGAGTTGGTCAAGATCGTGGTAGTCCTCTATCTCGCGAATTTGTTCGCGAAAAAATTCGATAAGCTCGATCAGCCGAAGATCTCGATATTGCCTGCGGTGCTTACGAGCGCCGTGCTTGTCGCGTCGGTGTATATCCAGAACGATTTCTCGAAATCCGTTTTCATAATCATGATCGTGCTGGTGATGTTTTTCGTCGCCGGCGTTGATTGGCGATGGTTCCTCAGGCTCTTCGTCTGCGCTGCGCCCCTGATCGTCATGATGGTCCTCTCGAAGGAATATCGCGTTGAGCGCGTCGTCTCGTTCCTTCATCCGGACAAAGACCCCCTACGCGCCGGCTATCAGGTCAACGCAGCCCTTACTGCCCTATCGGAAGGCGGTTTTTGGGGAAGGGGACTTGGCAACGGCATTCGCAAAATCTCCGGGATCCCGGAAGTTCAGTCTGACTTTATTTTCGCCGTGTGGGGCGAGGAGATGGGCTATATTGGGGTTCTTATCTATTTCGCGCTTTTGGCCCTGTTCTCCCTGCGTGGGTTCGCGATCAGCCTTAAGTGCGCCGACAGGTTCGGGTGCTATCTGGGATTCGGATGCACCTCGATCATTTTCCTGCAGTCGTTGCTGAATTGCGGAGTTGTGGTTCGTCTATTCCCCGCGACCGGAATTCCCCTGCCGTTCTTTTCCTCGGGCGGCTCTTCGCTCCTTATCACTTTATGCCTTTGCGGCTTGATTATTAACGTATCCCGACGGAAACCTGAGGGGGAATTACAAAATGTCTGATGTCGTTATTACCGGTAAGGAAGGCGCCGGGGAGGGAAGCGACTGGAAGCCCCTGATCCTCAAGGCTCTGATAATCGTCCTTTCGCTTTTCTTGCTCGCCGAGTTCGCGTTTTACATGATCGTCATCCCCATGACGAGCCGCGTCAACGTTTTCGTCGCGGGCTCCTCGACTGTCGGGGCGGACGAGATGCGCGCGTATGCCGGGATAACCGGCGCGGAGAAATGGGTCAGCTTCGATACCGCGAAGACCGCGTCGCGACTCGCGATGATTCCCCTATTCGAGAAAGTGCTCGTCGAGAAGAAATTCCCCGATCGCGTCGTGATAACCGTCACCGAGCGCGTTCCGGTCGCGATTACCCTCGGATCGGTGAACGGCAGGACCGTTCCCATGGAGATAGACCGTTCCGGAACCGTATTCAGGGTCGGTAAGTCGAACGTAAATTCCTCCTTGCCCCTGATTACCGGGCTCACTTTCGAGAATCCTGTTCCCGGGGTCAGGCTAAACGCGCAACTTAAGCCCCTTCTGGACGACCTGGCCGCGCTTGAGGCGAAAAATCCCGTGTTGCTGTCCTCGGTCTCCGAGATAAAAATCGCGCAAAAAACCTATGGCGGGTATGATTTGGTCATCTACCCCGTGCATACCCCCATACGCGTCAGGACCGATAAGGCGTTGAACGAAGACGCATTACAGTATATGATGTTGGTACTTGACGTGGTGGACGACATGGGCCTCGATCTCGATGAGATCGACATCAGGGCTGGAACCGTCGCGTACCGGGTAAGGGGGGAAAGCCTTGAGTGACGTCGTCGTCGGACTCGACATTGGAACGAGCAGGATTCGCGCCGTCATCGGCGAGATTTCCGATTCGGGCGTCTTTCAAATCACCGGCGTCGGTACCGGCCAATCCACGGGGCTCCGCAAGGGCGTCGTCGTCAATATCGAGAATACCGTTAAGACCGTATCGCAGGCCATCGAGGCCGCAGAGCTTATGTCCGGAATCGAGGTCTCCCATTGCATGATCGGCATCGGCGGAACGCATATCGACGGGCTTAACTCCCGCGGCGTCGTCGCGGTGACCGGGAAGGGGCGCGACAACCGCGAGATCGGACAGGAAGACATTAATCGGGTCATAGACGCCGCGAAGGCTGTCGTCATCCCGATGGACCGACAGGTCATTCACGTAATCCCCCAATCGTACATCGTCGACGAACAGCGCGGTATCAAGGATCCCCGCAATATGATCGGCGTTCGCCTTGAATCCGAGGTTCACATAATAACCGGCTCGGTCACCTCGGTTCAGAATCTCGTAAAATGCGTTAACCGCGCGTCGCTCGACGTCGACGGGTACATGTTCCACTCCCTTGCCGCCGTTAAGGCCGTAATGAGCGAGGAAGAACGCGAACTTGGCTCGATCCTCATTGATCTCGGCGGCGGCAGCACTGACGTGCTCGTCATCGCGGACGGCGCCCCGCTCCTTACCGCCGTCATGCCCGTGGGCGGGATACAGGTCACGAACGACATCTCCATCGTAAAGGGCATTTCCGTGGAGACCGCGGAGCGCATCAAGTTGGACGCGGGTTGCTGCTGGCTCCCGCTCATAGAGGAAAACGAGGAAGTCATCATACCCGGTGTGGGCGGACGCCCCCCGGTCGTCATCCCGCGTTCCGAGATCTGCGAGATCGTGCAGCCGCGCATGGCCGAGATTTTCGGGATGATCAACGAGCGCATTCAGTCCGTCACGCGATCGCGCCAACTTTCGGGGAACGTCGTGCTTACCGGCGGCGGCGCGCTCCTGCCGGGAGTCGTCGAACTCGCCTCCGAGGTGTTTAACACCCAAGCCGTGCGCATCGGCATCCCGGGTAATTTCGGCGGGCTGACGAGCGAGTACCGGAGCCCCGATTACGCGACGGTGATAGGTCTCGTGCTCGCCGCCCAGGAACGCAGGCAGTCGTCCCCGTCTGAGCCAGAGGAACGCGAGCGCGCCGCAAAGCCGGTGATGGGAAAGCTCAAGGGCTGGCTCAAGGAATTTTTTTAACGAACTTTTTCGCGCGTTCGCGAAAGCGGCGCGGGGCGATTTATATATCGTACGTCGGCAGGTTTTTTCTGGGAGGGGAAAACTTATGAATATTGAGGTTCTTCAGCAAAAGGAGATTAGTCCAACGGTCATCAAGGTGATCGGCGCGGGCGGCGGCGGGTCTAACGCCGTAAATCGCATGATGGCGGCCGGTCTTCAGAACGTGGACTTTCTCGTGGCGAACACGGATCTTCAGGCACTGAACTACTCTAACGCGCCGATGAAACTCGCGATAGGTTCCAAGCTTACCGGCGGTCTCGGCGCTGGCGGCAAGCCCGAAGTGGGCGAGAAGGCCGCGATGGAGGACACCGAACTCATAGCGAACGCCGTTCGCGGTTCCGACATGGTGTTCGTCACCGCAGGAATGGGCGGCGGCACCGGCACGGGCGCGGTTCCCGTCATCGCGCAGATCGCGCGCGACCAGGGAGCCTTAACGGTCGGCATCGTGACGCGTCCCTTCGATTTCGAGGGCAAGGTCAAGCAGCGGCTCGCGGAGGAAGGAATCGAAAAACTGCGCAAGTCCGTCGACACCCTCATCGTCATCCCCAACCAACACTTGCTTAAACTCGTCGACAGGCGAACGCCGATCAAACAGGCGTTCATTATGGCCGACGACGTGCTCAGGCAGGCAGTGCAGGGAATTTCCGACTTAATCACGCATCCGGGAATAATCAACATAGACTTCGCCGACGTAAAGACCACGATGGAAGGGCAGGGCGACGCGATCATGGGAATCGGCACCGGCGAGGGCGATAACCGCGCCGTGGACGCCGCGACCGACGCGATCAATAACCCCCTGCTCGAGGACTCGCACATCGAGGGGGCCAATCATATCCTCATCAACATCACCGGTAGCGAGGAACTTACCCTGCTCGAGGTCGAGGAGATCGTCAACATCGTAACCGCGAACGCTGATCCCGACGCGCTCATCATTTACGGAACGGCGATAGACAACAGCTACGGAGACAGGATTAGCGTCACCGTTATCGCGACTGGGTTTATTTCCAGTTCGTACCAGGTCGCTTTGGACCGCAACGCCCTCGCCGCCCAGCAGCAACAGCAACAAGCCCGATCGGGCGAACAGAAGTCCGGGGATTTCATGACCGGCACCGAGTGGCGCCAGCTGAGCGAGCGGAACCCCAAACCCGCGACGGGGCTAGGCACCCGTAATTCGTCGCAAGTCATGCCAAGCGCGATCACGCCGCGCGCGGGCGACGACCTTGAGACTCCCACGGTAGTGCGCATGCAGCAGAAGGGACAGGTCTGAGCGATAGGCTCATCGATGGCTTCGTCGCGTATCTCGTTACCGGCGAGGCCCGATCGCGCCTGACCGCGGAAACCTATTCCGCGACGATCCGTCTTTTTTACCGAGAGTTGGAAACGTCGGGAATAGCGCTCGAATCGGCAACTACCGACGATTGCATCTCGTTCATTCTCGGGCGAACGGACGCGGGTATGGACGGAAAAACCGTCGCCAAGGACATCGCGTCCCTTCGTTCTTTTTTCCGATACCTGATCATGGAGCGCGTTCGCGATGATAATCCCGCGGATTTGCTCGAAAGCCCAAAGCGTGGAAAATCCCTTCCTTCAGTATTCGATCAGACCGAGGTCGACTCCTTTCTCGGCGCGATCAAGGTCGACTCGCCTCTCGGCCTACGCGACCGCGCGATGTTCGAGCTCATCTACTCCTGCGGCTTGCGCGTAAGCGAGGCCTCGGGCCTCGGGATCTCGGACGTCCGTTTCGACGAACGCGTCCTGATGGTGCGCGGCAAGGGCGGCAAGGAACGGATGGTACCGTTTGGCGACGAGGCACGCCGTTGGCTCGCGAGGTATATTGACGAAGCCAGGGGGGCCTTAGCCCGTGGACGGGCGATAAAACCGCTATTCGTCAATAATCGCGGGATGGGCATTACGAGGAAGGGCATCTGGGCGCGCTTTCAGGACATCGAGGCGCTGTCCGGCCTGCGCGGAAAGGTTCATACCCTAAGGCATTCATTCGCGACCCACCTTCTTTCCGGCGGCGCCGATCTTCGATCGGTGCAGGAATTACTCGGGCACGCTGACATCACCACGACGCAGGTGTATACTCACGTCGATGACGAGTCGCTCAGGCTGTATCATGACGATTTCTTCGATAATTATCGGGCAGAAGACTGAGCCGAAGGATACATTGCTTTCATGGAGGTTGGCATGAAACACTCGATGGTTTTCGCGGTCGCGGCTTTTTGCCTCGTGAGCCAGGCGTTCCTCGCCGGCTGTGGGCCGAACACGAACCAGATCAGGCGCATGCAGGCGCTTGAGGAAGGCGTCGATAGCCCGACCACGGCCGAGGAGCTGAGCGACGCGATAAAGAAATACCAGAACCGTATTGAGGATATTCTGAACGCCGACGTGCGTATCGGCATTTGGTACAAGATCCTCGGTACGCGCTACCTCGATAATAAAATGTACGGCAAGGCCTTGGAAACGTTTCGCGAAGCCATCACGTACTATCCTACCAATCAGAATCTTTATTACTACGTCGGGGTTTGCGCGGGGTATATGGCTAAGTCGGCCCTTGATTTCGAAGCGAAGGGGAGCCGCGCCGAGCGCGACAACTACCTCGCGCTTTCTGAGACCGCCTATTTGCGAGCCCTTGAGCTGGAACCTAATTACGCGCGGGCCCTATACGGGCTTTCGGTACTGTACGTGTTTGAGCTCAACCGACCCGACAAGGCCATTCCTCACCTGGAACAGCTCGTTTCTATCGAAAAGCGCAATCTGGACGCCATGTTTATCTTGGCGCGGGCGAGTTACGTGACCGGCGATTATGACCGCGCTGTGGAGATGTACGACCTTGTGCTCGCCACCAGCAAGGACGCGGCGAGAAAGGCCGAGGCCCAAAAAAACAAGGAAACCGTACTTGCAGAGGCATATGGGGGAAAATGAACTCGATCTGGCACTAGCCCGATGCGGTTTCCTTACGTGCGCCGAAAGAGAGCTTCTCGCGAAAAAACTTGACAAGCTAGAATCGCTTACAGTACTTTCTATAGAAGATATTTGCCAAATCGTGGGCAGGCGCGTCAAAACGCGCCTTTGGAGTCCCGAAACCTTATCCGGGCTTGTCGATCGTGACCGAGAAATCATGCGAAAGTGCGGTATTCAGTTCGTTCCGGCCTATTCGCCTGAGTATCCTCCCTTACTACGGGAGATACACGATCCGCCGTTTGCCCTGTTTTGGCGCGGAACGCTCCCTGATCCGGAGAAACCGCTCGTCGCCATCGTCGGGACGAGAACTCCTTCCGGTAGCGGCGTCGTCGCGGCGGCCAGGATCGGTAGGGAATTCGGTTTAGCGGGTATTTCCGTGGTGTCCGGTCTTGCAAGGGGGATCGACGCTTTTGCCCACAGGGGCAATGTAGACGGTGGCGGCGCATCCGTTGCGGTTTTAGCCTGCGGTCCCGATAGGGTGTACCCACGAAGCAACGCGCGGCTTGCTTCGAGTATGGTTGAAGCCGGAGGTTGCCTTCTTTCCGAATATCCGCCGGGGGAATCTCCGCTTCAGTTTCGGTTTCCCCAGCGCAACAGGATCATCTCGGGGCTCGCGCGTTCCGTCCTCGTCGTGGAGGCGCCGCTGAAATCCGGAGCGCTCATCACGGCGGATTTCGCGCTCGAACAGGGCCGGGAACTTTTCGTGTGCGCCTCCGCGCTTGACTCGAGGCGAAGCGAGGGAACGCGGCGCCTAAGCGAGGATGGGGCGCAGGCGGTTATCGGCGCCGATGACGTTATTGCCGCGTGGAAACGGGTGTATATCCCGACGCCGCGGGGGAATGAGCCGGGAAACCAGCTCTCTCTCGGTTTTTCTGGATGATTTGGCTCGCGCCGCATGGGGGGCCATTAAGGAGTACTAGATATGCCCGCCAAGAAGGCAGCGACGAAAAAAAGCGAGAAAAAAAGCACGCTCGTGATCGTGGAGTCCCCGGCTAAGGCCAAAACAATCGAGAAGTACCTGGGATCGGGTTACACCGTCAAGGCCTCGATGGGTCACCTGATCGATCTTCCGAAATCGCGCATAGCCATCAACATCGAGGATAACTTTCAACCCGAGTACATTACCGTGCGCGGGCGCGCCAAACTCCTTAAGGAACTCCAGTCCGACGCGAAGAAGTCGCGCGAAGTTCTGCTGGCAAGTGATAATGACCGCGAGGGAGAGGCGATCGCCTGGCATTTGCGAAACTCGATTCAGGCGAAATATCCCGTACCCATACATCGGATCGTATTCAACGAAATAACCCCGCAGGCGATTAAGGAAGCGGTGAAGCATCCAATGGAGATCGATGAGCTTAAGGTAAATGCGCAGAAGGCGCGGCGCGTGCTCGACCGGCTCGTTGGCTATAATCTTTCGCCGCTCCTATGGAAAAAGGTCAAGAACGGCCTATCCGCCGGACGCGTGCAATCCGTCGCCCTGCGCCTGATCTGCGAGCGCGAGAAGGAAGTCGAGGAATTTATCCCCGAGGAATACTGGACCCTCGACGCCGATTTCCGCAAAGGCCGGAACGACTTTACCGCTCAGCTCGTCAGCTATCGCGACGAAAAGCCCTCGCTCCTCAACGAAGCGTCGGTGCAGAGGATCATCGACGAGATTAAGGACCGCGAGTGCGAGGTCGTCGACGTCAAGTCTACCGAGAAGACCATCAGGCCGAAGGCTCCGTTCACGACGTCGAAACTCCAGCAGATGGCGGCAAACCGACTTGGCTATACGTCGAAGAAAACGATGCAGATCGCCCAGCAACTCTACGAGGGCATCAATATCGGCTCGACCCGAGTCGGCCTCATCACCTATATGCGAACCGATTCCGTGCGTATCTCCAACGTGGCGCTCGAGGAGGTCCGCAAGTGGATCGGCGAGAAGTATCCCGCCGAACTCCCGCCCGAGCCGATCGAGTACTCGGTTGAGAAAAAGGCGCAGGACGCGCATGAGGCGATTCGCCCGACGTACGTAACGTATACCCCTGAGTACGTCAAGGAATTCCTTTCCCGCGACCAGCTCAGGCTCTATACCATTATTTGGGAGCGCTTCGTCTCGAGCCAGATGACGAACGCCAAGAGCAGGACGTCGAGCATCGACATCAAGGCCGGCGACGCCGTTTTCCGCGTGTCGACGTCGCGCGTTTTCGAGAAGGGCTTCTATAAAGTCGTCAAGACCCTAATATCGAAGGACGAAAAGGAAAAACCCCTGCCGGAAATGAAGGTCGGCGAGTCTATCGAGTCCCGCGGTTTCCATCCCGAGCAGCACTTTACCCAGGGGCCCGCGCGCTTTACCGACGCGTCGATCGTCAAGACGCTCGAGGAAAAGGGCATCGGCCGCCCGTCCACCTACGCGCCGATCATATCGGTTTTGCTCGAGCGCTATTACGTGACCCGGTCCAACAAACAGCTGGTGCCCACCCAGCTCGGGCGCATCATAAACGAGATCCTGGTCGGCCATTTCCCCGCGGTCGTCGACGTGAACTTCACCGCGAAGGTAGAGGGCGAGCTCGACGAAGTCGAGGAAGACAAGATCGAGTGGCCGAGCATGATCGGTTCGTTCTACGGACCGTTTAAAAAACGCGTCGACGAGGTGATGGAAAGCCTTGACAGCATGAAGGGCCGTCTGGACGAGTCCACCGAGTACGTATGCGAACTCTGCGGAAAGCCCATGCTCAAGAAGCTCGGCCGCTTCGGCTTTTTTCTCGCGTGTTCCGGCTTCCCTGAGTGCCGAAACACGCGATCGATCCCACTCGCTAAATGCCCGAGACCCGGTTGCAACGGAGAGATCGTCGCGCGGCGGACGAAAGGACGCGGCAAGGAATTCTACGGCTGCACGAACTATCCCGAGTGTGATTTCATCAGTCACTTTAAGCCGATCAACGCGACGTGCCCCAAGTGCGGGCAATTCTTGGTGGAGAAGTACGACAAGAAGAACGGGTCGTTCAAATCCTGCATCAACCCGGAATGCGACTACCTGCATACGCAGGAAGACGTTCCCGAGATGGCTCCCGACGGCGACGGTGAAGGCGAGGAATGAACGCGTGCTTCGGGGACTACCTTTCGTATCTCTCCGGCGTGCGGCGCGTTTCGCCCCGCACCGTCGAGGGGTATAGGCGCGACCTGGAGCTTTTTTCCCGCCTGGCGCGCGGTTCCCCGTTGGAGGCCGACGCGCAGGCCATTCGGCTTTTCGTCGCCGATCTTGGGGCGGAAGGCTACGAGCCCTCGAGCGTCAACCGCGCTCTCGCTTCAATACGCGGCTTTTATCGCTACGCGGTTCGCTTTGGGCTACGGCCCGATAACCCCGCGACCGCGGTCCGCAATCTTCGAGTCCCGCAAAAAATGCCTCGTTTTTTGTTTTCCGGCGAGGCCGAGAGGTTTTGCGCTTTGCCTTTGGGTGACGAACCCCAGGCGGCTCCCTCCGTTAAGGCGCTCTGGCCCGAACGCGACACGGCTCTTCTCACGGTTATGTACTCGACGGGGTGCCGCGTGTCGGAGATCGCCTCGCTTCGCCTTGCGGATTTTTCGCGGGACTATTCCTCCGCGACCGTCACGGGAAAGGGCGATAAGCAGCGTAAGGTTTTCCTCGCTAAGGCCGCCCGAGCGGCGCTCGCTGACTATCTGCCGTTGCGAGCCTCCCTCCTTGCCCGCGCCCAGGGGCGCGACGCCGCGCGGGATCGCGTGTTCGTGTCCCTTCGCGGAAAGCCCTTGTCGGTTAGGGGCATCCAGTATATCGTCGCGCGCTATTCCGACTCTCTCGGCCCGACAAGGCATCTTTCCCCCCATGCCCTGCGTCATACCTTCGCGACCACGCTGATCAGCCGTGGCGCCGACATTCGAGTCGTTCAGGAAATGCTCGGCCATTCAAGCATCTCGACGACCCAGCGATATACCCACGTTACGCCTGAAAGGCTCAAGAAACTCTATCATCAAGCGCATCCCCACGGATGAAAGGATCGATTACATGAAACAGCCCGAAATACGAAGTACGACCGTTATCGCGGTTAGGAAGGACGGCAAAGTCGCCATGGCGGGTGACGGACAGGTCACTATGGGCGAAACGGTCGTCAAGCCGAACGCGAGAAAGGTTCGAAAGATATACGACGGAAGGATCCTTACCGGTTTTGCCGGCGCGACCGCGGACGCGTTTACCCTGCTCGAGAAGTTTGAGTCGCGCGTCAAGGAATACGCGGGCGACCTTACCCGCGCGGCCGTGGAACTGGCCAAAGACTGGCGTACGGACAAGGCCCTGCGCAACCTGCAAGCCTTGCTTTTGGTCGCCGACGCCGAGAAGACCCTGCTCATATCCGGGACCGGCGACGTCATCGAGCCGTCCGAGAACGTGCTCGCGATCGGCTCGGGCGGCAATTACGCCTACGCGGCGGCCCTGGCGTATCTTGAGTCCACCGAGCTTTCCGCGGCCGAGATCGCAAAAAAAAGCCTCACGATCGCCTCGCGGATCTGCATCTATACCAACGACACGATAATGGCCGAGGAGCTTTGACCGCTATGGAAGGACTTGAAACGCTTACCCCAAAGGCGATAGTGGGGGAACTCGACAAATATATCATCGGACAGAACAAGGCGAAACGCGCGGTGGCGATCGCCCTGCGTAACCGTACCAGGCGGCTTAAGCTCCCGGACGACGTCCGCGACGAGATCGCGCCGAAAAACATCCTGATGATCGGCCCGACGGGCGTCGGTAAGACCGAGATCGCGCGCAGGCTCGCGAAGCTTTGCGGCGCGCCGTTCCTCAAGGTCGAGGCGACGAAGTATACCGAGGTCGGCTACGTGGGACGCGACGTCGAGTCCATGATACGGGACCTTATGGCCGTAGGCTACACCATGGTCAAGGCCGAGATGCAGGCCTCCCTGAAGGGAGAGGCCGAAAAGCGCGCGGAGGAGATTCTGTTGGACCTGCTTCTGCCGGGCCTAAAAAAGAAACCCTCGGACGGCGGTCACCCGACCAACGCGCCGGCCCCGAACGGACTATCGTTCCCCATATCATTCCTTGGGCCAACCGGCGCGAATCAAATTGAGGCGAACCATAGCGCCCCGGCCGTCGAAGCCAGCACTCGCGGCGCAACGGGATCCGCCGACCCGGAGCACGAGGCGGATGGCGCCTCCACGAGGGAGAAATTTCGCGCGATGCTCCGCGAGGGAAAGCTAGAGGAACGCGTCGTCGAGGTAAGCGTTCAAAAGACGGGCATTCCCTCGTTCGAGGTATTCGCAGGATCGTCGAACATCGAGGACCTGGAGATGAGCGTCGCGAATATAACGAACCTCATTACCGGGGGGAAGAGCAAGCGAAAATCCGTTTCCGTCAAGGAAGCGCGTAAAATAATCATTGCCGAGCAGCTCGATAAGATCGTCGATCACGACAAGATCGCGGAGGACGCGAAGAACCGCGTCGAGCAGATGGGCATCGTGTTCATCGACGAGATCGACAAGATCGCGTCCAAGGGAGATCGCGGCGGCGGGCAGGACGTGTCCCGCGAGGGCGTGCAGCGCGACATCCTCCCGATCGTCGAGGGATCGAGCGTGACGACGAAATTCGGC
>JACCEE012456552.1_pt1 | contig 12470 bp, 16 predicted proteins | sample 7449931 | NCBI WGS metagenome assembly JACCEE01 (sample SAMN15323457, study PRJNA562643) | freshwater metagenome | isolation source: river surface water | place: USA:Blue River Watershed | collected 2017-08-19 | reverse complement strand
TTAGATCGCATAAATGCGGTCTTTTTTATGCATATTGATGATTTTGATAAACAATAGACGGTAAGAGTAGATTACTTCTCATGCGATTCGATAAATAACAGTCATATTCATAAGGCGTCATACGATGTAGATTCCATTGTGGTCGATCATAATTGAAATAATTTATATACTCAATTAAGCGTTCAACGAGCATATCGTAGGTTTGTTTAGTTTGAGGATTTAATTCCGTTTTTAGGATGGCATAAAATGATTCTTGAGGTGCGTTATCCCAACAGTTTACCCTGTGAGACATCGACTGTAGGATTCCATTTTCTTTAAGCAAGGTTTGGTAAGGAATACTGGTATAACGGCTTCCTTGGTCAGAATGTAAAACGACATTAAATCGAGTTCACCTTTATACATATCTAAGAGAAGACGAACAGTTTTAATGACGAAACTCAAATCCAGTGATACGGATATCTGCCAGGCTAAAATCATTTTCGTTGAAGAATCTTTTATAGTTGAAATATAAGCTCGTTTCCCTGATCCATATTGGATATAAGAGATATCTGTTAAAAGAGTTTTCTTGGCGGTTCCTTGTCGGAAATGTCGGTTTAACACATTCGAGTAAGTCTTATTTGACTGTTGGGCTCGAAGAATCATTTTGACTGGATTGATTTTTCGAATCGGACAGATTAAGTCAAATTTTTTCATTAATCGCCGTATTTTCTTAAGGTTCATACAGATTCCATAATCTCAATCAAGTCTCATTTTGATTTGTTTTGTGCCTTTATTCACACTTTTATAGTCATATGCGGCCTTAATAGACACGAAATCAATCTTATCTTGTATATTTCTTGCGCGAGGATCTAAAAGTCGTTTCTTATACGCATAATACCCTGATCGAGATACATTCGCGATCCGACACATCATTTGTATATTGAGTTTAAATCGCCTTCTTCGTGCGATTAAATGAATTATTTTGAACTTCTCTTCGGTGCATAACTCTCTGGATCCCTCCTTTCGAGCACTTCGAGCTTTTTTAAGAATTCATTCTCCTGTTCAAGGTATTCCATTCGATTTCGTAGGTATTCATTTTCTTCTTCAAGTGTTGAAAATTCTGGTTTCCTTGGGCGTCCACGACTATTCTTATATTCAAACTTTTCAGGTCGCTTAGCGTGATCTCTTATTCGCTTAAATAAAGTATTCATTCGCTTCTTTCCAAACATGTTGGAATCAAATCCAAACTTTTTAAGTATCAAACTTTGCGGTAATCCGCTTGTCATTTCATATAGTAATTTTTGCTTAAATTCAATCGTAAATTGAATCGATTTCTCCGATACTTTTAGAACATATGGATTCTTTCTTAAGCTCTCTATTTCGTCTTCAGTAAAGTGTTTTCTTGGCATATTTTTCCTCGTTTTAAGTATATTAAAACCCCATACAGGAGTCACGACCTTTTTTTATCGTGTCTACTCTATGGGGTATAGTTTAAATTATCCTTTTATTTATATTGTTTTATTTACGAGTTAATTCAGTAACAATGTATGTTGCTTCAACAGTAAACTCGCCTGTATTTGTTAAGTAAGGTGCGTATTTTGAGTCAGTATATTGCCCAACACCACCAACGTTATAAATCTTGGACATATCGTATCCTTTAACTTCTAAAATCTTCATCATTTGAGCAACACGACCACCGGATTGACACATTAAGAAGATTGTTTTGTCTTTAGGAAATAACGCTTCAAGAAGGTCATCTGATTCTTCGTATACTGCAACAGGTTCAGCGATAGAACCACCATATAATTGTACTTTAGTCGCGTCTGTATTAGCTTCTGCATTGAATATATATGCGAAATAAGGAACAACTTCAAAGTTTCTGAAATGCTTCATTGTATAGTCTTTGAAATCTCTTAAGTCAATATAGACAACATCATCGCGATTTAAGAATTGATCAAGATTTTCAACACCGATTGATGAACAACCAGCTGCGTATACGCCTGCTTCACAAGCTTTTTCAGCTTCGCCTTGTGCAGGAACATATTTCTTTGTAGTATCGATAGGCGCAGGTAATTCTAATTGCATTACATAACCGTTTTCAAGAGGATTTAGTACCCATCCTTCTTCGACTAATTTTTCAGGTGATTTAGCACAACCAACTAAAGCTAAAGATAAAATAAGTAAAACTAATAATTTTTTCATGTGTTTCTCCGTTTATTGATTAAAATATTCGTCAGTTAAATGATACTTAATAATTGCATGTAACATTCTAATAATATTGTTTGTGGATACAGATGATCCAGTGAACGTATCTAGCTTTAATGCTTCACGTCCATTAGCTTGATAATCTTCTAATGCGATGTCTTCCATTACAGATAATGTTTTAATATAACCATAGTTTTTATCAATAAAGTATGGAATATATTCATTTTTAAATACACTGTAAGTTACACCTGCAGGAGTTGGGTTACTATCGCCCCAGAATCCTCCATTGTACTCACCATTTGGATCCTTATCAAATGATAAATATCTTACAGTTACATCATCTTCACCCATTGATTCAGGAAGCGTAAGTTCAACATAAGCAGTTTGCCAGTAATTGACAGAAGCAGCTCTACAAGTACATGATAGATATGTAATTTGATACTTAATGTAATCACGAGCTTTATACTTGTAATTAACAAATGCGTAGAACTTAGATTCATTACGTGGGCCATCAATATGATCGATTGGAACTACTGCGATTTTATTCGCAATTGAACCCTCTCCCATGTCAGCGCTTGAGTTTAAGAACTCATTAATTTGTTCAAGTGATAACGTGGAACCATCAGAACATTCTACCTCAGTGTTTGGTGCTTCTTCCCCATCTGGTTCTTCGGCTGGAGCAGCAGAACAAGCATTCAAACTACTAAAAACTAATAAACATAACAACAATAAACTAATAATTTTTTTCATTGTGACTCCTTTCACAATATATTTTAGTTAAAAATATTAATAAATCAAAATTTAAATGATAAAATATTCGCATATTTTGATAAATTATCGAAAAAATATGATATAAATTTAAAGGTAGCAAGCAAATTTACAAAATATGCTAAGTATTTCACAATCGAGGTAAAAATGAAAAAAATTATAATTTGTTTAATTGTATTTATGATCGCAGGATGCCAAGAAACTTCAACCCAAGTTGATAAGAAGATAGAAGTTATTGTCCCTAAAAATACGTCTGAATCAATGTTAATTAGTGATTCTGTCATACTTCCTAGTAATTTAGATCAGTATTTATTTTTGGAAGATGTGTATTATGTTGATACTCGTGAGCCTAATCAATTTTTAGAAGAAGGGCATGTAGCTGGCTTTATAAATATTCCTTTTTATGAAGTAATAGCTAGTTTGAATAATGAAGATACTTTATTCAAGATGAAAAAGGTATTTGATGAAAATAATAAGTTAATAATTGGATTAGGAGAAAATGGTAGTTACGAGCCTATATACGAAGAGTCTATTTCAATTCTAAAATCACTTTTTCCACAAAAAAAGAAAATATTTATCATCTCTACTGCAGGTGTTGAGTCAACTTATCTAGCAAATCTATTAATACAATATGGATATGATGCTAGCTTAATCTATAATGTTGGAAATTTTAGTAATACAGTAGGTAGTATAGCTTCTTATCGAGAATTGACTGATGTTAAGTATAAAGTAGAGGGATTGAATTCATATAAACTTGAATATAGATTTGATTTTGGTGAACTTAAAAAAATAAACGAAGCTAATTAGGCTTCGTTTATTTATAGGCTCTTAAGTAAGATTCAGGTAATAAATTAAGTTGTTTATCTAATGCGAGTAATTGATTTACAAAATAAGGATTTCTGAGAAGTTCTCTTCCTAAAGCAACGAGATCCGCATCTTTATTAACTAATACTTCTTCTACAAGTTCACCATCGTTAATTAATCCAACCGCAATTGTAGGAATATTTAATGCGTCTTTGATTTGTCTTGAGAATGGTACTTGATAAGCAGGAACAAGGTTAATTGGACGTGTCACATTTCCACCAGAACTCACATGGACAAAATCAAGATAATCTTTAACAGGTCTAAGTGCTTCAATCACATCATGAACATTAATTCCTTGAGGATCATAATCACTAGCGGATACTCTAACTTGGAACAATACATGTTCAGGTAAACTTTCCTTAACATCTTGAATCACTTCACGTAACAATCGTGCCCGATTATTTAAATCACCACCGTATATATCGGTACGAAGATTACTAAGTGGGGATAAGAATTCATGAATCAGATAACCATGTGCTCCATGGATTTCAATCCCATCAAAACCAGCTTTAATGGCACGTTTTGCGGCTTCTACAAAACTCTCTTTGAGTTCTTGTATTTCTTCTAATTCCATTTGTACAGGCGTTTCATACTGTTCTGAAAAAGAGAGTGCGCTTGGTGCGATATGTGGATTTGCGGAAGATTGGCTCTTTCTACCAGCATGGGCTAATTGAATAACTGCAAATGAGCCATAACGGTGAATTTCATCCGTAAGTTGTTTTAAACCTGGAATGAACTGATCGTCCCAAATACCTAAATCTTGGTCTGTGATACGTCCTTCAGGACTAACAGCAGTAGCCTCTACTACGATCATTCCTACATTACCAAGTGCACGTGTTGCATAATGGGTTAGATGAAACGGTTGTACAAATCCGTTCTTTGCTTGATACATGCACATAGGGGGCATGACAATTCTATTTTTAAGTTCAATATTTCTAATTTTATAGGGTGTTAAGCTTAGCATATTCTCTCCTTATTTATGTACTAAGTGTAAAGTTCAATCGTTTGCTTGTAAAGAGAAGTGCTAAAATAAAAGTATCTTAACGATTATATGTAATACATTTCAGCTTGATTCAGTTTAACTAAATCTTTTATCTTTATTGATTTAAGTTGTTTAGTGACTGCTTGTTCAATCGGTAAATAAACTTCGTTGTTTAATAATTGGTTTAAGCGTTGATCATCAAGACTTTTCTCATCAATCGTTTCAACTAAATCAGAATCTAAGGCAGAAAATATCGTAAAAAGATCAAGATCATCGATGCCTATTAGTTTATAGCCACCACTCGGGCCTTTGATTGATTCCACAATTTGATGTGATTTAAGTAAGAACAAGACTTGTTCCAAGTAATTCTTAGATAAACCTAATCGATTCGCAATCGTAATTAGTGCAGTCGTCTCATTCTTTTCTGCTAAGACCATCACAACAGCTAATCCATATCGTACTTTTGTAGAATATTTCATATGTACCTCAATCATTGTATTTGACATTCGTATATCAGATGTTTATATTATAACATATAAAACCTAGTAAATAACTATGTAAAAGGAGAAATATATGTTAAAAGTTGTTCAAAGTGCTAGAGAATTAATTGGTAATACACCACTATTAAGATTGAATCGATTTGAGAAGTTAGAAAACTTACAAGGGCATATTTATGCTAAGCTTGAGTCTTTTAATCCTGCAGGTAGCGTTAAAGATCGTATTGCGTTAAGCATGATTGAAAAAGCTGAAAAGGATGGTTTCTTGAAAGAAGGATCTGTAATCGTTGAACCAACAAGTGGTAATACTGGAATTGGTTTAGCAGCGATTGCCGCAAGTAAAGGATATCGTATTATTTTAACAATGCCAGAAACAATGAGTATTGAACGTCGTAAATTGCTAAAGGCATATGGAGCTGAGTTAGTCTTAACTGAAGGGCCTTTAGGTATGAAAGGTGCGATTGCGAAGGCTAAAGAATTATTAGAAACAATTCCTAATGCTTTTATGCCATCTCAATTTGAAAATCCAGCAAATCCAGATGTTCATTATCGTACAACGGGTAAAGAAATCTATGAAGCGCTTGATGGTAAGATTGATATTTTAGTGGCAGGTATTGGAACAGGTGGAACCATTAGTGGTGCTGGAAAATACCTCAAAGAACGTATTCCTGGTTTGAAGGTTATTGCGGCTGAACCATTTGATGCGCCGTTACTATCTGAGGGACGTCCTGGACCACATAAAATTCAAGGTTGGGCAGCAGGATTTATTCCACAGACACTTGATACAGGTATTTATGATGAAGTCTTAAAAGTAAAAACTGAAGAAGCTTTTGACAAAGCTCGTAAGCTTGCTAAAATAGAAGGTGTTTTAGTGGGTATTTCGAGTGGAGCTGCATTACATAGCGCAACAGAAGTAGCACTAAGACCAGAAAATAAGGGAAAAACGATTGTTGTTATTTTCCCAGATAACGGAGAGCGTTATCTATCAACTGCGTTATTTGAAGCAGAATAAGGAGAACTATGAATCAACGTCAATCAATACAAAGAATTACACGTCTAGGTATTATGATTGCGGTTATCTTTTTAATGACATTTGTACCTAATATCGGATACATTCAAACTGGATTGTTGTCAATCACAACCATTCACATTCCTGTCATTGTTGGATCTGCTATCTTAGGCCCTGTTGGAGGACTCGTGTTAGGGGCAACTTGGGGTATTACCAGTTTCCTAAAAGTGTTATCCATGCCTGGTACGGTAGAAACAGCCATTTTCTTAAATCCTATGGTATCAATCTTTCCAAGAATTCTTGTGGGGTTAATCATTTCTTATTCGACAATTGGACTAGGTAAATTGATTAAGAATCGGGATATTAAGTATGCACTTGTCGCAGCGATTGGGACTTTATCCAATACAGTTCTTGTATTAAGTTCGATGTTTATTTTTGCTCAGGGAGGGGTATTAAGCTTTAATCAAGCCTTCTCTGTTATACTCACAGTTATCATTTCAACCAATGGATTATTTGAACTTATATCAGCGATAATATTAGTTCCAATCATCATTAGAGCAGTATCTAAAGTCATACCTCAGAGCTAATCTGGGGTATTTTTTTTGGGCATATGTTTTGAAGTGTAGGGTCAAACTTGTTACTCTATGGTTAGTAATTAAAGGAGATAAAATCTATGAAATACACATTACCTACACTACCTTATGCATATGATGCACTAGAACCACATATCGACGCAATGACGATGACAATCCACCATTCAAAGCACCACCAAGCTTATGTGGATAACTTGAATGCTGCATTGGATAAACATCCAGAACTAGAATTAACCCTTGATGCTTTACTAAAGGATTTAGATAAAGTACCTGCGGATATTCAAACAGCTGTTCGTAACAATGGCGGTGGTGTTTATAACCACAATCTATTCTGGACACTATTAACACCAGTACGTGGACAAACAGCAACTAAAGTTGTATTAGATGCGATTGTTGCGAAGTTTGGATCCTTCGATGCATTTAAGACAGAATTTGAAACAGCCGCTAAGACACGCTTTGGTAGCGGATGGGCTTGGTTAGTTGTTACGGCTGATAAAACATTAAAGGTTGTTTCTACACCAAATCAAGATGTTCCATTCAATGAAGGAACTCCAATCCTTGCATTAGACGTTTGGGAACATGCGTATTACTTGAAGTATCAAAACCGTCGTCCTGACTATGTCGCAAACTTCTGGAACGTAGTTAATTGGGAAGAGGTTGAACGTTTATACCTAGCCGCTGTATAATAGCGTCATGAAAGACAAAAAAACACTACTTAAACTCTCTTTAGGCGAAGAAATTGGGAATAGCGTTACACACGGTGTAATGGCTGCTCTCATGTTAATCGCCTTACCTATTGGCGCTATACTTGCATATGAAAGAGATGGTTGGATTCTAGCTCTTGGTATCTCAGTATTCATTATCAGTTTATTCTTGATGTTTCTGAGTTCTTGTTTGTATCATGCGATGGCGTATGATAGTAAACATAAATCCGTTATGCGAATCCTAGATCATATCTTTATCTACGTTGCGATTGCGGGTAGTTATACACCTGTTGCATTATCCATTATCAAAGGATGGCAAGGTATACTCATCCTAATCATCCAATGGACAATGGTTTTATTTGGTGTTTTATACAAGTCACTATCAAAGAAGTCAATGCCAAAAGCATCGGTTAGTATTTATCTAACGATGGGTTGGGTTGCGGTATTCTTTATGCCAACACTTATTAAGGTAGCGAATCCTAAGTTTATGATCTTGTTAGCACTTGGTGGGATATTCTATAGCATAGGAGCTTGGTTCTATAGTCAAAAACATAGACCCTACTTCCACTTCATTTGGCACTTATTCATAAATTTCGCGGCTATCGCACACTTCTCAGCGATGTTGTTCTATATTTAGTTAAGAAAGCATTACAAAAGTCTCAGGCATTGAGACTTTTGTTTTGTTATAATGAAATTAACTTAAAAGGAAAAAAGGATATGAAATTAAATAAAACTGAATTAAGTTGGATTTTGTATGATGTTGCAAACTCAGCTTTTATTTTGATTGTAACCGCAACCATCCCTATTTATTTTAGAGCGTTAGCAACTGAAGCTAATGTTGCGGATCATGTTATCTCCGCATGGTTTGGTGGAGCTACCTCTACAGCAGTCATTATATTAGCAATCTTATCTCCAATTCTTGGCGCAATTGCGGATTATAAAGGAATGAAGAAAAAGATGTTTGTTGGTTTCTTAGCTGTTGGTATACTTGGCGCATTAACCATGACAGTAATGACAGACTGGATGGCATTCTTATTGTTATTCGTATTAGCACGTATCGGTTATTCCGCATGTAATATTTTCTATGATTCGATGTTGGTGGATGTTGCGGCAGATGAAAGAATGGATATGCTAAGTTCAATGGGATATGCCTTTGGATATATTGGCAGTACGATTCCATTTATCTTAGGTATTGCGATTATCTTTATTAAACCATTTGGTTTAACAACAACACAAGCAACTCAAATTTCATTCTTGATTACTGTATTGTGGTGGGCATTATTAAGCATTCCTTTGCTTAAAAATGTTAAACAAGAATACTATCTTCCACCAATTCAAAATGTTGTAAAATCATCTTTCCAACGTGTATTCCATACTTTGGCGAAGATTCGTCAGGATAAACGTATGTTCTACTTTATCGTTGGTTATTTCTTCTACATTGATGGGGTGTATACAATTATCTCAATGGCTACTACTTATGGTGGTGAAGTCGGAATTGAAAGTACCTTAATGATTGTTGCGTTACTCTTAACTCAAGTTATTGCGTTCCCATTCGCGATCTTAGCAGGTATTTTATCAAAGAAATATGGACCAATTAAACTCATTAAGATTTATATTCTCATTTATATCTTTATCGCAATCTTTGGATTCCAATTGGATAAAGCATGGGAATTCTGGTTCTTAGCGGTAATGGTTGCGCTCGCTCAGGGTGGTGTACAATCCTTATCACGTTCATACTTTGGTAAGATTGTGCCAAAGAATGAATCCAATGAATACTTTGGCTTCTTCGATATCTTCGGTAAATTTGCAGATTTCTTTGGACCATTAATTCTATCAGTTACTGCCATCTTCTTTAAGACCTCTCGATATGGTATCCTAGCACTTATAATCTTGTTTATCATCGGATACTTCATGGTCGATAAAGTTCAAAAGATTGACAATTCAAAATAAAATAATAGCTACTAGAAGTTCTAGTAGCTATTTTTCTTATAGTTTAGTATCGTCGATTGAATATAGGAATTCTTCGACATCTTTAATAATAGAAGGAATACATTCCTTTTCGAAAGGTGAAATTAAGTTCGCATCTTTAACGATGTTAACAAATGATTTTGTACCTCCGATATTACAGATTTTTAAGTAATCTTTAAATGTATTTGGATCATTTTGAGCTGCACGTTTCCAGAACTGCATTGCACATACACCTGCTAAGGTATAGTCAATGTAATAGAACGGTGTGGAGAAAATATGACCTTGATTATACCAAAATGTTCCCTTATCTAAGAATTCATTTTCTGTATAGTCTTTGTGTGGAACATACATCTTTTCAAGTTTTCTCCAGATTACTTTTCTTTCATCAGGAGTCATATTTGGATTAGCGTATACTTCATGTTGGAAATGGTCAACAGATACACCATACGGTAAGAATTTAACATTATCTGACATGTGTGCATATTTGAATTTATCCGTATCTTCTTTGAAGAAACGATCCATCCATGGCCATGTGAGATACTCCATACTCATTGAGTGTATTTCACAACTTTCATAAGTTGGGAATGCACATTCAGGAACATCAACCCATCTTGATTGATAGACTTGGAATGCATGTCCAGCTTCATGCGTTAGAACTTCAACGTCACCTGCAGTCGCATTAAAATTTGAGAAGATGAATGGAGAAGAATACTCAGGGATATAGGTACAATATCCTCCGCCTTGTTTACCTTTCTTAGATTCTAAGTCAAGAAGATCATGTTCAACCATGAAATCAAAGAACTCGCCTGTTTCAGGACTTAGTTCGTGATACATTTCTTTTGCGATTTGTACCATTTCTTCTGGACTTGCCTTAGGTGTAGGATTACCTGACTTGAAGTCAAAGTTAATATCATAATAAGCAAGTTTATCTAAGTCTAAGCGAGAAGCTTGTTTCTTATAGAGTTTTTGTGCAAGCGGAACAACATATTCAAGTACTTGTTCACGATAGAACGCAACCATCTTAGCATCATAATCTAGACGATTCATTCTTAAATAGCCTAAAGGAATGTAATTTTCAAACCCGAGTTCATGCGCAATCTTAGTTCTTACTTTTACAAGATCATCATAAATCTTATCAAGATTAGCTTCGTTTTGAACTAAGAAAGATGTACGTGCTTCAAAAGCGCGTTTACGTGTATCACGATTAGGATTTTGAGTAAATGGGGTCATTTGACTTAAGGTATAAACACCACCATCAAACTCAATTTGAGCACTTGCCATGAGCTTATAGTACTCAGAAACTAACTTGTTTTCTTCCTGTAGTAATTCAATGATTTCTGGTTTAAATGTTTTAAGTGCATTCTCAGCTAATTGAAAGAATGTAATCGGATAAACATCCTTTAAATCCTCTAAGAACTCAGAACTAAGTACAGCTTGATAAAATTGATTATTTAATTCAGCGTACAACGGACCTTGATTATCCCAATATTCATTTTCTGTTTCATAGAAAGGATCTTGAGTATTGATTGAGTGGCGAATGCTCGATAATGTAGACATCGATTCAATTTTTAGTCTTAGTTGATTAATCTTCTTAAAAAAAGCTCTTTGTTCAGCTCCATCGACTGAGTTCTTGAATCCGTCAAGTAAATCTAAATACTCTGTTTTGACCGTATCATAATCGGGTCTTTGATAGACATATTCATTAAATTTCATGATAATTACCTCTTGTTCTATTTTAACGCGTGAAACCGCAAAATAAAAGCATGACATGGTATAATCACAATGATGATAAACTATACAAAACGGATACTTATTTTACTAATAATTCTTCAATTAGGCGCATGTTCGATTTTTTCTTCGCGTCCTGAAGTGGATGAATCAATCATCATAAAAGGAATATCGGGTGAAAATAGACAATTTATACTCGCTGGATTACCAAGTTATGTCGATGAAGATGAAGTTTATCGAATCGAAAATGAAAAAGAACTCGCTCTATTATCGATTCTACAAGAAAGAGAAGATCAACTAAAAGTCTATTATGTGAGTGATAACGAAATATCGATTGATCGAACATTTTCATATATCGAGAGTGTTATCCCATATACGTTTAATATCGTGATTACTGAAATTCCTTACTCGCGAAAAGATGTGGTCTTGATGACATTGTATTCGTTGGAAATCAAGCCTAACGATACAGACTATAAGCGTATTTTTAATAGTGCTAGTGAATGGAACGATTCTATCATCACGACAGATATGGGAATACGTGAGAAGATTAAGTCAATACACGATAAAATAGTTCTTAATACAGAATATGATACAAGTGTTTTAGAAATTGTATTAAATGCATCTGTCAAACATCCTTCCTTTTCAGCTGTTGGAGTTTTTGATTACAATACAGCGGTATGTAGTGGATACTCAAGAGCCTTTAATGTAATGGCGCATGATGCAGATATTCCATCACTAATGGTTTCTTCAATCAGTATGTTTCATGCATGGAATCTGGTTTATGATGGTTTAAACTGGAAGTTTATTGACACGACATTCAATGATCCAATTCCTGATCGAGATGGAAGAGTTCTATATTCTTATTATCTTTTGGATAAAAAACAATTCCTTCAAGATGGTAAACATCAGTTTGATGAAAGTACAGATCAGACCTTAACAGCAGAAGAATATATTGAGTTTGCGGAGTATGTTTATCCTGAAACAAAGCAATAAAAAGTTTTCAGTGTATACGCTTGCAATAAAAAATAAATTGGTTACAATGGAGTTATAAAGTTTGGAAAGAGGTGTTCATAATGACAAGGGTAGAAATTGTTTTTCTTGTCACTCAAGACAATCAAACAACCGAGGTTGATGTCTTAGGCTGTGAATGCTTTATGAATGATTTTTAAGATG
>JACCEE012055932.1_pt1 | contig 12470 bp, 8 predicted proteins | sample 7449931 | NCBI WGS metagenome assembly JACCEE01 (sample SAMN15323457, study PRJNA562643) | freshwater metagenome | isolation source: river surface water | place: USA:Blue River Watershed | collected 2017-08-19 | reverse complement strand
TGTCGCCTTCCTTCACTTTGGCGGTGTTCATCACAGCGCCCATGCCGGTGGTGACGCCACAACCGAGCAAACAAACTTTTTCCAGCGGCGCGGCTTTGTTGATTTTGGCCAGTGAAATTTCCGGCAGTACTGTGTATTCAGAGAAGGTTGACGTGCCCATGTAGTGGAAAATTGGCTTGCCGTCTTTAGAGAAACGCGTGGTGCCATCCGGCATCAGGCCTTGGCCTTGGGTGGCGCGAATGGCCTGACATAAGTTGGTTTTGCCGGATAAACAGAATTTGCATTTGCCACACTCCGGCGTATAGAGCGGAATGACATGGTCGCCGACCGCCACGCTGGTGACGCCTTCGCCGACAGCTTCAACAATACCGCCGCCTTCATGACCGAGGATGCAAGGGAATTTGCCTTCAGAATCTTGCCCTGACAGCGTGTACGCGTCGGTATGGCAGACGCCGGTGGCGATGATGCGGACCAGTACTTCACCTTGTTGTGGTGGCATTAAATCGACTTCTTCAATCGACAGTGGCTGGCCTGGGCCCCAAGCGACGGCGGCGCGGGTTTTGATCATTTGCATGGTTCGGTTCCTGTAAAGATGGCGGGGTCATCACGATAGCCAATAATAGGCAACCCAATAAAAGATGGCCCAGTAAACGACGACAGAGTACGGTGCATTGTAATTTTTTCTTAATCGAAGATAATCAGGCAAAAATGAAAATGAGTTTTGCATAAATGAAAGAATGGCAGGGCGTGTCCGAATTTGTTGCCGTAGCGGAACTGGGCAGTTTTTCCGCGGCGGCGCGTCAGCTCGGCATGTCCGTGGCGCAGGTCAGCCGCAATGTGCGTGAACTGGAACAGCGGCTGCAGGTGTTGCTACTGCAGCGCACCACACGGCAGGTGCATCTGACCGAGCCCGGCACTTTGTATTTGCAGCAGTGCCGGCCTTTGTTGCATGGCCTGGCGCAGGCCAATCAGCAGTTGCTGGATTTACAGGGCCAGCCGTCTGGCCTGATTAAACTGACCGCGCCGGTGTTTTATGGCGAAACGGTGATTGCGCCGCTGTTGCATGACTTTCTGAAAAAATACCCGCGGTTGCAGCTGGAGCTGGACTTAACCAATGCGCAGCTTGATTTGGTCAAAGGTGGTTTTGACTGTGCCATCCGCCTCGGCCAGCTCAGTGATTCCGGCCTGCAGGCGCGAAAACTTGGCAGCCGGCGCGCCTATCTGGCAGCAAGCCCGGCCTATCTGGCAGAGCAGGGCGTGCCGGCGCAGCTCAGCGACCTGAGCCAGCATCGTTGTCTGGTCGGTTCGGTCGAGTATTGGCGCTTTGAGCAACAAGGCCAGAAATTACAAATCAGGCCCACGCCTTATATCAAATGTAACAGCGGCGTCGCACTGACCGATGCCGTGCTGAAGGGCCTCGGCGTCACGCAACTGCCGGATTATTACCTGTTGCCACATCTGCAACAGGGCACTTTGGTCGAACTGTTGCCGGAGTTACAACCGAAAGACGACGGCATCTGGGCGTTGTATCCGCTCAACCAACACTTACCGCAGAAAGTCCGGTTGTTGCTGGACTATCTGCAGCAAATGCTCCTGCAGCAAAAAACCTCTTAGTCCAGCGCGCTAGAGCCCATCTGACAGCCCGTATTAAACGGCGCTGTCAGGAATGGCGGTGTCGGCGTTGGTTTTTTTCAATTTAAAGTCTTCCAGCACCAGGTAGAGCACCGGGATCAGGAACAAGGTGATCACGGTGGCGAACAGAATGCCGAATGCCAGAGATACCGCCATCGGCACCACGACTTTTGCCTGCAGACTGCGTTCCAGAATGATCGGTGCCAGACCTAAAAAGGTAGTCAGTGAGGTCAGGATAATGGCCCGGAAGCGCTGCGTCCCGGCGTCAATAACCGCATCCCGCAACGCCGCTCCGCGCTGGCGTGCTTCGTTAACAAAATCGACCATGATCAAACTGTCGTTGACTACCACCCCAGCCAGCGCGATCAAGCCAAAAACGGACATAATGCTCATGTCCAGCCCGAGCACCACATGGCCTACCATAGCGCCAACCAAGCCAAATGGGATCACGCTCATAATCAGCAGCGGTTGAGAGTAGGATTTTAACGGGACTGCCATCAGCGCATAGATACAGAACAGCGCCAACAAGGCAGCCAACATTAAATCGCGAATGGCATCAGACTCTTCCAGGCTGGCGCCACCGAGGCTGGTTTGCAGGCCCGGATATTGGTCAGGCAGGGTTTTCAGCAAGCCTTCCTGCAGTTCTTTGATGACCTTGCCCGGTTCTACACGGTTCTTATCGACGCTGGCACTGACTGTGACGGCTCTGACACCATCGACGCGGGTGATGGCACTATAGGACGGCTGCAGCGTGTAGCTGGCAATTTGACCGAAGGGCACCTCACCGCCCGCCGCGGTGCGGATCCGCATCGACTCCAGCGCGCCTAACGACGAGCGTTCAGTTCGCGGATAACGCACCATCACTTTGACTTCTTCACCGTCACGCTGCAGTCGCTGCACTTCAGCGCCGTAGAAACCATAACGGACCTGGCGTGCCAGATCGGTCAGACTGATTCCAAGCAGATCAGCCTCCGGTTTTAACGCCAGCACGATTTCATCGTTACCGCCAAACAGGTTGTCGTCGATATCAAATACACCGTCATATTGCGCCAGTGCCTTCTTGAGTTGCTCAGTTGCGGCCTGTAATGAGGCTAAATCTGAGCCCTGGATTTGCAACGATAAATCACCGCCCTGACCGCCGCCGCCCATGGATGCTGCATTGATTTTAAAGCTTTTTACGCCCGGAATTTCCGGCACTTGTTCGCGCCAGCGGTTGGCTATTTCAAAACCATCTATTTCACGGCCCTCACTTTTTTCCAGTTCGACCACCAGCTGAGCATTGGTGTCGCTGTTGAGGAACGCCAGCCGATGGCGGACTACGTCCTGATTGTATTCACGGCCAAGTTCTGCGTTGGCGCGTTGCAGTGCGGCTTCTACCTGCTTCAGCGCTGCAGAAGTTGCCGGACCTGAAGCGCCTTCCTCCATTTGTAGGTTGGCCTGAATGAAATCGCTGGGTAAGTTAGGGAAAAACACCCAGCGCACAAAACCGCCGCTGATCAGGCCGAAGGTCAGGATCAGCGCGGCGCTGAACGCTGCCATCGTGATATAGCGATTATCCAGACAGGCCAGCAACCAGGGACGATAACGCAGGTCGATAAAGTTTTGCAGACTGCGGCTGGTCGCCTCACGCACTTTGCGCAGTTGATCACTGCCAAACCGTCCTAGCGCATACAAGCCGGTTTTCTGCCGGTCCCAGGGCTTGGTGTTCATCCGCACCAGATGCGCCGGTAGAATGAATTTTGATTCCACGATCGATAGCAACAGGCAAAGAACCACCACCCAGGCGATCGACCCCCAAATCGCTGACTGAGCGCCGCCGACCATTAACATCGGGGCAAAGGCGGCGACTGTGGTTAGCACACCAAAGGTCGCCGGCGTCGCGACCTTCAGGGCGCCTCTGATCACCGCCTGCTCAGATTTACCGTGTTTTTCCATCTCGCTATAGGCACTTTCGCCAATGATGATGGCATCGTCGACCACAATACCGAGCACCAGAATAAAACCAAACAGACTGATCATGTTGATCGACACACCAAACCATGGCAGGGGCAGCAGGGCGAGGGCGCCGAGGAAACAAATCGGGATCCCCATCATGACCCAGAAGGCGATGCGAAATTCGAGAAAGATCGTCAGCGAAATCAGCACCAGCAAAGCACCGGCAATCATGTTGTCGGTCATCAGGTCCAACCGTCCCTGCAGGTAGTAGCTGGCATCGCCCCAATAATCGAGGCTGACTGTATCCGGTAAGGTTTGCTTGCGTTCTGCCACATATTCTTTGACTGAAGCGGCAATTTTCAGCGTGTTATCTTCACCGATCGCATCGACCCGCAGTGACACCGAAGAGCGGCCATTAAAAGTGCTGAAACGCTCAGTTTCGGTAAAATCATCGCGGATCTCTGCCACGTCATTTAGCATCACCTTGCTGCCATCCGGCTTTTTCAGTAACACAATGCGCGAGAAATCGGCGAAAACATAAGCCTGACCTTTGGCACGCAACAACATATTACCGTTTTCCGCTTTGACCGCTCCGCCGGGTAAATCAACGGAACTGGCGCGCACGGCGGCGACCACCTGCTCAAAGGTCAGGCCGTATTCACGCAAGCGTTGCTCCGGCACATCAATCGAAATTTCATAAGGGCGGGCACCTACGACTTCGACTTTGTTGATACCCGGGCGGAGTTTCAACTCATCCCGGATATCTTTCGCCAGTTCTTTTAAGCTGGCCTCGGCGACATCACCATGCAAGGAAAGCCACATCACGTTGCTGGCAAAACGCGTGCGGTAGACGACCGGCTTTTCTGTCAGTTCAGGCAGCGAAGAAATAGACCCGACCTGGGTTTTAATTTCATCCATCACTTCCTGAATGTCATAGCCGCTATCAACTTCAGCAATGACGGTGGCTAAGCCCTCTGAGGCTGTTGACGTGAGTTTTTTAATCCCGTTGACCTGACGCAGGCTTTCTTCAATCTTATCAATGACACCGGATTCGACTTCCTGTGGTGCAGCGCCAAGATAAGGCACCCGGATCGTCACTTGCTCCAGTTTGATCTCCGGGAAAACCTGCTGTTTGATCGTAAAGGCAGACGCCAGACCAGCCAGTACCAACAACATCATCAGTAAATTTGCCGCGACATGGTTCCGGGCGAACCAGCCAATAGCACCGCTATTATCACTCATGGCTGTGTTGCTCCCTGCGCCGCACCTGCGGTTTCCGTCCTGACTTGCATTCCGGGAATAGGATTGGCCAGTGGTGAAATCACTAGCTGATCACCCGGTTCGGTGCCGCCGGCAATATAAGCAAAAGCCTGATCAGCCCGATCCAGTCTAACCGTGCGCAATTGCAGTTTTAACGCGCTGTCAGCGACCAGCACCTGATGCCCAGGTTTGAGCAGATGCCGGGGTAATTGCATGACTGCGCTGGCGGTACGACCGGCAATTTTCGCTTGTACAAACTGGCCAAAGCGCAGCGGTGTCCCTGCTTGGGCGCGGCGGTACGGATCACTCAGTTCGGCGACGGCATGGATCACCCGGCTTTGACTGTCCAGTACGCCTTCAGTGCGCACCAGCGTGGCCTGCCAGTGTTGGTCCGTATCATCATGCAGCGATACTTCTAGCTGTAAACGGCTTTGGTCTGTCACGCCCAGATCTTTTAAGTCAGCCAACGTCAGTGGCAAACGAACTTCGGCGATTGAGGTGTCGAGTAACACACCGAGCTGGCTACCACGACTGACAAACTGACCTAAATTGGCTGCCCGGCTTTTCACCATGCCGCTATAGGGCGCGCGGATCTCTGTGCGGCTTAAGTCACGGCGCGCTCTTTCCACGTCGGCTTCTGCACTATTTACTTTTGCCAGAGCGCTCGCCAGCTGCGGTTTACGCAGACCTAACGCCGGCGCTTTGCCACTGGTAAAGTTCAGCCAGTCGCGTTCAGCGACCTTGGCACGGGCACGTTCTTCCTCCAGTGCTGCTTTGGCAGTCGCCAGTGCCGCTTCCGCAGCTTTCACAGCAGTCTGATAATCCGCGGGTTCGATACGGACTAAAACGTCACCGGCCTGAAAGAAACCGCCGGCAACAAAGGCTTCGGCAATGGCAGTAATTTTACCGTTGACTTCACTGACCAGGGTGGTTTCGGTTTTGGCCTGCATCGCTCCCTGAGAAGACACCTGATAAACAACATCTTTAAAAGCAAATGGTTGCAGGCTAACGAGGGGGGGTAACCGCGGTTCAGTTTTTTTCTCCGGCGCTTTTCGTGCCATCGACAAGCCAATGGTTGCGGCAATTGAAAGGACAAGGATGATGCTCACCCATAACCACTGACGATTTTTTTTCTGTTGCATAAGGGCTTGCTGCCTACTGATAAAAAGATAACCAGTATAGTAACGAAGCAGATACAAAGTGGTTCATCAGGAATCATCAGCCAATTGTTACAAATTGCTTCAAACAGCAGGGCGGAGCGAATGGAACCAATACAGCAGGATAGAGACAGCGACAGGGTGTCGCTGTCTCTGCTGAGATTAGGCGCGGCCGCGGGTCGCGGTTGCTGGTGAGATACGAGCTGCGATCAGCGCCGGGTAACTGACGGCCAGTTGCCCGACGGCCAACAGTGCGGCACAACCAACCAGCAGCAGGCCTGGCGTCAGCGGTTTCATGGCGAAGGTACTGACCAGCCAGATATTCAGGCCGACTGCGCCGCCGATGCCTAGTAACACACCAAGACCACTAATCAGCAGGTTCTCCAGCATAAAATAGCGCATGATTTGCCACTGACTGGCACCGAGTGCGCGGCGTGTGCCGATCTGCCGGGTGCGGCGATTGATGCTGAACATGGCGAGGCCAACAATGCCAAAACCGGTGATCAGCGTTAACACGATAATGACGGTCAGCAGGATATTGTAGGTCGCCAAATCTTCGCGATAACTGTCGGCACGGGTTTGCTCCATGGTTTTCATATTACGCACAATCCGGCCTTTATCGCTCTCTGCCAACGCTTTTTCCAGCTGTGGCATCAGCGCGTCGCGCCGGCCCGGCTCAGTGCGGATAAAAAAGCGGCTGTTACGACTGTCCAGCTGTTGTGGCACCAACATAGCGTTTTCGACGTTATCCCAGCCGTTCCAGGGCGCCTGCAGTGATTTGATGATCCCGGTGATTTGCATCGGCTCATGGTTGTTGATGTACAGCGTCTGCCCCAGCGCCTTTTTCCAGTCACCGTCGAACATCTGTGCCGCCATCGCCTGCGACAGAATGATTTTGGCCGGCCATTCGGTCGCACCCTGATCACGCCAGATCACGTCACCGGGCGCAAAGTTTTCGCCGGCGATGAGTTCGAGCCCCATCGCGGCAATGCCTTGTTCATCAACCATGTACACGGCGACGCCGGTGCCGTCGATGTCATCACCGGGTTTATTCTGCAGGCTCATCGACCAGCCGCCGCCACTGAGTGGGATGGCGTTAATCTGTGTCGCTGCCACCACGCCGGGCGTCTGCCGGATCCGTTGTAAATCCTGCGCCAGGGCGGCTTGCAGGTTGTAATTCGGTGCAAACACAGTGTTGGTCAGGTAAAAGGTATTTTGTTCATCGAGGCCGCTGGGTCTGGCCATTTGAGCACTACGCGCCAGCATCATAAAAATGGCGTTCACCATAATGGTCAGCGTCAGCGCGATTTGCAGTGCGATCAACAACGCACCGATTTTGTTGCGCATTAAGGCGCGCAGCATAGGTCCGAGTTCTAACATGAGAAGCTCCTTATTGCGCTTTTAATTGTTGCGATGGCTGCACCTGACAGGCGCGCCACGTCGGGTACAGGCCGGCCAGAATGCTGGAGCTTATCGCCAGCGCGATGGCCAGCAGCACCATATTCAGATCCAATACGGCAAGGTCGCGGATCCAGTCGCCATACATAGCTTTGACCGCTTCCAGCCCCAGCCAGGCCAGCAGCAATCCCAGCACGCCACCGGCCAGACCAATCACGCCGGACTCGACCAGATGCTGTAAAAACAAATCGTTGCGGCTGGCGCCCAGCGCCTGACGCACGCCAATCTCACTGGCTTTGCCAAGGAATTTTGCCAGCAGCAGGCCCACCGTATTAAGCAGACAGACCGCGAGGAACATCAGCGCCATTGCCATCATCATGCTGGCATCGTCCGATACCACCTGCCGTTGTTCCAGCCAGGTCATCACATCACTGAGTTTGTTATTGTCCTGCCGGGCAAAGCGGCCGAATTTGTGTTGCTCGGCGGTATAGGCGTTGATAAAGCTCTGATAAGCCTCACGATCAGCGCTGGTTGGTAATTCCACCCATAGCTGGGTCCAGATACATTCAGAATCGAGAAACGCCTGAAAGCCGGACTCGGTTGGTTTCCAGCAATTGGTATTGCCGGAGCGATCAAAGAACTGCTCGGTGATCAGTGAAAAAGGCACAAAGACTTCTTCGACATCTTCGAAAGGGCCGGTTGTGATGTCATAAAATTTTGGTTTCGGATCCCAGCGCGCCATCACACCACTGATGCGGAAGTCTTTGCCGGCCAGACGCAGTGTTTCGCCGGTTGAATCACGGCCGCCAAACAGTCGTTCGTTCAGCTCGGCATTGATCACGACGACCAGCTCTTTTTTCGCATCGGCCGCGCCGTCCCAGCCGGAACCGTATAAAAACGGTACGTCAAACATCGGGAAAAAATCAGCGCTGCTGGCGCGGCCTGTCACCATAAACGGCAGGGCATCTTTATCTTTCGGTTCCACCACCGCGGACATGCCACTCATGATCACCTGACGCGGCGCTTTTTTCGCCTGCCACAGATAAGTTGCATCACGGTAGGTCAGTTGGTCCGGCGGATCGCCATTGTCAAAAAATGGATTGTTCGGCTCCCAGTTGTCGAGTTGCACGTAAAACAGCTGGTCGCTTTTTTGCGGAATAGGGTTGGCCGACATCAGGTAATTGACGGTGACTGTGGTCATCGCGGCGCCGATGCCCAGTGCAATCGCCAGTACCATCAGCAGGGTCATACCCCAGGTTCTTTTACAGCTGAGCAGTGCCAGCTTCAGATAATAACTGAACATCCTGCCTCCTCAGACCGCAGCCAGATTGTGAATGTTGTGGTGATGCTGGCCTTGCACCAGTTCCTGCGCATGGCCGTCTTTGATAAAGATCTGCCGTTTAGCGCGTGCCGCCAAGCCGTTATCGTGTGTCACCATCAGAATGGTGGTGCCGTTGGCGTTGATATCTTCAAGCAGGCTCATCACCGACTGCGCCATGCTGGAATCCAGGTTACCGGTTGGTTCGTCCGCCAGTAAAAACCGTGGCGAGGTGGCCAGAGCCCGGGCGATCGCCACCCGTTGTTGTTGACCACCGGATAACTGTGACGGCAGATGTTTCATTCTTGACGCGAGGCCGACCTGGTCCAGATGATATTCAATGCGTTTTTTCCGTTCGCTCGCGTTAAAGCCACGATAACGCAGCGGCACGTCGACATTGTCGAACAGGTTTAAATCCGGAATTAAGTTAAAGCTCTGAAAGATAAAACCAATTTTCTGGTTACGCATCCGCGAGCGGCCTTTGTCGTCCAGCTTGCTGATGTCCTCACCATCCAGCCAGTATTCGCCGGAAGTGGAGCTTTCCAGCAGGCCGGCGATATTGAGGAAGGTGGTTTTGCCGGAGCCGGACGGGCCTGTCACGCTGACAAAATCGCCTTCGCCGAGGTCCAGATTGATATCGCGCAGTGCGTGCGTGACGACGTTGTCGGTGGCGAAAGATTTACTGATGTTTTTCATGCTGAGCATAGATTCTCCTGTGGGCGCTGCCCGGCTTGATGATTCGTTGTCGATTAGTTCAGTTGCTTTAATTCAGTTGCACTGTGCTGGCGCCCTGAAAAATGTCAGTGCCAGAGGTAATGATTTGGTCGCCCGATTTCAGGCCCGACAGAATTTCAACGGCATTGATACTGCGGGCGCCGGTTTCGATTGGGGTTTTCACCGCCAGACCGTCCCGCACCAGATAAGCAAAGCGACCATTGCTGCTATCCAAAAACTGACCACGCGCTACTTGCAGCACCGCAGGGCGCTGTTCCAGCAGAATGCGGCTGGCGAGACGCTGGTTTTGCCGCAAGGCGGTCGGCGCATCTTTGGTGAAGCGCACCCGGCCTTTGACCTGGTTTTCAAACACTTCGGGTGAAATAGTGACGAGCTTACCGGCGTAAACCTGGCTTTCAACGGTGACTTCAACCGGCAGGCCGATGCTCAAATCATTGGCATAACTTTCCGGCACGGCGATTTCCACTTCGAACTGGCTTAAATCCACCACCGACAAAATCAGCTGGTTTTTGATGATGTAGGTTTTGTTTTCCACCGCGAGATTACCGAGCAGGCCATCGACCGGTGAGCGCACGTTCAGGCTGTCGACCTGACGCTGATAATCACCAACCAGCAGCTGCTGACGTTGCAGCGCCTGCGCCAGACTTTGCAGTTCAAACTCGAGGTTTTCTTTGTTCAGCACAGCGTCTTCGACCGCATGGCGATGCTGCACTTTGGCGGTTTCCAAATCATCGCGCGCTTTTTCATAGTCAATCTGACTGATGGCTTTGAGCGTATAACCTTGTTCGGCGCGGCGCTTTTCCCGATCGGCGGTGGTCAGCGTAACCTGTGCGATATCCACGGCTTTTTGGTCAGTCAGCTGCTGTTTTTTCGCCAGGATTTTCTGCCGGTCATAGCTGGTTTGCAGACTGAACAATGTGGCTTGTTCCTGCTGCAGCTTGTTATTGAGCTCCGGACTGTCGAGGGTGGCGAGGATCTGGCCTTTTTTCACTTCAGTACCGGCATCGAGCAGCAAAGTCACAGTGCCTTCCGCCGGCGCGTACAGTTTGGGACTGACTGCTGCCACTACCTGGCCTTGGGCGGAAATATCGCGGGTAAAATCGCTGGTTTTGACGGTGTCGATGCGCACGCGCGAAAGCGGCACGGAGATATCTGACGCTGACCAGCTTTGGATTGCGGGCAAGACCAGCCAGAGCAACAAGCCAATACCGGTAACAGCAGTAAGCGGCAGCAGCCAGCGGGGTTTCGAGTGGGTGGGGCGCAGAACTTCATCTTGCGCGCTGGTATCAGCTATTTTCATCAGCAATTCCTTATATCAATGCCAATGAGTCAGAGTGAGCGCCAAAATGGTTGGGATGCTGGGAGCAAAAACATGTAACTGAATGTGTATCTGGTCATTTCAGCCCGATGTTCACCGCGGGACTGTGCGTCGGCCGCTCAGTTGCGGTAGAATCCGCCGCCTTTGCTCTATCCGGCTTCAGGAGAAACGCCCCACCATGCTGCTGTTGATCGACAACTACGACTCTTTTACCTGGAATCTGGTGCAGTATTTTGCTGAGCTGGGGCAACAGGTCGTGGTCAAACGGCATGATGAAATTGATCTGGCCGGCATCGCAGCGATGGCGCCGGATCACTTAGTGATTTCGCCAGGCCCCTGCAGTCCGGATCAGGCTGGCATTTCGCTGGCTGCTATCACTGAGTTTGCCGGCAAGTTACCGATATTGGGCGTCTGTTTGGGGCATCAGGCGTTAGCGCAGGCCTTTGGCGCGAAGATCATCCGCGCCCGTCAGGTAGTGCATGGCAAAAACTCGCTGATCCGCCATGACAACAGTTCGGTATTCAGCGGCCTGAACAATCCGCTTAGTGTTACCCGTTATCATTCGCTGATCGTTGATAAAACATCATTACCGGCAGCCTTTCGCCTGACCGCCTGGACCGAGACTGCCGACGGTGAAATCGATGAAATTATGGGCATTGCGCACCGCCATTTGCCGCTGCATGGCGTGCAATTTCATCCCGAAGCCATTCTGACCGAACAAGGCCATCAGTTACTCGCTAATTTTTTGGCCGAACACCGCCGCTAAAGGCGCGCGCGCATTGACAGCGCAGCCTGTGCCACCGCAAACTGCCGGAATCAGAATAAAAGTATTAAGCGGTTCCATGTCGTCAATTGCTCAAGTGCAACAACAGCGTTTTTTTGATTGCATCCTCGAAATAAAACCAGATCAAACACGTTATGGTTACAAGCGTCAGGCGCAAAAAGCTGCCAATGCAGCAGCACAGCCTCAACAGGCTTCGGCGGGCCGCACTCTGCTCGATATTGAACAGCAGGCCGCCTTTAACCGTCAGGCCGGCGCAATCGCCAAACAACAGTTTGTTGAATTTACTCAGGCGCATCTGCACGATCAGGTGGCCGAAGAACTGTTTCTGAAGCTCGGTAAATTTGACACTATCGCGACTACCGTATTTAACCTGGCGGATGGATTTCCGGCGGTGTTAGATGTGCTGAGTGCACGGGCGCTGACACTGAGTCAGCTGGAAAATCTGATAAGCCCGGTGGACTGGCTGAAAGAAGATTTACTGAAACTGGTAAACCAGCCGCAGTACCGCAATAAAACCCCGTCCGGTAATTTCATTAAAGAGATTAAGCCTGCTCTGGGATTGTTGGGACTGGAAGCGATGCAGCAAATTCTGCCGGTGTTTGCGCTGAAACGGTCCTTGCCTCATGCCACCGATCCTTTTACTGGTTTTAAAGGCCAAATCTGGCAATACAGTATTGCAGTCGCGCTGGCGGCACAGCGGCTGGCCGAGGAAACCGGTGAAAATCCATTTGTCGCCTATTGCGCCGGCTTGTTCCATTCATTGGGATATCTGGTGGTGGCACGCACTTATTTGCGCACCTATCAGCAAGTTAAACAGGCCGCGATGCTGAAATCCCGTGACGCCCGGGATACGGAATTGACAGATGCACTGGACAGCCTGGATGCGGATGCCAGTTTCCTCAATTCTTGTTTTCAGGAATTTTCCGCCAATAT
>JACCEE010271815.1_pt1 | contig 12470 bp, 8 predicted proteins | sample 7449931 | NCBI WGS metagenome assembly JACCEE01 (sample SAMN15323457, study PRJNA562643) | freshwater metagenome | isolation source: river surface water | place: USA:Blue River Watershed | collected 2017-08-19 | reverse complement strand
TATTCCAAATCACGGATTTGATGCCATTACTTATGAAATCAAATTTCTTGGAATTGAAGATAGTTTTCTCGAAGTAGGAAGTTTTAGAAAAATTGCTACGCTTTCTGCTACGAGTAATTTTTTGTTGAATTTCCTAAAAAAATTCGAAGACTATTATCCTAATTTGAATGCTAGAGCCGCTAGAGTAGAATACACCAAAAATATCATTACGTTAATTGACGAGGTAGTAGATAAATATGGTGAAATCAAAGACAATGCTTCTCCAGATTTACTCAACATTCGAAGAAATATGAACGTGGTTCGTGGTAAGGTAAACCAAAGTTTTGGCGTTGCCTTATCGCAATATAACGGCTTGGGATATTTGGATGATATCAAAGAAAGTTTTGTTCAAAATCGTAGAGTTTTAGCCGTTTTGGCAATGTATCGCCGAAAAGTAAAAGGAACCATTTTGGGAAGCTCAAAAACAGGTAGTATTGCTTATATCGAGCCCGAAGCTACTTTGAGATATTCACGTGAATTGAGCAATCTGGAATATGAAGAAAAAGAAGAAATCACCCGAATCTTAAAGCAATTATCAAACGCTATTCGTCCCTATTTGCCTTTGCTTATCAAATACCAAGAGTTTTTGAGTGATATTGATGTTATTGCTGCGAAAGCCAAATATGCCAACAAAATCAATGCTATTTTACCTCAAATCAGCGAAGAAAGAAGGTTATTTCTAAGAGATGCTTACCATCCTATTTTGTATTTGAACAACAAACAAAAGAACGAAGTTACGCATCCGCAAACTATAGAACTCAACCAAGATAACCGAATCATCGTTATTTCTGGTCCAAACGCTGGTGGAAAAACCATTTCGTTAAAAACGGTTGGTTTGTTGCAATTAATGTTGCAATCGGGTATGTTGATTCCGGTACACGAACGCAGTGAAACCTTTTTGTTTGACCGAATTTTAACGGATATTGGCGACAATCAATCCATAGAAAATCATTTGAGTACCTACAGTTATCGCTTAAAAAACATGAATTATTTTCTAAAAAAATGCAATAGAAAAACCATGTTTTTGATTGATGAATTTGGTACAGGTTCTGACCCAGATTTGGGTGGCGCACTTGCCGAAATTTTCTTGGAAGAATTCTACCATCGTGAAGCATTTGGAATTATTACGACCCACTACTCCAATTTAAAGATTTTGGCCAATGAATTGCCTTGTGCTCAAAATGCTAACATGCTTTTTGACGAGAAAACATTAGAACCTTTGTACAAACTCGTTTTAGGACAAGCAGGTAGTTCTTTTACTTTTGAAGTAGCACAGAAAAACGGCATTCCGTTTGGCTTAATTAATCGTGCTAAAAAGAAAATCGAAACCGGAAAAGTACGTTTCGACAAGACCATTGCCACCTTGCAAAAAGAACGTTCTAAACTCGAAAAAACCTCTCAAGTATTAAAAGAAGAAGAATCGAAAGCCAGAGAGGAAAGCAAAAAAATGGAAAACATCAATGTAAAAATCAAGCAAAAACTGGAAAGCTATCAGGAATTGTATGACAGCAACCAAAAAACGATTTACATTGGACAAAAAATAGAAGATATTTCAGAGAAATACTTCAATAACAAAAACAAAAAAGAACTGATTGGTGAGTTTTTGAAAATTATTGAAATAGAAAATTCTAAGCGTAAAAAGATTTCGGCCAAAGAAGCCAAAGTCATCACCGAAAAGAAAAAAGAGATTATCAAAGAGGTTGAAGTTAAGGTCGAGGAAATTCGAACAATCAAAAAAGAAAAGAAACTGAAACCCGTTGTTGAAAAACCAAAACCTATTCTAAAATTAGGCGATAGAGTGCGCATGGCTGATGGAAAAGCAGTGGGAACGATTGATAGTATTGAGAAAAATAAAGCTACTGTTAATTACGGTATTTTCACTTCGAAGGTAAGTTTAGATGAATTAGAATTAGTGGAAGCGGTTAAGAAATAATACCGCAAATTCACAAATTTAAGTTATACAGAATCAATTTATAAGTATTATTCTCCTGCAAGGTCTTTTTTTGACCTTGTAGGTATTTCAAAACGACAAGTATACCTGCAAGGTTTTGAAAACCTTGCAGAAGGTAATAAAACATTTGAAATTCAACTAATAAATAATTGCATTCAACTTCAGCTAATAAAGAAAATGAAATTTGCGAATTTGCGGTAATTACATCTATTCGCAAACTTAAATTAAAACCTATAAACCAATGCAACATTCGCTATCACTTCCTGAGCATAAGAAAATCATCCTTTTTGATGGCGTTTGCAATTTGTGTAATTCTGCCGTACAAACCATTATACAACACGATAAAAAAGACGTGTTTCGATTTGTGGCTTTACAAAGTGAATTGGGTATAGCCATACAAAAACATATTGGGGTTGACACGCGCAAAATAGACAGTCTTGTTTTTTATGCACCTGGGGTTTCGTATTCGTATAAATCGGAGGCGGTTTTGGACATTGCAAAGGAGCTTGGCGGAATTTTTAGCTTGGCTATTGCTTTTAAAATCCTTCCCACTCCCCTTTTGAATTCCATTTACGATTATGTGGCGAAAAATAGGTACAAATGGTACGGTCAACAAGAACATTGCTTAATGCCTACTCCAGAATTGAAAGCAAAATTTTTATAAATCCAATAACGTTCTCACGAAGACACTTGCGTGAGTGATGGCAGTGGAGCTCTTTTTTTATTTTTCTTTTTTCGGAAAAATAAAAAAAAGCGGGAACGTACAGCACGACCTCCTCTAGCCTTTTTCAGGCTTGAGGAGGGCACGCCCAAATAAAAAAACGTCTGTAAAATACTAGGTCTTACAAACGTTTTTATTTTGAATACGTTATGTTATTTCATTTTGAATACGGAAATAGCCAAAGGAGGCAACGTTAGGGCGATAGAATAATCTCTGCCATCATAAGGTGTGGCTTCGACTTTTAACTTTCCGTTTTGTTGCACGCCACTACCGCCAAATAACTTGGCATCGCTGTTGAATAGTTCAACTAATTCTCCTTTTCTAGGAATCCCTATGCGATAATTTTCTCGAACTACTGGTGTGAAATTGCAAATCACAATCAAATCATTCTTTGAGTCATTTCCTTTTCGGATGTAGGTCATAACTGCATTCTCGTGGTCGGAATAGTTAATCCATTCGAATCCTTCTGGACTAAATTGCTTTTCGTACAAAGCTGGTTGTGATTTGTAGAGTGCATTCAGTTCGGTAATTACTGTTTGAATCCCTTTATGAAAAGGATATTGTAGCAAATGCCAATCCAAACTTTGCTCGAAATTCCACTCCCCACTTTGTCCGAATTCTGCGCCCATAAATAGCAACTTGGTTCCAGGATGCGTGAACATATACCCGTATAACAACCTTAGATTTGCATACTTTTGCCATTCATCGCCTGGCATTCTTCCTGCTATAGAATGTTTTCCATAGACCACTTCATCGTGGGAAAGTGGTAACATAAAATTCTCTGAAAAAGCATACGTCATAGAAAAAGTCAACTCATTTTGATGGTATTTTCTATAAACCGTCTCTTTTTGAAAATAATGCAAGGTATCGTGCATCCAACCCATCATCCATTTCATTCCAAAGCCTAATCCACCAGCAAAAGTTGGTCGAGAAACCATAGGAAATGAAGTACTTTCCTCGGCTATGGTTTGCACACCTTCGTAATTGGCATAAACGGCTTCATTAAAATCTTTAAGGAAACTTATCGTGTCTAGGTTTTCGCGTCCACCAAAAATATTCGGTTCCCATTCCCCATCGTTTCTAGAATAATCTAAATACAACATTGAGGCAACAGCATCAACTCGTAACCCGTCTACATGATAGTGGTGCAACCAAAACAAGGCATTACTTATCAAGAAAGAACGTACCTCGTTACGACCATAATTGAATACCAAACTTTTCCAATCAGGATGGTAACCTTTTCTGCGGTCTGGATGTTCAAACAAGTTAGAGCCATCAAAAAAACCTAGCCCGTGTGCATCATCAGGAAAATGTGACGGTACCCAATCCAAAATCACCCCAATTCCTGCGTCGTGTAAACGATCTACGAGATACATAAACTCTTGAGGGTTGCCAAAACGAGAAGTTGGCGCAAAATACCCAACCAACTGATACCCCCAAGAAGGATCGTAGGGATATTCCATTACGGGCATGAACTCAACGTGTGTAAATCCTGTTTCTTTGACATACCCAACAAGGTCCTCGGCCATTTCAGTATAACTTAAGAAACTATTGTCATCAGCGTGGCGTTTCCAAGATCCCAAATGCACTTCATAAACAGAATAGGGTTTATCTAGCGCGTTGTGCTCTTTTCGAGACTTCATCCATTTGTCATCATCCCATTGATAATCCAAATCCCAAATTACAGAGGCGGTGTGTGGCGGTTTTTCGCAATAAAAAGCAAAAGGATCCGCTTTCTCAGTAACTATTCCGTTGTTGGATGACTGAATTTTATATTTATAAGTTGTGCCTTTAGTAATATTAGGAATAAAACCTTCCCATATACCCGAAGCATCCCAACGCACATACAACTCATGATTGCCTGCTATCCAATAATTAAAATCTCCAACCACAGAAACTGACTGCGCAGAGGGTGCCCAAACGGCAAAATATACTCCTTTCACGCCATCCAATTCAATTGGATGTGCGCCTAATTTTTCATAGAGACGAAAATGCTTCCCAGCTTTAAATAAATCGATATCAAATTCAGTGAAAAGAGAATGTACTTGTACTTTATTCATTTTTTATTTTTTAAACTGATTGCTCAGTACTGTAATTTATTTTGTTTTAAAATTCATTATACTTGCAATTCCTGTAAGTGGAATTACGGACCAACGAGGTCTTGAATTCAACTCATACCCTAATTCATAGACTGCTTTTTCTAGCAAACAATATTTGAGTAAAAAGTCAATTTCATTTTTGTAACCAATATTAAGATTACCTGCCTGAGCTACTTCAGTGTAGGTTTGCAAAAAGATTCCAACAAAGTATTTGTACAACAACTCTCCCGCCATAAACAATTCAGATTGCTCATAATTGTACTTGTCTTTATTATTGAAAATGTTTGCATAGATGGCATAATGAAAGGAACGAAATATTCCAGCAACATCTTTCAATGGGGGCTGTTTTACTTTTCGATCGCTAATGGTACTTTCTGGTTCTCCTTCGAAATCTAGAATGAAAAAATCTTCTCCATTTACTAATACTTGACCAAGATGATAATCACCGTGTATTCGAATACGCTCAGATTTCATTTTGGTCCAATCAAAATCTAAGAAAATTTTACGAATGTTCTTTTTTTGATCTAAAAACTGATTGGCCAATTCCAGAGCCAAGCCATCCAGTTTGTGTAAGTTGTTTTCAAGAATATTTAATCGGTTTTGAAATTGATAGGTCAATCGGTTCTTTAACCAAACCGAATAATCACTATTGTAAGTTATTGGTGTAAATGCTGTTTCATGAATATCGCTCCCTAAGGCAATGTGCATTTCGGCAGTACGTGTCGCCATTGTTCTAATGCGTAAAAAAATCTTCAACCCTGCCCAATCGATAATTTCATGTGGAATTTCATTCAATCGTAATCTAGAAAATAATTCGACCTCGGGTAATTTGTCAATTTTAATTTTGCGATAGCTCAAATTTTCGAAAATGCGGTCTACCTCTTCTAACATAAATTTCCATGCATCTCCTTGATTTGGCACCAACTCTTGCATTAACCCCAAAGTGATATTTCCTTCGGTCAAAATAACGCTGATACTTCCTTTGTAGGCTGGTGAATTTTCAAAATGCATACGCTCGGTTAAAAAACGGCTTATCTCATAATCTGGATTCATATTCATATAAATCCTTCTGAAGATTTTTAAGACCAAAGTGTCATTGTAAATTATAGAGGTATTGCTTTGCTCCACCCCCATAAATTTAGAGCTCTGATAGGTCTTTTGCGTTAATTTGATACCACAATGAAAGTTCAATTTAGCATCTAACTTACTATTAGAATGCACTATATTGTCAAACAATAATTTACGAAAATCTTCCTGATGAAGCGCATCGACCAAATAGCCTTGAACGCCATTCATTATTACTGGAGCGATTACCGTATTGGTTTCTAAATCGACTTCAGACATGAATGAAATAGGCATAAAATAATGTTGGTAGAAAGCTTCTTTAAAATTAACTTCAAACAAAACCCCATAATAAGTATGCTTTTTTGAAGAAATTTGAAAGGATTCTACAATCTCAATATACTTTAGTGTACTGGCTTTTCCACCATACCATCGTTTATTGATAATGTAATTTTCGAGTATATCAGAAGAAAATACTTTGACAAAATCTTCTTCAGCAAAAGCGTTTTTCCAATCAATATTGAAAACAAACGGATTTTGGAATTCGTCTTCGTTAATTTTATCAACCATTACTTGATTATTTTAAATAAATGAAAAGGTACATTAGGTCCTAATTCTATAAAATTCCATTCGTTTTCCCAGTAGTAAGTGGCATCTGTAATTAAATCGTGTACGCGGATGGGCTGATTTCCTAACTGCGGATAAGGCAATCGCACCATAGCTTGAACCACATGTTGATCGTTTAAACTAACCACCATTAAGGTTTCATTTTGTTTGTTATCATCATATTTATAGTAAGCAATAACTTGATCGTTATTGGTCTCACAAAAAACAATGTTATTGGTTTGTTGCAACGAATTTTGTTCTTTTCTAATTGCATTAATTTGGGTTATTCTGCGGGTCAAATTGTTTTGAATACTCCAATCCCACTTTACAAACTCATATTTTTCAGAATCTAAATACTCCTCTTTTCCTGGAGCCATTGGAGCACTAATCATGTATTCAAAAACAGGTCCGTAAATCCCAACATTAGAACTTAAAGTAGCCGCCAAAAAATACTTTTGCAAATGAATCGATTCATTACCTCCTTGCAAGGCAAAAGGATTAATATCTGGCGTATTAGGCCAAAAGTTAGGTCTATAAAACTCTTTTTGAGAAGACTGCGTTAGCTCCGTAACATACTCTATTAACTCGGCTTTTGTATTTCTCCAAGTAAAATAAGTATACGATTGGCTAAATCCTTGTTTGGCCAACTCATTCATTATTTTGGGGCGCGTAAAAGCTTCGGCTAAAAACAAAACATCAGGATGTTTTTTCTTGATTTCACCAATCAACCATCCCCAAAAATAAAACGGTTTGGTATGTGGATTGTCTACGCGATAGACTTTGATATTGCATTCTTCAATCCAAAACAAGGCCACATCTAACAACTCTTTCCAAAGGTTTTTCCAATCTTTACTTTCAAAATATATTGGTTGAATGTCTTGGTATTTTTTGGGAGGGTTTTCAGCATATTGTACTGTACCATCAGGTCTCCACTTGAACCATTGAGGAAAATCTTTAACATAAGGATGATCGGGAGCCGCTTGCAAGGCATAATCCATGGCAACCTCAATACCTAAATCTTGGGCTTTTTTAACTAAAGATTTAAAATCTTCTATAGAACCTAATTCAGGATGAGTTGATTTGTGTCCACCATATTGAGAGCCAATTCCCCATGGAGAACCAACATCACCTTCTTGTGCATTAGTAGTGTTGTTTTTACCTTTTCGATTGATTTCTCCAATAGGATGAATGGGTGGAAAATACAACGTATCAAAACCCATAGCAGCTACTCTTGGCAACAATCTTTCACAATCTTTAAAAGTGCCGTGTTTCCCTTGTTCTTCTGATGAAGATCTTGGAAAAAATTCGTACCAAGTACTAAACAACGCTTTTTTTCTATCTACATAGACCTTTAATTCCAAAGATTTATTTTCGATGTAACGAACAGGATATTTTTTAAAAATACTCTTTAATTCGTAGGAAGTAGCCTCTTTAACGGCTTCATCGTAATCCGCTTCGTTTTTGAAAAGTTGAATTAACTTTTTCAGATAGTCTTTCTCAGAAGCATCGACTTTTTTCACAATTGCTTCTATATATTCAGCTCCTTCAAGTAATTCTGATTTTACATATTGATGGTCTTGAATTTTACGCTCAGTGCCATGTTGCCAATTTAACGCATAATCAACCCAACCTTCTACAAAATAGCTATAAAAACCTTGCTTTTCAACTTTAAAACTTCCATTCCATTCATCATTATGAGTAGGCCACATTCGTACTTCCTGCCATTTTTTTTCAGATTCGTGTTTGTATTTAATACAACATTCAATTACATCATGTCCATCCGAAAAAACATCTGCTGTAAGATGTATAGTTTGCCCCACTATTCTTTTGATAAAATGAGCACCACCATCTAATTGTGGCATCACATTTTCAATAACAATTCGAGTTTGCTTCATAATATTAAAAAAAATTAAATCACTTTATATACGATAGAAATTGATACTACAATCATCATGTTGATAATTACATTAGAGCAATAATCTATTCTATTCTAAAATTATCGGGTAAGGTTTTACCTTTTTTAATTACCACAATTCCATCTTTAATACAATACAATTCCTCGGAACAATTGGTAAGATGCTTACCTCCATTGATATAAACATCATTACCTATTCGGCAATTCTTATCTACTAAAGCATGATTAATGTAACAACGTTCACCAATACCTATTAATTGATTCTCATTTTCGATGTCCTCCTTCATATCAGTTAAACTTTGATAGAAATCATTACCCATAATATAAGAATTCTCAATTACGGTACCTTCTCCTATTCTAGATCGATTACCTATCACAGATTTTTTTATTGCTTTGGCATTAATAATGCAACCTTCAGAAATCAAGGAATTATCTAAATGAGTGCTTTTAAACTTCGATGGTGGTAATAATCGAGGTCTAGTGTAAATTTTATTATCGTTATCAAATAAATTGAAATCAGGAATATCATTCGTTAATCCAATATTAGCATCAAAAAAAGATTCAATATTCCCAATATCAGTCCAATACCCTTCATATTGATAACTAAGAATTTTTTGCTTGCCAACAGCTTGAGGAATTATCTCTTTACCAAAATCTTTAGTTTCGGGATTTTTCATCAACTCAATCAATAGTTTTTTATTAAATATATAAATCCCCATTGAAGCTAAATAGTGTTTACCTTGTTGTTTCATTTCCTCACTTACATCAGACTCCCATTGAGGCAAAAGTTCGGCGGCAGGTTTTTCAATAAAAGCCTCAATAAAATTAGCGTCATTTGTTTTTAAGATACCAAACTCAGGAGCATCTTTTGCATTTACAGGTAAAGTTGCTATTGAAATATCAGCACCATTATCAATATGAGCTTCAAGCATTTCATTAAAATCCATTTGATACAATTGATCACCTGACAAAATCAAAGCAAACTCAAAATCATGATTCAAAAAGTGTGGCATACATTGTCTAACGGCATCAGAGGTTCCTTGAAACCAAGTAGGATTATCAGGAGTTTGCTCAGCAGCTAAAATATCAACAAAAGCATGACTGAAAATACTAAAATTATAGGTATTTTTAATATGAGCATTTAAAGATTTGGAATTGAATTGAGTCAAAACAAACATCCTAAAAATATCAGAATTCATACAATTCGAAATAGGGATGTCAACTAAGCGATATTTCCCAGCAATAGGTACCGCAGGTTTTGAACGAAATTCCGTCAATGGATACAATCGAGAGCCTTGACCCCCTCCCAAAATAATAGCAATTACATTCTTTTTTTGCTGTTTCATTTTCTTTTAGTTAAAAACATTACACCTAATTAACACTTTAATAAGAAATTAATAATTTGAACAAAAAAATCATACAAATCCTAGTTATCCAGACATTCATCAAAAAAATGGGAGATAAATTAGATTTTATATTACTTTTATATTTCTTAAATTTAGTAAAAAAGAACGTCACTACAACTTTTTAAAAAAAATTAGTAAAATGCCAAAAACAAAGACTAGTTCTCCAAAAAATTTGCGAATTCCAAAAGTAATTTTAATAACAGCTAAAATATTCGCTTTTATTTCGACAAAATTAGTCACCCGATTCGCAGCAAAACTTTTTGTAACCCCAATCAAACATAAGACTCCGAAAAGAGAGCATGAAATGGAATCAAAATCAAAGAAACAAATCATAAAAGTTGCTGTAATCAATAAAGAAATAATGACTTACCATTACGGAAATTCAGATAAAAAAATATTGTTGGTACATGGATGGTCAGGCAGAGGAACTCAATTGTTCAAAATTGCAGATGAATTAATAAGAAACAACTATTCTACGATAAGCTTTGATGCACCAGCTCACGGAAAATCTCCAGGTCAAACCTCAATTATGACCGACTTCATTGAATCTATATTGGAAATAGACAAACAGTTTGGCCCATTTGAAGCAATTATTGGTCACTCATTAGGTGGAATGTCAACACTGAATGCTATAAATAAAGGACTAAAAGTAAAAAATGCAACCGTTATTGGGAGTGGTGATGTTGTACAAGATATAGTAGATGATTTCGTTATTAAACTAAAACTAAATCCAGAGATTGGCAACCAACTTAGAGCTCATTTTGAAAAAAAATATGGTAGTATTATGGATGATTATTCTGCCTACAAAGCTACAGCTAATATCAATGTTCCAATATTGGTTATTCACGATCGCAATGATATTGAAGTGCCTGTTTCAGCAGGTATACATATTCATGAACATTGCAAAAAAGGAACACTTTTACTTACCAATAACCTTGGACATCGTAAAATTTTAGGAGATAAAGATGTTATTGAGGCTACTACTAATTTTATATTAAAAAATTAATTGAATGAATAAAATTATGACTGCTTCTGATTTATAGTAAAAGCTATACACAAAATAGAATATACAACTTAGTAAATTTTCTATACAATACTCAAATTTAAAAAATATATACTTTTCTGAAATCATTACTTGAAATTAATCAAAAAAAAAACTGCTTGTACGACATAAAAAAGGTTGAATAAATAAAGTCAATATATAACGTCATTCTTACAAACTGAGCATAAATGTTAATTGGATCATAACATATTGTTGTGGGCAAATATTAAAATCTAGATATTTGTAAGTTCAATATACCCCCCCAATGCAAGATTCTTTTATCGATATCCTTAAGTTGTTATTACCAGAGATAATAGTAGACTACTTTGAACTTACTTCCTATAAAAAGAAAGATGAAACACTCCATCTGTATTTAAAAGAGATTAATTCGATACCTAAAGAATACCGAGAATCAAAATTAAGCTCAAAAGGATTCTTCGAAGAGATAACGGTTCAGGATTTTCCTATCCGTGGACACCAAGTATATCTTCACATCACACGCAGAAGATGGCTTAATGAAGATACCAGAAAGATCGTTTTTAGAGATTGGAATTTAGTAGCAGACGGAACTCGTGTAACTCAGGAGTTTGCGTCTTTTTTAAAAGAGATCAATAGATTCCAGCCCAAATGATTGTAATACCATTGCCTCTTTCTATGGAGTTTCTGGTAGAAACCTGCAATGTCAATACAAAGATTTTCTAAGTGATTTCAAAGTTTGGGATCAAATATCACATGCTAAACAATGGCTACTTTTTCCACAAAATATTGGAAAACGTTTATCAATAGATGAAACAGCTCTTTCAAATGGCGAACTTTATACTGTTTTAACCAACAAATCCGGTAAAGGTCGAAAAGGAACTATAGTAGCTATGATTGCAGGAACAAAAGCGGAAGCAGTTATTAGTGCTATTGAAAAAATTCCTCTTAAACATCGGAATCTAGTCAAGGAAATTACTCTGGATATGGCCGGGAATATGGGATTGGTAGCTAAAAAGTGTTTTGCTAATGCTACTCGAGTTACAGACCGATTCCATGTTCAAAAGCTAGCTGCAGAAGCTCTCCAGGAAATCAGGATTAAATATCGTTGGGAAGCCATTGATCAAGAAAATGATGCTATTGAAAAAGCTAAAAAGGCAAAAGTAAATTTCGAATCTAAAACACTTTCAAATGGAGACACACTTAAGCAATTACTAGCCAGGAGTCGCTATTTCTTATATAAACCCAAATCGAAATGGACTCAAAATCAAAGAGAACGTGCTGCCTTACTATTTGAGTTATATCCTGATATTCAAAAAGGATACAATCTAAGTCAAGAGCTCCGTGGCATCTTTGAGAATACAACCGATAAAATCATTGGTTTTGCAAAATTAGCCAGATGGCATGAAAAAGTAGATCAATCTGGATTTAAGTCTTTCGGTACAATCTCTCGTACAATTATGAATCATTATCAAACCATCTTAAATTATTTTGATAACAGAAGTACTAATGCTTCTGCAGAATCATTCAATGCCAAAATAAAAGCATTCAGATCAAAATTTAGAGGCGTTAGAAATGTAGAATACTTCCTTTTTAGGCTAACTAATATTTATGCTTAATTTTTGCCTACCCACAGGTTTTTGCTTTGATCCC
>JACCEE011714980.1_pt1 | contig 12471 bp, 10 predicted proteins | sample 7449931 | NCBI WGS metagenome assembly JACCEE01 (sample SAMN15323457, study PRJNA562643) | freshwater metagenome | isolation source: river surface water | place: USA:Blue River Watershed | collected 2017-08-19 | reverse complement strand
TCCGCATTCTCTTCGATCGAGGAAATTGTAAAACACCTTGAAACGATGGGTCGAGGATTTGCTGACGGGTTGATTATTTCCCCGATTTACAGCGACAAGAGAATCACAAAGTTGCTTTCTAATTTGCAGATTCCGGTAGTTGTAATTGGAACTTTGCCCGAAGGAATCGATGCCGACAATGTCTGGGTTGATTCTGCAGCTGGCGTTGCTACTGCTGTAGTTCATTTGAAATCAATTGGGCGAAAAAAGATGGGATTCCTAAATGGACCCCTTTCTACAAATCCAGGTAGAAAGCGCATGGCAGCATTTCAAAGTGCATTAACTCAGAATTCCCTAAAAGGTATTCCTGGAAACGTAATTCAGGCAGATGCTTTTTCGCCTGAAGCCGGCCTAAAGGCGATGTTCAATTCAGGTAACATCAAAGATTTTGATTCCATAATTTGCGCGAACGATCAGCTTGCAGCAGGTTTGATGAAATATTGCGTTGAGAATCAAATTGACATTCCTGCAGACGTGGCGATTGTGGGCATCGATAACACAGACTTGTCTTCACTTATGCGTCCAACTCTCACAAGTATTGATTTGCATGCTGAACACAGAGGGGCAATAGCTGCACAACTCATGTTGGAACGATTATCGGAACCTAAGCGTCCTACACAAAAAATCGTTGTCGAGCCAACTCTAATAATTCGTGAAACTACGGAGTGTAAATGAGCAATGTAATTAATCGCCCCCGTCGTAAATCAAGCGGTGGAAAAATGTACAATCGAGGCGCGTGGAAATATGCGATTCCAGCATTTATTCCACTTGTTTTGCTTAGTGTTGTCCCTTTATCACAAGCTATTTGGACTGCGTTCACAGATCAAGTTGCGGGCTTTGAAGTAAAGGTCTCATTTATTGGTTTTGCAAATTTCCAGCGATTGTTAACAGATAGCATGTTTTGGGCTTCATTCAAGATCGGAATTATTTGGGCTGTATCTGTAACACTCTTGGCACTTGTCTTGGGATTTGGATTAGCATTATTACTAAACCAAAAATTGCGGTTCCTGGGATTAATGCGAGTGCTCTCGTTGGTTCCTTGGGCCATGCCTCCGGTAATCGTTGCAATTATGTGGAATTTGTTACTACGTCCAACAAGCGGACCTATTGATCAAGTTCTGACCACATTACGTTTGCCAGGTGCGGGCATAGATTGGCTTGGAGATTTCAATACAGCTTTTCCAACCGTGATTCTGATCGGTGCATGGGTAGCGATGCCAATCATTACGGTTTCTATATTGGCCGCAATTCAAGGAATTCCCACTGAAATGGTTGAGGCGTCCGTGATTGATGGCGCGAATGCATGGCAGCGTTTTCGTTTCATCACCGTTCCAGCGGTACGAGCAATCACTTCGGCTTTAGTCGCGCTAAATATTATTTGGCAATTTAGTTCATTTGGACTTGTGTATGTGTTGACCGCAGGCGGTCCGGGTGGAAAAACTTTTGTTCCGGCTTTATTCGCATATAACGAAGCATTTAAGTACGGAAACTTTGGATACGCAGCGTCAATGGGTGTAGTTATGGCATTAGCAATTGTCCTAATGCTTGGCGTTTACTTAAAAGCAAGCAAGCGTGAGGATGTTCAAAGATGACCCAGAACAACGTTATTGAAGCGAGTAAGAAAAAGCGCAAGCTTTACTTGATTCCAACCTATTTCTTGGTGATTTGTTATGTCCTATTTCTTGGATTCCCATTTCTTTGGATGTTTACTACATCTCTAAAGTCACCTTATGAACTATTACAGCTTGATCAATCACTGATCCCAAAAGGTATTTATCTCCAGAATTACGTAGATATTTTGGAAAAGCGTGGATTGATTAACGCTGCTAAGAATTCGTTGATAATTGCCGTTTGCACGACTATTTTGACAACAATTTTCGCCGTGCCGGCAGGATACGCAATTGCACGATTACGAAAAGTATTTTCAGGCGCAGCCACGGGCTGGATCCTGATTAGTCAGGTATTTCCAGTATCCCTGATCATAATTCCTTTATTTATGGCTGTTAGAAGAGTTGGATTATTGGACAGCATTTGGGGCTTAGTCCTTGTCTACTTAGTTGCAGCGCTTCCATTCGCATTGTGGATGTTGAAAGGTTATGTAGCTGCAATCCCAATGGACCTAGAAGAAGCTGGGGCAATGGACGGTGCCTCATCCTTCCAAATTTTAAAGAACATTGTATTTCCACTCTTGGTCCCAGGGATTGTGGCCACTGCGCTATTTACATTCCTAAATTCCTGGAATGAGTTCTTTTTTGCCTTAGTTTTAATTCAATCACCTGAAAGCGAAACTTTGCCACTTACCCTGGCGAGGTTTATGGGTTCAGAGGGTCAAGTACTGCTTGGTCCTCTAGCGGCTGGCGCATTCCTGGCCACGATTCCATCACTTGTCGTTTTCGGAATAATGCAGAAAAAGCTTGCAAGTGGTCTGCTAGCCGGTGCGGTGAAAGGTTGATGCATCGGATGACAGATATCAAAGCAAGGGAGGGGTCAAGCGCCAGCATTAATTTATTGGTGATGGGCTTCTTCGATGATCAAACCTCACAAACAAAAGGAGAAAAGCGTGAAAAAAGCTAAGTTGCTAGCCCTCGTGGCCGCATCAGCAATGATCGCCAGCACTGCTATTGCAATTCCTGCACGAGCAGCTGGTATTGAAATGACTTACTTAACACCTGCATATCTCAAGGGCACAATTGCATCAACTGAGCGCATTGTTGCTGACTGGAATAAGGCTAATCCATCTGCAAAGGTGAAGATTGTTTACGGCGACGTAAATAATATGCAGGACAAGTTAACAACAGCATTTGCTGGAAACGTGGCACCAGATATTTTCCAACATGAAGCTGCATCAATCCTCTCTTTCTCAAAGCAGGGATATCTTGCAAATCTCTCTTCTGAGATGCGCACATTAAAGTCAACAATGCCTTCTGGCCTGTGGAACGTTGGTTCTTACCAAGCCAAGCTTTATGGCGTTCCAACAATGACGCAGACATACACAATCTTCGCAAATGTAGATGCATTCAAGAAGGCTGGAATTGCTGTTCCAACAGGAACTAATACCTTCACATGGGATGACTACCGAGCACTAGCTAAGAAATTCACTACAGATGGTAAGTACGGCGTTGCATGGGGCCTTAAGTCTCCAGCGGCTATGTCAATGATTATGGGAATGAACTTCAACGCTAAATTCTTCAAGGGATTAACAACTGGCGCTGGCGCAAGTCTTTCAATTGGCAATGCAGAGCTAGAAGTTCCTAGTCGCATCCACGCAATGATCTACGACGATAAGTCTGTCGATCCAGCATCATTGACAATGACAGGAGCAGGACCAGTTCCAGGCTTCTTATCAGGAAAGTACGCAATGATCTTTGCGGCTAGCTATGTAGCGTCAGATTTGGATGTTGCTGCAAAGGCTGCAGGTTTCAACTGGACAGCTCTTCCTCTACTTAAGGGAACTTCTAATCAACAAGGCGCTAACCCACAGACATTGTCTGTTTCTGCGCAGAGTCCTTACAAGAAGCAAGCAGCGGCATTCATTCGATTCATGATGAAGGATGAAAATCTTGCCGAGCTTGCTCTTGGCGAAGGCTTGATTCCATCAACTTCAGGTTCACTAAAGGCTGCTCAGACAATCAAGAAGGGCAATGCAGGCTGGCAACAAATTCTTGATGATGGATCAGCGCTTGCGCTTGCTCCGTTCACCCTTGTTGCTAACTACCAGAAGTGGAAGGACACGGTTCTTCAGCCAGCACTTCAGCAGTACATTCAAGGAAAAATTTCAATCCAAGAGTTGAAGAAGCGTGAATTGGATGGCTGGAAAGCTATTCGTTAAGCGTTATTCGAATCTGAGGTTGATCATCCGAGGGTGAAAATTTGGTTGGGGTCGAAGTGATTCGGCCCCAACCAAATCAACCAAATATTTTGTCCAATAAATACTTAAATTCAAGGAATGGAAAACTATGTCAATTTTGGAAGACAAGGCAATAGGTGCACTCTCAGGTGCAGCGGTTGGAGACTCACTTGGTGGAGCTACCGAGGGTTACAGTCCGGAGGTTCTTCAAGAGCGTTTTGGCGGACTTGTCAGAGACATTGTTGGACCATTTAACGTTGAATGGAAAACTGCTCGACCTGTTTCACCTTTCCATAAAGGAAATGGGCATATTACAGATGACACACTAATGACAGAGGCCCTTATTTCGGTCTATGAAAGTGTTCGTGATCATCTAGATGCGTACACCTTTGCGGAAGGAATAGTTCCTGAAATGATGGCTAAGGAGCGATGGATCCCTGAACTCGAAAGAGAATCACTTCTAATTCATCGTGTCTTCCATGCTGAGAAATGGCTAGTCTTGAAATTGCTACATGCTCATGCTGACCCACGTGAAGCTGGTTACGGAAACATCGTTAACTGCGGAGCAACTATGTACATGACGCCTGTTGGAATTATTAATGCAGGAAATCCAGAAGCGGCGTACAAAGAAGCTATTGAAATAGCAGGCGCACATCAATCTAGTTATGGACGCGAGGCAGCAGGTGTCTTTGCCGCGGCTGTGTCTTCAGCCATGACGCCAGGAGTCACCATTGACGATGTAATCGAGACTGCAATCTCGTTTGCCCATGATGGAACAAAAGCTGCGATTATTGCAGTGACTGATGAGGCTAAGAAAGTTACATCGTGGGAGACCAGCTTTAAGCAGCTGCGTGCAGCGATGGCTCCGTTTGATTCGCTAGGCGAGGCTTATCGTGAGCCTGGACCAGATGCGAGAAAGCCAAGCCGCTTAAAATCAATCGAGGAGCTTCCATTAGCACTTGCTTATCTGAGAGTATCTAAGGGAAGTTTTGAGAATGGTGTTCTGGGGGCTATTAATTATGGTCGCGATTCTGATTCCATCGCCACAATGTTTGGATCGATGAGTGGTGCAATGAATGGAAGGGAAGCGATTCCACATAACTGGGCCGAGACCATCGAACGTGAAAGTAAAATTAACTTGGTAAGCAATGGAAAGAAACTCGCTGCGATAGCGAATGAAGTTGCAGCAAAAGATGCTGCGCGAGCTGCAAAAATCGCTCCAGGTTTGAAGTTGCTTTTCGGCAATAAATAAGATGGTTTCCGACTTCCGCCTTCGCATCACATGGTCACAACCTGAAGATTTGCTCGGGCACTTTTTTGCTCAGGCAATATCAGAAGGTATCAATGTAGATGCCGAACGGTATGAATGGATTGCCGCAGGAGGATCCGATCAGCCTATGTTGGCAGGCGCATCTCAAATTCCTGCGAGTGATGAAATGCGAGAGCTAGCGCGATCTCTTGCGACAAGGGTCGAGGAAAAGATCCAAAGCAATCCAGAAATTAATTATGAGGATTTTCTAAATCAATTGCCTGATGCGCCCTCTTCGGAGCTCCCATCCATCGATGTATTTCATGGAGCATGGCTTGGACGTGCTGCTGGGTGTCTATTAGGAAAACCAGTTGAAAAAGTTCAAAGAGAAGGTATACGAACTATTCTGCAATCAAGTGGACGTTGGCCGCTTACAGAGTATTTCACTGCAAAAGGTGTGCCACCTGAGGTCTTAATTAAGCACCCTTGGAATAAACAAAGCGCGTCTACATGTTTACAAGAAAATATTAACGGTATGGCCGAGGATGATGATTTGAATTATCCACTGATAGCTTTGCTAACCCTAGAAAAGTATGGACGTGAATTTAATACTGATCACATAGCTGATCAATGGATGAAGTTATTGCCAGCGGGCAAGGTTTTCACCGCTGAACGAATCGCATACCGAAATCTGCTAGATGCCAGGACTCCACTTGAAGCTGGTGGGATCAATAACCCTTTCAAAGAATGGATCGGCGCATTAATTAGAACTGATGTTTACGGTTGGGTAAACCCTGGTAATCCCAAGGTCGCTGCGCAGATGGCATTGCGCGATGCATGGTTGAGTCATCGACGAAATGGCCTTTACGGCGCCTCAATGTCGGCAGCGATGTGTGCCGTGGCGATGGTAAGCAAAGATGTAAATGAAATTATTGATGCTGGACTTGCGGTTCTACCTCCAGGTTCGCAGATTCTTGAGGCGTGCGAGTTTGCTCGCGCTCAAGGGAGCTCAAATGTTGATTATGAAACTGCTCTAGATAATTTGTATGATTTTGTTGACGGCATGCATTGGGTTCACACCATTAATAATGCAGCATCTGGAATTATGGCATTAACCCGAAGTGGCGGAGATTTTTCAACTGCGATCACCCTTACCGTCATGGGTGGTTGGGATACAGACTCAATTGGTGCAACAGTAGGATCAATCTGTGGCGCCATGACAGGTGCTTCGGGAATAGATCCAAAGTGGTCAAAGCCAATTGATGATCGTTTAGCTTCAAGCATCCCAGGTTGTGACCAATTACGTTTGAGCGAATTGGCTATAAGGACAAAGGCATTGGCTATATAAATGTCCGAGCTGTATTCAAAACTTCCAAGGGGAGTGGATCTTCCCATGCCTGTCGGGAGTGATGAAGCGAAGATGTTTGCAGGACCTGTATCTCTTGATGATCGTGAAGTATGGAGATCACAACTAGGACAATGGAAGTTGGAGTCGGCTTCTCGGATCAAATACGACGATTCACTCTATTCTTCAATGAAGTACAAGACTTTCGGGTCGTTCAATGTGGCTCTAATTTGGCTCTGGGATGAGCTCTTATTTGACTTTGATGCTCAAGAATTTACTCCCGAAAAACTCATAGATGATTGTAAGAAGTTTGGAGGAGTAGACGGGATCATTCTGTGGCATGCATACCCTGTAATCGGTTTGGATTCGCGAAACCAGTTTGATTTTTATAATCAGGTTGATGGTTTGGCAGAACTCGTCAATAAGTTGCACGAATTTGGCGTAAAGGTGTACCTAAACTACAACCCATGGGACCGTTGGACCAGAAGACCTTCTAATCCGGATCAAAACGAACTGGCCAGTCTCATTCAAAGCTTTGACTTTGATGGTGTTTTCTTAGACACAATGAAATCTGCTGATCCACTTTTTATGGAGCCGATCTTGAAAGTAAAGCCAGACGTCATTGTGGCGGGCGAATCTAGAGTTCAACAAGAGCGCATATGCGATCACGTAATGTCATGGGCGCAGTGGTTTGGTGACAGCGAAATTCCTGGAGTAATTCGAGCAAAGTGGTTTGAGCCAAGACATATGCTCCATCAAACAAGACGTTGGAATCGTTCTCACATTGAAGAGTTACATATTGCCTGGCTTAATGGTGCTGGAATGCTCTTGTGGGAGGTCGTATTTGGCTCCTGGGTAGGTTGGAACAATAAAGAGAAGCAAATGTGGAAAGAGATGGTTCAGATTCTAAGAACCCACTCGCAACTACTTGTGGATGGTTCGTGGGAGCCTTTAACTAAATTAAGTGATCAGGCTGAGGACCAACAATTATATGGCTCCAAATTCAGCAAAGGTGATTCATTCCTCATCACCATAATTAACAAGAGCAATGTAGATTTCTCGGGAGAAATCGCTTTCGGTATTTCCGGGTTAGTACCCGCAAAAGGTGTCACGGCACTATTAAAGGATGAAAAAGGATTGCGGACTCTTGAATTTACTTATCAAAAAGAGAATTCAACCTTTAATGAATTGAAGGCAAGAAGACTCAAGGAATTGGTCGGTGACCCATACCCAGCAACGGTCACATTTCGAAATCGTGAATGCGGCCTTTATGACGGAGCTCCTTTTGTTGATGCTTGGAAACCACTTCCGCCAAATTTCCACCAAATTTTTAGTGCAACAAAGAGCGTTCTAGCCAGAAAAGGTAAGTTATCTTTACGTGAGATCACGAATGCGCAGTATTTAGAGTTCATAAGGCAGACAGGTTATTCGCCCAAATCAAGTGCAAGGTTTTTACAACATTGGAATAATGGTGTTCCGAATCCGCAAGACTTAGAAAAGCCGGTCACCTTTGTAGATCTTGATGATGCAAATGCTTTTGCAACTTGGGCTGGTTCCGTGATTCCAACAGAATGGGAATGGCAGCGCAACTTTCATGAGATCAATGTTAGTGAGCATGTTGTCTGGAATTTGACCGATAGTGTTCATACCGATGGAAGAACAAGATTTTTGATTCTAAAAGGTGGAAGTTACTTCAATCTTCGTGAGGGTCAAGGAGCTAAATCTACAAGCGGAATAGCAGAATCTGACTGGTATGTTGATGGGGGAAGAAAAGATGCAGATTGGATTGAAAAACTCCTCTTAATGGGTAAAGGGATGAGTCGTTCAGAAAATATAGGTTTTAGATGTTTCACCCCTGAGGAGGAATAATTGTGTCGGCACTCGAGGGTTTAAGAGTTATTGATGCTGCAACACTTTTTGCGGGCCCAACAGCAGCGACAATGTTGGCAGATTTTGGTGCTCAAGTGGTAAAGATCGAGCATCCACGAAAAGGAGATCCTGTTCGTGGACACGGGTACTCGAAAGATGGTCATTCATTATGGTGGGCGAATATCGGGAGAAATAAAAGGACACTTGCTCTGGATTTTTCAAAACCTGAGGGGGCAAAACTTCTCCTCGATTTAATTGAAAATACTGATGTCCTTATTGAAAACTTCCGTCCGGGGACCTTAGAAAAGTGGGGTCTAGGACCCGAAAGTCTTCTCGCCAGAAATCCAAAATTAATTATTGCCCGCGTAACGGGGTTCGGACAGCACGGACCTTATTCAGGTCGTGCAGGATTTGGAACACTTGCTGAATCAATGAGTGGATTTGCCGCTATGACCGGCGAAGCAGGCGGCCCGCCCACTCTTCCACCATTTGGACTCGCAGATGGAATTTCTGCGCTTGCAACTTCTCAAGCAATTATGTTTGCATTGTTCGCTCAAAGAAATGAACATAGTGAGTCATTCAATAAAGGACAGGTGATTGATTTAGCAATCATCGAGCCGATTTTGGCAATTTTGGGACCTCAAGCAACAGTTTACGATCAACTCGGAATCGTTCAGCCAAGAACAGGAAATAGATCAGTAAATAACTCACCGCGTAATACCTACCTGACTAAAGACGGAAAATGGCTTGCCGTTTCAACATCAGCCCAATCTATAGCTGAAAGAGTTTTGACCCTCGTTGGACATCCTGAAGTAATAAATGAACCGTGGTTCGCCGCTGGATCTTCGCGCGCAGAACACTCGGAAATTCTGGATAAGTTTGTCGGAGATTGGATAGCAGAAAGAAACGCAGATCTCGTTGTTAAAGCTTTTGAAGATGCCGAAGCCGCTGTGGCTCCGATTTATGACATCAGAGACATTTTGACTGATCCCCAGTTTGTTGCACTTAAGACGATTCTTGACGTAGAAGATGCAGGATTAGGAACTTTAAAGATGCAAAACGTGATGTATCGCATGAGTGGAACTCCTGGGGAGATCAAGTGGACCGGAAGACCGAAGGGCGCAGATTCAAGGGAAATTCTTCAGACTGAATTAAGGTTAACCAAGGAACAGATTGATCAATTAATCGAAATCGGTGTTGTAGGAGTCAATGAATGATCGCAAGAAGCTATCTATATGTGCCGGCAAACAATCTCGAAATGCTCAAGAAAGCCACTAGTCGTGGCGCAGATGCATTAATAATTGACCTTGAGGACTCTGTAACACAGGGCGAGAAAGATCAAGCCAGGGAGAATTTAAATTCTTGGTTAGATGATTTGGTTACGACGACACAAATCTGGGTCAGGATCAATGCCGAAGAAATAGATCAAGATTTGAAAATTATTCAATCAAGGAAGGTCCATGGAATTGTTGTTCCAAAGGCGTCGCACAGCATTATGAGCTATGTGTCTGATTCTGTCGGAGATCGATACATTTTAAGTGCACTTATTGAAACTGCCGAAGGAGTATTAGATGCACGTCGCATCGCGCAAATTACCCGTGTTGAATTCCTACAAATTGGAGTACTTGATCTGACAGCAGAGCTCGGGTTGGCTCGGGATCTTAATGTAGACACCATTAATTATGCGCTCTCACATCTTGTTTTTGCTTCAGCTGCCGCGGGAATAAATCCGCCGATTGCACCCATGTACCGAGATTTTAATGATCTCGAAGGTCTTCGTGATAGTTGTCGGGGCCATAGAGCAAATGGATTCTTTGGGAAAAGTTGCGTTCATCCAAAACAAGTTGAAATTATTAATCAAGAGTTTAGTTATTCATCGAAGGAAATTGCCGATGCGAAAGCGGTCATAGCGGCAATTGAAAGCAGTCAAGGCGTAGCCCTGGACTCAAAAGGGCGCATGATAGACATTGCATCGGAAAAACATGCTCGACGAATTATTGAGGGTGTAGGTGAACAATGAAGTTCTGGGCCTTTTGTAATGAAACAATATGCGACTAAGAGATATTCTTTCATTTGATATAAATGAAGAGGGAAATTGGCGTGCACTTAGGCACCACAATTTCCGAATATTGTTTCGAGCAAACGCGGTCTCAAACATTGGTTCTTGGATTCAAAGAATTGCACAAGCTTGGCTAGTTTTAGAAATTACTGGAAGTGGAACATACTTGGGAGTAATTGCTTCACTTCAATTTGCTCCTTTTCTTTTGGTTAGCATGCCGGGTGGTTCTATGGCTGATCGCTTAAACAAACGAAAGGTTCTTCTATTCACTAATTTGCTTTTTGTCTTATCCTCATTCGCTCTTGCCTTTTTGATCATTTTTGAAAGAGTTGAGTTGTGGCACATCATGGTGTTGGCTCTAGTTCTTGGCTTTACAGATGGAATCGACAAACCCGTTAGACAGAGCTACATTTCAGAGCTAGTTGGTGTGAAGGATATGCCAAATGCAATAAGCCTCAATTCGGCTAATTTCAATTTTGGCAGGCTGGTCGGACCAGCCGTCGCAGGTCTTTTAATTGCCATACTTGGAACGGGTCCCGCCTTTTTGGTCAATGGTATTTCCTATGTTTTTGTAATTTCTGCAAATCTTAGAATTAGAAAACACGAGTTATTCGAAATCCCGAAGACGGGAGGTCCTGCAAAGATTCGAGAGGGGATTCAATACGTTCTTGCGAGACCAGATATTTTTGTAACCATGGTGACGTGTTCGATACTTGCAACTTTTGGGTTTAATTTTGAAATATTCAATGCCCTAATGGCGACTAAGGAGTTCAATGGAGGCGTTGCTTCATTTGGCCTACTGGGAACAGCTGTGGCTATAGGTTCTCTGAGTGCGGCACTAATTTCACCTCGCCTTGAGAAGTATAGGTCTACCGAGTTTGTTTTAGTTGGATCAGTGATTTTTAGTTTTGCTTTGTTATTAATTTCTGTGATGCCTTCATATTTAACCTATTCGATTTCTTTACCTTTGTTAGGGGCAACTGCTCTCACAACCGTCATAGCGGCTAACTCAATCACTCAATTAAACACGGATCATGAAATCCGCGGCAGAGTCATGGGGATCTATCAATTTGTTTTCCTAGGAGGCGCTCCATTTTCGACTCCGATAATTGGTTGGTTAAGCGAGGAGATTGGGACACGACAGACAATTGCTTTTTGCTCGATTGCCACTTTGGTGCCGATTGTCACAATTTGGATCTGTTATCGAAATAAATTGTTAGTCCCAAAAGACATTTCAGTATCGTCCATATTAAAAAAAGATTCTTAGCTTTATGAGAATAACCCCCGCGGTATGGGAGTACCACGGGGGTTATCTGTTTCTCATCCCTCGAATGGAGAACTTTTTTTATATGGATAAAACCTTTTCCTGCAGCTGAGCCTGAAACTCGATCTCATGATTCTCAACATCACGGCGTGCCTGAGAGAAGCGGCCTCTTTCTTCGAGTTCAAGCTGCGTGTGATGGTCGACAGAGAATTGATTATGTATGAGCAAACTGATCAAGTTGTTGTTGTCCATGGGCAGATAGTGCGCTGCCAAGGTTTCCACCATGCAATGGGCAGGTGAATGGGCGGTAATTTAAAGGTGAATTACACAGGCATTTTGCTAGTTGGCAGCGGAGAAATAGCGCACCGGCCCAGCATGCTCGAGGCCGACCTCTTCGCCCACGGTGTAATCAAAAGGTCCAGGAATACGGACCTTTAGTGAGTTTCCAGCAATATCAATGGTCACCATCGCATCATGGCCGTAGTAATCAATCTTTGAGATGCGCCCCTTGGTAGAGGTTGCAGACATCGTGCGGTCAATCTTGATCTCTTCTGGGCGGATCACAATCTGACCTGTTTCAACGACAGCGCCATTTGATTGATTAAACAGATAAGCAGTACTGCCATCTGCAAGCTTTGAAGCATCGAGAACCAAAGCATCGCCGGTGCTGATCGCGATAGCCGGTGAAATTGGCTGGCCATAGACCGCCTCAGGGGATCCCTGCTGAATGATCTGGCCATCGCGCATAAGAGCAACAACATCGGCTGAAACCAGTGCTTCTTCGCGATCGTGGGTTACC
>JACCEE012136199.1_pt1 | contig 12478 bp, 11 predicted proteins | sample 7449931 | NCBI WGS metagenome assembly JACCEE01 (sample SAMN15323457, study PRJNA562643) | freshwater metagenome | isolation source: river surface water | place: USA:Blue River Watershed | collected 2017-08-19 | reverse complement strand
GCTTTGTTCGTGATGAAAGGGGGCGGTAATGATACAAAATAAATTGTTAGTAGCGATTGCAGGCATTTTTATGCTCGGCATGATGAGTATTTTTACCGTTAATGAAACTGAAAAAGCTATTAAGTTTCAGCTTGGTGAAATCGTTAAAGATAATTACACACCCGGTATTTATTTTAAATGGCCACTTATCAATAACATTAAAAAATTTGATGGGCGCATTCAAACTATGGATTCGCAACCTGAACGATTTTTGACCGCAGAAAAGAAGAATGTGATCGTTGATTCGTTTGTTAAATGGCGCATTGGTAACGTTAAAACGTTTTATACAGTTGTTGCAGGTGACACGAATCAAGCGAATCTGCGGTTAGATCAAATTATTAAAGATGCGTTTCGCAGCGAATTTAGTAAACGCAATATTAAACAGTTAGTTTCCACTGACCGCAAAAAGATTCGTGATATTTTAATCCAAAACTCGAAAAAAGTGGCAGCAGACTTAGGCTTGGAAATTATTGATGTGCGTGTAAAACGCATTGATTTACCACCCGATGTAAGTAATTCTGTATTTTTACGCATGGAAGCCGAACGCGCCCGTGTCGCCCGCGAATTTCGTTCACAAGGTGCCGAAGCCGCAGAGCGGATTCGTGCCGACGCTGACCGGCAGCGGGTGGTAACGTTAGGAAATTCGTTTCGCGATGCGGAGAAATTACGCGGGGAAGGCGATGCAAAATCCTCTGAAATTTATGCTACCGCTTATGGTGCGGATTTAGAGTTTTTTACATTTTATCGTAGCATGAATGCATATAAAAATGTGTTTGCTAATCCTAACGATAGGTTGGTGCTAGAACCTAATTCTGATTTTTTCAAGTATTTTAAAAAACAGCAATAACTAAATATTTTCAAATAGTTATGCTATAAAAAGCTTATCTTAACTAAAAAAACGCTCCGCAATACGGGGCGTTTTGTGTGAATGGACATCAGATAAATGTTACAAAAAGACCCTTGGTTGTTACCCGATGGGATTGAAGAAGTATTGCCCGATGAAGCGCAATATTTAGAAAATTTACGTCGTAAATTGTTAGATGTGTTTGCTTGTTGGGGATACCGATTAGTGATTCCGCCATTTATTGATTATTTAGAGTCTTTATTAACCGGTTCCGGACATGATTTAGAGTTGCAGACTTTTAAATTGACTGATCAATTAACAGGACAAATGCTGGGTGTGCGTGCGGATATGACGCCCCAGGTTGCACGAATTGATGCGCATAATTTGCGACATGAGTGGCCGACACGTTTGTGTTATGAAGGTACAGTGCTACATACTTTGGGCGATGCGTTAGAAAAAACCCGTAGTCCAAGGCAAATTGGGGCGGAAATTTACGGTCATGCAGGGCGGGAAAGTGATTTAGAAGTGATTCAGTTGATGCTGGAAATGCTGGCGATTTCCGGTTTGCAAGATGTGCATTTAGATTTAGGGCATGTTGGGATTTATCGCGCGTTGTCAGCACAAGCCGGTTTAACGACATTACAAGAAACTGAGTTATTTGATGTTTTGCAGCGTAAAGCTAAGACTGAATTAGCTGAGTTAATGGAAGGTTATACAATAGATACAAGATTTAAACCCTTGTTTTTAAAGCTAATTGAATTAAATGGTGATAAAACAATTTTGGCAATTGCACGCGAAATTTTTGCTTATACTGATGATAAGATCAGTCAAGCGTTAGCCGATTTACAAACTATCGCAGATAAATTGGCAGTGTTGTTTCCTTCTTTGTCTATTAACTTTGATCTGGCTGAATTACGCGGTTATCACTATCATACTGGCATTGTATTTGCGGCATTTGTGCCTAATGTTGGTCGAGAAATAGCTCGCGGCGGGCGTTATGATAATATCGGTAAAACCTTTGGTAGAGCTAGACCTGCCACTGGTTTTAGTGCGGATTTGAAATTATTGGTTGCATTAAGCAAAACAACACATATCGAAGAATCGCCAGCGATTATTTTTGCGCCGTGGGTTGAGGATGATACTCTGATTGAAACTGTGAGTTTGTTACGAGCGCGAGGGCAGGTGGTAATTCAGCAGTTACCATATCAAGCCGGTGGCGCACAGCAACTAGGGTGTAATTTCGTATTGGAAAAACATAATCAAAACTGGCATGTATTGCCGCTAATTTAAAATTGGAATAATGATGGGAAAAAGTGTTGTAGTAATTGGTACACAATGGGGTGATGAGGGTAAGGGCAAGTTAGTTGATTTATTAACCGAGCAGGCTCACGCAGTTGTACGTTTTCAAGGCGGTCATAATGCCGGGCATACCTTAGTTTTAAACGGGGTAAAAACGGTTTTACATTTGATTCCTTCCGGTATTTTAAGAGACCACGTTGAATGTTTGATTGGTAATGGTGTTGTGTTATCACTGGAAGCGTTGTTAGAGGAAATTGCTGTTTTAGAAAAATTAAATATTCAGGTTAGAAATCGCTTAAAAATCAGTGAAGCCTGTACTTTAATTTTACCGATTCATATTGCGATTGATAAAGCGCGGGAAACAGCGCGAGGCGAAAAAGCGATTGGCACTACCGGACGTGGTATTGGCCCTGCTTATGAAGATAAAGTGGCGCGTCGGGCATTGCGGGCGGGAGATTTGTTAAATCCGGTTGTGTTTGCCGAAAAGCTTAAAGACATGGTTGAATTGCATAATTTTATGCTGGTTAATTATTATGGCGAACAGGCACTTGATTATCAGCAAATTTTGACTGACACATTAAAATTAGCCGAGCAAGTTGTTCCAATGTTGACAGATGTAAGTGATAAGTTATGTGCCTATCAACAACAAGGGAAAAATATTTTGTTTGAAGGTGCGCAGGGTGCGTTGTTGGATGTTGATCATGGAACTTATCCGTATGTTACTTCGTCAACAACTACTGCCAGCGGCGCGGCAACTGGAACTGGCGTAGGACCGCTTAGCTTAGATTATGTATTAGGTATTACCAAAGCTTACTCAACACGGGTTGGCAATGGTCCTTTTCCGACTGAATTATTTGATGAAAATGGCGATCATTTAGGCACAAAAGGTTATGAGTTTGGTGCAACCACTGGGCGCAAACGCCGTACTGGTTGGTTTGATGCGGTTGCAATGCGTAAATCTGCACAGCTAAATAGTTTAACAGGTATTTGTTTGACTAAATTAGATGTGTTGGATGGTTTGGATAAAATTGGTATTTGCACAGCATATATTATCAATGGATATACGGTGACTACAGCACCACTGGGTGCTGAACAATATGCGGCGTGTTCCCCTGTGATTGAATATATGCCGGGCTGGACAACTTCTACCGCCGGTATAACCGATTATCAACAGTTGCCTGACAATGCAAAAGCGTATATTGACCGAATTGAAATGTTGGTTGGTGTTAAAGTGACAGTTTTATCTACAGGACCTGATAGAAATGAAACGATTATTTTGGAACATCCTTTTGGTTAATAGCGTAGCAAGTTGAGTGTTGAGAATGACAAAAATGAGCTTAAAAACGATTGCAAAATCAATAGGTTTGTTGGTAATGGTTTTGGCTATAGCAGGATGTGCAGGAAAAACAACGAAGCCTAAAAAAGTCAGCAAAATGGATGATAGAGAAGTTGGTAAGCAATGGCAGTGGGATGACCAACGAAAAACTTGGTTGTCTGAAGGTAATGCGTTTGAGCCTATTCCTACCGAGCCAACAGTTTGGGAGAGTAAAGACCAAGCTATTACCCTTCATATTGATGCGGCAAAATCGTTTCACACGTTTGATAAAAGTATTGACGGGTTAGTGCTAAAAGTATTTCAACTGAGTGATTCTAAAGCATTTTTACGTTCAGGAAAATCAACCAGTGGGCTTCGACACTTGCTGACTATTGAACCGATAGATCCGGCTAATTTAGAGACCAAAACTTTGTTAATTGTGCCGGGTAAAGCACAACGTGCGACGTTAAATCGTCAGCAAGGAGCGCGTTACGTTGGTATCGTATTAGGTTATGCTAATCTTAAGCAAGATAAAATATTCCGTTTGATTCCTATTGTGGCGATGGATAATGACGAAAAGGTAGAAAAATCTACTGCTAAAGCGACTAAAGATTTAGTTCATCCGGCTTTATTGGATATTAAGCTGTCATTAGGTGAAGAAGGGATTCGTAAGCTCGAAGTGAATGTTGAATAGTTAAGTTTATCGGTAAACAAAGTAGAGACGATTTTTCGTCTCTACCTGTTAGTATAATTACCCCATTTTTAATCCAAAATAAAATCCTGCGACTGAACTTAAACCTTTAGTCGTAATGCGTGATAGGCGGTTGACTAAAAAACTCCCTGATTGCTGTGCTGCTTCTGTAGCAAGGGTGGTTGCATTTTGTAAACTTGCGTCGCTGACAGCGTAAAAACCATAATATTCACTGATGAACAATAATACGATTGCTCCCCCTCCAATGAATAAAGCCATTTTTAACATTTTTTTGGCAAAAAAACCAACCGCAAGCCCAATGATAAATGGTGTGCCAACGTTAGAAATCATAAACGCAGCCGAAAAAATATCGATGTTTTGCGTACTTGTGACAACATGTTCTTTCATAATAACAACTATAATTAAATTTTAATTTGGGAAAAATCATGTATTTTCGAGCATTTTACTTTCAGATGCTACTGTTGATTGTTGAATAAGAGTCATAAAGTAGCCATGAACACTAAAGTTATTCGGGTTGTGTTAGGTATAGAATATGATGGCAGTCGATTTTTTGGTTGGCAATGGCAAACCGGTAAACGTACTGTCCAAGCTGTATTAGAGCAAGCGTTGTCTCAAGTGGCTAATCAAGCGATTACGGTAGTGTGTGCAGGGCGGACTGATTCCGGTGTGCATGCGTTAGAACAAGTGGTACATTTTGATACCGTTGTAAAACGTGATTTATATGCGTGGATGATGGGTGGGAATCGTTATTTACCAGAAGATGTGCGTATTATTTGGGCAAAACCCGCACTAAGTGATTTTCATGCCCGTTACAGTGCGATTGCGCGATTTTATCGTTATGTTATTTTAAATCGACAAATGAGTTCAGCGTTATTACGCCAGCAAGTTACTTGTTGTGCATTACCATTAGACACTGACAAAATGCACTCAGCGGGACAGTTTTTATGCGGTAACCATGATTTTTCGTCATTTCGCGCGCAAGGTTGTCAATCAAAAAGCCCACAGCGATTATTATATTTTTTGCATGTATATCGTGAGCAACAACGTATTATCGTTGATATTTGCGCGAATGCTTTTTTACACCATATGGTCAGAAATATCACCGGGGTGCTGATTGAGATTGGCACAGGGAAAAAACCTATAGAATGGACACAGACACTTTTGGAAGTTAGAAATCGCAGTCAAGGCGGCATAACGGCACCGCCAGATGGGTTGCATTTAGCCGCAGTCTATTATCCTGCGCATTATGGCTTAGATAAACATCCGATTTTCAAGTATTTACCGGATAATGCACAACGTTTTGACTAGTTATTTTTTGTCACTGGGAGCTGGCGGTTGGGTAGGTGTATTTTTCTTATCGGTTAAAGAAATATCATCTGCACCTAATACATCATCCGTTAATTCAGATTTACCATCAGTAATCAAATGCTTACGAAACTGTAAATAAGACTCGCGGGTAAAAACATAAGGGTCTAAGGCAGCTTCATCAATCACTTTTAACGAGCCATCCGCATTAGCTCTGGCATTGAGCATATTAAGTAACTGAATAGGCGCGCCAACATAAGAAGTTGGATTAGCCGCTGCATCGAGAATCCCACCGCTAATACCACGACCGGTAGTAGGGCCTAAAAACGGCAATACTAAATAGGGTCCTTGTGGAATGCCCCACACAGCAAAAGTTTGATCAAAATCTTCATCATGTTTTTGCAGACCAATTTCAGATGCAACATCAAACAGTCCGCCTAATCCAATAGTCGTATTTAGTAAAAAACGCCCTGTATCTTCACCACCTTGTAAAAATTTAGCCTGCATTAAGTCATTAAGAACAACATTAATGTCTTTTAAGTTACTAAAAAAATTACCGATACCGGTTTGCACAAAACGGGGAGTGACTAAGGTGTAAGCCTGTACTACAGGCTCAGCAATATATTCATCAATCAGTTTATTAAAACTAAAAATACTTCGGTTAAAATCTTCATACGGGTCTACCTCACTAGCTTGTGTGCCACCGGTTGTGGCGCACCCTGTTAGCAACAAAACAGCACTGCAACATAAAACCGAAGAAACTTTCACAACTTTATTTTTATTTGTCTTAATATACATTTTGTTAACCTAAAAACTACTGTTTTGCATAATGATCAATTTTATCATTAATTTTGGTCATTAAAGAATCAAATCCGTCCCGTTCTAAAATACTGGTGTATTCTGATCTTTTCAACGCTAAATCACTTACTCCGTTAGCAATTATATTAATAATTCGCCAACTTTCACCTTTTTTCTTTAGCATATAGTCAAATTTAACTTCTTTTTCCCCTGGAATAATCAGTGTAGTATGAATAACTGCGCCGCCGCGAGTGGTGTCTTCCTCAGAGCCAAACTTAAAAGATTCACCGGAAAAATCTTTAAAGTTATAGGCGTATGCGGCAATGCTTAATTGACTAAATACGTCTACCAATTTCTGCTGTTGTTCTTCGGATAACTTGCTCCATTCTTTGCCGACAACAACGCGGGCAATCTTAGTTAAATCATGGCTTTTGGTGATAGCCACGCTCAGTTTATCATAGCGACCCTTGAAACCTAACTCTTTTCCTTGTTTCATTACAGTAATCAATTCAGATTGAAAATTTTCAACAACTTGTTTTGCGGTTTCTTCCTGCGCATAAGCTATTGAAAAATAAAAAGTTAAAACAAGCCAATAAACAAAAGCCAATAAACTTTTATTTTTAAAAAAAGTTAACATTAAAAAAACCTCTTTAGGTGAATAGTGAATATCTGAAATTAGAATGGCTTAGGTGGTGTGTTTTTGCAAATAACCGTTGTCTTTTTTTGATGTTAAACGCAATACTTTGTTTTAAATCAGGATTCTGTTCTAACGGGAATATCTGCCAGTGTAGTTTTATGCGTAGATTGCGGTTCTGGTGTTTTTGTTGCAGCCATTGCACCATTGGTTTTAGGACCTCGCCACGCAACCCATAATCCTTTTAAGGGGTGGGCAAGCATATCTTCAACTGCGGTTGCTTCATAACCACAATGTGCCATACAGTTAGCGCATTTAGGGTTATTCACACTACCGTATTTTTCCCAAGGTGTGGTGTCTAATAGCTCTTGAAATGTGGCAGCGTTACCTTCATCGGCTAATAAATAGCATGGTTTTTGCCAGCCGAATACATTACGAGTTGGATTGCCCCAAGGGGTACAGTCATAACTTTGATTACCGGCTAAAAAATCTAAATATAACGAGGAATGATTTAATTTCCAGTTGCGATTTTTACCTTGTTTAAAAATACCGCGAAATAGCTCTTTAACATCGAGTCCTTTGATAAATACATCTTGTTTGGGGGCATGTTCATAACTAAAGCCGGGGGCAATAGTAATCCCTTCGACACCAAGAGCCATTGCATAATCTAAAAATTCTGCTACTTCTTGAGCAGTTTCGCCTTGAAATAAAGTGCAATTAATAGTGACCCTAAAACCCTTGCTCAACGCTAGTTTAATTGCGTCCACAGCAATATCAAATACACCCGTTTGACACACGGATGTATCGTGACGATCTTTCATGCCGTCTAAATGGATAGAAAAAGTTAAATAAGGCGAAGGGGTATAATCACCAATGCGTTTTTTCAAAAGGAGTGCGTTGGTACATAAATAAACAAATTTTTTGCGGGCAATGATTCCTGCAACGATTTGAGGCATTTCCTTATGAATCAAAGGCTCACCACCAGGAATAGAAACCATTGGTGCGCCACATTCATCAACGGCGGCTAAACATTCTTCAACAGATAAACGTTTATTCAAAATTTCGTCAGGATAGTCAATTTTACCGCAGCCTGCACAAGCAAGATTACACTTAAATAAAGGCTCTAACATTAACACCAAAGGATAGCGTTTGACACCCTTGAGTTTTTGTTTAATTAAATAACTGGCTACTGCTAATTGCTGACGTAACGGGACACTCACTGGTTATTCCTCCAAAAAACGAACGGACTGGTGTAAATTTAAGATTTAAGGATACTTTGCAACCTGTTTGTTGTAAAACAACAACATCTGGCACGCCATCCTGTTAAATAACGGTGTTTATTTAATAACCCTCATAAAACACAACTATTTTGCGCGATAAATGTGCATGAGAACCTGACTAGAATACTCTTTTTTTAGCATATACTCCAGTTATTCAACTAATTTTGTTGGAAATACTTGCTATTTTAAGTGTAATAAAACAACAGTTAATCGATAAAGATCGACTCGTGAATGCGCTTAAAAAACTTCTGTGGACTAACGGCTACTCCTCTTTAGTTACAAGGCTTACAGAACTATTTTAAGGTATTTTAGGCTAAAAAAACGGTAAGCAGCAAGGAGGGATAATTAGCGATTTTTATATTTTTCGTAATAAAACAACATGTCTTTGCAAAATACCAACAAACAGTCTATTATTTGTCCTGACCAGAAAAATTCATACTTTGTGAATACAGCAATGCTGTTTGTATTTTCCTAAAACCATTTTTGTACAACCTAAAGTTGATAACCTATGACTGAGTTATACCCCGACTTAAACCAGCCACAATCGCTTGTGCATTTAACGGATGATGCGCTACAGGCTCTTTTGCTTGAAGGGGTTTCCAGAACCTTTGCTTTGACCATTCCACAGTTACCAGCGCAATTATATCCGATGGTTGCAAATGCTTATTTACTGTGCAGGATTGTCGATACAATCGAAGATGAAGTGTCTTTAACAGCTGAGCAAAAAAAATTTTTTTGCGATTTATTTATTGACGTAGTCAAAACAGGTAAACAAGCAACTGACTTTAGTGAACAACTTGCACCATTATTGTCAGCACAAACTTTAGCGGCCGAACATAGTTTAATCCAATTAACTCCGCGGGTAATTGCTATTACACATAGTTTTCAAACACCCCAGGTGTTAGCGTTGGCGACCTGTGTTGAAGTGATGGCAAATGGGATGAGTGCTTTTCAGGATTTAAATTTAAAAACCGGTTTAGCAACAATGGCAGAATTGGATAATTATTGCTATTACGTTGCAGGTTGTGTGGGGGAAATGCTAGCAAAATTATTTTGTTATTATTCACCAGACATTGCTAAAAATGAGCCGCAGTTACTTAAACTGGCGGTATCGTTTGGTCAAGGGTTACAAATGACGAATATCTTAAAAGACATTTGGGATGATGCGCAACGTGGTGTTTGTTGGTTACCGCAGGAGATTTTCACCGAATGTGAATTTGATTTAGCCAACCTTACGCCTGAAACTGATGATGAGCGGTTTCGCGAAGGATTAACCCATTTAATCAGCATTGCGCAACAGCATTTAGATAATGCTTTACAGTACACTTTGCTTATTCCAGGTTATGAAACCGGTATCCGTAAATTCTGCCTATGGGCATTAGGGATGGCAGTTTTAACCTTAAGAAAAATAAAGAAAAATTTAAACTTTACCCAGTCTAAGCAAGTAAAAATCACCCGCAACAGTGTTAAAGCCACTGTTCTCATCAGTAAATTTGCAGTCCGGCACGATAAAATTTTAACCATGCTGTTTCATGCAGCCAGTCGGTCTCTTAAAACGCCTCACTGGACGTATGTTATCCAGCCACCTAAACTCACACTAGAATAAAGGGTTCATCATGTTTACCGAAACAGATACGCAGATGAATATGAGTCACGCTGACAGCAGTGCGACAACTATCCGCAGCAAATCATTTAATCTTGATAAAGCCATTGAAAAAGCGCAGCAACATCTGTTAAACCTTCAAACAGCGGACGGGTACTGGCTGTTTGAATTGGAGGCCGATTGTACTATTCCCGCTGAGTACATCATGATGATGCACTATTTGGGGGAAATTAATCAGCCATTACAAATTAAAATAGCGCATTATTTACGCGCTCGCCAATCTGCCGATGGCAGTTATCCGCTATTTACCGGTGGGGAAGGTGACTTAAGTTGCAGTGTTAAAGTGTATTACGCGCTAAAAATGGCAGGCGATGATATTAATTTGCCGCATATGGTTAAATTGCGGCATTACATTTTAAGTCAAGGCGGTGCTGCCAAAGCTAATGTATTTACACGCATTAATCTCGCTATTTTTGAACAATTGCCTTGGCGGGGGGTTCCGTATATTCCCGTGGAAATCATGTTATTTCCCAAATGGTTTCCGTTTCATTTAGATAAAGTTTCGTATTGGTCACGTACAGTGATGGTACCGCTGTTTATTTTGTGTACCTTAAAAGCAAAGGCGAAAAATCCTAATAAAGTCAATGTATTAGAGCTGTTTTTAATTCATCCGGATGAAGAAAAACATTATTTTCCAGAGCGGACTTTTTTAAATAAATGCTTTTTAGCTTTAGACAAATTAGGTTTGGCAACCCGTCCTTTAATTCCGGCTAAAATGCACCAATTAGCAATCGAAAAAGCTAAAGCATGGATTATTGAACGCCTCAATGGTGAAGACGGGTTAGGGGGTATTTTTCCGGCGATGGTTTATGCTTATGAATCATTAGTGTTATTGGGCGATTCCGTTGATGCCGCGCATATTATGACCGCAAGAAGAGCGATTGATAAATTGCTGGTTATCAAAGACCATGAAGCTTATTGTCAGCCGTGTTTATCACCGGTATGGGATACTGCTTTAACGGTTTTAACATTACAAGAAGTAGATAAAATCGCTAATCGTCCGGTGCTAAGTCGAGCTTATAACTGGTTAAAAAGCAATCAACTATTAAATGAACCCGGTGATTGGCGAGTTCATCGTCCTGACTTAGCGGGCGGCGGTTGGGCATTTCAATTTGCGAATCCCCATTATCCTGATGTTGATGATACCGCTGTGGTAGCGTTTGCTATGGCTGAATCGGGTATTGAAGGATTAGATGAGTCAATTCATCGTGCAACCCGTTGGATTGTTGGGATGCAGGCTTCAAATGGCGGTTATGGTGCGTTTGATGTTGACAACACATATTATTACTTAAATGAAATTCCTTTTGCCGATCATGGCGCATTGCTTGATCCGCCAACTGTGGATGTCAGCGTGCGTTGCGCAATGTTAATGGCGCGAGTTGCCAAAGACCATGACGAGTATTTACCCGCATTACAACGCACGATTGCCTATGTTCGCAGCGAACAGGAAGAAAATGGTTCATGGTTTGGACGCTGGGGAACTAATTATATTTACGGTACTTGGTCGGTATTGCTTGGTTTAGAACAAACCAATATTCCTAAATCGGATCCGCTGTATGCAAAAGCAGCTAACTGGTTGAAGAGTATACAAAATATTGATGGCGGTTGGGGTGAGAGTAATAAAAGTTATTACGAAGAAGATTTAAGCAATCATTATGGCACTAGCACAGCGTTTCAAACGGCATGGGCACTGATTGCCTTGTGTGTCGCTGGTGAAGCGCATAGCCCTGAAGTACGAGCGGGGATTGAATTTTTATTGCGTAAACAACAAGTTAACGGAGTATGGCATGACGATGTATTTACTGCCCCCGGTTTCCCTAAGGTGTTTTATTTAAAATATCACGGTTATGATAAATTCTTTCCGCTGTGGGCATTAGCGCGTTATCGCAACGAATTAGCGAAAAAATAACAATTACGCGCTAAAAACTGTTTCTAAAAACCGTCTGTTGTTTTTGGCAATAGGCGGTTTTGTATTGTTAAAAATGCAGTTTTTTAGAAAAAACTATTAAATCGTGTACACAATAAGTTTAGCGGTTTATTAACTGTTAGATAATTCATTACTCTGACCTGATAATTGCAGAGTAATTGCGCAGTTTCTGCAATGAGTTAAAAGATGTCTTTATTAGGAATTGTTGTCGCTTTACCCGAAGAATTGTCAACGTTATCTTTACAGAATATGCCAGCGAGAACGTTAAATTCACTAGTGGTGATATGTTCGGGGGCGGGAGCTGAAAATGCTCGCAAAGCAGCGGAAACTCTGGTTGCACAAGGGGTAAATAGCCTAATAAGCTGGGGATGCGCGGCGGCGTTAAGTCCTGATTTAAAATCCGGTGATTTAACATTAGCAGATTCTTTATTGGATGCGGACGGTGTTGAGATGAAGATTAATTCTATATGGCATACCAACACTAAACAACTCCTAGAAAAAATGTTGCCTGTTTATAGTGGTTGTTTATTAGAAAGTCGAGAAATTGTTTCTTCTTATGTTGAAAAACAACAGCTTAACCAAAAAACCGCCGCTATAGTCTTAGATATGGAAACCATCGCCATTGCTAAAGTTGCTCAGCAGCACCAAGTGGGTTTTTTAGC
>JACCEE010049857.1_pt1 | contig 12481 bp, 10 predicted proteins | sample 7449931 | NCBI WGS metagenome assembly JACCEE01 (sample SAMN15323457, study PRJNA562643) | freshwater metagenome | isolation source: river surface water | place: USA:Blue River Watershed | collected 2017-08-19 | reverse complement strand
GATGATATATAGAGTGTACAAATCTTGACACACCCCTATTTTTACACTTAATAGAACTACTAAGATAGGCTCGATGCTGCTCTCTGAGACGAAGTTATTAAAACACCAAAATCGTTTAGCCTCAATTCGTATCTCCTCAAGACTCATCATTACCCTCTGATGCATTTGGCAAATCTTGACACTCAACAAAAAAAGGTGATCAAAAATGACGCTTTTATTCTGATACTCAAAGGTTAAGATATAGAGAATATGGAAGATATATACGTGCAACCAGCTAAATTGGTTCGATTGAGAACCAATTTGAGAGCCTATGATCTAGATGATGAGATGGCTAATTATGAATGCCTAGGGAAGATTAATAGTGATGGTTTAGATTCGAGATTAACTGAGTCAGTTGCTCTAGGAAAATTAACTGAACGAGATTTAGTTAAACAAGATGAATGCATATGTCAAACTCCAATCAAAACTAACTGCTTTATCAAACATTTAGAGCATGAATACATATTGCGTATTGGAGTCTGTTGTTATAAAGCTCTGACTAATCGAGAAGATCGTAAAAAAATATGCAGTTCCGATGATTGTAATAATCGTCATATGAATCGTATTACCCCATATTGCAATAGCTGTAAAGTCAAATGTAAGGCTTGTAATGTCTATCATGATGATAATACTAGGTGTATTAAGTGCGAATCATGTGATAATATAGTTTCAGCTGAATTAGCACCAACTTGTAGAAACTGTAAATTTGATGAATGTAAACGACTCGGAGAAGAGATTTTCGGCTTTGGCAAGACTTGGAATAATCATAAGCTATCAGAGATTAAGCTTGACTATATCTCATGGGTACGTAAAGAGAAGATTGATAACCCTAAAGTATTGAGATTATTAAAATATCATTGCTTAAAGACACAGTTTCCAGAAAATCGATTTATTTAAATTATCAATTATTTTTTTATTGGTATGAATATAAGGTCAAATATTGACACCCTATCCTGACAAAATATATCTACAATATATAACTAAAATACTTAAAATGTTTTCTAAATTCAACCGAATCAGAGATAATGCTGAACGCATTAACGAGCTAGCTAAACAAAGGATCGCTATTTTGAAGTCTAAATCCGCTTCTAAGGCTGTGGAGAAGACAAATCCAAAATCATCTCTTTGGAATCAGCTAAAGACTTTAACCAACTCCAAGCGTCCAAATGGAATCAACTACAAATCAGCCACCATTAATCAACTACAATCTGCAATTGCTCGATTTAACAACCAACAGCTAATTTCTATTAAGAATGAGCATAACAAAAAGCTAAGCTCTGTTCTATCAGAATTTGCCGAAAAGCTCCAGATTAATCTAGTTAGTAAGTTTCTATCCAAGCCAATCCCAAACAACACTATTACAATCAGCTTCGCTACATTCATCAAGTTAATTCTATCTCAGAATGTTAATCGAGATTATCTTCTACGTATGGGATATGTGAATCAAAATGGTGTTAAGGTATACAAGGGACTAATCAACTTTGAACAGATCTCCGATATCGTTAATAACTTTAAAACACATACAATGTCTCATGAGGTATTTGGATCTGATGCTGAGACTATTCTTGATATTATCGATTTTCAGCCAAATATTGAGCTTAAGTGGCTACTGAAGTCTGATAATAAGTATCAGAAGCAATCTGGAGCTTTCTTCAAGTATTATCATGAAACTACATTAGATCTGACTCGTTATCAAGTTTACGCTAAGAAAGACAAGAAGGATGATGAGAGTTGTCTAATTCATGCTCTAAAGCTAGGAGGGCTCGATAACTATACTTTAAACCAGCTAAAGCTATTAGTTGGTAGAAATGATATTCCACTAGCTAATCTAACTAAGGTCTCTAAAGAGCTCGATATTAAGATTAACCTACACTTGGATACTGGGACTGATTCACGATCGCGTAAGCGAGTATACAATCCTAATGGAAAGCAGGAATTCAATATTGGATATCTACTTGATCATTACTTTCTAAATGAAACAACTAAATACACTAGCTCTTGTATTAAACATTATGAAACTGTAAAAGATCACAAATTATTCCCAAATGTACTATATCAATCTGGAAAATTTCGGAATAATAATGACTATATTAGTTCATTTGCGCTTCTATCGCTTCTCTTAGAGAAAAAAGAGCTTCTAACTCCTATCACAATGGGAAACTGTGGATCTAAGTCTATTGAGAAGATTATGGATTACGAGCAATTGAGATCTCCACATAAAGCTTGTGTATGTACAATCAATAAAGATGAGGATTATATGGATCAATTAGTTGGTCTGGAAGATATCTGCGGCTGTAAGAAGGACTTATTCAATGAATATAAACAATGCTGGACTCCAGTCAATCAACCAGTATTTGCTGGAAAATACAAGGAAAATAACCCTAACGATGACTATGACATTATATTTGCGGATTTCGAAACATTTAACAATGGAAAGCAACATGAGTCATTCTGTATCTCTAGCTCTAACAATAATGTTATGACTACTCACTATGGATCAAACTGTGCTATTAGCTTCTTAGAGTCAATCAAGAAGCATTCAGTAATCATCTTTCACAATCTCGGTTTCGATATTCGGTTCTTACTAAAGCATTTGAGTTACTTTGGAACTCCTATTGAGTCTGGGAATAGTATGAAGATGCTTCAGTGTATGTACAAAAATATTCGTCTCGTATTCAAAGATAGCTATGCATTCCTTCCATTTAAGCTATCAAGTCTTCCAAAGATGTTTAATCTTAATTCTGGCGATAAGGATGCCTATCCATATGATCTAATTAACTCTAAAAACATTGAGAGCTTAGTTAGCATTAAAGTAGCTAAAAAGCATTGCTCGGATGGAGAACAGCTTGAGAAGAACGCAATTGCTTCTGGATGTGTTAAAGATGGAAAGCTTGACATTAAGAAGTATACTATCCATTATTGCGAACAAGATGTACGAATTCTTGCTCAGGCCTATACCAAGTTCAGAGCTCAAATCCTAGAGATTACTGAATTTGATATTATTAAATTAATCTCATTGCCTCAACTAGCTGATAATCACTTTAAGCGACAAGGCTGCTATAATGATTGCTTTAAGTTCTCTGGAATCGCTAACGACTTCATTAGACGTTGTGTAGTAGGCGGACGAGTAATGGTAGCTAATAATACTCCAATTCATTGTAAAGAAGTATTAGATGATTTCGATGCTGTCTCTCTATATCCAAGCGCAATGCATCGTCTTCCTGGATACTTGAAAGGTTTGCCAAAGGTATTGAGTGAGAAGCAACTTCGAATGTTCAAGCAAATGCAACATAAGTTCGATTATTACTTTATTCATGTTAAGATCACTGGAGTATCTCTAGAGCGATCATTTCCACTTTGCTCTGTTAAGACTGAATCTGGAATCAGAAACTTTACTAATAATCTCGTTGGACAAGAGATCTACCTCGATAAGGTTGCGCTTGAGGATCTTATCAAGTTTCAGGGAGTTCAATACAAAATCATCCGTGGATACTACTTTAATGATGGATTTAACTCTAAGATTAAAGAAAGTATCAATTTTATGTTCAATGAGCGAAAGAAGCTAAAAGAACAAAAGAATAACTTACAGCAAGCTTACAAGCTAATTTTGAATGCCTCGTATGGCAAGCTAATCCAGAAGCCAATCAATAAAACCAAAATATTTCACCGTGGGGATCATGACATGTACTTTATCAAGAATTATAACTCGATCATTGAATACTCTAAGATCGATGATGATCTCATTGTCGTGTCAAAACGCAAATCTATTATCAAAAGTATGAGCCCTGTTCATCTCGGAGTACAGGTACTTTCTATGTCTAAGCGTATCATGAATGAGGTAATGTGCCTAGCCGAGGATAATAATATTTCTATTAAATATCAGGATACTGATTCAATGCATCTCCCATCTAAGGATATTGAAAAACTAGCTGAGCTTTTCAAGAAAGAGCACAAGCGTGATCTAATTGGTGAGGATCTCGGTCAATTCCACTCAGATTTCGATGCCCCAGGTACTGATATCCATTCAACTGAATCCATATTTCTGGGTAAAAAGAGCTACGCCGATAAGCTTGAATATACTGATAAATCTGGAAATCAGGCTATTGCGTATCATATTCGTATGAAGGGTATTCCAAGTTCTGTAGTACGAGAAGTTGGTCCAGTGATGGAAACATATAAGAAGCTATTTGATGGAGAAACAGTTAACTTTGATTTAACAAGCGCTTGTCCGCTAGAGATGAACAAGAATTATACTGTCTCAAATCGCAAAAAAAAATTTATTCGATCAGTCAAGTACTCTTCCATATCTCCAGATGATCAGGCTAAATATGAGAATGACCCAGAATATGAAATGGAGGTTTATGATTTTGATGATTGTGCCAGTCAGATCGAATACACTGATGACTGTTCATTCGATGAAAATGATCTAATTAGCTATGAGTACTATGATGACCAATAATTAATTTCACCTAATTTAATCTAAAACTGCCACCCATTAACACATTCTCGCTACGCCTCACACGACGACGAGTCTTTGGAACTCCAAAAGCTCCAGTCTCTTTGGATAGCTTATCCCGCACCGCAGTAGCAATTGGAACTGCTTGAGGAGCATAGCCAGCTAAAGCCGAGATACCGGTATCAATAGCTTGTCGAGCGAGCGGTTTAACATTCTTCTGATAGAAATCAGTGTCGACGACATTTTTTTTGACCCAGTTGTATCCAGTTTTAACATTCTTCCAGAGATCTCCAAAGAATCCAGTGCCATCCATGTCTGATTCGACCGTAGTTAGAATCTCAGCTGGCGAGAGATGAACTACGCAGCCCTTTCCACTCATACCAGCCTTAGATACGACTCGGTGTTGAGATGGATGAAGGAAAACTATTTTATCCCCCTTCCCGATCTGAGAGGCGGCAACACGAATCGGTAGTCCATTAATGGCCTTTTTAACCTGAGCCAAGGTAAAATCGATGCGAGCTGGTTTGTACATTATGCGTTCTATATATCTAATTGTAGAGAGTATATTTAAATTAATTATTTTTTATGTTGGCGCTGCTTATATGCTTGTACACCACTATAAAATATCGGAGCCGGCTCTCCTGGTATAGCTATTTTCTCGAGTTCTATATTGAGTTTTCTAACATTTCTACGCTCATTTCTAAAAGCATTTTTTCGATTAAGATCGGGCTTTTCACTAATTGCTCGAATTTGTGCATTATGTTTAGTCATAGCTGCAACTACTAAATTAGTAGTTTTATTTGCAACCAGTTGACCTAAATTACGTTTAATCTTATCCAGATTAGCTATTTCCCAATCTCCATACTGGCTTATAGCATTTTCTAATCGATTTCTTTCAACCAATTTTGCTAATTTAGCGTATTCAGCCTTTTCTTTCGCTGTAGATTCAACAGAGTTTTTCATATCGTTTAATACGGTAAGAAATCTCTCTCTTAACGCTAAATCATCTGCAGCGCTTAGATTACTCAATGTAGAAACTACTGGCTTTGGACCAGCTGGTTGTTTAATGCTCTTAGGCATCTTCTTAGATCGAGCGACAATATTCGCATCTAGAGCTGGATTCGATGCAGTTTGCGTAGTCCAGTCATCTTTCACTGTTTGGGCTGACCATTGTTTGATCTTATCCACCGGTTTAACTTCTCGAGCACCGAGATTCTCGCCAACGGCCTCACCAATTGCAGCCGCAAATTTAGACAATCCCGTCTTCTGGCTCTCGATGCCCTTTTCATATAATAAATACTCGTCCAAGGCTTCTCCTTGCTTAAAATCGTTAACAGCTTCTTTTTTTAGATTCGCCTTGTAGAGGCGCATCTTTTGTTGCTCAGAGCGAAACATTGTGGCTATATTAAGATATATTTTATTATTCGATACTTAGAAAACTATTTTTGAATCTTTCGAAGCATCAATTTGATTGTTAGATTGGTATCAATAATTGCAAGTGGCCTATAGTTTTGATCTAAAAATCTTAAGGTGATTTGCTGTCGAGCGCCTTGCTGCTGCTGTACCCAACAAAGTTCATTCGGACTGCTCGTAATCAGTGATCCGTACTGAACTCCCTTAGAGCTAAAAGTATGAATGACCGAACTATTTGGCGCATATGGGTTGTACGCTGAATCTAAGCAAACAATCACACTCTGAACAGGGCTGACCTGAGGAATCGTTGTACTGGATGAGGTTGTAATCGAGGTACCTTGAACCGCTGGATATGTAGCAAGAGCGAACCCAACAATATCACCAAAGCCTTGATTATTAATTACGAATTGACCAGTACGACTCACTGTAGGCCATAGGATACTGGCATTAGTATACCCAGAAGGTGTAGAAGTTGGGAGAGGATAACATACCAAATCAACTGAATAAGCGGGAGCATTTTCTCGGAACTCGAAGAATACCGTGATCTCTCCGGTGGTATCCTTGGTAATGTACAATCCATTCGCGATCAAGAAGTATTTTAAATAATTATTCAGGTCAGACACCGAGTACGTTCCATTGGGGATCGTTAGGTCATATTGGGTGTTCGTTGCTAACGATGGATGGATGATGCTAAATTTGTTATTATTGTATCCAGTGTTGATGGATTGCCAAGAATAATACATACTGAGATCCCCCAATGCAATTTCAATATCTCCCATCTCGACGGAGGATCCAAAGTTGTACGTGTATGTGTTATTGGATGTTGCATTGCTTTGATTAATGATAATCGGGTACGATCCAGAAGCGCTCATATTTATCTATATTAAAGATACTTATAAATCCGTGATTTTTTGAGTAATATTATATCTAAGATTTCGATGCTCTATATCAACCAATAGTACATCAAGCGGTTTAGCAGTAGCCTGCTCGTAAATATTGGTAAACTCCTCTCTGGATAGCCTTGTGGGAAATAGACTCAAAATTGAAACAATATCACGTTTCAATAGCCCACGGCCCAAGAAAAAGTATTGACAGTTCTTCCGTAGATCCCCTGGAATTCCATAGAAAGACTGAGCAATATAAACACTACTAAATCCAAATTTACGACCTCTAATGTAATATTGTTTAATTAACGGACACGAATCGTACATGAGATCATCAAATACAATGAGAGTCTGCTGTAGCTCTTTCTTTTTCTTTTTTTGCTCATCCCTATTGGGAGTTGGTAGAGCTGGAATCTCTCCATCCTCATACACAGAAACTTTACTGCCTAATTTGTCGATGATAAACTGATAAAGTGGCTCATCCGATGACTTAAGACAAAGTATGATCTTATGAAACGTTTTGTCCATCAGTGTGATTAGGTTCAAAAGTTGATTAGTCTTCCCAGATCCACTAGGAGCAGCTATACAAGCTCTAAATGGAATAGATATGCCATGTTGAGCAAAGTGTGGGTTTTTTGGCTGATTAGTTTGCGGTATATGCTCATAGAAATTTATCATGATTACTATAGTATTACACATAAAATTAAACGTAAGCTATCCAAAATGGCATCCTTCACTCCACCTGCTTACAATTCTGATGTATTTGATTCTGGTTTATTCAATATTGGAACCGAAACTCTGACTCTGGAGGTAGCCGACGCAAGATATTTTAAATTAGCTGGAGGAACTGTTCTTGGATATTCAACCTTTGCGGCTGGGATCAACGTAATTGGCTCATTGATATGGAATGGAGTAGCGGTTGATCTAACTGGTCTTACCTACCTTTCTGCAGTTACTCCTGGAACAGTTACTGCATCCAAAGCTATTGTAGTTGACTCTAATAAGGATATTAGCGCCTTCCGCAACCTCACTGCTACATCTATCACTGGAACGCTACAAACTGCGGCACAGCCCAATATTACATCGATTGGAACTTTAGCATCGCTTACAGCTACATCTATCACTGGAACGCTTCAAACGGCTGCTCAAACTAATATTACCAGCGTGGGTACTCTTACCTCGATCACTACTTCGGGAGCTCTAACTATGGGCACAACTGTTATTTCTGAGGCTGAGATTGGTGTATTAGATGGAGTCACTCCAGGTACGGTATCTGCATCTAAAGCTGTTGTCGTTGATTCTAATAAGGATATTAGCGCCTTCCGCAATCTCACTGCTATAGGAACTATCACATCGCTTGTATCCATTGCGACAACGATGACGTGTAATGGTATCGATATTGGGTCTAACCTCTCGCCACTGGTCGGAGTTACGGCAGGTACTTGTACCGCTTCTAAAGCTCTGGTTGTTGATTCGAGTAAGAACATCATCGGATTGAATGTTCTTAGGATGGACTCTGATCTCTATATGAGCCAATCGGCAGTGTTACGTATATGCAGAGACGTAACGACTGGAGACCTAAATTCGACAATATATAGCGATGGGATTGCCTCATTATGCCTTTCGAGTATCCGAGGTGGCGGGCAGGTTAAAGTACTCACAAATGCAAATTCCTCTAATAATTGTTTCAGCATTAATAATGCTGCATCTGGGACCAACCATCTCACAATGCGAGCTGATAGCAAAACTGGGCTATATACAAATACACCCGGTTACGGCTTAGATGTCCAAAGCTCATTAAATTGTACATCACTTTACTTAAATGGTACTCAAATGACTGCAACTGCTACGGAATTGAATGTACTTGCTGGTATCACTGCGGGAGCAGCAGCAGCGTCTAAAGCTATGGTATTGAATGCAGCCTCAGATATCGTCGCAGTTCGTAATTTAAGTATGACGGGTAATTTGGTTGCATCTACATCAGTAACAACCGCATCACTGGTATTAGGTGGAAATACTCTTGGAGCTACCCAATCGGGTTATCTAACATCAATTACTGCTGGAACTGCCGCTGCATCCAAGGCTGTGGTACTTGATTCAAGTGAGAATATTTCTGGTATTAATAGTTTGACCAGCAATTATTTGGTATGTAATACCGCTATTAATGGCTCTAATGCTCTTGGAACCATGAAAGCTCTTAATTTGGGTGGGATTGTTTTAGACTATGGCGTGATGAGTCTGAAGGGCTCAGGGACGAAGCCGTCGGTTTCTTTCGGATCTACGAATTCATTACTATGGATGGAGAGCTCTCATGGTACGCCGATAGAAGCTGAAATCAACGTTTCTTCGGGAACGAGTTCAACATCGACAAACGCTCTGCGAATGGGTTCATGCTCTAACAATGATTTTAATCTATTCACGAATAATACGGAACGTGTTGTTATTAGAGCCGGAGGAGAAGTATTAATAAAACGATTTTTACAAGTCGGTGATAGCACGGATACGAGTCGTATGATTTCATGTTTAGATAATACGATGACTGCTGGAACATCTCGATATTTAACCCTTGGTAAACAAAACGCTAGTGGAGATCAAGCTGAAATTGCATTTCGATACGTATCAGCAAATGATGATACTAATGCATTAACATTAGGCTTCTACGGAGGGGAGAAAGCTCGGTTAACACGTTGGGGCTCTTTACTCGTTAATAGCACTCAGAACACATATTCTGCTACTAAAACCAAGTTTGCTGCAGAAGCAGCTGGAGCTACCGAATGGACAGCGGTATTTGTGAATACAAGTGCGTCAAATAACAAATGTATGGGATTCATTAATAACTCGTCGTTGGAGGTTGGAAGCATTACGTGGGGTACTGGCACAACCTCATTTAATACTACTTCGGATTATCGGTTAAAAAAAGATGTTGAACCAATGACAGATGGCCTCGAGCTGATTAATCGTCTTAACCCTGTAAGATATAAGTGGATCAATTCAGAAGAAAGTGCTGAAGGCTTTATCGCCCACGAGCTACAAGATGTATTACCTCACTGCGTCCAAGGACAAAGAGATGCCGTCTATCCAGATGGAAGCGTAAATCCTCAATCTGTAGACTATGGAAAACTAACAACAACTCTGGTAGCGGCAATACAAGATTTATCAGCTGAAAATCAATCACTGAAAGCAAGATTAGAACGACTCGAACAATTAAGCGAATCTGATAATAATTCTGTGGATATTGATATAGTAGAGGTATCGCCTGAGAATAAATTTGCGCTTAAAAAAACTAAACGATCGAATGTCTAAGATAATAAATTTAACCCGATCTCGTGTATATGAATTAACTGAAATAGCATTATTTCCAGATATGAGCTTTATCAAGGTACATGGTCATGGTGAGAGATTTTGGTGCATTATCGATAAATATGATTCGAAAAAGAATATATTTACAGCCATTGTGGATAATAAGTTAAATGAGAAGCATCCATTTAAACTTAAAGATACGATAATTATCAAAAACAATATACCTATCTCTATATTAGGATGTTGAGTTCTAAGCTTGGTTAAATTAACGAAGCTAAGAAACCTCGTTTCGTAAGCGAGCTTACTTACCTTTGGTTAAATAGGTTGAAGAACTGATCGAGCTCATTTTTTTTCGAGTAATATATAAACAAAGCCGCATATTGACCACAATGGCCATAATCTGGGTCTTGTATCTGTAGCGGGTACCATTCATACGATTTCGGAATAATTGGTGGGGGTACCTGTCCAAAGCTATCAAAATATCGCTTATTTAGATTATCAACAGCTACCCAATGAGTACCTCCGAGAATACCATTTCCCAGGTTAAGAACTTGTGCTGGTATTTTTGGATCAAAATCTGCTTGCCAATCTACGGATGCGTTAATATTTAATTTTTTTAGCAATTTTTCAAGATCTGATCGGGTCGTCCTGGATTTTTGCAATATTGAATTAATATGTAGATTATTTAATAATTCGCTCATATTTTCGGCCTCTATATTATAAGAAGCTATATTTCATTAACATGTCCTCGCAATCAGATCGTGTCGCTTTCGACAACTCGGTTCAACCGTATGATGAAACTATCCTATTTAAACAAAAGAATTGGACATATATTACCGATAGTAGCTCATCGGGCGGAGTATTCAATAACCAGCTACAATTCGATCTAAACACGCTTTCAAGCCAAAGCCAGTGGGTTGATTTGAGTGAAGCTTATGTGCAGTTTCCTGTACGAGTGAAGATTAAAAATACTGGTTCAACTTCTGGTTCACTAACGCAATCTATCAATGCTACTGTACTTAAGAATGGATTCCACCATTTTGTTGATTCGGTGCAAGTCGTTTTGGATGGGTCTACTGTTCAGGCTTCTCAGATCTATGAGAATATCTCTACTACATTTAAAATTATGAGCGAATGGTCGCAAGATGAGCTTCGTAAGTATGGACCATCGCTTGGTATCGCTCTTGATGATTACACGGCTCTTGATACTACAGCTATTGCTACAATTGCACCATCCGTATATGGTGTAAATTTGACAACTACCGCTAATTCTGGTATTGCTGCTCGTCAATCTATTCAAAATATTGGAGTAGCTTCGGGTGGATGTAAAGCAATCTTGGCAGAGCAAGCTAAGAATGTCGGAAAGCCTCAAGTAGCTGTTGTTTCTGGAGCTCCTGTAGCAGCTGGATCGCATTCATACACACAATTCGTGCTTGCTACGATCCGTCTTAAGGATATTAGTCCGGTGCTTGCTGCGATGCCGATGTCCCGCAACTTAAAGGGATTCCTATATATTAACTATAATTCGAGTTCTACAACATTCTCAGCTGATACTAGTGCAGCGCTCACGGCATTAACGACATCGGCTAATGCTGGTCGTTGTTGCCCAGTAATGATTCGATCTGATCTAATTTCTACGAGTACATTTGGTACGACTGCTTCCACTTGGGAAGTTGCTGTTGAACTTTCGGGTGTTGCTACGGAACAAACTACCGCTCAACCAGCCATTAGTTATGGTCGCCTCGTAGCTCCTTACTTTGTTGCTAACCCACAAGTTGATGCAGCTCTTTCCATGAAAAAAACGTTCCGATACCTGGAACGTAATGTATCTACTTTTGATATTGCCGCTGGAGCTAATACTACCGTCACGCTGAGTCCTGGAATTGCTAATCCGAAGCGAGTGCTATTGTATCCATACTTTACCGGAGCAGGAACCACTGGTGGTACGATGCTTACGAATCCTCTTCTGAGTCCATTCGATGCTACTCCAGCTACCACATCGCCATTTGCAGCATTGAAGGATCTACAGATTCTGGTAGCTAATCAACCCATGTTCCAGAATCCTGTTTCTATGGATTGGGATCTATTCGGTCAGGAGGTTGCTCAGCAAGGGTTGGATGGAGGTCTTGATCCGCAGTCCGCATCAGGTCTATTGAGTCAGCAGATGTGGGATCGTCTATATCGATTCTACACATGCGATGTAGGTCGTCGATTGGAATCGGAAGATGGTAGCTCGAAATCGGTTATTGTGCAATGTACCAATGCTACACTGGCTCCAATGCGTGTAATTGCTATGATTTACTACGAAAAGGAAATCACTGTAGATACCTCGATGGGTCGAGTTTACCAGGGCAAAGCTTAATTATCTTCGTCGTTTCATACTGCTTAT
>JACCEE012512361.1_pt1 | contig 12485 bp, 9 predicted proteins | sample 7449931 | NCBI WGS metagenome assembly JACCEE01 (sample SAMN15323457, study PRJNA562643) | freshwater metagenome | isolation source: river surface water | place: USA:Blue River Watershed | collected 2017-08-19 | reverse complement strand
GCTCGCGCTTTTAACAGCGCATGAGCATAACGATTGGATAGCGTGGACATCAACATAAGAATCTCCTCGGGAGTCAGGCAAAACGGCTACCGAAATTAAGTGAATACTAATTAGTCACGATTTAAACTGGATGATATAGCCGCTTTTCGCTACGAGCAAATTTTTCTGCAAGCGGTAATTTTTTGAAAATAAATCTCGTGCGGCGAGTTCATTTGAAGCGAATAAAAATTACAAAAAAGCCAATAAAAAACGTATCCAAGCTTGTCCATCGAGCTGCCATTCAGATACCCACAGACATACAGACCGATTATCATGCGGCTTAGTTTCTAAGCTTTGCCTCGTAATTCGTTCAAACGTCGTAATTTTTTCTGGCTGTTTTGACTACATCAGCGTTTATTTATCATTATGGAAATATCCTTCGCTAAGCAGATACAACAACTCAAGCTCGGAGAAGGTGACGTATTCCATGGTGAGGGCATCTTGGCGATTACCAAGGCCTTACTGCAATCGGGTGTCAGTTATATCGGTGGTTATCAGGGAGCGCCGGTATCGCACTTACTCGATGTGATGGTGCAGGCGCGCGAGCTGGTCGCTGAGTTAGGTGTGCAAGTCGAGGCGTGTTCGAATGAAGCCTCTGCCGCTGCCATGCTGGGTGCGTCTATCCATTATCCGGTGCGTGGAGCCGTCACCTGGAAATCTATTGTAGGTACCAACGTCGCAGCGGATGCCTTGGCCAATTTATCGTCGCCCGGTGTCACTGGTGGTGTGTTGATGGTGATAGGTGAAGATTACGGCGAAGGCGCATCGGTAGTGCAAGAACGCACCCACGCCTACGCGATGAAATCCAGCATGCTGCTGCTTGATCCGCGTCCGGAATTATCGGTCATGGTGGCTATGGTGGAGCATGCATTTGCGATGTCCGAAGCGTCGAACATGCCAGCCATGATGGAGTTGCGCATACGTGCTTGTCATGTGCGCGGCAGTTTTGTGTGCAAAGACAATCGCACTGCACAGGTGTCTACACAATCGCAGATGTCAGAGCCCGCACCATTTGATTATTCACGCTTAGCGCATCCACCCGTTACCTTTGGTCATGAAAAACGTAAGATAGAACATCGCATCCCCGCTGCGCGTCAGTACATACTCGATCATCAGTTGAACGAACTATTTTCGGGTCAACATGATTCTGTAGGAATTATTGTTCAGGGTGGTTTGAGTAATGCCCTGCTGCGTTCATTGCAGCAGTTTGGTTTGGCCGATGCGTTTGGTCAGACGCAGGTTCCATTACTTGTGTTGAATGTGACCTATCCCTTAGTGCCCGATCAGATTGCACAGTTTGTAGAAAATAAAAAAGCCGTACTGGTACTCGAAGAAGGCGCCCCTGAATATATAGAGCAAGAGATTGCGACGTTACTGAACAGGCGTGATCTGCCTACACGATTGCACGGCAAAGATATGTTGCCTGTTGCTGGTGAACTGACGCCTGAAATCATGATGGGAGGGCTACAGCAGTTTTTTGCGCGGCATTTACCCGATGTCGATAGCATAAGCGTGAAATCTATACTGGATGCGACCGAATTACGTCGCCATAGCATGGCCGCTAAGCTTGATCAAAGCTTGCCTGCCCGACCACCGGGCTTTTGTATCGGTTGTCCAGAACGACCCGTATTTTCAGCATTGAAGTTAGCGCAAAAAGAGGTCGGCGAGGTTCACATTGCCGCCGATATTGGTTGCCATTCCTTTGCGACCTTTGAACCCTTTTCTATGGGGCATTCCATACTCGGTTATGGCATGAGTTTAGCTAGCCGAGCGGGCGTCTCGCCGATGATGCAGCGACGAGTGTTATCCATTATGGGTGATGGTGGTTTTTGGCATAACGGTTTACTCACCGGTGTGCAATCGGCACTTTTTAATGGTGATGATGCGGTATTACTCATTTTTAAAAATGGCTATACCTCGGCAACCGGTACGCAAGATATTATTTCTACGCCTAACACTCAATCAAAAACACAGGCACACGACAAACTAGCGAGTCTTACTGCAAATAATCGAACGATAGAAGACACGCTAAAAGGTATTGGTGTGCAGTGGATGCGCACCGTACATTCCTATCGGGTAGCAACCATGCGTGATGTGCTTAAGGAAGCACTCACCACCGATTTCAATGGATTGAAAGTCATCATCGCTGAAGGTGAATGTCAGTTGGAAAGGCAGCGCCGTATTCGTCCATGGCTAGCCGATCTTTTATCGCGCGGACAACGCGTGATGCGCGTGAAGTATGGTGTTGATGAAGACGTGTGTAATGGTGATCATGCCTGCATACGATTATCTGCGTGTCCTACGCTGACGTTAAAAGATAATCCCGATCCGCTTAAAGTCGATCCGGTGGCAACCGTATCGGAAGGTTGCGTGGGATGCGGTCTGTGCGGTGAGAATGCGCATGCGGCGACCTTATGCCCGAGTTTTTATCGTGCTGAAATTATCCAAAATGCGCATTGGCATGAAAAGCTCGTATCAGGACTTAGGCAGCGCATGCTGCAATGGTTGCAGCCGGCATGAGCATCACTACCATGATGAATTCATCAACCTACGCTGCGCGTCCTTTATCCGTATTGATTTGCGCTTTGGGCGGTGAGGGTGGTGGTGTATTAACCGATTGGTTAATGGAGATCGCACGTAAGGCAGGCTATGCAGCTCAGGCTACCTCGATACCGGGTGTGGCACAACGTACCGGAGCGACCACGTATTTTTTTGAACTCTTTCCCGTACCGATTGCTCAGCTCGCGGGCAGAAAGCCGGTGTTTAGTTTAAACCCCATTCCCGGTTCGCTCGATGTGGTGATTGCTTCAGAGTTGTTAGAAGCTGCTCGATGCGCGAGTAATGGTTTGCCTTCTTCTGATCGCACCGTATTCATTACCTCCACCTCGCGCACCTTCACCACGGCTGAACGGTCCGCCATGGGCGATGGCCGTTTGGATAGCGCTGCTTTACTCGCACTGGTGCAATCCGTGAGTCGAGCTCATCATGCTTTCGATATGCAGCGCGTCGCTGCAGAGAATGCCACCGTGGTGAGTGCCGTCATGTTGGGGGCATTAGCAGCGAGTGGCGTACTGCCATTTGATCGTGCCGAATGCGAAGAGGTGATACGTGAAGGCGGGCGCGGCGCACAAGCGAGTCTGCAAGGTTTTGCGGCGGCGTGGCAAATGATTGCTCAAACAAATCAGCATGCTGAACAAACGCAGCATTTGATAAATTTGATCGATGAATCAAAGGAAAAATTACCTGAGCTGCAGGGATTTCCACCACAAGTTAACGACATGCTTCGTTTAGGTTTGCTACGAGTTCAGGATTATCAAGGCAGCGCGTATGGAAAATTATATCTGTCGCGGTTGCGTAGTTTGCTTGATGCAGAACAGCGAGCCGATCCTAATGCGCTGCATGGCAGGCAATTAACGCGCGAAGTATCACGATGGCTGGCCTTATGGATGTCCTTTGATGACATAGTTCGAGTGGCCGATTTAAAAAGCCGTGCTTCACGTAGTGAGCGTGTGCGACGTGAAGTTAACATTAAATCTGGTGATGTACTCGCCGTGTATGAGCACTTTAAACCGGGTGTGCCAGAAATCGCAGGGCTATTACCCAAGCCACTGGCAGAGCGATTGCTTGAGTGGGATCAGCAGCGCGTAGCTGAAGGTAGAGCGCCTTGGGCCATGCCCATCAAGCTCGCATCGCACACCGTACTCGGTACGCTGCTATTGCGTTTACTCGCTACCTGTAAATATATCCGCCCCTTCAGTAGTCGTTATGCCGAAGAGCAGACATTGATGGAAGAATGGTTAGCGGCTGTCACGACTGGTGCGGCTGAAGACTGGCAGTTAGGTTACGAGTTAGCGTTATGTGGTCGATTGATGAAGGGCTATGGTGAAACGAATCATCGAGGGCGTGATAATTTGCTGCACGTGATACGTCATCTCGCGAATGATTCGCGTACAACGGCAGCAGCGCGTGCTACTGCAATCGGACGTGCACGTGAAGCAGCACTCAAGGATGAGGCGGGTACCCAATTAGATCGGGTATTAAAAGAATTCGGCGCACCCGCACGACCGATCAAGGCTCAGCCGATACGCTGGATGCCGCGCAGTCGACATACCTAAAAGGGAAAAGTATGAGCAAGACCGTGGTGTATACCGTGCACGTAGAATTTGGTGATTGTGATCCTGCACGGATTGTGTGGTTTCCTAATTTTTTTCGCTGGATCGATGCCGCATCCCGACATTTTTTTATTCAGTGTGGTGTGCCGCCCTGGCATGAGACAGCGAAAACTATGGGCTTGATCGGCACGCCTCTGGTCGATACGCAAGCAAGCTTTATTCGAACGGCGAGCTATGGTGACGTATTAGCGATTCATACGTCGGTTACTGAATGGCGTAACAAAAGTTTTGTGCAGAATTATCGAATCCTACGAGATGACGAAGAGATCATGACCTGTAACGAGGTCAGAATATTTGCAGCGGACAAAGAGGGTGGAGGGATTCGAGCACTGCCGGTGCCCGAATCGATACGACTAGCGTGTTCCTGAGTGTATAAAATCTACTCAGTCGCGCTCATTACGACGCCATCGCTCCAAGAGGGCTCACACCTATCCAGCGCTCATGCAGCCAGAGTAGAAAAACATACCAGGCGATAGCACCAATCGCCAATGTGAACCGCGTACCTAACACCGTTGCATCAGGGTACTCGACCTCATTAATACGATCGCGCTTGCGCGACACACGAAAATTGAGTACTGCCCACAGCAACAGGCTGCCGAATAAAATGACATCGGCTAGATTGCCATTCGAGATCAAATGTGCCAACGCCCAGATTTTGACTCCCGCTACCATAGGGTGACCGATTCGTGCTTTGATCATGTTGCCTGGTACGTAGGCGGCGGCCACTAAGAAAAAAGCTAATAAGTTAAGCACTAGTGCCACATGTCGGTTGACGAGTGGGGGTTCCCATAGCGGCACGGGTGCAAGTCGTGCTTGCCCGTAACCAATCATCATCAGCACGAAGCCAGCTATCGACACTAGAGCGATCAAGCCTTTCCAGCGTTTTTCGCCCAGTCGCTCCATCATCTGCGAGCGCCAGTCATCCGTAAAAATGCGGGTGGAGTGGGCTGCAATAAAAAGAATAAGTCCTACAATTAACCAAGGCATAAAACGCTCCCGCTATGAGCCGTATTCGGTTTGCTAAAGTACATCATCATCACCCGAAGTGTAACGGATTCTTGTCTGTGTACCCTAACTCTGGCCTCGGTTACCATGCAGGGCGTGGCCTAGATAGTAGTGACTTCATCCGATACTTTTTTTACTTACGATAGCTTATGCACACTTATGCAAACTAAACCTGTTGCCTTACGCCAGATTGTTGCTGCCGTCGTTGGCAATGCACTCGAATGGTATGACTTTGTTGTGTACGGTTTTCTGACCGTGATTATCTCGCGCTTGTTTTTCCCCACCGATAGCGAGTACGCCTCCTTGTTATTGACCATGGTGACTTTTGGCGTAGGTTTTTTCATGCGACCGGTAGGCGGCGTGCTGATAGGCATGTATGCCGATAGAAAAGGACGCAAAGCGGCTTTGCAACTCATCATCTTGTTGATGACAATTTCGATTGCCATGATGGCGTTTGCGCCGACCTATGCGGCTATAGGAGTCGCAGCACCGCTCATTATTTTATTCGCGCGCTTGTTACAAGGTATGGCGACAGGCGGGGAATTCGCCAGTGCGACTTCGTTTTTAGTCGAGAGTGCACCAGCAGGTCGACGCGGATTTTTTGGTTCGCTACAAATGGTTGGACAAAGTCTGGCAGCGTTAGCTGGTGCTGCGGCTGGCATGTTGATTACTCAGGGTTTGACGCCTGAGCAAGTTGATAGCTGGGGTTGGCGTATTCCCTTTTTGTTTGGCTTGTTAATAGGCCCGGTTGGTTTATATATACGACGCTATCTCGATGAGACAGAAGCATTTATAGAGTCTAGAAAATCGCCTGTAGAGCCGGTGAGCTTAGCGGGTCTGTGGCGCGATCATAGGCGCAGTCTGATGGCGTGTTTTGGATTGGTGGTAGCCGGCACCATCATGTATTACGTGGTGCTGATTTACATGCCCACCTATGCAAAAACCCAATTACAAATACCGTTGGGTGATGCCTTTACTGCACAAGTGGCTGGGCTACTTTGCCTCACTGTAGCGATTCCTTTTTTTGGTGTGCTAAGTGATCGCATCGGTCGTAAACCTATTTTGCTGGTTGCGATGCTGTGTTTTTTTGTGTTGCCGTATCCGCTATTCGCGTGGTTGCAGGCAGAACCTACCGCGCTACGTTTAGCGATAATGCAAATGATATTGTGTACTACCGTGGCGATTGCTTTTGGCCCAATATCAACGGCATTGGCAGAGCAGTTTCCAGTGCATATGCGTTCAACTGGTCTTGCGTTAGCCTACAATTTTGCGGTGATGTTGTTTGGCGGATTTGCGCAATTAATCGTCACCTGGTTAATACGCGTAACCGGCAATCCCTTAGCCCCTGCTTTTTATGTGATGTTCGGTGCCGTGGTGGGTGCCGCTGGCGTCATGTTGATGATCGATTATTACCAAGAGGATGACTTGCAATGACTACACACACCGCTCCGAGCGCACAAGATCAGTTTGATGATGAAACCTCACGTCGTATTGAGGCGGTATATCTCACACCCGATGTCCTCGCTCAGCGTGAAAAAGTACTCGCTATGCTTGCCCCGCGAGAGGGTGAAATCGCGTTAGACATTGGGTGCGGCCCCGGCTTGACCACACAAGCGCTAGCCTTGCAGGTTGGCGCTAGCGGTAAAGTAATCGGCGTTGATATTGCCGAGCCCATGTTGTCGCTGGCGCGTCATCGTTGTGAGAATCTGCCTCAGGTACGGTTTGAAAAATGCGATATTTTGCGCATGCCGTATGACACCGCAAGTATTGATATCGCCTTAGCCACGCAAGTGTATGAGTATGTGGAATCCATTGATGAATCACTCGTTGAATTAGCCCGCGTGGTACGTAAGGGTGGTCGCGTGTTGGTAGTTGATACCGACTGGGAATCGTGCGTATGGGCGAGTTCAGATGATGCACGTATGCGCCGCGTGCTAGAGACATGGAATACCCACATACCGCATCCGCAGCTGCCGCGTACCCTCAAACAGCGTTTGGAGCGTGCCGGATTTGACGAGGTAGAGGTCGACATCGTGCCGATACTCAATCTGAGATACGACCCTAATACTTACAGCGTTGGGATGATGAAGGTGATCGGCGCTTTTGCGGCAGGTCGTAATGGACTAAGCCAGGCCGATATTGATGATTGGTATGCCGACGCAGAGGCTGCAGCAAAAAATGACAGTTATTTTTTCAGTCTGAATCGCTACGTCTATCGGGCTAAGAGGCGGTAAAGTAATAATCCAACCACCCATTAGCCCGCAACTACATTAGCTTTCGTTGGCTGCTGCTGGGGGTTCTTCCTTGGTTGACTTTTGACCTAGCCACCAGCCTGCAGCCACGACCAGTAACGCTCCCAAACTTCCCGTCAGACTCAGGCGTAGACCTAATTCTGGGAAGTGCAAGGCAGTTGTCGGCAGCAGTTGTGCAACCTTGTCAGCGATCGCCAAGTCACTCGAGATCATCGATCCACCCAGATAACCTAGCAGGGCAGCGCCTGCAGTTACCAGACCTGGAACTCTATCCATAATTTTCAGGATGACTGAACTTCCCCAAATAACTACCGGTATGCTGACCATGATACCGAAAGTAACCAGCAGAATTTTGTGATCGGCATGCGCTTGATCAGCGGCACTGGCCACAGCAATTACGTTGTCGATACTCATAGCGAGGTCAGCAACAATAATGGTTTTGATGGCAGTTGAAAGACGGTCACCGCCGTCGATGTCGCCAGCATCATCACCATCATCACTGAGTAATTTGGCTCCAATCCACAGCAGAAGAAAGCCACCAATCAACTTGAGGTAGGGCAGCGTCAGCAAGCTGACCGCAAAGGTGATCAGCAAAATACGAATACAGATCGCGCCCATGGTTCCATAGAGAATACCTTTGGAGCGCATTTCTACCGGCAGGTTTTTACAGGCTAAGGCAATCACGATGGCATTGTCGCCGCCGAGTAAAATGTCGATCAAAATAATTTGACCAACCACTACCCAGCTGAGTTCCTGAAGAAATTCCATAGTCTATTTTCCTGTGATGTGCGGTTACGCTAACTGACTCGATTGCATTTTTGCTTGCTGTGCTTTTTCTTCTCTGACTTGGCGCTCAATGGTTTGCACCTTTTCGTCGCTCATGCCAAATTGTTTTTTCAAGCGTTCCAGATTTTCACGCTCTGCCTCAGTTACGACACCGTCAGCCAGCGCTTCACGTATGGTGCTTTCGAACATCACTTCGCGTCGTTCGACCTGAGTGGTGTAAGCAGTAGCAACGACACCGGTCAAAATAGCGGCAAGTGCGATTCCCAGAACCTGAGTCAACACCACTAAAACAATACCGACCACGGATACTGGATCGACGTTACCCCAACCCGAGATAATGGTCAGTAAATACCATTTCATCGTTGCCGGAATCGACGGGAAAATATCCGGCTGCAGATGGCCTTCAGCGATGTAGATCAGTGAAGAGCATAGCAGGCATGAAATTAGCAACAGGAACATCGCTGAGGTAAACGATTCACGCTCGGTTCGAACAGCCTCCGCCAAATCAGAAAGCGCGCTGTTATAGCGCGACAGCTTGAAAATTCGCATCAGTCGGAACAGACGCAAGAAACGCAAATCAATACCTGGCATCAGTAACTGCAAATAGAATGGAACAGTACCGAAAAAATCGATGAATCCGTAAAAACTAAAAATATATTCTTTGCGACCGCGCCAGCTACCACCCTCTGATTCAGCATATTTAATACCGAAGGACCACACACGTAATATGTACTCCAGGGTGAAGATCATGACGCTCGTCACGTCGAAAATATGAAAATAGTATTCGTACTGTACGTGCAGCTCGTGCACAGACTCTAAAATAATTGCCAGTACATTAAGAACAACAACGGCAGAAATAAAGATTTCGCAAAAGCGTGTGGCCGGATTGTGAACCGAGCCATCCAGCATTTCGTAAATGCGGGTTTGTAATGATTTCATTGATGATGGGGCGCCGAATGCTTCAGCGTTGGTGTTATTTTTTGTCGTAGTAAAAGGGGCGCAGCATTAACCACATAGGCTTAGTAATTAATGAATTAGTACTAAATTGGCGCAAAAACAGCCTTCGTATTATAACCCTGCTAACCCCAAAATTTCTACAAAACACTGGGTTGAATAACAGTGGCGGACTGGTTTTCGCTAAAGATAATTAGTCCAGTTTTACTTAGTTGGTAATTTGTTATGCATTAATTCAGTTTCACTAATTGCCAACCTTGTTTTTAGCCGGCTACACTCTGGGGTTAAGAAGATGGGCGATCGCCCTTCAGTGCACTAATGGCAGTGATTTCTATGCGGTTGGCCGCTGATCACATCCTTTTTCGGTCCAGCCATCGTCGGCAGGTTGATATAAAAACTACACACTGGGCAGCCCCCGCGAATTTTCATGAGTGAACACGCCAATACCACTAAGTCCGCAACGCCATTCCGACAATCTCTATATGAGTTGCTGCTTGACGAGCGAAATAAGTCCGGCAAAAAATCCTTTATCAATCGTTTCACGCTGCTGATTATTCTGCTGAACTTATTTGTGTTGTTGCTGGAATCAGCACCTGCTATTTATGCCCAATACCGCGATGTATTTTTCGCATTCGATATATTTTCAGTCGGGGTCTTTTCGATAGAGTATGTGCTCCGATGGTATTTAGCCCCCGAAGATCCAGAGTTCGCACATAAATCGTCGCCACGCGTAGCCTACATGACCAGCATTCTGGGCGTGATTGACCTGTTAGCGATTGCGCCGTTTTTTGCCGGTTTGTTGTTTGCGATGGATACGCGCTTGCTGCGTGTCATACGATTGCTGCGGATACTTAAAATCAGCCAGGTATTTATTGAGGGAACGCGCGAGTTCATTCAACTCAATCGTGGCCGAACACTGCGCCAAAAAGTGCATGCGCTGTTATTCACCAGCGATTACGGCGGGCGCCTAAATCAAGCCATAGAATTTTTCCTAATTTTTTGGATTGTGCTGTCAGTGCTTTCTATCGTTCTTGAATCCGTAGAAAGCATCAATGTCCATTTTTCACAGCATTTTGCCTTGCTCGATGTTGCATCATTTATCGTCTTTTTTATTGAATATTCACTGCGTATTTACGCCTACCCAGAAGAAAATCACCAACAGTCGTCCTTCATGTCGCGCTTTAACTTCATGCGCTCACCCTCAGGCCTACTGGATTTGATGGCGATACTTCCGTTCATGTTGGAACTGGTTTTAGGCGGCACGCTCGATCTGCGCTTCCTGCGAATAGTCCGTATGACGCGTTTGCTCAAGCTGGGGCGCTACTCGTCTGCCAGTGACACCATGTTTAACGTCATTCGTAAAGAAATGCCGGTGCTATTGGCCGGTATGTTCATGATTGTTTTGCTAGTGTTTATGATGGCCGCATTCGGCTATCTGCTTGAGCGCGATGCTCAGCCAGATAAGTTCGAAAACATTCCGCAATCTATTTACTGGGCAGTGATTACCTTGGCTTCTGTGGGTTACGGCGATATTTCTCCTGTGACTCCGGGTGGTCGACTCATTACGGTGCTGCTTGCTTTAGTAGGCATCGGTATTTTTGCTATACCTGCCGCTATTTTGGCGTCGGGCTTCACCGACCAAATGCGTTCACGCCGTGATCAAATCCGGCATGAATTGTTAGCCATGGCGCGCGAGGTTGATTTCGATGGTGAAGGGCATCAGCAGTTTGTTGATTACGCCAAGACCCATCATTTATCGATGCCGGAAATCAATCAAATAATCGATCAGATCAAAGATGAGGCTGAACAAGCTGAATCGCCGAATGCTGACATGCAATCCTTGGTGCTGGCAGCGGGTAATCCAGAGTTTGCGTTAGCTCAGTACCGTATGTTGGTAGCGCATCTTTCTCAGCTCGCAGCGATTGCAGATGCCGGCTACATCACTCGACAATTGCAGGTCTCGGGCCAGTCTACTGAGCTTGAACGCACAGTCTGGGAACATGTGGAAAAAAAGCGGCCTACGTCGTAAGTATGGATAACTATCAAGGACTTTGTTGTTTAGCTGTGCATATCTATTAGGTTCTCCTTCGAGAGTTGCAAAAAATTTATCAACTGATCTACACTCCGCCTGATCGTATTTTTAGATAGGTACTGTAATGACAACTGCACTAATCATTGTATTCGTTGCTGCATATGTTGCGATTGCCTTTGAGCATCCTATCCGTATCAACAAAACTGCCTCTGCATTGGTTGGTGCAGGTTTGTTGTGGAGTATTTATGCGCTAGCCTCTGGTAACCCCCATGTGGGTGAGCATTTGTCAGAAACGCTGGTAGGTACTGCTCAAATCGTTTTCTTTTTGATGGGTGCAATGACGATCGTTGAAGTCGTTGATGCTCATAATGGTTTTGATGTCATTACCTCACGCATACGTACAACCAACATCACCGCGCTAATATGGATGGTTGGAGCAGCCACATTTTTTCTGAGTGCTATTTTGGATAACCTGACGACCGCTATTGTCATGGTTTCACTCACTAAAAAGCTGATTGACTCTCGCGAACAGCGCTTGATGTTCGCCGGCTTGATCGTTATTGCCGCTAATTCCGGCGGCGCCTGGTCGCCGATAGGCGATGTGACGACGACCATGTTGTGGATTGGTGGTCAGATCACTTCGCTAGCGATTATGAAATCGGTGATTCTTCCATCGATCGTTAGTTGTTTAGTGCCGCTGGCTGTGATCACCTATATGTTGCGCGGACAAAAGGTCACGGAACCCGTGTCTGAGGCGGGTGCTCAGTTGAATACCACCTCCGAACGTGAACGCAATATTATGTTTTTTCTCGGGCTAGGAGTGTTGGTTGCGGTACCAGCATTTAAAACCATCACCCACCTTCCACCATTTATGGGCGTCTTGTTTGGTTTAGGACTGCTATGGTTGGTCGGTGATCTTCTTCATGGCAGCAAAACAGAGGAGGAGAGGGAGCACCTTAACCTAACCAGCGCACTTAGCCGTATAGACATGGCATCGATAGTTTTTTTCATCGGTATTTTGTTAGCCGTTGCTACGCTTGAGCACTCGGGTATTCTTCCAGCCTTAGCATCCTGGTTAAACGATACCGTTGGCAGAGAAGATTTTATTGTTTTACTCATCGGTATAGTGAGTGCTATCGTAGACAACGTACCTTTGGTGGCGGCTGCCATGGGCATGTACGATCTCGGGCAGTATCCTACCGATAGTTTTTTGTGGGAATTTCTAGCCTACTGTGCAGGTACCGG
>JACCEE010378291.1_pt1 | contig 12497 bp, 12 predicted proteins | sample 7449931 | NCBI WGS metagenome assembly JACCEE01 (sample SAMN15323457, study PRJNA562643) | freshwater metagenome | isolation source: river surface water | place: USA:Blue River Watershed | collected 2017-08-19 | reverse complement strand
TGGAGTTACCTCTTTTTTGGTATACACCGGCACTTTGGTAAAACCATAAATCAGCCAGCAAATAGCTAACAAATAAAGGAACAGAATGCAAAATAAAATAATTATCATCGTAATGTATTTGGATTAGGAATTCTCACTTTGGCAATACTAATATGTTAAACTCTAATTGTTCTCGCAAAGTCGCAAAGTCGCAGTATTTAGAGCTTATTTCTTTGCGTCTTTGCGTCTTTGCGAGGGCAAGTTTTTGAAAAAACAGTGAGAAATCGTTAATTATCGGCATTACCCTTTCGGGGCAAGAGGGCTTTTAAATTTCAAAACAAAATAACTTCCTATAGCTACGGGCAGCACTACATTCAAAAACCACATCAAAGTCGAAATGAAAACCACAATCCATTCGTTTACGCCCAATATTCCAAAGAAAAACACCGCCACACTTCCTTTTACCGCAAAATCCAAAAACTGAAAAGTAGGCAAAGACGAAGCCAGAAAATAGACCGAAGCAATCGCAGCCATCATTGTTAAATAGGGTAAGTCCACATCAAAAGCCAAAAACAAGAAATAGTATTGATGCGAGAATACCAAGTAGCGACACGTACCTAACAATATGTTTTTTTGATGAATCGCTTTGGGAATCTCATTGATTTTGTGGATTAGTTTTTCGATGGAATACCCTTTGATGTTGATTTTCTTTGAAAAAAACACAATCAGTACGATTAATACAAGTCCTCCAAAGAGCAACAGCACGGTTTTGGGTTTGATAATGGCGAAAATGGCATTGAAATACAACAAACCAAAAATCCCAAAAACAATGCTCAAAATCATTTGTATTCCGTTGCAAATCAGGTTCAAAAAGATGATTTTTTTGGTTGATTTTTTGTCGAAATACAAGGCTTTTCCAGCGTATTCGCCTACACCGTTTGGGGTAAACAAACCCGCAGTCAAAGCAGCCAACACTTGTTTGGTAGATTCGCCTATCGAAATAGGATGCAGAAAACGGACTAAGTTTTGCCATTTCAAAATTTCGAAATAGCGATTCAAGACACTAAACGAGAGAATGAAAAGAATGCCTCCCACGGATTGATTTTTGCGAAACAACACTATGAACTTCTCCCAATCGAGTTGGTCATTATTGGCGAGTTGGTTGTAGATAAAATAAAACGCTCCCCCTACAATCAAAAGTTTGACTAGAAGTACAAGGAATTGTTTAGTTTTGTGTGGAATTGAAATCATAGGCCCCCTAGCCCCCAAAGGGGGAATTGTTGTGTGAAAAATTATTTTGCAAAGAAACAACAAACTTTGTATTGCAAACGGTAAACTTGAAACTAAAAAAATTGTCAAACGAACGCATCATATTAGGCATCGACCCAGGAACTACCATTATGGGGTTTGGATTGATTCGGGTTATCAATAAGAAAATGGAATTTATTCAGCTCAATGAATTGATTTTATCCAAATACGACAACCATTACCAAAAATTGAAAGTCATTTTCGAGCGGACCATTGAGCTAATCGAAACGCACCATCCCGACGAAATCGCGATTGAAGCACCTTTCTTTGGTAAAAACGTACAATCGATGTTGAAGTTAGGGCGCGCGCAAGGTGTGGCGATGGCTGCTGGACTTTCAAGAGATATTCCCATTACCGAATACGAACCCAAAAAGATAAAAATGGCCATCACCGGAAACGGAAACGCCAGTAAAGAGCAAGTGGCCAAAATGCTACAACAACTTTTGGGACTAAAAGAACTTCCCAAAAACCTTGACAGTACCGATGGTTTGGCGGCTGCGGTTTGCCATTTCTTCAATTCTGGAAAAACAATCGGTGAAAAAAGCTATTCAGGTTGGGATGCTTTTGTTAAGAATAATGAAGATAGGATAGGCCCCCTAACCCCCAAAGGGGGAAATAGCTTGTCTATAAACGCTCCGAAAAAGAATAAATAATTATGGCTTCTTCAAATTATATTTCCAGTTTTGCCTCCTCCCTTTCGGGGAGGTCGGGAGGGGCTATTTACATTCACATTCCCTTTTGCAAACAAGCGTGTCACTACTGCGACTTTCATTTTTCGACTTCGATGAAGAAAAAAGAGGAGATGGTTTTGGCTATTGCCAAAGAATTGCAAATGCGTAAAAATGAGCTTCTCGACTGCGCTCGAAGTGACAAAAATGATGCTGAATTCTGGGAAGTGGAAACGATTTATTTTGGAGGAGGAACGCCGAGCAGATTGCAGATTGCAGATTTGAAATTGCAGATAGATACAATTTATGAGAATTATAAAGTTGCTCAAAATCCAGAAATCACACTTGAAGCGAATCCTGATGATTTGTCGGAAGAATATTTAATTGAGCTTTCGAAAATTGGTATTAATCGATTATCAATTGGAATTCAGTCCTTTTTTGAAGATGATTTAGCGATGATGAATCGCGCGCACAATTCGGAAGAAGCTCAAAAATGTTTGGAACTCGCGACTCAATATTTCGATAATATTTCAATCGATTTGATTTATGGTATTCCTGGGATGAGTAATGCGCAATGGCAACAAAATATCGAAACTGCATTGCGTTTTGGTGTGCCTCATATTTCGAGTTACGCCTTGACGGTAGAGCCCAAAACGGCTTTGAATACACTCATTCAAAAGGGTAAAATTGAGGCACCTAAAGACGAGGTAGCCGAAGCGCATTTCCAAATACTAGTCGAAACCCTTGAGAAAAATGGTTTTATTCATTATGAGTTGTCCAATTTCGGGAAAGAGAATTATTTTTCGAAGAACAATTCGGCCTATTGGTTAGGGAAAAAATACATCGGAATTGGTCCTTCGGCGCACAGTTATGATGGGATTTCGAGAAGTTGGAATGTGGCGAATAATGCTTTGTATTTGAAAGCCATCCAACAAAATCAATTGCCCAACGAAAAAGAAATCTTATCTACAGCTGACCGTTATAACGAATACATTATGACAGGATTGCGAACGATTTGGGGCGTTGCTTTAGATAGGATAGAAAGAGAATTTGGTCTGGACTATTTGGATTATCTAATTAAACAATCTGAGAAATTCGTAAAGGATGAGTTGCTCGCTATTGAGAATAATATTTTGAAACCAACTTCTAAAGGAAAATTCTTGACAGACGGAATTGCGAGTGATTTGTTTTATATAAATTTGGAAGAGTAAATTAACCACAAAGGCACAAGGAAATCACTAAGTTTACTAAGCTTTGTGTTCTTTGTGACTTCTTAGTGAACTTAGTGTTTAAACGATGAAAGCTACAATAGAACTAATTGACCAAACTGTTACAATCGACCTATCAAAACCTATTGATATTTCGATTCCTTTGACCAATACCGACGAAAATCCTATTGCTTGGTATATCGAAAAACCTGTCATTGAACCAGTAGTTTTTGGGGATTGGGTTGGGAAAGTATCGGAAGGAAGCTCATCGACCAATTTTAATAACATCTTTTTCAATCCGCACGGACACGGCACGCATACCGAATGTTTGGGACACATCACACGTGAATTTTACAGTGTGAATCAATGTTTGCAACAGTTTTTCTTTCGAGCCGAATTGATTTCTGTGGTGCCAGAAGTACAGGGAGAAGATTTAGTCATTTCATTGAATAGCCTCTCGACTGCGCTCGAGGTGACATTACAATCGGGTATTCCTTTTGAAGCCTTAGTAATTAGGACTTTGCCCAATTTTAAACGTAAAAAACACTTAAACTATTCGAATACCAATCCGCCGTATCTAACGGAAGAAGCAGCGCATTTTATTCGTGAAAACGGTATCCAACATTTATTAATCGATTTGCCGAGTGTCGATAAAGAGAAAGATGAGGGGAAATTATTGGCGCACAAAGCGTTTTGGAATGTAAAAGATGTGAATAATCTGAATGCAGATGCAAGATTGAATTGTACCATCACCGAAATGATTTATGTACCCGATGAAGTGCTTGATGGTTCTTATGTATTGAATTTGCAAATCGCTTCTTTTGAAAATGATGCCAGTCCGAGTAAACCTATTTTATACCAAATATGATTCACGTTTCTACCGATAAAGCAAAGTTGGATGTTCTTTTCATTCAAAATTTTTTGAAGGATATTTATTGGGCTGCGGGCCGAACAATCGAAGAGGTTCAAATATGTATTGATAGTTCCGTGTGTTTTGGGATTTATAAGGATGATGTCCAAATTGGGTTTGCTAGAGTGATTACGGACTATGTAGTTTTTGCCTACGTTATGGATGTTTTTATAGCTGAGGAGTATCGAGGTAACGGATATGCTTCTGTTTTGATACAAGCGATGCTGGAAGAACCGCAATTACAACAAGTGAAAATCTGGCGATTGGCCACGACAGATGCCCATTTTTTATATGAAAAATTTGGATTTACAACCTTAGCTCATCCCGAAAAGATGATGGAAAAAATAATACTATGAATTTAGAAACTTTTTATGAATACTGTTTGTCTAAAAAAGCAGTAACAGAGCATTTTCCGTTTGATGAGGACACATTAGTATTCAAGGTAGGAGGCAAAATGTTTGCTTTATCCTCATTAAAACAATGGGAAAAGCAGGAACCCTCGGTGAATCTCAAGTGTGACCCCGAGCGCGCTTTAGAATTGCGTGCCAATTACGACGCTATCAACGAAGGGTATCATATGAGCAAAATACACTGGAACACCGTTGCGATTAATCAAGATGTTCCAGATGCTATGCTCAAAGCATTAATCGACCATTCGTATGACTTGATTTTTAAAAGTCTAACGAAAAAAATACAGGCCGAAATTGCTGCTTTACCTATTGATTAGACGACAATATGTCCCCAGTTTTCCCCAGATTTAATGCGGAAAATTTGCATTTCGCTGACACCAAATTGCTTGGCAATCATCTTAATCCTAGTTTTTCTGTTGGGATTTTGTAGCATTTTTTTGATGCGCATCACTTTGGTCACCGTCAATTTTCTACCATCAGATTTGATGTTGTGTTCCAGCAAATTTTTTCTTGCTTGAATCACGTGTGGACTTTTTCGGTTGTGTTCCAGAAATTCTTCGCGTGTCGCCCATTTCAAGTTTCGAAGGGAGTCGTTGTCACGTACATAATCTAAATGTAGCACGTGAACTTGGTCTTCGGACTGTTTTGGGATAAAATGCTCCGCAATAAGTTTGTAAAAAAAGAGATGTCGGTTGACTGGTTTTTCACCAGAATTGATTTTGTAGCGAAAAATACGGTAGCCGTCTATGGTGCTTCCTTTTAATTCGCGACCATCTTCAATTCGGTCTTTAAAACTAATCAGCCTTCCTCGGCTGGTAATTGCATAGCGCAATTTCAAGGATTCGTGTACGTCGAATTCTTTAACTTGTTCGTTTGGATATAATCGAATCATATGTGGCTTAGATTGATTTGAAACAAATATAACTAAATATTAATGTCATCCTAAAAAAAAATGCAGCACGAAATCTGTATTTTATGTTAAATTTTGATTAGGTCTTTTTCAATTTTTTTCGAACGATTTTTCAAGTCTCCTATTGGTTAATTTATAAACGGGTTTGAATGACCAACCAAAACATAAATAAAGGAGAAAAAGAAATCATTTTAAGTAATAATTTACCAAACCGAAACCCAAACAAAAACAGCCTTTACAAATACTTACGATGTAGCGTGTTATTTTTTTTGTAGGTTAAACTACTTTCTATTAACTAATTCAAGTTGCTAGTTGATTGATTTACTTAATTGCAATCCGAATACAAACAATGTTAGCTTTATTAAAAATCCATCCAAAGTAACAGCATGTATGGTTCTTGGGAATAATTTTTTAATATCACTGATCGTTGTTTCTACTCTTTTTCTCATTTTTAATTTCTCCATTTTTTGTTCTAAAGTGTCAATTCTTTTAGAATTTGATTTTCGTTGAATTTTCAAAAAAATACATTTTCTCTCAAAAGCAGTATCTTCTAAACCATAATCTAAATAGGCACTATCGCCATAAATCGAGGCTTCAACAGGTAATTTATCTATCATTTTTCCAAGTGCTTTGGCATCGGCTGTTTTTCCTGGTGTGAAATGAAAAGCAATTGGAATTCCATCTTTTGTAGTGACTAATTGCACTTTAACCCCATAAAAATAATTTCGCATACTTGCTGTATATCCTCTCCACTTCTTTTCCTTTACTATTTTACATTTTGCGATTCTCATATTATTGCATACAGCAACTGGAAAAGAATCAATGATATACTGCATTTCACAACAAAAATCTTTAAAATATGAACTTACAATCTCAAATAATTCATAAAGGAGTTTTCCTATTTTATGAAGACGCCTATTAAATCTGCTTTTGTCTAACATATTGGGAATATATCCATACTGCTTCATAAATTGAATAGCAGAACTATGATTCCCGTAAAAACTTGTTGAGGAAACAATTGCTGTTAGAATAATCTCGCTATCACTTACTTGTCTTCTTATATCATCTTTGTGGTCAATTCCATGTAAAATATCATCGATTAAACAAAAAATTGAAATAATTTTGTCTTTGCAAAGCATCGGTTTTGTTTATTGGTCAGCAAAACAAATTTACTTAACCTTTGCTTTGTATTTTTAATACGATAACTAGCAACTTGAATTAAATATTATTGGAATGCTGTTGTTGATTTCCTTAATGCGCTTTAGCAATATATCACCCGTCATATCAGGAAGTCCAAAATCAAGACAAATGATATCGGGTTTTTGATGTAAATTATTAAGACATTCTTTTGCAGACCCGTATAGAAAAACCGTAAAATCTGGATTTAACTTTAGATGGTATTTTAAAGTTTCTCCAAAGAAAGGGTCGTCTTCAACTATGAAAATTTTTAATTCTTCCATAAGATTCGAGGATAATTTCTATCTAAGTTATTAAAAATTAAGATTTTACGACATTCTTTTGTAAGATTTTTTTTTGAGACTAATGGTTGTTTTAAAAAAAACTTTCAACTACTTTTAGTAATTATTATATTTTGATGAAGTTATGGTATGCAAAAACGGACTATCCAATTTAGGCATTACTTTTGTTAAGGTATTTTAATACTAACCTTAATAAGGTTTTGATAAACAAAAAAATAATTATTCTAGTAACATAGTATTATAATGAAAGAACAAATCAAAAAGTTTTTAAACGAAGAGCAAGACCCAAAGGCAATCGAGAAAATTACAGCCAAGCTCAACGATATTTTAATGAAAAACGAAGAGGTAGGTTATATTGCGGTTCAAAAGAAACCCGCTTTGACTGTTTTACCAGATAGTATTGTTTTGACCAATAAAAGAATTATCATTTGCCAACCCAAAAACTTAGGACTTTCGATGCATTTTATTGATTACACTTGGGATGAGGTAGATGGCGCTTTTGTAAAAGAAAATATTTTAGGCTCAGAGTTTACTTTCTCTACCAAAACAGAATTGCAAGTAACGATTGACTACATTCCAAAAATTCAAGCGCGCAAAATTTACACTTATGCAAAAGAACAATTGGATAGTTTGAAAAATGGAGCAACCACTCCAATCGCCGATGCAGTAATTACTCCCGAAGCTGAAATTATTGAAGAAGTAGAAACTGAGGAAGTAACAAATTTTGCTGAGATTATGCCAGCAACAACCACTCACGAGGCTAGTTTTGTAACCGAATCAGAGCCTGTTTCTAGTGCCGGTTTGAACCAAGAAGAATTGTTTGCCAAATTACAAAACTATAAAAAGCTATTAGACAATGGTTTGATTCTGCAAGGCGAGTACGATGCCTTCAAGAAAGAAATCTTGAGTCAGATGTAATTAATGTTTTACTGTTCACATAAAAAAAAACGTCCGTAAGGACGTTTTTTTGTGAGATTATTGTAGATTACAAAGTGCTTTTTTGCTTTTCCACAAAAGTATTTGATTGTAATTCCAATAAATCTGTTGCGTTTTTTCGTTGCAATTCATACAGTTTTTTATCTTCTGCAATATCCGCATATACTTTGTCGTGCATACTGGAGCTGGTTTGTACCAAAAGAGTGCGTTGGTATTTATCTTGTTCTATTGTCGCCTTTAGCGCAGTTTCGAGGTCTTCTAGTTTGTAATCATATTCGCCTTTGGGAGATAATAATTTGGCAATAATAGGGGAAGTTTCTATGGCCAAAAACAGTAGCATTATGAAAAAAGAAGGCAACCAAGGCAAACTATTCAAAGCATTGATTCTCGCCATTAGTCCATCAAAACCATCAATAATAGGTTGGGTTTGAGTCACCTTTTTATCCAAATCGGCTTCCAATTTTTTGTTTTCTTTTTCTAGAACGGCAATTTTAGCCAAATTGGTTTTTTGTAAGGTATCCAATTCTTTTTTAGACAAATCGTGTTTGGCAATTTTTTCTTTAAAGACAGGACCTTTACCTAGTTTTTTGGTGCCAGCCGTTCCTTCGGCTTCTTTAATGTACGTTTCATACAAGGTATTGACTTCTTTTTCTTTAGTAGAAATCTCTAGTTTTAACTTATCTACTTCGGCTTTGTTTTTATCCAAATCGGTTTTGAAATAATCAGCGACTTCTTTTTTGTTCTTCAAAGCCATCGCATTTTTCTCTTTCAAAAGCACCGTGTTGATTTCTTTTTCGAAGATTTTAATTTCTAAGGGTTTTGAAATCACAATCGCAATGATGATTGCCAATAAAATACGTGGAGTAGCTTGCAAAAATTCGGCACTTAGCTTGTCTCTTTTTCTAATGGTCGATACAATAAATCGATCCAAGTTAAAAATAAGTAAACTCCAAACTAGCCCAAAAGCGATTGCTGGATATACACTATCGAAAACAGTAAAAAGGGCATAGGCACTCGCCAAAAAAGCCATCACAGCTGTAAAAAACACGGTGGCTCCAATACCCACAAATTTGGTTTTTTCGCCTTGGGAGCAACCTTCAAGCAGGTTTTTGTCAGCTCCTGAACATAAAATAAAAAAGGATTGTAACATGATTGATTGATTTTTTGATTGATGAGTACAAATTTAACGCCAAAAATGATTCAAACGATAAATTACTGATTGTATTTTAGTTACCACAAGGCTTTTTTGTTCATTTTGAGCTTATGTTACGGCTATGTTGTAACTAAGTTATAGCTGTGTTAGGATTGTGTTACGAAAGTAAGCTAGCTTGGTTGAATCGTAACAAATTGTTAAAACCTGCGTAAAATTGTGTTAAATCATTCGGCTTAGTTTTGCATTTAAACCATTAAATTAAATACTTGTATGAAAACAAAATTACTGTTGCTGTTTTTCTTTACTTTTCTATTTTCTCAGGCTCAAAAAGGGGTGATTTCTGGAAAAGTTGTTGATGTCGATGATAAGTTGCCTTTGCCAGGAGCTTTGGTACAAATAGTTGGTATGAATAAATATGCTGTTACTGATTATACTGGACGCTATGAATTTTTAAATGTATCCCCAGGAAATTATAGTCTTCAAATTAAATATATGGGGTACGCTTCTATCACCAATGAAGTACAAGTTAGCGAAGGAAAGAATGCTGTAATTGATTTTAGTCTAAAAGCTGCTGGAACAGAATTGAATGAAGTGGTGGTTGGTGATATCTTAAAAGGACAAGCGAAGGCATTGAACCAACAAAAAAACAATAAAAACATTGGTAACATAATCTCTTCTGATCAAGTAGGACGTTTTCCAGATGCTAATATAGGTGATGCCTTAAAAAGAGTTTCGGGTGTGACTATGCAATACGATCAAGGTGAAGCTAGAAACATTATCATTAGAGGTTTGGCGCCATCTTTGAATTCAGTGAGTTTGAATGGTGACAGGATTCCTTCTGCCGAAGGAGACAATCGTAATGTACAAATGGATTTGATTCCATCGGATATGATTTCTACTATCGAGGTAAACAAAACGCTTACTTCTGATATGGATGCTGATGCGATTGGTGGTTCTGTGAATTTAATTACGAGAGCAACGCCAAATAAAGAGCGTATTTCTGCAACATTGGCGGGCGGGTATTTGCCAATTCGTGAAAAAGGTAGTTACACTGCTGGTTTGGTATATGGTAATCGTTTTTTTGATGCTAAACTTGGAGCAGTTTTAAGTGCTTCTTACAATAATGTAGATTATGGATCGGATAACATCGAAAACGAATGGGTAAAAGATGAATTCGGTAATGAATTTCTACAAGCTGCAGAAATTAGAAAATATGATGTACAAAGAATTAGAAGAAGTTCTTCTTTGGCTTTAGATTATAAATTTGACGATAATAATTCCATTTTTGCGAACGCAATCTACAATTGGAGAGATGATAAAGAAAACCGATTCAGAACTACCTATGACGATATCGAAGCGGTTTATGATGCAGTGGATACCCAAAAAATTATTGGTTATGAAGGAAGAGTAAGACGCCAAACTAAAGGTGGAGTTGACAATAATAGAAATGAAAACCGAAGATTTGAAGATCAACGCGTTCAGAACTATTCTTTAAGAGGAGAACATTTAATCAAGTCGTCACTTGATTTAGATTGGTCAGCTAATTACTCTAAAGCAAGAGAATACCGTCCAGGTGAGCGATATATTGAGTATCGTCAAAAAGGAGTGGATATGACTCAAGATTTTTCTGAAAGTAAATTTCCATTATTGACTACTTCAGGTGAATCTATCTCTAAATTCAAATTTAATTCGGTTACCGAAAATACAAACGATACTAGCGAAAGTGAGTTTGGAGCAAAAGTTAATATTCGTGTACCGTTTACTGTAGTTCCTTCTCAAAAAGGAAGACTTAGAGCAGGTTTAAGATTAAGAATTAAAGAGAAATCAAGAGACAATAAGTTTTTTGCCTACGAGCCAGTGAACAGCGGTATGGAACTTTTGACCGATGTAAGTACGGTTACTTTTGATGGGAAAGGATTCAATCCGGGTGCCAAATACATCCCTGGAACATTTGCTTCGGCAGCTTACTTAGGAAAATTAGATTTGAACAATGCTTCTTTGTTTGATAAAGAAGAAGATCCTGCCAAGTTTTTGACGGTAAATTACAATGCCAAAGAGAAAATTTATGCAACTTACTTAAGATGGGACCAGGATTTTAATGATAAACTTTCTATGGTTCTAGGATTTCGTTTAGAAAATACTAAAATCGATTATACAGGAAACCGAGTATTAGATGAAGAAACTTTAGAAGGTCAAATCAATAATACCAATTCGTATACTAATCTTTTGCCTAGTTTAACCTTACAATACAAAGCCAACAAAGATTTAGTTATTAGAGCGGCTGCGACTACAGCTTTGGCAAGACCTGATTATTATGCCTTAGCGCCTTATGTAAATAATATTGCTGCTGATAGAGAAATTGCCGCTGGAAATCCAAACTTGGATGTGACCTTTTCTAATAATTATGATTTGATGGTAGAAAATTACTTCAAATCTGTCGGAATCATTTCAGGAGGTGTTTTTTATAAAAAGTTAGATGATTTCATTTATAATTTTAGTGATAATCAATATACCACCGAGAAGTTTGCAAAAGATTTTCCAAGTCAGGCAAATCCAATTCCAACAGGTGAAAATTGGTCATTCATTCAGCCAAAAAATGGAGACAAAGTAAACGTTTTTGGTTTTGAAGTGGCTTTTCAGCGTCAGCTAGACTTTTTACCTGGTGCTTTCTTGAAAGGATTTGGTATCTACTTGAATTATACTTACACCAATTCAGAAGCCAAAGGAATTGCTGACGAAGATGGAAATGAACGTAAAAATATAAGCTTACCAGGAACTGCACCTCATATGTTTAACGGTTCTTTATCTTGGGAAAACAAACGTTTTTCGGCTAGAATTTCTACTAATTTTACCTCAGATTATTTAGACGAATTAGGTTCTGAGGCATACAATGATAGTTATTATGACAAGCAGTTCTTTTTAGATGCTAATGCCTCATTTAAGATAACTTCAAAATTGCGAATTTTTGCCGAAGCGAATAATTTGACCAACCAACCATTGCGTTATTATCAAGGCGTGGTTGCGAATACCAAACAAGTCGAGTACTATCAAGCTCGATATAATTTCGGCTTGAAGTTTGACTTGTAGTTTGTTGTCAGTAGGTGTTTTGTTAAACAAACAGGAAGTCTTTCCTGTTTGTTTTTTTTAATTTAGAGGAATGAAGAGAATACTATTTTGTTTGTTTGTAGCACAATTGCTTTGTGCGCAAACGCCAGCCCAAAGAGAATTGTCGGGTTATACCGGAGGTTATTTGTCTCAATTGCAACCATCCGCTAAGAGCTTGAATTTTTTATTGATGGGAGATTTTGGCCGCTACGGGCAGTTTTACCAAAAGGAAGTAGCTACCCAAATGGGAAAAGCGGCTGCTACTCTTGATTCTAAATTTGTGATTACAGTAGGAGATAATTTTTATCCCAATGGTGTTCGAAGCACACAGGATTATTCGTGGATGGCTTCTTTTGAATCGGTTTATACGGATTACAGTTTGCAAAACGATTGGTATGTTACTTTAGGGAATCATGATTACAGAGGTAGTTT
>JACCEE011779631.1_pt1 | contig 12502 bp, 6 predicted proteins | sample 7449931 | NCBI WGS metagenome assembly JACCEE01 (sample SAMN15323457, study PRJNA562643) | freshwater metagenome | isolation source: river surface water | place: USA:Blue River Watershed | collected 2017-08-19 | reverse complement strand
GGACGTATTGCTGGAGTGAATATTTCCCAAAATACAGGAGCTCCCGGTTCTGCAATGAGTATTCGTATCCGGGGAATCAACTCTATTCAGGGAGGCAACGAGCCATTGTATGTAATTGATGGTTTCCCAACCAATCAATCCATGCTTTTGGCGTTAAATAACTCGGACATAGAAAGCATTGAAGTATTGAAAGATGCCTCGTCAACGGCTATTTATGGTTCACGGGGAGCGAATGGTGTCGTGTTGATCACAACCAAACAAGGTAAAGCAAAGAAAACACAGATCGATTTTGAAACTTCTTATGGTGTACAGACCTTAAGAAAAAAAATGGATTTAATGGATGCAAAAGAATATGCTATGTTTGTTAATGAAACATTGGCAAACAGCAATTTGTCGCCATATTTTTCGCAGGATGTAATCAATGGACTGGGGAAAGGCTTTGATTGGCAAAATGCACTATTTCACAATGCCCCGGAGAAAAAAGTATCACTTAATTTAACTAGCGGAAATGAAAAAACTCAGTTTTCACTGGGGGGGAGCATCTTCAACCAGGACGGTATTATCAGACGAAGTGATTACAACCGGTATTCTTTGGTCTTAAATCTGAATCATGCCATAAGTAACAAGGTTAGCGTCAATGTTTCAGGCATATTGAGTTACGTTGATACTGACAGAAAAGATAGTGGCGGAGGTAATCGAGGTGCTGGAATCATTGGTGGTACGCTTTCGGGTCCTCCTACCTTGTCTCCTTACAATGAGGATGGAACTTACAGAGAGCTGAAAACAGCTTATCCCTTTATTTCCAATTCTATTTCCAACCCCATTAATGCATTGAATGAGGCAACCTCAAACAATAAAGAAAATAAAATTCTGATTAATGCCTCGGTTATATATAAGCCAATTTCGGAATTGACTGTAAAGATTGCTGGTGGCATTGTAAACAATGATGCGATCAGCGAGTCTTATCTGACAAATAAATTTTTGGGGGGATTTAGTTCAGCGAGTATGGGATCGTCCCGGTATAGAAGCTTGTTGAATGAGAATACCGTGAGTTATGACAAAACATTTAATCAAAAACATAAAATTTCCCTGCTCGCTGGTTTTACTTACCAGGATTTTGTAACTACATCGTTGAGTGGCAGTGGTATCGGTTATGTCAGCGATATTACTGAAAATTATGACCTTGGGGCCGCTATTACCCCGGGGATCCCGTCATCCGGGTATTCAAAATCCAGCCTGATGTCAGCATTGACCCGGCTGAATTATGTCTATAATGATAAATATCTGGCCACTTTATCTTTCCGGGGAGATGGTGCTTCTCAGTACACTGAAGGTGATAAATGGGGGTTTTTCCCTTCCGGGGCTTTAGCCTGGCGGGTTTCAAGCGAGGAATTTTTCAAAGATGTTCCTTACATCTCCAATCTTAAATTTCGAACCTCGTGGGGCATTGCCGGAAACCAGGCAATCGGGGCCTATACTACATTAAACACGCTTAGTTCGGGGAATAGCGCATTTGGCGATGGTTTACATGTAACCTATGCTCCCGGAACGCGTTTGCCACAAGATCTGAAATGGGAATCAACCGTAACTCAAAACATCGGTATTGATTTGGGACTCTTTGCCAATAAAGTTAATTTGATTGCCGATTACTACATTAAAAATACGAAGGATTTGCTCAATAGCGTGGGATTGCCGCTTTCAATGGGGTACACATCCACCATCAAAAATATTGGGGAAATGCAAAATAAGGGGTTCGAATTTGGAATTGATGCCAACCCGATAAACGGTGATTTCAAATGGAATATCAATTTCAATATTTCATTCAACAAGAATACCATAAAGAAGTTGTATAACAACCAGGATATTCTGGGCGGAAGTCTCGATGTCAACTTAGTTCAGGATTATATCAATATTCTGCGTGAAGGGCAACCTGTTGGCCGCTTCTGGGGATATATTGAAGATGGGTACGATGAAAAAGGCCAGATAAAATTCAAGGATATGGATGGGGACAAGCAAATTACAATGAAAGACAAAACTTATATCGGAGACCCCAATCCAGATTTCATTTACGGGCTGCAATCAAGTATGAATTATAAGAATTTCGAGTTAACTTTCTTTATCCAGGGAAGTTATGGAAATGACATATTCAATGTTAGTTCGATAAACAGTACCCTGGATTATGGTATTGGATTGAACATGCCGCGTGAAGTGTATCTTAATCATTGGACCCCGGATAATGTGAACGCTAAATATCCTATCCTGAAAGTCAGCACAAATGTGAAAGCATCAGACCGGTTTGTTGAGGATGGATCCTATATCAGGCTGAAAAACATTGAACTTGCATACAATATGAATTTAAAGAAAATCGGAATGGATCATGTCCGTTTTTATGTAAGTGGACAGAATTTACTGACGATAACCGGTTATTCATGGTGGGATCCGGAAGTCAATTCGTTGGGAAGTGCAATCAGTCAGGGTATTGACTATTATACTTACCCAACTGCAAAAGTAATTTCACTGGGTATCCAGGCCAGGTTTTAATGGATTATTACAATGTATTTCAACATTAAATTATCAACGATGAAAAAAAATATTCTTATATATCATAAAAACCAATCTGGAATTAGTTTAATCTGGGGTAGTTACCTATTCCTTATTTTTCTTATCGTTACATCCTGTAGCGATTTAATTGAAGAGAATCCTAAAAAGATAGCAGAAGAAACGTTCTATAATACAGCCTTGGAGGTTGAGACAGCGGTAAATGCAATTTATACGCCTTTATGCCAAAATCCTCAAAACGGAGCGCTTGGAGTCAACAGTGTTTACGGGGAATTTACCTATGGACGTGGAAGTTGGGCCGCTTTGAATGATTATTCAGGATTAAATGACACCTGGATTACCCGCGTTTCAGGTTGGTGGCAGTCATTGTATCTTGGCATCCGGAATGCTAATATCGTAATAAAGAATGTTCCCAACGCCAGTTCGTTAAGTCAGACTCAGATTAACACGTTCGTGGCTGAAGCAAAATTTCTAAGAGCTTTTACCTATTTCCATTTAGTGAGAAATTGGGGAGGAGTTCCTCTGCGCACTGAAAATAATATAATGGAGATCAATGTCAAAAGAAGTACCGAGAGCGAAATTTATTCTCTGATTATGAGTGATTTAGTTGATGCTGAGACCAACTTGCCAGATATGCCGCGTTTGATTGGAACCCCATCTAAATGGGCCGCAAAAACATTACTTGCCGACGTGTATCTATTTTTAGGTAAGTACGATCTGGCCAGCCAGAAAGCAAAAGAAGTAATTGACTCAAACAAATACTCTTTGGTTGCAGTGTCCTCCACTGATGATTTTCAGAAGATTTTTGGCCCCAAAGTGACTACCACTTCCGAAGAGATTTTCTACCTCCGTTATACACATGACAAAAACCAGGGGAATACCTGGCCCGCTTTGATGAACCATCCGGGAACCGGGTTGTATGGCAAAAGCGGGGTATATGGTGTTTACGGTCTTTCAACTAATACAGCCTATAAAAATTGGGACAACAACGATCTACGGAAGGGACAATGGTACTCTTGGAACATTGGTGTTGGTGCAAATTCTCTTTTGTCGAAGAAATTTATTGACCCTGAGACTGCTTCATTGGATGGAGGTGCAAATTCCATCACCTGGTATCGTTATGCCGATCTTCTATTGATTTATGCTGAAGCTGCAAGCCGCACCAACAACGGTCCGACAGCCGACGCCATGGAAGCGCTGAATAAGGTGCACCGACGTGCTTACGGTTACAATCCTGCCTCTTCTGCATCAGTCGATTTTAAATTAGCGGATTATAATCTGACCAGTTTTATTGACTTGGTTTTGCAGGAGCGTGGATATGAATTTGATCTGGAAGGCAAAAGATGGTCTGATCTAAAACGGACAGGGAAAGCGGCAGAAATCATTCTTGCAGTAAAAGGTAAAACTGTTGCTCAAAAGAATTATTTATGGCCAATCCCAGTTAACGAATTTAATTTCAATAAAGCGATGGATCCTGCTAAAGATCAAAATACAGGCTATTAATTGTATAACGAATCATGCATTGGGAGTGGTCATTTTTTTGATCCTCTCAGTGCAGATTTAAAAAACAAGGATATGGAAAGAAACTTAAAACCAAATAATATAAGCTCACCTGATAATAAATTAGGACGTAGGAACTTTTTAGGAATTGCATCTTTAGGGGCTGGGGCAGCTTTTCTGCCCAAAATATCAGCAGGAAGTAATCTGGTCGAAGTTCTATCGGGAGGGAACAACAATCAATTTGTCGAACCTGCCCGAAATTTGCCTTTAACTGAAGAGGTGGACGTAATTGTATGCGGAGGTGGTCCAGCCGGGGTCTCAGCAGCCATTTCTGCTGCCAGAACCGGTGCAAAAGTTCGGTTATTTGAAGTAAACGGTTGTTTAGGAGGTATCTGGACTGCTGGGTTACTAACCTGGATTTTTGATTTTGATAAACCAGGGTTTACAAGGGAATTGACACTTAAACTGGATGAACGCGGAGCCCGGCGGGGCAACAATGCAGATAAGTTCGTTTACGAACCAGACGAAATGAAACTTTTACTCGAAGATCTTTGTGTTGAAGCAGGTGTTAAATTTCGCCTGCAAACAAGGGTAGTTGGTGCATATAAAGACGGACGACAACTGACGACGATTGTTACCGAGTCAAGGTCGGGACGCGAAGCGTGGAAAGCAAAAGTTTTCATTGATGCTACCGGAGATGGAGATCTGGGGGCATTGGCTGGTTGCGGTTGGGATATTGGTGTCGAAAAAGATTGTCCTTGTCAACCGCTGACAATGAATGCCTTAGCAGCAGTGAAGGATGTGACCCAAATGCAAAAATATATTTCCTTTTACCAAGGTGATTTGAAATGGCATGTTGAGGCTACAAAGAATTTCAAAGCGGAGATCAACCGGGCAGGTATCGATCCTTCTTATGGAATGCCAACACTTTTTCATGTGCGTGATAACGTAGTTCTGATAATGGCCAATCACGAATACGGAATAAAGCCTTTTGATGCCGATGCCATGACCGCGGCGACGGTGCGTTCCCGAAAAGAAATTTTTACAATTGCAAGGGGATTGCGTCAGCTTGGCGGAGTTTGGGAGAACTTTCAGGTTATTGCTTCTGCTGAGCAAATCGGAATTCGTGATGGTCGCCGAATACATGGCCGATACCGAATGGTAAAGGAAGATCTGGCAAACGGCGCAAAGTTCGATGATGGAGTATGTAGGGTGACTTTTGGTGTCGATATTCATGCTGATACAAAAGCGAAAAATGATAAGGAAACTATTACGAGAGGAGGGATTGTTGCCAAACCTTACGAAATTCCTCTCCGGGCTTTGATTGCCAGTGATGTCGATGGTTTGATGATGGCCGGGCGTTGCATCAGCGGCGACTTTATTGCCCATGCCAGCTATCGTGTTACTGGCGATGCAGTGGCTATGGGCGAAGCTGCAGGTGCTGTTGCGGCCATCGCCTCTGCAAATGGGAAGAATCCTCACGAAGTCGAATGGGAAGAATCAAGTAAAATAATGAAGTTGAATAGAAGAGTGAGAGAATAAATAAAATAGAAAATAGCGTTTCACCAAAATACTCGAGATGGATTTTCACATTTAAATAAATTCGTTTCAGAAGGATTAATTATGATTCTATAAACAATAATAATTAACTAAACCAATACAATCATGATTAAATTCTCTGTATTACTAATTTGTGTCGTTTTTATAACCGGAAATGGCTGGTCGCAAAAGCCGGTTAAGTTGTTGGTTACTGATAATCTTTCTGCTGTAAGCTCTGCTGAAATCGACGGATATGTTGGACACAGGCTTGACGGTTCGTACGAAAATCGGATTCTTGCACAGGATATCGATCGCTTAGTTGAACCATTCCGCAACCGCACAGAAAACAGTTGCTGGCAAAGTGAGTTCTGGGGAAAGTGGTTTACCTCAGCGGTTTTGGCCTATCGGTACAAACCCGAACCTCAGCTAAAGGCTATTCTTGACAAAGCTGTTGACGGATTAATCAGCACGCAAACACCGGATGGATATATTGGGAATTATGCAGATGACAAACACCTGGCAGCCTGGGATATCTGGGGCCGCAAATATTGCATGTTGGGTTTATTGTCGTATTACGATCTGACAGGCGATAAAAAATCGCTGGTGGCCGCCAGCAAAGTTGCTGATCACCTGATGAAAGAACTGAAAGATCGCAATGCATTGATCGTAAAGCTGGGAAATCATCGGGGAATGGCCGCTTCGTCGGTACTCGAGCCTATTTGTTTGTTGTATGTCCGTTCGGGCGAGAAGAAATACCTCGATTTTGCTGAAGAGATTGTTCGTCAGTGGGAAACACCTGATGGACCTCTGCTGATTTCGAAATCAACGGTTGATGTGGACAGTCGCTTTCCTAAACCACAAACGAACTGGTATGGATGGGAGCAGGGACAAAAAGCCTATGAGATGATGTCGTGCTACGAAGGATTACTCGAATTGTACCGCATTACCGGAAAGCCTGAGTATAAAAAGGCCGTTGAAAACACCTGGGAAAGTATTCGCGAAAGCGAAATCAATGTGGCTGGCTCGGGTTCGTCAGTAGAATGTTGGTTTCATGGGAACGAACATCAGGATCATCCAATCCATCACTATCAGGAAACATGTGTAACAGCCACCTGGATTAAACTAAGCCAGCAATTGCTGCGTCTGACCGGCGAAGCCAAATATGCCGATGCCATCGAGCAAACTTTTTACAATGCGTTGTTGGGAGCCATGACTACCAATGGAGCAGACTGGGCTAAATATACGCCTTTGTCGGGCCAGCGTTTGGAAGGAAGCGAGCAGTGCCACATGGGTCTCAATTGCTGTGTGGCCAGTGGCCCGCGCGGTTTATTTACTTTCCCGTTAACCGCGGTAATGTCGGCACAGGGTGGAGCTCAGGTTAACTTGTTTGCTGAAGGAACTTTCGAACTGCAAACTTCCGTGAAACAAAATCTTAAAATTGTCCAAAGAACCAGTTATCCTGAAAGTGGAAAAGTACAACTCAGGATTCAGTTGGATAAACCTGAAGAACTTTCAATTTCAGTCAGAATACCTGAGTGGAGCGCGAACTCGTCGTTGGAAGTAAATGGCGAAAAAGTAGTTGCCAAAGCCGGACAATTGGCGGCAATTCAACGTCAGTGGAAAACAGGCGATTTAATTGAACTGAACCTGGATATGCGCGGCCGGGTTGTGCGGATGGGCTCGCCGGCCGAGAGTGTAGCTATTTTTCGCGGACCGATTTTGCTTTCGCGCGATTCGCGTTTGGGAGAACCCGAAATTGATGCCATTATCAGCCCGATTGCCGATAAAGATGGGTTTATCGAACTGGAACCCGCTGCTGAAAAAAATCCTGAACTCTGGATGGAATTTAAAGTTCCGTTTATGCCTGAATCGTATCTCGAAAGTGGTTCAACGCCCGTAAAAGTTGCTCTTTGCGATTATGCTTCTGCCGGAAATTCGAAGGAAGGACATCCATTCTTCAAAGTTTGGTTGCCGCAGTTATTCGATCCGCGCAAATAGGACCAGACATATTAATTTGAATTATTCATAATGAGAGTAATATAGTCCTTTTTAAAGCTAGCTTTGAAAAGGACTATTTTTTACAGAATAGCAAGAAGAAATAGAGAGAGGTATTTTAACCCAACGCAACACTGTGAAATCAGGCTAAAGTGATCCATTCCAATAGGTACCAATACGTCTTTTCTACTATTTTACTGGTTTTATCCTTATCATATCCAAGATTCATAAAATCAATGATCTGATCTTCTTTCGGGAATAGCCCATGGCAATAACGTGGAAAAATATACTCCGGAACTATCCCGATATAATCATTCCCGGTAACCATGCGTAGGATATTTTCAGCATCTGACAGTTCAAAAGGGACACCATTATCGTATAGTGCAACAGCCATCTTTACTGTTTCCTCCACCCTGACAATACTCGAACCTGCCAAGCGAACTTTCCACTTGCCCTGCACATTCGAAATATAAAGAGAAATATGAGTTGAATTTCCTCCCCTGCATATTTCCCAAGGATGACCAGCTAGCCACACTGAACTGTGGTACCATTCCTGAAAAGCAGACTGTGAATTTTCTTCAAGTTCTCTTAAACCGCCATCCCTGCCGTCAGCCATTTTTAGGTACTTTTCCTTTGGTGTCAATTGGAGCTGTGAATTTCGGAAATAGCTGTTGGCATCATAACAAATTTCGCAAATTCTGAAAAACTCACTGGCGGTCATCTTCTCTAGCGTATGAATATTCTGACTTATCGTTTTCTCTACAACTATTTTCAGCTTTTCAATGGTTTCATCACCTAAATTCTTATCGAGGCGAACGGTTTCATCACCAAGGATATCCCAATAATCACTCCTTTTTAGTTTCCCGAATCGCATCGACCAGGAAAGATTCTGCTCAATAAACTGATTATAGGCGGCTTCATCTTTTTTTAGTTTATCCGTTTCGCTCACCACTTTTCGGAGCAGCCAATCAGTGAACTTGTCGAAATAATCAGAATCAAAAACGGGAACTTTTGTAGGTGGGTCATCCTGCCTGAACGAACAAATGAGCTTCCCATCTAAATAGAAAAATAATTCGTTCTGATATCTTGCAGTATCAAGTCTATACCAGTTGCTTTCCTCCGGATATGAATCTTTCCAAAGTTGTTCAAACTCTTCGAAGGTCTCAACCTCTCCGCTTTCCCTGTTTTCTTCATAGTCCCCAAAAGCAGAGATTGGTCCCCTCAAAACTTCAATCCAGATATGTCTTTTTTCATCGTCTTCGTCTGGTTTTATACAACTGAAAAGTTCATATACTTCTTTCAATCTCAGATATGAATCATTTGAAATGAAGGCTCCTTTTGATTGAGCGAATTCGATAATCGCATTTATTTCAGGCACAAAAAGTTCAGTTGTATCCATCGTTAGAAATTTCCCCCTAAGTTACCCACTTTAAACGACAGGCAAACAAGAAAAGACGGTTTTCTGATTTTTCGGGATCAGGCTTATTTTTCCAGCCAGAAGTTGACCAACCCAGTGCGATGTATTCTTAAACGGACGAGCCAAATACCAATATTATTTGGCTCAAATTTTTATTATAGTTGAGCCGAATACAGAAAATAATCGGCTCATGAAATACAACAGGCCGTTACCTGATTAGTAAAGCAAAAATGAATTCGTTAAAATTTCTGAACCTTTTTAGTAACTAAGCCAAATTAAAGAGTCAACGCCAGTTCTCCTAAACTGAATTCTTATTAAAAACTGAATTGAAACAGTTACATTTGGAGCAATATCCTTCACCGTTAGAAATATTAAATGAAATACGCAGAAACTCTACAAAGAATTAAACAACTGACAATATCAGCTCTTGTCGCTGATGATGTATTGATGGGAATACTTGTTTTAAAAGGAGGAAATGCACTTGATTTAGCATATGACATTACGAATAGAGGAAGTATAGATATAGACTTTTCAATGGAGACTGACTTCACCGATGGAGAAAGACAAAGACTTCTAAATCAAATGCGTTTCTTGTTGGAAAGTGAATTTTCTAAAGAAAATCTGGTGGTTTTTGATGTTCGCATTAATGACAAACCACAAAAAATAAATGATGAGGTAAAATCATTTTGGGGAGGTTATCTGTTGGAATTTAAAATCATTGAAAAAGATAAATTTGACTCTTTCAATGGTGATTTAGAATCGATACGCAGAAATGCACTTGCCATACATTCTGATAATTCTACAAAGTTTACTGTTGATATAAGCAAATATGAATATGTTTCAGGGAAAAGAGCAAAAGACCTTGAGGGAGCTGTAGTTTATGTTTATTCCCCTGAAATGTTAGCGCTGGAAAAGCTAAGGGCACTTTGTCAGCAAGTTCCGGAATATAGGGGAATTGTCTTCAGTATGACCCCAAAATCAAGAGCAAGAGATTTTTATGATATTTATAATTTGACAAAATCATTTTCCATCGACTATAAGACACCTGAAAATATTGAACTTTGCAAACATATTTTTGATGCTAAACGTGTCCCTTTGGATTTCATCAACAAAATTACAGACCAGCGGGAATTGCACAGGCAGAGTTGGAATAGCGTTATAGATACAGTAAGTGAGAAAGAAAATTTAAAAGACTACGACTTCTATTTTGATTTTATTATAGAACAGCTTGGACATCTATCTCATACACCCTTAGGATAATATAACTTCCATTTTTCCGAGAATTCCCGTTTTCGAATATCATAGGTCAAATAAAAGTTGAACTTCATTTCCTTTTTAAAGGGTTCGACATCTCTATCTGCATAACCAGCCTTTTCTAAGTAGAACCCTATAACTTGGTGATATGGATAAATATAGTCCAGCTTTTCAAGATACTTCGCCATCCTCTTCACATTCAACTTTCCCTTTGCGATTTTGTACGCTTCAATAACTTCAAACACACCACCTGCATATACAGGTCTTACTGCTACATCAATTAATGTTCTTTCCAGGTCTGTATACTCAAACCATTGATCATTATTTTGCCGCTTTACCACACCCAGTTTATTCGTAAACTTTCCATTCGTTAAAACAATCCTTTTATCGTTGAACGAAAAAGTTAAAGAACTTTTTCGTTGATTTCCATTAAAAGCATTATCTATCGCTTCTTGTGTTAGACTAGTTTCATGATCATTTGACCTTTTGTCACTTTTATGTTCAAAATTTAAATAGATAGTTTTGGGTATTTGCAGGGTAAGCTGATGCAAAAATAATGAAGAGTAGTATGCGAAATAAGAATCACTTTTTAATCCCGAGATTACAGTATATTCATCTTGTGTCTTCCACGAATAAATAAGTTTAACCTCATTGGAATCATTTATAAAACTGTTTTTCACTAACATCTCTCGTTTTAAAAGATAGTCTAATACCCGGCGTGTATTCCCATTTGGATGAATATTCCAAGCATAGCTATTCTTATTAAGAATGTCACTGAATTTCTTTTCACTGAAAGATTTTATGAACTCATTATCAAAATATCCTTCAATAGCAGGTAGACTTAAATCAAGTTTGTTCTTTCTGGCCATTTAATTAAATGAGAATCATATATGATTCTCATTTACAAATTTAATGAATTATCACCACAAAAACAACTATTCTTCGCACTATTTTAAGTGATTTATAATCTTGAATTTCAGTGAATTAAGAAGTGAAGGGTGTTAAGTTTGTGATGAGACGTGAAGCATTTATGCTTCACGTCTCAAAGGTAATGAGTTTTTACGACAAAAACAAATCTCCATTGATCGGTTAAGAATCCCTGATTATGAAGATAATGGTAGTTTTAAAAAAAATGTGGAAGTAAAATAAATGATCGTATGCAAAGCATTTATGCTTTGCATACGTAAAGTTATGACATTTTGTTACAAAAACCAATTTAAATGGTGCTTGTCAATTAACTTGAGCGATGTAAAATCTTTGATTTCACGACCCTCTGTTTTCAATTACCACGATAGTTTCCTAAACTCAAAATCAATCACAAAGGATCAATAGTCGTAATTTAAAAGTAAAATTTTGACCAGCTAGAAAAGGATTAATAGCTGAATAATTTATCACCATCTGAATCTGCAAGACTGTAAAAATGATGGCCAGAATTTCAATCGGACTATTCGCTTAATATTATAGCAATACGTATTGCTGCAACCCACATTGCAATAGTTAATTCTGCAAGAGTTGAGGTATGGTTGATTCTTTAAAATGGTAGTGTAGAATATTCTTTATTTCCAGGTAATAAATTTTCGATTTTTGTATGAGAATTTTCAATAAAATTTATGTATATTTGTAGTATAATGTATTGATATACAGTAATCAAAGGGCAAAATCGAGACCCCTGAATCTAAGTGCTTCGTAAAATATTGATGCTCAGCCGGATACAGACATTGGTTCGATTCCCGGTGGGACTACTTCAACAAAATAAAAAAGTCCCTGCAGGTAATGATTGCAGGGACTTTTTATTTGATTTGGCCTTTCTTGAGGAATGTTTCAGGATACACTTATTATAGAATTCGGTCAGGCTTTACGGGCTTTCAGCACCCTTCCATTTCCGTTTTCATCGTTTATGATTTCAACCTTGTCATACGCATTGTTTTTGGTCAATCGGGTATAAAGGAAATCGGCTTGTCCCAGACCACATTCGAAAATCAAATAGCCACCCGAACAAAGGTAGGATGGTGATTCAGTGATTAGCTTATTAAATATGGTCAATCCAAATGGTCCCGCATCAAAGGCTTCCCGGGGTTCATGCTGCGAAATCTCAGTTTCCATCTGATCCACTTTAACCGTTGATATATATGGAGGGGCACTGACAATAAAATGTATAGATTCCCGAATATCAATTTGGTCAAACGGGTCGAATAAATCGCCATGATAAAAGGTAGCCCGGTCAGACAATCCCAGATG
>JACCEE011888567.1_pt1 | contig 12507 bp, 14 predicted proteins | sample 7449931 | NCBI WGS metagenome assembly JACCEE01 (sample SAMN15323457, study PRJNA562643) | freshwater metagenome | isolation source: river surface water | place: USA:Blue River Watershed | collected 2017-08-19 | reverse complement strand
CTATCATGTATCACTTTAAGTACTTTTGCGATGGATCTTTTTTCTTTTTCTAATGTATTAACGTAGTTCACATCCATTGAGACTGTATTAAAGTTCTCTGTCATTTCTTGAATCATGGATTGGCTTAATAGAGATATATGATGAAACTGTATCAATGGTTCATCTTCAAATGGATTTGGTATTTGTTCAAGTTCATTTTCTGTTCTAAGATCAATTACTGTTTTAACTCCATATTTTTTTAAGAATTCAATATACTCTTTATCCAAATAACCAACTTCATCACTTCTTAGAAACTGATTAAATCGTGTCACATTTCCATCATACGTTGGATATCCACCTAAATCACGTGTATTATAACTTCCTTTCAATGGTAATCTTATGTATTGCATACATCCTCCTAGTGTATATCAAAACTAGCATAATCCCTTTTACTTCCTTTTTTGTGTATACATTGTAAAAGGATTGTTAAGTTGAAGAAATAATAGGATATAAAAAAACCTAAGAAATTTCTTAGGTTATTTAGACGCATCAATCATTAATTGAGCCATTGAATTCGAGAACTCAATTGGATCTTCTATGGTAAATCCTTCTATGAGCAAGGCTTGATTATAAAGTAATTTCGCGTAATTCGATACTTTAGTAGAATCCACTTTACTCAACGCATCAATCAATGGGTGATCACTGTTCAATTCAAGAATACGTTTTGCCTTCACTTGATTATTCGCATCTGGCATCTGAGCCAATACTTTTTCCATTTCAAGCGAGATTCCTTCATCCGCAACTAAACATACCGGATGAGATTTTAAACGTGAACTTAGTCGTACATCCACAACTTGATCTTTTAAAGCTTCTTTAAGAGAGGTTAATAAATCTTTCTTCTCTTCTGCTTTAGACTTTAACGCTTCTTTTTCTTCTTCACTGCTTAAATCTAAATCCCCTTGGTTAATCGCTTTAAAAGTTTTATCCTTATACGTATGTAACACAGACAAGACAAACTCATCCACATCATCCACTAAGTATAAGATTTCATACCCTTTTTCTTTAACCCATTCTGTCTGTGGTAACTTATCACACTTATCGATCGTTTCACCTGAAACATAATAGATTTCTTTTTGGTCATCACTCATACGACTGACATATTCTTCAAGCGATACCAACTTCTTATCACGACTGGATGTAAATAACAACAAGTCTTCTAAGAGTTCACGATTTGCCCCAAAGTTCGCATACGTTCCATACTTGATTTGTAGCCCAAAATTCTTCCAGAATGTCTCATAATTCTCACGATCTGTCTTTAACATGCCTAAGAGTTCTGATTTAATCTTCTTCTCTAAACGAGATGCGATAGCTTTTAATTGACGATCATGTTGTAACATTTCCCTGGAAATGTTTAAGGATAAATCCGGTGAATCCACCAATCCTTTAACAAATCTAAACGCATCTGGAATAAGTTCTTTCGCGTTATCTAAAATGAATACTCCTCTACTATAGAGTTGTAGACCTGCTTGATATTCTGCGGAATAGAAATTATATGGAACATGACTTGGAATAAAGAGTAAGGCATCAAAGGAAATACTACCTTCTAAGTTGGTATGAATGACTTTCTGAGGATTCTCAAAATCATTAAACTTTGATTGATAGAAGGTCTGATAATCCTCTTCCTTAATATCCGATTTAGATCTTTTCCATAATGGAACCATTGAGTTTAGTGTCTTCGTTTCTATACGAGTATTCGTCACTTCACCCTTATCATCATAATCCTTCACTTCTTCATCCATTACAATTGGATAACGAATATAATCCGAATACTTCTTAACTAAACGCTTGATGGTATAGGTTTCTAAGTATTCACTGTAATTCTCTTCTTCCTCATCCTTATTTATATGTAGTACAATTTTCGTTCCTACAGGTAACTTTTCTTCTAGGGTTTCAATGCGATAACCATCTTCACCGGTTGATTCAAAATACACACTTTCTGCTTCACGAATACTTTGAGTATAAACTTCTACTTTATTCGCTACCATAAACGCAGAATAGAAACCAACACCAAATTGTCCAATAATATCCACTTCTTCTTGTTTGTCCGCATTCTCTAAGTTCTTCTTAAAGTTATACGAACCACTCTTTGCGATAACCCCTAGATTATCTTCTACTTCTTCTTTTGTCATCCCAATCCCATTATCCATAATGGTTAGGGTACGTAAAGTAGGATCTAATTCGATACGAATTTGTAGTTTTGTACGATCTACATTAAGATCCTCATTCAACGATGTGTAATACGCCTTATCTAACGCATCCGATGCATTTGAAATAAGTTCTCTTAAAAATATCTCTTTGTGCGTATAGATAGAATGAATTACAAGATCCAATAAACGTTTTGTCTCTGCTTTGTATTGTTTCTTTGCCATAAATCTCCTCTTAGCACTTTAATGATGTGAGTGCTAATATATTGTAACTTAGACTAAAAAGATTATCAAGATATCTTCATGATATTTGCACATATAAAAGGATAGTTATTTTACAACTTCAACCAAATCATAATAGAGCCCTCTTAATGTTTCGATGATATGAGTCTCGATTTGATATTGTTTTAAGATGATTACAACCTGTAGAAAAACAATCACAATAAGCAATCCTATCACACGATTCTGAAACTTCTTTTGATCCATAAATCTTCCCCCATTTATCTCTTTTAATTATAACCTATAAATTACTTGAATTTAGGTTTAAACTAAAGTCGTACAGATAACACCTGCATTTACACGATAAATAATCTTTTTATGACATTTATGTCAATCCGTGCTATAATGCACCGGTATGTTTATAGTACAGTTAGGAAATTTATGAAATTTAGTGAATTAAACTTATCGTTTGAACTCAATAGAGCTATTGAAGAATTAGGCTTTACTGAGGCAACACCCGTCCAAGAACAGTGCATCCCTGCCGTTATGGATGGAAGAGATGTTATCGGTCAGTCACAGACTGGAACCGGTAAAACGGCCGCTTTTGGATTACCTTTATTAGAGAAATTGGAAGTACTTGAGAAGAGATTACCACAAGTACTCATCATGACACCAACCCGAGAACTTACACTGCAAGTCACTGCTGAAATGCGCAAATTTGCAAAATATAAAGAAGGCATACGGGTTGTCTCCATTTACGGAGGAGATCCGATTACCACACAGATCAGAGATTTAAAAGGTGGAGCTGATATCATCGTCGGTACACCAGGGAGAATCCAAGATCACATTAATCGCAGAACATTAAAGTTCTCATCCCTTAAAGCACTTGTCCTTGACGAAGCGGACGAAATGTTAAAGATGGGCTTTAAAGAAGAAATCGAAGAGATCATTAAGTCTTTACCGACTGAACGTCAAACCCTTCTATTCTCTGCAACAATGCCTAAACCTATTTTAGACATTGTAAACAATTATCAAACTAACCCAGTACACATTAAGACCAAACAAAAAGAAATGACAGTTAATACGGTCCAACAATATGTGTATGAAGTCAATCAAGGCGACAAGGCAAAAGTTCTTGTTCAATTGATGGAGTACTATCGTCCAGAAAGCAGTATGATTTTCTGTAACACAAAGAAGATGGTTGATGACCTCAGTGCCCTCATCGCTTCTAAAGGGTATAGTACAGCTGCGATCCATGGTGATATGAAACAAGAAATGCGTACAATGGTTATGTCTAAGTTCAAAAACAAGAAGATTGAACACTTAGTCTGTACCGATGTCGCAGCACGTGGAATTGACGTTGAAGGTTTAGACATGGTCTTTAACTATGATGTTCCTCAAGAAACAGAATACTATGTTCACCGTATTGGTCGTACTGGCCGTGCAGGTAAATCTGGTATCTCCGTAACTCTTACTACACCACGTCAACGTTATGTAATCTCTGAGTTAGAACGTTTAACAAAGGCATCCATCACTCGTCAAGAAATGCCTTCTCTCAATGAGATTCAAGCAGTTCGCTTCGAGCACATGACACATGACATTATGAAGACATTAAAAGCGGATATTCCTGCTGAAATCAAAGCACTCGTTGAAAAACTAGTGGATGAAGGATTATCTCCAATTCAATTGTCTGAAGCATTATTATATAAAGTCATTGGGGATGATATCTTCCAAGAAGCACAAAAACCAGTTGAAAAACAACGTCGTGCTACTAAAGTCAATACAACTCACATCGAACTTGATGTCGGTTCAAGACAAGGTATCGCCGCTGCTCACTTAGTATCTGCTATTGCAGAAGCATCCGGTATCAGTGGAAAAGATATTGGTAAGATTCGTATCCAAGATCGTTTCTCCCATGTAGAAGTTCCACAAGAATTTGTACGTGAAATCATTGAAGCATTAAACCAAGGAACCATCAAAGGCTTTAAGATCAAAGCATTTGAACTAACTGGACGTGCTCCAAAACCTAAGACAAGCAAAACTGGAAGTCATTCCAGCGGCTACAGTCGTCATAAACGTTAAACAACCCAATCGGTTGTTTTTTTTATATCAGTTTTCGCTTGATGATTAAATACGCTAGTCCAATCAATGTTATTCCATATACAATCGGTTTATCGATGTTAAATAGAATATGATTCTTTGCGAATCCACCCATCATTAATGCAAAGAATAAACTTAATGCTTGAGCACTAAAGAACTTAACACTATAGTGATTTTTATTGAAAGGATTAGAAACTCTCATCTTAATTGGAACTAAGGAAAATAAGAGTAATGAGATTGAATTAATTATCATTCCCGTTGTCACAACAAACCCCTTCTTATCTTGTATTATCACTGGTATTTCATTTGAAAAATTCATCATTAAGATATAAAGCGCAATCATCGTAATAAATAGAATGATAAACATAACCCATTCTTCTTTTATATTCTTAACTTTCTTCTCTTTGCCCCATAGAAATTGATCACAATATTTAACAGGATCTTCGATAATAAACCACAAACTATTATTAACTTCAATTTTTTTCATCACATCTCGATAAATTTGATTCATAATCTCTTGACGTTCTAATGAACTTAACTGAAATTGATCAAGATAAAACGAGACCGCATCTATAAAATTCTTATCATCCTTGTTTAGCTTACTTCTTAGTTCCTTATTCTCTTTTTTTAGTTCCTTAATATCCATTACTCTTCCCACATTATAAAAACTCAATTTTTTGAGTTCTATTGTTTAATTGTTTATCGATTAGCCCCATACATTCCCCCGAATGATTCTACAATAATCCTACTTTAAACCATAAGTTTAATCAACTACCAGTTCTCCATATTGTTTAGTTCATACATATCGATACATTCTTGTTTATACTGTTTTATTGCACTTTCACTTAAATCATCAATTTCTCTAAATACTCCGATTCCTGTGAAACTCTGCCACACAATTCCATATTTCTTTCGTCCGTAATAACAAGATACATAATAATCTTCCTGAACATAGATAATTGCGTCATTGCCATGATACTTAACAACTTCAATTGTTGGTTCATAGAACATCTCTGTATTTGCATGTGCTTTAGCATAGGACTCAAGTGATAAAAATAAATGATTTGACCTCAGAAGATAAGCAATACCCAAAATACTAAGTGTACTATATAGAATTACTTTCACTATTTTACTCATAATCATCACCATTTACTATTAGACTAAAAGACTCTTTAACTTGTTTAAAATCTAATTTAACCGATTTAGTATCAAAAGGTACCCCATCATAGTAACCAATCATGACATCATTAACTACCATTTGAATTTCATAATTTCTATAATATTGATTTTCATCTTGATCCAAGACCTTTAGGTTATCAAACATATAAACATGACTTGATTGGTTCACCCAACTAAATTTAGGTGGATTTCGGTAGAAAAGGATTAAATTATTGTCTTCTAAGAGAATGATTCTTTCAATAACTAACCGGCTATCTTTCATGTCAATTACTTTATTCAAAATCCAGTCACGATACTTTATTTGACTGTAATCTTTATTTTGATTCTCCCCGATAGATTCTAAAATTAGTTCCATATTAATCGTATTCATGATATTGGGTTTTTGATAAGCTGTTCGATCAACCAAACTAATGAAATTTAAAGCTGATGCGAACACTACGATAACGAAAATACTTTTAGATATAATCCATGCATAACCTAACAATGGTTTATGAACTTGATTCAGTGATTTACCTAAATCAATTGGATCACCCATCTCATCATTTATCTTAAGTATCAACTCTTCTTCAGGAATGTTATTCCAATTATGTTCATCGATTAAGTCTTGAATATGACTATTTAATTCACGTCTTATAGATTGATGATCAAAAATAAATTTGACTTGTTTCAATACTTTTTTGGTATAAGCATTATAGATTGAACTCATAGTTAAAAGTCCCCACAACTTGATCCATTTTCTCTTTAAATAACTCAAATGATTCTTTTTCGCTTACAAGTTGTTTACGCCCTTTATCAGTGATTCGATAGTACTTTCGTTCTTTATTATTCTCACGTTTAAAATACGAAGTCACAAACCCCAAGGACTCAAATTTATGTAATATAGGATACAATGTACCTTCTTTAAACTGAAAAGTATTCTCTGATAGTATTTCTAAATCTCGAATTATTTCATACCCATAGCAATCTTTTTTATTGATTAACCCTAAAATAAGCAAATTAGATCCTGCCCCTATATAGTTTTTATCCATACCTAGTTCTCCTAGGTGTATTATACCTAGATATTCTATGCATGTAAATAAAAAAATAATCGATTACTCGATTACTTTGTTTGATATTCATTATAGACTGTCCATGCAAGTAAGACTAAAGTTAAACCAATTAAGATGAACAGATTCATGCTAAACATTGAACTCGATAGAAACTCATTATCCGTTATAAATTGAATAACCGTTAATACAATAAAGATATTCGCAAACGATGCGATATTCTTCTTAGACTTATCCTCAAGTGAGTAACGTCTTTCAAGATACAATAGAAAGACAATGGATAAATATTGAACAATCATAAAGATGGGATAACCAAAACTAATATTCACATTAAACCAATCACCCGTACCATTTAACCAAGTAGATCCTAAATGAATAAGTAAAACAACCAATACAAAGAAAAATAGAATCATTGGAACATATGAGACAAGAAAGAAGTTCTTTAAGCTATACTGGCTTAAATTTTTCTTCTTCAAATACGTATCACAATATGCTTTGAAATCCTTAATCTCTAACTTCTTTGTTTTACTCGTCTTATCCAATAACTCTTTGCGAATACTCTCTAACTCATAACGAGATAATTCATACTGTCCAAAATAATTCATCATTGAACGAATGGTATTTCGTGTTTGAGCATCTAGTGTTTTAAATACACGATCATTTTGTGATCGTAACTGAAATAAATTATTCATACATCTCCTTTAGAAAAAACACCCAGAGGTGTTATTCTTTTACTTCTTCAATGGTTTTGCGTTTTGAGCTTGAGCCGTTAAACTCTTATCCCCTAAGATAAGATACGCTAAGATAGCCCCCATCAATAACAACAACGGAAATTGCATCCAAACAATCACCGCATTGAATGCACCACCCTCCGTTTGAGCGTAGGTAATTGAAGCGACTTCCATCGTTTTAATCAATAGGGTATAGGTTTCCAATACACCATAGGTCAAAACCGCAAACAAGATAAACATCAACGTCAATAATACTTTTCTTAAATTCATAGAGCTCCTATCTCGCCTAACAATTTATGTTTAATTCTTTCTAATGTTTCATTCGAAATACGCTTAGATGCAAAATAATCTAATATATTGGGATACTTATAATTCAAATAGTTCAAGAACGTTTCCATTGTCTCAGGCTTTGAATCAAACAAATCCTTATACATCTCACTTACATTCTCATCTCGACCTGCATACTTAGGCACAAGATAGGTAAATGATACTTCATAATCCGCAATAATATCAATATCAGGAACTCCAACCAACTTAAATAAGAGTGCTGTAATAACACCTGTACGATCTTTCCCAGCCGTACAATGATATAAAACAGTCTTATCGTACTGGGCTAATGTCTCAAATACAGACCGAACAAATGTTTCGTTCTCAGCCATTGAGATATAGAGATCACTTAACTTAATTCGGTTTAAGTCTTCTAGAGTAAACTGTGCATGATCTAAAATCGCGATATTATGATAATCAATCCGTGGATGTTTCGCAAAGGGATCTGGCGCATGATCAATCTCATCTTTGTGTCTGAAATCAATGACAGCTTGAACTCCACGCTCTTCTAGAAAATCCATTTCACTCTTTTCAAGATCGGTAAGATTATCACTCCGAATAAATACATTGGATTGTACCAATTGATTTGACGATGTTATAAATCCACCAATATCTCGACAATTATACACAGCTTTAAAATTAAATCGACGCATACATTACCTCGTTAGACCTATTTTAACGAGGTTTTGTGTATTACTCAAGCACAATATTTGGGATTTTGATGGCTTGTGTCGCAACACAACCTAATCCAGCGTTGACTCCACCACTACAAATAAGTTCAGTCACATAGAGTTTACTCTTAGGAAAACGTTCACGAATCATCGATTCTAAAAGTTCCGCATTTTCTTTACTCCACGCATGACCAATACAGAACTCATAGTTTTCATCCACACCAAATCGTTCAAATTCATCTACGATAAACTTAAACGCTTTATGAACGGTACGAAGTTTCTCCAAGATATCAATACGACCTTCTGTTTCCTTACGAATCACAAGAACTGGCTTAATATTTAGGAATCCACCGATGGTAGCAGCTAAGGCTGTTGTACGTCCATTACGCGCAAACAACTGTAAATCCTCTGCCATAATCAATGAAATACTATGATCCGCCATATCCCGAACAATACGATCGACTTCTTCTACACTCATCCCTTTATCAAATAACTTACGTGCTGTCATTGCACATACCAATTCGATATTGGCCATTGAGAAACAATCTAACCCTGTAAATGGCACATCCACTTCTCTAGCGATTAAAGCCATCGTATTGAGTGTACTCGATAATCCTTTACCCAAAGGTACTGCGTAAATATGATCATACTCTTTCTTTAAAGAAACAAACAATTCTTCAATCTGCCCATAGGATGGTTGAGATGACTTCATATGTTTCCCCATGAACATCATCTGATAACATTGATCGTTGGTAATGTTTACCCCCTCAAGATAGTTATCAACTCCATCAGTAATTTGAAGTGGAATCATATACAAGCCTTCCATCTTAATATTCAAATGACTCATCCCACATGCACTATCTGTCACAACCGCAACTTTCATATTAAAAAACCTCTCTTGTGTTAATCGTAACACTGAGAGGTTGTTAACTCAATCACTAATCTTTTAAAACAGCTTGAATTCCAAATGCATTGAGCCCAACATGCGCCGCAATACCCGCTGGTAATACGATCGATTCGGTCTCACAACCTGGAATCACTTCTTCCAATGCCTTCTTAAACGTTTCGACACGATTAGACGCATCACACTCAGGGAAATAAACCTTATGTGTTTTTGCGCTTACACCACGCTTAGCCATATCCTCCACCACTGCTGAGAATAACTTAGCTTCTGTACGTGCTGTATCAAACTTTTCAATCGTATTAACACTGTAATCAATGTATAAACCTAAACGAACCTTTAATAGATTAATCAGCGCCGCAACTGGACCCTTAACACGTCCACCACGAACGAGTTGATCAATGTTATCGGGTAAGATATACGTCTTACTATCCTTAAACACACGATCCGCATACGCTAAGATGGTTTCAACCGATTCCCCTTTATCCGCCATTTCACGTGCTTTAATCGCCACATGACGAATTGGTGCAGCCGCAGTGCGACTATCCACAAAAGTGATGTGTTGAAGATCATGGGTTGTGGCAGCTAATCTAAATGCTTGAAATGTACCAGACAAATAGCTCGCAATAGAGAACACTAAAATGTGATCATAATTCTCACCTTTTAAACGCTCCATCAGTTGATCTAAAAACCCTAAGTTTGGTTGAGATGTCTTTAAATCCTTCTTCGCATTTAATGCCTCAATTACTTCATGTGGTTTGATATCCAAGAAATCTTTATACTCTACACCATCTACCATTACCGATAAAGGCGCAATCTCTATACCTAATCTTTTTGCCTCTTCAGGGAATAGAGAAACCGAAGAGTCCGCTATAATACATATTTTACTCATGATAACCTCCTTGAGTACCCCTATAATAGCGAATAGTGTTCACTTTTGTCAAATATTACTATCTAAATAAAAAAGGATACAAACCGTATCCTTAGAAATTACTGTATCTGAGATAGAATGGAATCAACACCTTCGTGTTTATCATTTAGATAAGCAAACACAAATGAGATCATATATTTTCCATCTTTAATAAGATAATACTTTTGCGTCATCACATCTTGAATATTCATATTCAAGACTCTAAACTGACCAAACTTTAAACGTGAATCCTCACGACCCATAATTTCATAATCAATTCCCTCCACATTACTCAAATTCGTTTCAAGCGCATCCAAATATAGATCTTCTGTTAATAGAATCGCTCCAACTGTCTTAGATAAATCTTCAATTGTTAGGATAATTGATTCTCCAGTAGTAGGACTAAAAATCGCGAAATCATAGAAACTCGTCGCATTCTCAACTGCCTTATCATACTGTTCCTTCATATCTTCACTCATTGCTTCTTCAGTCGCAGTATCAAGCATTGAATACAACTCTTCATCCGATGCGGAAACCCATCCTTCTGGAAGTGTGAAACTAAAGCCTAGATAATCATTCGTATAAACTTGATCAACCCACTCACCACGAACATAAATCTGTTCTTCTTCAACCTCTTCTACTTCTTCAATCTTTGGTTCGCTTGAACATGCGGATAGACTTAAGCTTAACGTAATAATCATAAACAAACTAAAAAACTTTTTCATTCTTTTTCCACCTTTAAACACCATTCACCCCGATTAATGAATTCGCGTCCTATCTAGTCTATCATAGTCTAATTCTTTGACACAAGCACATGAGCCAAGTTCTTGTCGTATCGATAGGTCTCATATACAATTAATCTGAGGTGAATACTATGTTAGATCCAAAACACGTTTTAAATGATAGTCATACCATTGCAGTACTTGGTGTAAATAAGGACCATGATTCCTATGCCAACAAGATTGTACGAAAGATAAAAGCACTCAAGAAAGTCGCTTATCCAATTAATCCTAAATACGATGAACTCTTCGGAGATATCGTGTATGAATCCATTGAGAAATGTCCAAGCACACCCGATTTAGTTGTATTTGTGGTTAATCCTACCATTGGAATCAACTACTTAGAAAATATAAAAGAACTTGGTATAAAGACGATATGGCTTCAACCAGGTACCATTTCGGTTGAGTTACTCGAAGAAGCACAACGATTGGAATTAAACGTCGTAGATGCTTGTGTATTGGTTGTAGGGAATTACTTATAATTAATTAAACTGATATAATCAAATAAAACAAAGGAGGATTGTATGTCATTACCAAAGAATTTCTTATGGGGTGCTTCCACAAGTGCATATCAAGTAGAAGGCGCCTACAATGAAGACGGAAAAGGACTCTCTGTACAAGATGTTAAGACCCCTTTCCCAGGCACACCGAATTTTAATGTATGTTCAGATCATTATCATCACTACAAAGAAGACGTTAAACTCTTCGCAGAACTTGGATTGAAGGCCTATCGATTCTCCATCGCATGGACACGTATCCTTCCTGATGGCGATGGAGAAGTGAATCCAAAAGGTGTAGAATTCTACAGTAATTTAATCGATGAATGTTTAAAATACGGAATAGAACCGATTGTGACCATGTTCCACTTTGACTTACCACTTGCTTTAGATAATGACGGTGGTTGGACAAATCCACGTACCATGCATGCATTTGTTAAGTTTGCTAAGATTCTATTTGAAAACTATGGATCCCGTGTAAAATATTGGTTAACCATCAATGAACAAAACATGATGATACTTTATGGACCGGTTATTGGCACAACTAAACCAGGTCAAGAAGCTAAGCTATATCAATCCAATCACTATATGTTATTAGCTCAAGCAAAAGTATTCAAACTTTGCCATGAAATGGTGCCGAACGCTAAGATTGGACCTGCACCAAATATTAGTGTGAACTATCCACATACATCCAAACCAGAAGATAATCTCGCAACTCTTTATGTAAATGCAGTTCGTAACTGGTTGTATCTCGATATTGCGGTTTGGGGTAAATACAATCCAGTCGCAATGGATTACATTACAAAGAAGGGCTTCAAGATTGAAATCAAAGAAGAAGATATGCAAACTCTTCGTGATGGAAAACCAGACTTTATTGCCTTCAACTATTACAATACCGCAACCATCGAAGCCTTCAGCGAAAGTGAAGCTGCCACAAAAGGTGACCAACAAATCACATTAGGTG
>JACCEE012188883.1_pt1 | contig 12509 bp, 10 predicted proteins | sample 7449931 | NCBI WGS metagenome assembly JACCEE01 (sample SAMN15323457, study PRJNA562643) | freshwater metagenome | isolation source: river surface water | place: USA:Blue River Watershed | collected 2017-08-19 | reverse complement strand
CACCGTGTTGAACGATCCGGTTATATTTGTAGGCAGCTTCAATCATTTTTTTACCCTCGTAAATATTGTGTGTGGCTGGTTTTTCCACATACACATCTTTTCCGGCCTGGCAAGCCCAAATGGTTTGCAAAGCGTGCCAGTGATTGGGTGTTGCCAATGATACTGCATCAATGGTTTTATCCTCGTAAGTTCTCCTGAAATCCTGCTCAATCGCCACCTTTTTGCCATATTTTTTTTCGAATTCGTTGGCACGATCCTGCAAAATATTCATATCGGGGTCGCACAATACGGCAACCTCAACGTTCGATTTTTCTGAAAGGCCCATAATTTCTTCGATGTGCGACTTTCCACGACCATTAACGCCCAGGACAGCCACCCGGATACGATCGTTGGCACCTTTGGCACCGGCAGGTATAATCACCGGTTTTTTCACCGGATCTTTTGCCAGGGCGGCAGGCGAAACTGCAGCCAAAACAGCACCTGTGGCGGCAGTTCTCAGGAAAGATCTTCTCGAATTGGTTTCGTTATTTTCCATTATTTCAGATTTATTGGTTAATAATTAGTTTTTCAAATTTCAGGATTAAAGTTATGCGTTCCGGTTTTCCAACACTGATATAATATTGACCGGATTTGACACTAATTTGTGCGCATTGCGCGGAGTTAGGACAAACACTACTTGAAACTTTTAGCTATTCCATTAATTTCAGCATCGGTCAAATCACCTCCAATAACAATTTGGTGTTTAACTGCCATGCTCTCCCCGGCTTTAAGTACAATTTTAACCGGTTCTGCATTTTTATCAAATGCACGTCCGCCCAAATTATTGGTGGCAAATAATCCGTACCCACGCGCGTGCGACCAGGCCGGGTAATTGGGATTTTTCGGATTGTCGAGAATAACTATAGTAAGAATTTCGCCCTCCTTATTGGCCCGGAGTGCAACCCACGGGCTTCTTTTCGACCAAACAGTCCCTCCTGAAATACCTTCAGCATTGCGATATACGCCATTCACACCGTCATTATTCAAAACCGGAACTTCAGTTTCAATGCCGTTAGCGTCCAGAAATTTTTCGGGTTTAGTTGCCGGTTCTTCAAAAGCACGGTCTAAACGAAGCCCAAGCAACCCTTCTTTATTTTCAGTAAAAGTAACCTGCTGCGCCGCGGTAAGTTTCGATGTACGTTCAATCGTTCGAAGATTGCCTGCTCCGGCAAAAATAAAAGTCGTTTCTTCATTCAACAGAACGTTGTTGTTTACATCAACCCATTCTGAAGCAGTCACCAATTCGCCCTTCTTGGGATTTTCGGAAACGATCTTCTTAAACTTTACCGTTCCGTATTTTGGTTTATCGGCGGCTTTAATGGCAAACGAATTGTTCCAGAAGTCAAGACCATTCACATCGCCAAAGTTAAACCACAACCCAACATGGTGAGGATGATCCGTTCGTTCAAACGGGCGCGGATTCAACGGATAACCGCGGGTAATGCTTTTTCCTGAAGCGCTTACAATCGGGTAAAGCGACTGTTTTTCCATGTTGTCCGGATAAATGTAGGCCGTAAAAAACTTGCCACCGACAAATACTTCTACTTTTTTATCCTGTACCTTATTTTTAAACTCAACTTTTAGGGGTTTGGCAGCATAAGCAAAGCAGACCGACACCAATACTGTAACGATTGTTAAAAAAGATGATTTCATCCGAAAATAATTTGTTTTTAGTTGCCGGATGGAACTCGCATGTGAGATTTTCATCCTTATTTTTGTTTAACGAACATGCTCGTTTCATAATGAGATTCGTTGGTTCATGTCAGTTCTCAAAAGTTCATAGAATTTTCTGTACCTCAAAAGACCTCAAACACTTTCTGATCCTTTCAAAATTACCAAAATAATTCAATCGATTGCAATTTCAAAATAAATATTGAGCCTGAGAAAATCTCACCCAGGAACCAAAAAATAAGACATTTCAACTGTTACTCGATTGTTCAATCCAATCTACTAGTTTTAAAGCATAATAATCCAAATCTATAGTCATTTGTATATTGAAACAGATTAAGTAAATTGAGCAATCTAATTGTGAATTTTGATTTTATCATTTTTATTCGGATTATTACAAATAAATTAACCTTACAAAACATAACCATATGGAGCCAAGGAGAATTGAAGAAGCATGTTCGAAATGTAAGGATAGGTGTTGTGCACGTTGTTTCGATGAAGGGGAAGACAGCATATTTAATTGCCTGACTAAAGATGAATTAGAAATGCTGGTAAAAGAAAAGAGGCACGTTCATTTTAATGCAGGCGAAACCATTTTAAAACAAAATACTTCGGCAAGCCACGTGGTTTGCATTAAACGTGGACTGGCCAAAATCATTGCAGAGGGAGACGGCGATAAAAAACTAATCCTGCGCTTGGTTGCCACACATTCTATACTTACCGGGGGAGGAATTTTTATCGAAGAGATCAGACACTTTACTGTACAGGCTGTAACCGAAGTGGAATGTTGCTTTATTGATTCAGACAAAATATACGAGCTGGTATCAAATAACAGCAAATTTGCTTTTGAATTATTAAAGCTAAACAACAGGCAAAATATCCAGATGCTGAATAATCTGGTAGGGATAACTCAAAAATATATGCCTGGTCGGGTAGCCGACTTATTGTTATACTTAAAAAATGAAATATTTCTTTGTAATCCGTTTGATACGCGGTTATCGCGCCAGGAATTGGCAGACATGACCGGAATGACTATGGAGAGTTTCATTCGTATTTTAAAAGAATTTAAAACATCCGAAATTATTTCGGTTGATGGAAGCCAGATTCATATACTCGATGAAGATGCCCTTTCTCTGATAAGCCGGAAAGGATAATTTCTTTCATTCACTTATTGACAAATGTCAATACACCTCTTGTTTTTAATCAAGCCATAAACTTGTAAACATCAATTCGTTGATTCTGGAATAATCGTACAAGGTTTCTACTTTAGCCGTGTGTAAAATCGTTAAAAAAGCACAATAACGAATGAATACAATTAGTAACCTTAACATACTTATTCTATGAAACTTAACAATCTTACCCGACTTTTGCTTTTAGCATTTGTTATCATGTGTGTAGCTCCATCATGTGTAAAAGAAGGTCCTATGGGCCCTGCCGGAACGGATGGAACAAATGGGACAAATGGACAAGACGGTGATGCTGGTACTGCAACTTGTCTGGCATGCCACTCTGGTAATAATATGGCACAAAAATCCGCCGAATTTGCAATGTCCGAACATAGTGTTGGTGCCATTGCCGTTGAATATGCTGGTGGTCGCGCCGGTTGTGCACAATGTCATTCACATCAAGGATTTGTTCAATTTACTACGCTTGGCATTAAAGATCTTGCTATAACAAACCCAAGTGCATGGGAATGTTCGACATGTCATAGTATTCATAAAACTTTCGAAGGAACTGATTACGCGTTACGAATCACTGACCCTGTTGTCGCTGCTGTTGCCAGCAATGGGGCAATGGATTTAAAAGGAGGCAGCAATTTATGTGGAACCTGCCACCAATCAAGAAGTCCAGAACCAAATGTAGCATCACCTGGAGCCAATTTCACCTTATCGGTGCGGACTGGACCACACCACGGACCTCAAGGAAATGTATTGTTTGGAAATGGATTTGCTGAAATCCCTGGCTCTGTTGCCTATCCGGCAAAAGGTACGGCAGACCACCTCACAAAAACGGGAGGATCTTGTGTTGGCTGTCATATGGCGACATTTACAGCTAAACAGGGGGGGCACTCCTATATTCCGAGTGTAGCTAAATGTAACTCATGCCACGACGGTGCAGATATAACTAATTACAACTATGGTGGAGTTCAATCAGATGTTCATGCCAAACTTGAATTATTACGCGACAAATTAGTGGAACTGGGAGCTATAAATAAAACTACAGTTGACGGAGTTGATACTTATGCGCCCGCCGATAAAAAATCAGTTCCAATGGTTCAGGCTCAAGCAGTATTTAACTATTTCGGTATTGAGGAAGATCGCAGTTTAGGTGTTCACAATCCTAAATATGTTAGAGCTTTATTGGTAAATACCCTTGAGGCACTTGATTAAGGTAATCATATAATTGGATAAGAAAAGGCTTCTTTTTTCAGGAAGAGAAGTCTTTTTTATATAAACCTTAAAAATGAGCATTTATGAAAAAGCGTTCGATATTTTTATTACTTATTATATTTTCGCTACTGACTGTTGGATGTAAATATGATTTCATCTTACCTGAAGAAGTTCCGCCAATTGATAACGGAGGCGACCCCATCAGTTTTTCAAGTCAGATAGCTCCGATTTTTGCTGAAAAATGTATCTCCTGCCACAAACCAGGAAGTACTTCACCCGACCTGACAGCAACCAATGCATATACTCAAATTGTACCGAAGTACATCAATGCCACTACCCCAGCCAGCAGTAAGATTTATACCTATCCTACCTCTGGAACTCACTATGCCAAGGTTACTGCTACACAGGCTGCCCTAATTCTGAAATGGATACAAGAAGGAACTAAGAACAATTAGTGCAAACATTTAATATTCGCAGAAATGAAAAAATATAATCTATTACTATTTCTTTTTTCCTTGATCTCTATCGTTTCATTTGCACAGGAAGAAGTAACTGATAGTGTGACTGTAAAAGAAAAAGATTATCCGGTTAGTGCTGTTTTTGAAAGCGGTTATCTGATCGATGCACAAACTACTGTTATTCCTGAAGTAAAAACTTTGGAATTTGTTATTCAGCACAAATTTGGAACCATAGAAAAAGGAAGTGCTGATTTGTGGGGAATTTATGGTTCCTCCAATATCAGGTTAGGCCTTAACTTCGTTCCGATAAAAAATCTTCAGATAGGTGCCGGAATTACCAAAAGGCAAATGACAACAGACCTAAATGCCAAATGGACCGTTTTGCAGCAAACCCGTAAAAATACGATACCTGTTTCAGTAACTCTGTACGGAAATATGGGAATTGACGGAAGAAATATCAGTGTCTTTGAATCAGGGGAAGTAAGGGAAGCGTACAGTGGCCCAGTTGGCTCGTTCAAGTTTCCCGACCGGTTAAATTATTTCTCACAACTGATTGTGAGCCGGAAGTTCAACGAATGGCTTTCATTGCAGGCCGGAGTTAGTTTTACCCATTACAATGCCGTTGGAACATTATATGATCACGACAAAGTTGGTGTACATTTTAATGGTCGGATAAAAGTTTCACCACAGGGCTCCATAATCTTTAATTACGATGAACCGTTAAAGATCAAACAAATTTCTGAACAGATTTCTTGGACCAATCATCCGAAAACCAATCTTTCTTTTGGTTATGAAATTTCAACAGGAACACATGCCTTTCAGATTTACATGGGCTCAACTCAATCGTTGTTACCACAGGATAATATCATGTGGAATCAACTTGACATGGGTGATAAAGGTTTTGCTATTGGCTTTACCATGACCAGATTATGGGCATTTTAAACGTAAATATTTATAAATAAAAAAAAATAAAAAATGGTAGTATCCGTGCCTGGGTATTACCATTTTAAATTAAGTAGCAACTTTGTGGAAACAGGTGTTTCCGGAATGAATCTCGCTCTGAAAATAGGATAATAAGAGGAGAAATGAAATTACACAGTTCTGATAATTCTAAAATCTTAAAAATGAACCATCGTTTCATTGGAGTGCTTTTAATTTTGTGGATTGGTGTATGGTCCCTGAAAGCCCAGTCGTATGAGAATGCCAGCCAGCACCAATGTTTAAAATGCCACTCAAAGAATTCCTATACCTATATGAATACCGTAAAGGGAAAGGAAGAACACCGTTTAATGAATCCCTATTTTGTACTGGATACCGTTGCCATGGCTTCAGGTGTGCATAAACAGTTTGATTGTACCGATTGTCATTCGTCTGAGTATGCCTCCTACCCTCATAACGGAAACCTGAAACTGGAACCCATGAATTCCTGTCTGGATTGTCACGGTGGAGATGAATCTTTTGCATCTTATCATTTTGAACGTGTTGAAGAAGAATTCAAGAAAAGTGTTCATTATAAGGCTTATGGAGATAATTTTTCGTGCTCAAAATGCCATAGCCAACATACTTATATGGCAACGGCACGCAATAGCAGCAGCGTTAAAGACATTGTGGATTACAGTAATAAAATGTGCCTTTCGTGCCACAGCGATATGAAGAAATACCAACTGGTTTCGGGTCATGAAAATCCACAACTGGTAAAAGTTCACGACTGGCTTCCCAATCAGGAATTGCATTTTCAACATGTGCGTTGTATTGAATGCCACACTGAAGTAACAGATAGTTTAATGGTATCCCATAATATTCTTGCAAAAGAACAGGCCTTAAAAAACTGTGTGGAATGTCACAGTGCCGATTCTAAACTAAAAGCCTCGCTATACAAATATCAAAATCTTCAGAAACGTTCTGAAGATGGAGGTTTACTATCTGTATTATCCAATGAATCTTATATTATAGGTACCCATCAAAGTCCGTTGTTGCAACTTGCAAGCATTATTATCTTTTTAGCAGTAGTTGCAGGAATTGTAATTCATAGTATGTTCAGAATTTTCAAAAAGTAATCTAAAATGGGATCAAATAAAATATATTTCTATCCAATCTGGTTAAGAATATGGCATGGATTCAATGCTATAGGTATAATTGTCCTGATAATTACGGGTATATCTATGCAGGCAAGTATCGAATCGTCGCTTATTGCTTTTAATACAGCTGTTAATTTACACAATGTGGCGGGTATTATAGTTTCGTTAAGTTACCTTGTGTTTTTCTTTGGAAATCTTTTTACGAAGAACGGGCGATACTATTTAATCAAGATTAGTGGTTTTCTTAAACGTCCGGTTAAACAGGCTTATTATTATGCCTGGGGAATGTTCCACGGGATGAGTGCCCCCTACCCCCTTTCTGAAAAGCGCAAATTTAATCCACTTCAGAAATACTTTTATGTGATTGTTATGTACATGGCTGTTCCGTTAGTAATCGTATCCGGCATTGCACTTTTCTTTCCGGAACTGATTATCGAAAAAGTATTCGCGTTCAGTGGAATTAGCATTACGGCAGTGGTTCATTCGGCAATGGGTTTCTTTATATCGATCTTTCTGGTTATCCATTTATATGTGGCATCAATCGGGAAATCACCCGCCGAAAACTTTAAAAGCATTATTTCGGGTTGGCATCATGTTTAGGCACATCATACAATAGCTCAATGGATTATGTCACCGATTAAAAATGATTAGAGTCGTTCTCGCGTTTATTGGGATATAAAAATACGGGCCAAGCAAGTTCCTTCCGAATAGAATTTGCCTGGAATAAATGTGTTGTTGGAAAATACAGTTGATTAACATTTAAATTGAACCTATTATGAAACTACCTTCATCAATTAAGAATTGGGTGTCAATAACCGGAGCTGTACTCGCTGTTTTTAATTTGGCAACCATACTTTCACTAATCATCCTGAACTGGTTTTTTAATTTCGGTGGAACATACATAGGTTTGTTTATTTATATAGTACTTCCGGCCTTTATGGTTGCAGGCCTATTGCTCATCCCTATCGGGATGAGGCTAAACAGGGCCAGATCAAGAAAAGCTGAAAAAGAAGGACATCCATCAAAGTGGCCCATTGTTGACTTCAATAACATCGCCACCAGGAATGCTTCTATAATATTCATTTTTGGAACTGTTTTTTTGTTGGTCATATCTTCCATTGGCAGTTACGAAGCTTTTCATTATACCGAGTCAGTCGAATTTTGCGGAAAACTTTGCCACCAGGTTATGGAACCTGAATACACCACTTACCATGGATCGTCGCACGAACGGGTAGCCTGTGTCGAATGCCACGTTGGCTCCGGTGCCAGTTGGTACGTTAAAAGTAAAATGTCGGGGTTGTATCAGGTTTATTCGGTACTGGCAAAAAAATATCCGCAACCCATACCTACTCCAATCGCGAATTTGAGGCCTGCTCAGGAAACCTGCGAAAAATGCCACTGGCCAGACAAATTTTACGATCGAAAATTAAAAATAAAACATTCGTACCTGGCTGACGATCAAAATTCCGAACAGATTTTGCATCTCCAGATGAAAACCAGTTCGATGCACACGCTTTCAGGCTTTGAAAAGGGTATTCATCAACACATTAGCCCCGATGTTAAAATCGAATACAAAACCTCTCAGAGTAACCGGCAGGTAATACCGTGGGTGAGATACACCAATACCAAAACAGGCCAGACCGAAATATTTACAGATAGCGAAAACCCATTAAGCAAGGAAAAACTGGATTCGATGGAAACAAGGGTTATGGATTGTCTGGATTGCCACAACCGGCCATCGCATAACTATAATTCGCCGCAAAATTTTATTGACAAACTGATTAGCGAAGGCAAAATAGCTAAAACACTTCCGGGAATAAAGAAAATAGCCATGGAAGTATTGTATCCCGAATACCGAACCAAAGACACTGCCCTTCTGGCTATAAACACTCAGGTTAAAGCGTTTTATGAAACCAGTTATCCGGACCTGATGAGTAGCCGGAAATCGGACATTGAAAGTGCCATTCAGGAAATTCAAAATGGGTACGCCAATAACATATTTCCGTTCATGAAATCAAGCTGGAAAGCATATCCCAATAGTATCGGGCATTTGGAATCAGATGGGTGCTACCGCTGCCACAACGACCGTCATACCACCGAATCGGGGAAAGTTATTTCGAAAGATTGTAATTTATGCCATCAAATCATGGCTCAGGGAACTGCCGACAGCTTGCGGTATTCCGATTCGGCTAAGCCTTTGGAATTTAAACATCCGGTAGAAATTGATGATGCCTGGAAAACCGAACTTTGTTCAAGTTGTCATTCAGCACTTTATTAATATTTGAAAGATTTTACCAAGTCTCGAATTTCGGCTGGCAGGGTTGACAAATATTAAATGATATTTTTTTGTGGTACAGAAAATTAAGTGCATTTTTGTTAAGGCTAGAACAGTTAACCTGTTTTAACCCGATGATTTTAAACTAAAAACGCAAAAACATAACATTTAAAACAACAACTATGAATTACAAGAAAATTATTTTTTTACTTGGATTGGTCATATGTTCCATTGCCATAGTAAACGCTCAGGATTTTAAATATATTGGAGCTGCCAAATGTAAGATGTGCCATAACAAAGCCGAAAAGGGTCAACAGTTTACACAATGGGCTGCAAGTCCTCACGCTAAAACCATGGCTCGTTTAAAAGGTGCCGAAGCCAAAGACCCAAAATGTTTAAAATGTCACTCTACTGCCGCTGGCGTTGACCAGGCATTGGTTGCTACGATTACTGTTGCCGAAGGCGTTTCATGCGAATCTTGTCATGGACCAGGTAGCGCATACAAAGTTGCAACAACCATGAAAGACCGGAAATTAGCGATGGCCAAAGGGATGATTATTCCGGATGAAAAAACATGTAAAAAATGCCACAACGAGCAGAGCCCACATTATAAAGGGTTCAACTACAAAGAGTATCTCGCCAAGGTAATGCACGATGATCCGACAACCAAATAATCGGATCTGAAATAAAATTAATCTGAATTCCTTTGTTTTACGAAAAAACAAAGGAATTTTTTTAGATATCAATCGAAATAAACGGAATGAAAAAAATTGTATCATTTATATCTTCAATGCTCTTCACCGTGTTGCTGTTAATCATGTTTGCTATTTCGATAGCCTATGCCACGTTCATCGAAAATGACTACGGAACAGCTACAGCGCAAGCGCTTATATATCAGGCATGGTGGTTCGAATTGCTGCTTGCGATAGGTATCATTAACCTGACAGGAAGCGTTTTCAGGTACAAACTGGTAAACCGGAAAAAGTGGGCAATCTTAATGTTTCACCTGGCATTTATCCTAATTATTATTGGAGCTGGAGTTACCCGATATTTTGGATTTGAAGGCAGCATGCACATCCGTGAAGGTGAATCGACCAATCAGGTTATTTCTGAAGCTACTTACATTACGTTGAAAGTTAAATCAGGCAATCATGAAGTTTCGGTTGAAGAGCGGGTCCGGTTTACGCCAAATACGTCCAACCGGTATAACCAAACAGTACTGATTGATGGAAAAGAACTAACGGTAACCAACGAAATGTTTGTACCATCGGCCTCTGAAACGCTGGTTGCCAGTAATTCGGGATTACCAGTAATTTCCCTGCTGTTTGCCAACGAGAATAATCAACGTTCTGATTTTCTGCTGTATCCGAACGACCTGAAAATAAAAAAAGAGTTGAGTTTCGGATTTGAGTCCAAGGAAAATCAGGCATTTGTTCAGTTTTCACAGGCAGAAAATGGCCTGACCATGATTTGTGCCGATACGGTTTTGGTTTCGTCCATGAATGGTCAATCCATAGAAAAACTGGCTCCCGGAATCAGTCATCCTGTTCAGGAGAAAGCGTTTTATCAAATCGGACATGCAGGTTTCGTGGTAAAGGATTATATGCCAAAGGCTGTTGCGTCCATGATCCATATTCCTGAAGACACTGGTGTTGACGGATTCTCGGCCAAAGTGAGTTCGGGTAATGAAACAAGAACCATTAACGTTTTCGGACGTGACGGTGTAATTTCAGAACCGGCAACCTGTACAGTCAATGGCATTCAACTCCAGATTTCTTTCGGATCAGTTACCCGCGAATTACCCTTTAGCATTCTTCTTCGCGATTTCCAACTCGAACGTTATCCGGGTTCAAACAGTCCATCGTCTTACGCCAGCGAAATCACCCTAAAAGATCCATCGTCTTCTGTAGAAAAACCATTTCGTGTATTTATGAATAACATCCTTAAATACCACGGATACCGCTTTTTTCAATCTTCATTCGACCAAGATGAGAAAGGAACAATTCTTTCTGTAAACCAAGACTATTGGGGGACAATGATTTCTTATTTAGGTTACTTTTTCATGACATTAGGTATGATATTTACTGTTTTCAGCCCGGGAAGCCGGTTTCAGAAACTGGTTCGCTTGAGTTCACACCTTCAGGAGCTGCGTAAAACAGCCAAAATACTCGTTACCGGACTGGTAATTTTAGGAACAGTCAGCATCGGAAATCTGGCGCAAGGTGCCAACCCTGCCTCGAAAGACAAACACATGGATTCCTTCAGCAAATTATTGGTGCAGGATCACCAGGGACGGATTGAGCCTGTGAACACTTTGGCATCCGACTTAATGCGAAAAATCGCAAAGAAAAACAACTGGGAAGGAATGCCGGCTGTTGAATTTTTCCTTGACATGAGCGCTAATCCGGATAAATGGAAAAGTGTTCCGATCATTAAAGTAGCCAACCCCGAATTAAAGCGGATGCTGGGTGTTTCAACCGGGTTTATATCCTTCAATCAACTGTTTGATCAGGCTGGCAATTATCGGCTGAATGACCTGGTACAGCAGTCGTACAACAAAAAACAGACTATCAGGAATAAGCTCGATAAAGAAATTATAAATGTTGACGAGCGGGTAAATATTTGTTACCAGATTTTCACCGGTGATTTTCTCAGAATCTTTCCGGTACCGAACGACGAAAAGAAGACCTGGGTTGCACCATCAAAAATACCAGCCACGATGAATAAAGAAGATGCTGATTTTGCAGGTGGCATTCTGAATCTTTATTACAGTGAAGTACTCCAATCCATGGAATCCGGGAACTGGTCGAAGCCTGACGAATACCTTGGATACATTCAAAAATACCAAATGAAATATGCTTCCGATATATTACCTCCAACGTCCAAAATTAGTCTCGAGATTTTTTACAACGAGTTTAATATATTCGGAAAATTGTCGAAGATTCTGGGCATTTTAGGATTTATTCTACTGGTATTTCATTTTATGCTCATTTTCAAACCGGCTGCACACCTGTTAAAATATATAACTATTGGGAAAATACTTGTTTTTACAGCCTTTTTACTCTATTCTGCCGGCTTAATTATTCGTTGGTATATTTCCGGGCACGCCCCATGGAGCAATGGGTATGAAACCATGATTTACATCGGTTGGGCAACCTTACTCTCAGGTTTCATTTTTGCACAGCGTTCGCCAATTAGCCTGGCAGTTACCACCATTTTAACGTCCATCATTTTAATGGTGGCCGGCATGAGCTGGATGAACCCGGAAATCACCAATTTAGTTCCGGTACTAAAATCATACTGGCTGGTGGTTCATGTTGCCATCATAACTGCCAGTTACGGATTTCTTGCCATGGGAGCCCTGCTCGGCATGTTAAACCTGGTATTGATTATTCTGCGGAATAAGAAAAACGAAAAAAACATCAGTTTTACCATTCTGGAGATCTCATACATTATTGAAATGGCTCTGATGATCGGACTTTTAATGTTGACCATTGGTTCATTCATTGGAGGAGTTTGGGCTAACGAATCGTGGGGACGATATTGGGGATGGGATCCAAAGGAAACATGGGCTTTGATTTCCATAATTGTATATACTATT
>JACCEE010327092.1_pt1 | contig 12518 bp, 9 predicted proteins | sample 7449931 | NCBI WGS metagenome assembly JACCEE01 (sample SAMN15323457, study PRJNA562643) | freshwater metagenome | isolation source: river surface water | place: USA:Blue River Watershed | collected 2017-08-19 | reverse complement strand
TTGGTAATGATGTGGATTTTGTTGTTGAAGATGAAATTGAACCGGAATTTGAAGCCGAACTCGAAAATATCGATTTGTCAGGTAGGGTGAATGTCGATCATTTCGATGCATTTGTGTCCACAAAGGAAGCGCCTTTACTTGTTGTAATTGAAGATAACGATGATATGCGAAATTTCCTTCAAAAGGTGCTAAGCAAGACCTATAGGGTGGAAACCGCCGAAGATGGTGAAGCGGGTTGGGAGAAAATTCAAAAATCAATACCCGATTTGGTTGTTACCGATTTAATGATGCCTAATATGGATGGACTTCAACTGACCGACTTAATAAAACAGAACGAAACGACAAGCCATATCCCTGTTATCTTGCTGACTGCCAAATCGGCTGTCGAAAGCCGCCTGCAGGCTCTGAAATCGGGTGCCGACGATTATATAACAAAACCTTTCAGCCCGGTTTTGCTCGAAGCGCGCATTGAAAATATACTGGAACAACGTAAACTTTTGCAGAAAAGATATCGTAAGAATTTATTGGAACTGGAGCCAGCCGAAGTGGAAATGGCTTCGCAGGACGAAATTTTCCTGGCTAAGTTACTCAATTTTATGGAAAATAATATAGATAACAGCGAGTTAACTGTAGAGGACATGGTTTCGGAAATGGCATTCGGTAGAACTGTTTTCTTTAATAAATTAAAAGGACTTACAGGTTTGGCGCCTATCGAATTTATTCGCGAACTGCGTATTAAGCGAGCTGCACAGTACCTGAAATCAGGAGAATACAATATTTCTCAGGTAACTTATATGGTTGGTATGAGCGATTCGCGTTATTTTAGTAAATGTTTCAAAAAAGTGTATGGAATGACGCCTAGCGAATACAAGAAGAGCCTGGAGCATTCATAACGATAATGTGTTTAATATCAATAAAAAGCTGTATTTTTTAATACAGCTTTTTTTAAGGAAATTAGTTTAAACTCTCTCCGAACTTTAGATAACAAGTATAATAAACCTGACCAAACTAACCAGAGAATTAAAATGTCGAATGAATAAACGGACAATGTGCTGTTGATCTTCTTTTACCTGAATTGAAAATACTATATTGTTAAATTGTCGATATTTAAATGATAAGAAACAAGAAAAAATCAAAAAGGCTCCAAGGATGTTGCACATAAGTATTATATTTGTGCAGTTTTAATAAATTCAAACAATTTGAACGAAAGCAAGCTAAGTTTGTTACAATACACTGAATAGAACTTGAAAAAAGTAATGAATAAAAACAAAGTATTTGAACAGCGCATAAAGGCGTTACAGGAAATGGAAGATAATGCTGCTCACCGTCAGCATTTAAAAGGAAAACTCACAGCGCGTGAACGTATAAATATTCTCTTTGATGAAGGTACCTTTTTTGAATTTGATGCATTTGTGGCACCGGCACAAACCCCCAACAGCAGCAAGCAGTCTAATTTTGGCGATGGTGTTGTGGTTGGGCGTGGATTGGTTCAGGGGAGAAGTGTTTTTGCTTACGCTCAGGACTTTACTGTTTTAGGAGGCTCTTTAGGTTATTCACATGGAATGAAAATAGCGAAAGTGCAGGAAATGGCACTAAAACTCGGAGCTCCTATAGTTGGACTCATGGATTCGGGAGGCGCACGCATTCAGGAAGGTGTGAAAAGTCTTTCGGCTTATGCCACTATTTTCAAAAATAATGTACATTCTTCAGGAATTATCCCACAGATATCGGCTATATTGGGGCCGGCTGCAGGTGGAGCTGTTTATTCTCCTGCGCTTACAGACTTTATTTTTATGACCAATCAAACATCTTACATGTTTGTAACCGGGCCTGATGTGGTGCGTGAAGTGCTGAACGAGGAAATAGATATGGAGGGACTTGGCGGTGGAAATGTACATGCATCAAAAAGTGGTGTTGCACACTTTCTGTCAGATGATGAGGAACATACAATTATGTTGATTCGAAAGCTGTTATCATACATTCCATCTAATAACTACGAACCGCTTCCGGTTTCAAACCTTGTCAGCTATTATCAAACCCGTCAGGAATACCTCGATAAAATCGTTCCCGATGATCCGAATCGCCCCTATGATATCAAAGAGATTATCAGTATTATAGTAGATAAAGATTCGTTTTTCGAAGTTCACGAGAAATTTGCACAAAACATTGTGGTGGGTTTTGCCCGTTTGAATGGAAAATCAATTGGCATTGTGGCTAATCAGCCCAAAGTAATGGCCGGTACGCTCGACATCAATGCCAGCGTAAAGGGTGCACGTTTTGTACGTTTTTGCGATGCCTTCAATATTCCTTTGCTTATCCTCGAAGATGTACCGGGATTCTTACCGGGTATCGAGCAGGAGCACAATGGTATCATCCGAAACGGAGCTAAATTGCTTTATGCCTTTTGCGAAGCTACAGTCCCTAAAATTACAATTATCACACGAAAAGCCTATGGCGGCGCCTATATTGTGATGAGCAGTAAAAATACAGGTGGCGATTTTAATTTTGCCTGGCCAACAGCCGAAATTGCAGTAATGGGGCCTGCAGGCGCTATAAAAATTGTGAATAAACATGAGTTGTCGAAGGCTGAAAACAAAGCTGAGTTCGAAAAACAATTGATTGATAAATATAAAAATGAGGTGGCCAACCCCTATAAAGCCGAAGAATTTGCTTTGATCGATGAGGTGATTGTTCCTTCTAAAACACGAGATATTTTGATCAATGCTTTTGAAATTTTATCGAACAAGCAATATCAGAAACCTGCAAGGAAACACGGAAGTATTCCGCTTTAATGCATGGATTTGTACTCCTGTTTATTGTAGTTAATAAAAAAAGTAATTTATTGTTTTATTTTGTACAGAAAACAATAGTGATAAAAACATAGCTGTTAGATTTAGAATTGTGAGTGGATGAATTTTAGCTCAATGTAATGTAAATCAGGTTTTTGTCACACAAACCTAACCTTCTTTAAGGTTAAAAACAATTTTAAAAATGAAAAAAAGACTTTTGATCACCAACCGAAATGAAATTGCAATACGCATAGCTCATGCCGCCCATAAATTGGGTTTAATTGTGGTAGTATTTCAAAGTGACAGAGAACCAGATGCTTTGTATCTGAAATATGCCGATGAAGTAATTCCTGCACTCGACGCTGGAAATGAAAAGCCCATTTTCCTTGATCCGGGTAGGATTGTTGAGCTTGCGCTCGAAAATAACATCGATTTAATTCATCCCGGATATGGTTTTTTGTCCGAAAATCCCGATTTTGCTCAGCTTTGCATCGATAACGGTATCAACTTCATTGGTCCTTCGCCTCAATTAATACGCGATATGGGATTGAAAACTGTTGCCAAAAGCATGGCTATAAAAGCAGGTTTACCTTTGGTGCCCGGAAGCGATGGTCCTGTAACCGATGCAGCTTCTGCTAAGGCTTTTGCCGATCGCATTGGTTATCCGGTTATTCTTAAAGCTTCGGCTGGCGGTGGTGGACGCGGTATGCGCATTGTGGAAAAACCAGAAACAATTGAGCGGAATTTTAAATCGGCTTCGGATGAAGCAAGAGCTGCTTTCGGAAATGGCGATATGTTTATCGAAAAATACCTGCAAAATCCAAAACACCTCGAGTTTCAGATCATGGGTGATAAACATGGCAATGTTGTGCATTTGGGCGAGCGTGAATGTTCTTTACAGCGCAAGCATCAAAAAATAATAGAGGAAGCTCCTTCGGCTTCGGTGACGCCTGATATGCGCAAGGAAATGGGCGATATGGCTGTTCGCTTTGCCAAAGCCATTGGCTATTATTCAGCAGGAACGATTGAATTTATTATGGACGAAGACGGTTCCTACTATTTTATGGAAATGAACACCCGCATTCAGGTAGAACATCCGGTGACGGAAATGGTAACTGGCGTCGACCTTGTGGATTGGCAAATTCGTGTAGCTTTGGGCGAAGAACTTACATTGAAACAGGATGATATTAAGATCAATGGTTGGGCTATCGAGTGCCGTGTGAATACTGAAGATCCTCAAAATCGTTTCAGTCCGCAAACCGGTTTGATTGATAAAATTCATTTTCCTGAAAAAGAATACATTCGTATTGAAACCGGAGTACAGAACGGGACAGTGGTCACTCCTTACTTCGATTCGATGATTGCCAAAATTATTGTCCACGGAAATGACAGAGCTGATGTGATAAAAAAAACACTGGAGGCGCTCTACGAATTCAGTATTATTGGATTGAAGACAACAGTTCCATTTTGTCGCACAGTGCTGAAACATCCCGATTTTGTAAATGCAACCTACACTACCCGATGGGTAGATTCGGTATTTGCACCCGAAATGCTCGAAAATGAAGAAGATGAAATGATAGGTGCATTGGCAGCAACAATACTTTATGCGTCTGAATATCTACAACTTTCGTCTGACTTGCCCACTTATAAAAATGACAGATTAAATGTTTGGGTTTTAAATAAACGATTGAATTACTAACGCACACTTCGTTACTCTCAGGAGGAGAGTGGGAAGTAAAAAACGAATTTATTAACTTCACAATTTATAACATTCAATCCAATTGTAAATTGTAAATAATTAAATTGTAAATTATTATAATGGGAACTTCATATATATATAAACGAGATGCTTCGCGATTGTTCATAGCAGTGCGAGAAAACGGAAAGCGATATAAACTTTACATCCCGAAAGAATCGAAGCCGGTCATCAACGGTCAGGAAATGGACATTGATTTCGTAGAGCAGGAGGATTTTCACTATGCTTTCGACTATAACAACAAGCGTTTCCATTGCGAATTGGTTTCGCGCGACCAGAACAAAGCCATCATCAATGTAAATGGTGTTGAATACAAATATAGCCTTGAGTCGATATTCTCCTATGTGCGACGCGGCATGATCAATAGCGATGCAAACAAAATAAACGAAAATAATATCATAGCCCCAATGCCGGGAAAAATTGTCGATTTCTTTCTTGATGAAGGTGATCTGGTGAATGTAGGCGAACCTATTCTTACATTGGAAGCTATGAAAATGCAGAACGAAATTACCGCCAACTGTAATGGTGTGATTCGTAAGATAAAAGTACAGGTAGGGCAATCGGTTATGAAAGACGAACTGCTTGTGGAAATTCAGTCCATTGATTTGTGATTTTTTTTTGTTTTGAAGTACAAAGAGTTTTTATACCTTTGTTGTTTTTCAGAAAGAGCTTTTTCGATATATTCGAAAAAGCTCTTTTTGATTGTAAACTATTGATAAATATGAATTTTACGGCAATAGATTTTGAAACTGCACATGCCAATTATCCTTGCGAAATTGGACTTTCGCGCATAGAGAACGGAGTGATTGTTGAAACAAAGTCGTGGTTGATAAAACCGGCCTGTTTCCCTTATATGAATCCCTGGAACGAAAAGGTACACGGCATTTCCTCTGCAGCATTGGTAAATGCAAAAACTTTCGATGAACTGTGGGTAGACATCAAACCCTGGCTCGAAGATCAGTATGTGGTGGCACACAACGCTGCTTTTGACATGAGAGTGTTGTCGGCAACGCTTGCTCATTACGATTTAGCAGTGCCTCATTGCAGCTATTTTTGTAGTGTAAGTCTTTCGCGGAAAGCATGGAAAAACCTACCGAAACATTCGTTAGGCGTGCTGTGCGAGTATCATGATATAAAATTTAATCATCACCGGGCTGGCGACGACGCTATGGCTTGTGCCATAGTTACCCTAAAAGCATTCGAGGCGTTGAACGTGGTTTATATCGAAGATGATTTAGCCGAAAAAAAGATAAAAATCAATAAGTTGCAAAGTTTGTTGTAAACAAGAAAAATGCAGGTTCCCAAAGTTTTTTACCCCGGAAACCTGCAAAATGTAAGAAGGAGAATAGTGTTTTTAAATCACTCCCTGTGCCATCATGGCTTTAGCCACTTTCATAAAGCCTGCAATATTTGCACCTTTTACGTAGTTAACAAAACCATCGGCTTCGGTTCCGTATTTAATACATGACTCATGGATGTCGAACATAATTTGTTTGAGTTTTGCATCCACTTCTTCTTTTGTCCAGCTCAGTTTAATTGAGTTTTGTGTCATTTCCAATCCCGATACCGAAACGCCACCGGCATTTGCTGCCTTACCCGGACCATAAAGAATTTTATTTTTAATGAACACATCAACAGCTTCAGGAGTCGAAGGCATGTTTGCACCTTCAGACACTGCGAAACAACCGTTTTTGATCAGTGCTTCAGCATCGTCGCCGTTCAGTTCATTCTGTGTAGCCGAAGGTAAAGCAATTGTGCAAACCTCGTTCCATGGACGTGCGCCTTCTACGTATTTGCAATTGTATTTGTCGGCATATTCTTTAATACGACCACGGTAAATATTTTTAAGTTCGAAAACGAATTTAAGTTTTTCTGAATCAATTCCTTCCGGGTCGTAAATGTATCCGTTGCTGTCGGACAGAGTTATCACTTTTCCGCCCAGTTCTATCACCTTTTCGGCTGTGTAGGTAGCCACATTACCAGAGCCAGAAATGGCTACCGTTTGGCCTTTTAGGTCGGTAATGCCTTTGGCTTTCAGCATGTTCATTAAGAAATAAATGTTTCCGTAACCGGTAGCCTCGGGACGAATGAGCGAACCTCCGAATTCAAGTCCTTTTCCTGTAAAAGTACCTGTGTTTTCGCGGGCCAATTTTTTGTACATGCCGTACATATAAGCCACTTCGCGTCCGCCAACGCCTATGTCGCCGGCAGGAATGTCGGTATCGGGGCCGATGTGTCTCCACAATTCAACCATAAATGCCTGACAGAAGCGCATGATTTCGTTATTCGATTTGCCTTTAGGGTTGAAGTCGGATCCACCTTTAGCACCACCCATTGGCAATGTGGTCAGCGCGTTTTTAAATGTTTGTTCGAAGGCCAAAAACTTAAGAATAGAAGGACACACTGATGCATGGAATCGCATACCGCCCTTATAAGGTCCGATGGCATTATTGTGTTGTATGCGGTATGCCATATTGGTTTGTACCTTGCCTCTGTCGTCGACCCAGGTGATACGAAAAGAGAAAATACGTTCAGGAATACACAAGCGTTCAATCAGGTTTTGATTTTCAAACTCAGGGTAAGAGTTGTATACTTCTTCAATAGAACTTAACACTTCTTCAACGGCTTGATGGTATTCAGGCTCGTTCGGAAATCTCCTCTTGAGATCGCCGATTACTTGTTCAACTTTCATTTTTTTAATCGTTTTATTAGTTTTATTGTTTTTCGACTGCAAAACTAACAAAAAAATTACAAAATGAAATAATTATTGATGGATTAATGAAAGTTTTCTAGAAATAGATACAGAATAATGTGGAATTATCGTATAAAAATAACTTTTATATTCTATATTCTAAATTTTTATTCTTGTATTGTATGAAAATACAATATCCTCCCGCTACTCATGAAGTAAGAGGAGGATATTTCACACGCAAAACAGTAATCTGGTCTTGAAACAGATTACAGTATGTTAAAACTTAATCTCGTAATTTGGTTCTTCGGTAATTTCGGGTACCAATTGGTTGTACACTACTTTTCCGTTTTCATCAAATGCAACCACTGAGCGAGCCATCAATCCGGCCAAAGGTCCATCGGTCATCAATACGCCATAATCGGTTGCAAAGTTATTGTAGCGGAAATCAGAAGCTGTAATTACTTTGTCGAGTCCTTCGGCACCGCAAAAGCGGCTTGCAGCAAAAGGTAAATCTTTTGAAACACAAATTACAACTACATTGTCGTCGGCAGCAGCCATTTTGTTGAAATTGCGAACCGATGCAGCGCAAACGCCGGTGTCGATGCTTGGAAAAATATTTAAAACCACACGTTTACCTTTGAAATCAGCTATGCTTATTTCGTTTAAACCTGCGCCTACTAATTTAAAATCGGGTGCTGTTGTGCCTACTGCGGGTAAGCTTCCGTTTGTTTTTACTTCAGATCCTTTAAATGTTACTGTTGCCATTTTTGTTCTATTTTTTTAAATAATTAGTTATCACTTTGTTTTTATTTTATAACGCTTTCCCTACTTTTTTGTTTATTTTTGTAGTGTAAATATCTAATTTTTTAAAAAGCTGTGCAATACTTACGAAGCCTTATTCTACTGTTTGTAGTGCTTATTCACTATGCTTGTGCCGATATTCACGAATATAGGGTGGACGACGAGTTTTTGCCGTATATTGATAGATTTGAACATGAAGCTCAGAAATATGGCCGACAAATTAACTTCGAAAATACGGGCTTAATTGTTGAATTTGCCGATTTGAAAGACAATCAGGCTGGACTATGTTATGCTGAAAAACCAATACGAATTGAAATTGACCGTGCTTATTGGGCGGCGATTGCAACTACTCAGGGGGCCGATTTGATGAGGGAAAATTTATTATTTCACGAGTTGGGACATGGCGTTCTTGGTCGGGAGCACTTAAACATCACACTTAGTAATGGCGACTGGAAATCGATGATGTGTGGTGGAGTTAAGGTGGATAACCGCCCGTGGAATATAAATTACAGAGGTGTGAGGCGCGATTATTATGTGGCCGAACTTTTTAACGAAAGTACAGACGAGCCAGATTTTTCAACATCAAAACTGCCTGTAGATACTACTGGTTTTACACCTAAGCTGTTGTTGAACTTCGATACCGATAAAAAATCGGATACAGGCTGGGATATTGTCGATAATCAGGCTTACGCTATAGCTTTTGAAAATAAAAGACTTAAGTTTAGTTCCAGGATTTCATCATCTATCCTGATGATTGCAGGAGCGAATGTGGATGTTTTGTCTGATTTTTCTTTCGAAGCTAAAATCAAATGTCAGGCTATGGAAAAAACGGATCAGTTTGGGATTGTTTTTGGAAGTAATAATGGAGAGTTTGTTGATGTAGAGTATTTTAACATAAATAATGATGGTAAAATGTACGCCGGAAACCGGAATTGCTATAGTTTTTATACTCAATTAAGCAAAAATGAAATCAGAGAAAATGCCGAAAACAAGCTAAAGATCGTAAAGAAAGGAAGTATACAATACTATTTTATAAATGATGTTTACGTTTATTGCACCGAAACGAGTGTGACAAATCAGGGCGATAAATTTGGCTTTATGGTGCCCGGAAATGGAGTTTTGTGGCTCGATGATTTTAAAATTTCAGTGAAAACAAATCAGCTATCGAGAATAAATATGGTTGAATCCGGCAAAATCAGTTTTTCGGTTGTGCGCCTAAATGCTGAAAATAAAGTTTATAACCAATAGTAGCGAATGACCGGATTGTTCTTTACACTCAGGCGCAACATTCAACAATAAAATATTTAGAACTAGCTAGAAAAACTCAAATCATCATCGGTTTTTTACAATTAATGAAAGCTCAAATTTAAATTATAAATGGCTAAATTCACTATATATCAGGTCTTGCCAAGACTTTTTGGCAATTACAACAACAACCTGCGTCCCAACGGAACTTTAGAAGAAAACGGTTGTGGTAAGTTTAATAGTTTCACAGATAAAGCGTTACGCGAAATAAAAGCGTTGGGGATTTCGCATATCTGGTACACTGGCATCATCGAACATGTAACGCAGACTGATTATTCTGCATTTGGCATTCGAAAGGATCATGCTGCTCTTGTAAAAGGGAAGGCCGGATCGCCCTATGCTATTAAGGATTATTACGATGTTGATCCTGATTTGGCCGAGAATGTTGCCGATAGAATGAATGAGTTTCAGCAATTGGTTCAGCGCACTCACAAGGCTGGTATGAAGGTAATTATAGACTTTGTTCCCAATCATGTGGCACGAGAATACTACTCAGATGTTAAACCTTTTGGTGTGAAGGATTTGGGTGAAACTGATCATCCGGAATGGCATTTCTCTCCGTTAAATAATTTTTATTATATTCCTGGTCAATCCTTTCAACCTCAGTTTGATGTGCAGGGTTATACTGAATTTCCGGCCAAAGCAACAGGCAATGACCAGTTTACTTCATCGCCAACAAGCAACGATTGGTATGAAACCGTAAAGCTGAATTATGGAGTCAACTATACAGAAGGACATCAATTGCAATTTTCGCCCATACCCGATACATGGTTTAAAATGAGAGATATTCTGTTGTTTTGGGCATCGAAAGGTGTTGATGGTTTCAGATGCGATATGGCAGAAATGGTGCCGGTAGAGTTTTGGAACTGGACCATTCCTCAGCTTAAATCAAAAAATCCGGAAATTATTTTTATTGCAGAAATATACAATCCATCTCAATATCGAAATTATTTAGCCAATGGCAAGTTTGATTATCTTTACGATAAAGTAGGGCTTTACGATAAATTGCGCGATGTTACAAGCAGAAACCATCCAGCCCGGAATATAACTTACTGCTGGCAGTCGTTGGGTGGAATTGAAGATAAAATGCTTAACTTTCTCGAAAATCATGATGAACAACGCATTGCTTCCGGATTTTTTTCGGGTAATGGCATGTCGGCTCAGCCGGCCATGATAGTGGCAGCTACGCTTACAAACGCGCCCGTAATGATTTATTTTGGACAGGAATTTGGTGAGCTGGGAATGGATTCTGAAGGCTTCAGCGGTATTGACGGGCGTACTTCTATTTTTGATTATTGGGGATTGAAAACGATACAAGCCTGGGCGAATAATGGTAAGTTTGATGGAAAATACCTGAACGAAGAACAAAAGGTATTGAGAAATTTCTATAAAAAATTATTGAATATTACGCTGAATGAGAAGGCGATAACCGATGGCTTGATGTACGATCTTGAATATGCAAATTTTTTAAATCCAAAATTTAATTCGCACGAGCAATTTGCTTTTTTCAGAAAGTACGAAGATGAAATCCTGCTGATTGTCCTCAATTTTCACGATACACATCTCGATACAGAAGTGCGTATTCCGCTTGAAGCGTTTCAATATTTGAACATTAATACCGACGAAAAGTATAATTGTGTGAATTTACTCGATGAAAGTGTTTGCTATAGTGCAATTGAATTGAAACCCAACGAAATGTTTAAAACGCAGTTGCCTCCATGGACCGGATTTATATTTAAGCTGACAAAAGTGTAGGTGTTTTTTTTGTTGCTGTTTTGATTTGAGAATGAGAAATTTTGTTGACTAAAAGTAATTGTTAAAACCATGTAGATCAATAGTTCCATTTTTAAAATGTTACACAATTTCAGAAAAAGTCTTCAGCATGAACGCGAGCAAACCTTAAAGGCTGATCGCTTCTATATTGATGTGTTGCATGCTTCGTTTATAAAGCGTTTCAATACAGACTCGGAGGAAGATATGTGTATGCAGCGGCAGGATGTGGATGTGTTGATAACCGTCAACGGTACTACTTTCAAGGTTTCTGAAAAATTCAGAGATGTGGATTATGGCGATTTATATATAGAGATTTACAGCAAATATCCCGATACTTTAGGGTGGATGCATACAGGTTCGCCTAACGCAATACTTTATTTTACACCACGTAGCGTTTACTGGATTACCCATTCGAGCTTAAAAAATTTTTGTATCAACGAGCTTTTTAATGCTATTCCAACTCAATGGTTGGCAGAACTTTATGAAAATAAAAAAACAATTCAGCACAAGAAGATAACAATTAAGGATTCTATTGTTGATTTGCATCTTATACAGTCGCACAACAAAGATGGCGCAAGCTGGGAAACGATAGGAGTGAGCGTAGCTTTCGATGTTTTGAAAAATTTTGGGGTAAAATTCCGAAAAATAGATGTGGTTTAAAGTTGATTTAAAAAAAGCCGAACTCCTTGATCGTATGGATGTAGCCGATGAAGCAAGATGATTTTTTTATTTCACAAAATACAGTTTTATAAACCCTCAAAAATCATTATCTTTGCATTCTTGAAAAAAGCAGCTCTTGTGCTCTTTTATTTTATTGAAAAACAATTAATTAAATAATGTTTTTCAATCGTAAATTGTAAATAATTAAATCGTAAATTAAAATATGGAACTTGCAAGTAAGTACAATCCGACGGAAATTGAGTCGAAATGGTATCAGTATTGGTTAGACAATGGTTTTTTTAGTTCAAAACCTGATGGTCGTGAGCCATACACTGTCGTCATTCCGCCGCCAAACGTGACGGGAGTGCTTCACATGGGCCATATGCTCAACAATACTATTCAGGATGTGTTGGTGCGTCGTGCGCGTATGCAGGGTAAAAATGCCTGCTGGGTGCCCGGAACCGACCATGCTTCCATTGCAACAGAAGCCAAAGTGGTTGGAAAACTGGCTGCTGAAGGCATCAAAAAAACTGATTTGACCCGCGATGAGTTTTTGGGTCATGCCTGGGATTGGACACACAAACATGGTGGAATTATCCTCGAACAGCTTAAAAAACTCGGCGCTTCATGCGATTGGGATCGTACGGCCTTCACAATGGACGAACCACGTTCAGAAAGTGTGCTGAAAGTTTTTGTTGATTTATACAATAAAGGCCTTATTTATCGCGGTGTTCGCATGGTT
>JACCEE010203526.1_pt1 | contig 12521 bp, 10 predicted proteins | sample 7449931 | NCBI WGS metagenome assembly JACCEE01 (sample SAMN15323457, study PRJNA562643) | freshwater metagenome | isolation source: river surface water | place: USA:Blue River Watershed | collected 2017-08-19 | reverse complement strand
CTAAAGAGATTGGCCTAATCACCGTAAAACAAACGCTTAGCATGACAAAAAATTTACAAGGTCAAGATTTTGAGCATCTTAAAAATTTACAAAAAGGGGAAGTTTTATTTGTAACGGATGATGGCCGGGGAGTTAGTGATGATGAGGTTATGAGAGAAATATTTACGATTTGTAAAGAGAAAGATGCAGCTATTATGTGCCATGCCGAAGATCCTAAATTTAGCAAAACAGACATGAGAGTGGCTGAAAATAATATGACTTTTCGGGATATAAAACTATTTAAAGAGATTGGCGGTCACCTCCATTTTTGTCATGTGAGTACAAAAGAAGCGATCGAAGCTATTCGTTTGGCTCAAAAAGAGGGTCACCACGTGACTTGTGAAGTAACACCACACCATCTTTTTGCTACCGGATCAGAAGTGAACCATTATCGGGTTAATCCTCCATTCCGGGAAAAGGAAGATATTGAATCATTGATACTTGCATTAAAAGATGGCGTTGCCGGTGCTATTGCAACCGATCATGCACCTCATACTCAGGAGGAGAAAGAAGCAGGTGCTCCCGGGATGATTGGCCTCGAATTAGCTTTTCCACTCTGTTATACAAAATTGGTTAAAAATGGTGATTTTTCATTGAATCTCTTGGTTGATAAAATGGCAACACAACCCTCCCGGCTCATGAACCTAAATAAAGGAAAACTTCAAGTGGGCATGGACGCTGATTTTGCCATTTTTGATATTGAAAATGAGTTTACTGTTTTTGAAGATCTGTTTGAATCAAAATCAGTCAACTCTCCTTTTATTGGTAGAAAAGTGTTTGGAAAAATCATTCAAACTATTAGAAAAGGAATTATATTTCAATGGTAATAAATATGCAATGGTAAAGCAAAGAGATACTTTTAACGAAAGACCTGTTTATACCCTCTCTGAGATTTCGAAGAGTATTGAAAATGTTATTGCCAAAACCTACATCAAACCATACTATATTAAAGCTGAAATTCTTAAACTAAACTATTATCCACACTCCGGACACTGTTACCCTGAGTTGGTTGAAAAGGAGAATGGAAAAATTAAAACTCAGTTAAGAGCGGTTATCTGGGCTACTCAATTTCGTGATATTAATGAACGATTTATTAAAATCACCGGTGAACCTTTAAAAGAGGATATCGGAATATTATGTTTGGCAACAATCGAATTTAGCTCCCAACATGGATTAAGTTTACATATTCAGGATATTGAACCCACTTTTACATTGGGAGAATTGGTGAAAAACAGAATGGAAGTGATCCGGAAATTGAAAATGGAACAGATTTTTAATGCTAATAAACTGAAAAAACTTCCTTTAGTTCCCAAAAGAGTGGCCGTTATATCTGTTGAAACCAGTAAAGGATATAGTGATTTTATGGTTACTTTGTTTCAAAATAACTGGAATTATCGATTTGAATGTGAGTTATTTCCTTCTATATTACAAGGTGATAAGGCTATCATATCTATATCATATCAATTGGATATGATTGCCAAAAGAAAAGAACAATTCGATTGTGTTGTGATTGTTCGGGGAGGTGGCGGAGATGTTGGAATGAGTTGTTATGACGATTATCTGCTGGCTTCAAAAGTGGCAACTTGTCCAATCCCCGTAATCTCAGGAATTGGCCATTCCACTAACGAAACCGTTACGGATATGGTGGCCTTTGAAAATAAAATTACCCCTACAGAAGTGGCCTATTTTTTAATTCAGCAATTTCATAATTTTTCAATTCAAATTGATGAACTTAAAAATAAACTTCTCAAAAAAACGGATGAGATATTGACCGATCAGGAGATCTATTTTACGCAAATAGGTCAATTACTGAAGTACTCTTCCGAAAAATGGGGTAATAAAAAAATGAAGGAAGTGGATCTGCTGTCTCAAAAGATCAGATTATATACCTCAAAAATGATCGAAAGTGCTAAAAATAATATAATTCAGGCTGAAACAAAAGTACAATTACTGCATCCTGAAAATGTGCTCAAAAGAGGGTATAGCATCACTTTCTATAATGGAAAAGCGATAAAAAATCATACCGAAATTCCGGAAAATGGAGAGATAACAACTCAGTTATGGAACGGAAAATTACAAAGTATAGTAAAAAAACATGAAAAATAATTATCATACACATACCACTTACTGCGATGGAAAAGAGGAAATGAGCCAAATGGTGGAGCGTGCTATTCATCTTGGATTTAATCACTTAGGTTTTTCATCACATGCTCCTATTGAAAAGGATAATAATTTTTCCATCAAAGAGGAGAAAATTCCTGATTATATTAAAGAGATTGAATATCATCAGGTTCACAATCCTAAAATTCAATTGTTTAAAGGTTTAGAATGTGATTTTATACCCGGTCTAACCAAACCATTTGCCTATTTTAAAGATACCTATAAACTGGATTTTATAATTGGAGGGATTCACCTGGTTCATGCTGGTATTGATAACCAGTTATGGTTCATTGATGGCTCTAAACAACAGATTTATGATGATGGATTAGCACAATTGTTTCAAAATAATATCAAAAAAGCGGTCACTTGTTTTTGGGAACAAACTTTTGAAATGATTGAAACCCAACCTTTTGATATTATTGCACATATAGATAAAATAAAAATGCATAATAAAGGGCGTTTTTTTAATGAAGAGGAACTGTGGTATAAAGATCTGGTTATTAAAGCTATCGATCTGTTATACCAAAAAAATAGAATTGTTGAAATCAATTCCAGAGGACTCTATAAAAAAAGATGTGATCATTTTTACCCTTCCGATTTTATCATTCATAGGGTTGCTAAAAAAGGGATCCCCATGGTGATCAGCAGTGATGCGCATAAGTCGGAAGAACTCGACCTCTTTTATCATGAAGCGGTTGCTAAACTAAAACAGTTTGGAATTTCAAATGTAGTTTATCAATCTCCTGATGGCTGGAAAGAGACAGCAATCTGAAAAATTGAAAAATAACAATAAAAAAAGGCTCTTTTTAAGAGCCTTTTTTTGTCTAAACTAAAAAACTTATATTTTTCTTAGTCCATTTTACGAACATTTCTTGCTTCAACACCTTTTTTCCCTTGACCAAGTTCAAACTCTACTTGATCACCTTCGTTTGGTGTTCTTCCGGAGATGTTTGATTCATGAAAAAATACATCTTTACCACCGTTATCAGGGGTAATAAATCCGAATTTTGAAGTTTGTTTGTAAAATTTTACTTTACCAGTTTCCATACTATTTTTTTATTGATTAATTGATTACTTTAAAATGATACCATTTTAAAGGTTTGAACTGTTGGCAAAGGTAACAACTTTTTATTAATAAATATATGATTTTCAATATTTTTTTATTTTTTTAATAAGAATTAATTAAAATTCTAATAATCAGGTGTATAATGAATCAGTACCGAACTTATTTTTAGTTTTATTAAGAAACACAGAATGAGATTTAACGTAAATAATAGACACATAACCGTTTAATTCTGAAACTATTTCGTACTTTTGCACCAAAATGAATAATGGAGTAAGTGACTATGATATACCCTGAAAACTTTGAACAAAAAATCGGTTTTGACACAATTCGTACGTTATTAAAAGAACATTGTATCAGCTTAATGGGAGTTGAACATGTAGATTTGATGAGGTATGCTACTGATTTCGATCAAGTGATATTATCGCTTCAACAAGTGCACCAAATGCAGACAGCGATACAGTTTGACGATCCGGTTCCCGCTCAGGATTTTTTTGATATCAGACCTGTTTTGTCTAGAATTCGTCTGGAGGGAACATTTGTTGAAATAGATGAGTTGGCAGAAATAAGAGCCGTTTTAAGTACAGTAATTCAAATTTTTGTTTATTTCAGAGTCAAAAATGAGGATGATAAATATCCAGTTATTTGGGATTTATGTAAGGATTTGTATTTAGAAAAAGATCTGTTGGAATCCATTAATAAAATCATCGATCCTAAAGGTCAGTTAAAAGATAATGCTTCTGAAGAATTACGCAGAATTAGAAGAGAGATTATAAAAATATCAGGAGAAGCTGATAGAAAAATTAAAAAAATCCTACAATTTGCTAAAAAAGAAGGAGTTGTAAAAGAGGATGCTGAAATGACCATTAGAAATGGGCGTCTTTGTATTCCCGTACCGGCACAATTTAAAAGAAAACTACATGGTTTTATTCATGATGAGTCTGCTACAGGTCAGACAGTTTTCATTGAACCGGCAGATGTTTTTGATTCCAACAACGAATTAAAGGATCTTTTAAATGCGGAAAGAAGGGAGATTATAAGAATTTTAACGGAGATTTCCAATCAAATACGGTTTTCATTACCTAACATTCATCAGACGATCGGTTTTCTGGGAACTTTTGATTTTATTAGAGCGAAGGCACAATTTGCAATAAGAATTAAAGGGATTCTCCCTCATGTTCACAATGAACAAATGATTGAATGGAATCAGGCGGTTCATCCGATTTTGTTTCTGAATTTTCAAAATTCACACAAAAAAGTGGAACCACTGAATATTCAGTTGCATAAAGATTCCCGTATTTTAATCATTTCCGGACCGAATGCCGGAGGAAAATCAGTATGTCTTAAAACAGTTGGTTTGTTGCAGTATATGATGCAGTCAGGTTTGTTGGTTCCGATGCAGGAATTTTCAGATATGGGCATTTTTGATTCCTTTTTTATCAATATGGGAGATGAGCAATCTATTGATAATGATTTAAGTACCTACAGTTCTCATTTGCGAAACATCAAAACCATGATTGAACATCTGGATTCCTCTTCTTTGTTTTTGATTGATGAATTTGGATCCGGCACTGAACCCACTCTTGGGGGAGCAATGGCAGAAGCGATTTTGGAACATATTTATGAAACAGGTTGTTTTGGAATTATTACAACTCACTACGGAAATCTTAAAATGTTTTCAGAAACCCATCCGGAAGCGGCCAATGGTGCCATGTTGTTTGACACCAATGCGTTAAAACCATTATTTATCTTAAAACAAGGAAAACCCGGGAGCTCTTTCACGTATGAAATTGCCAGACAAATCGGATTACCGGAATCGATCATAGCCAGTGCCATATCAAAATCAGGAACGACACAAATTGACTATGAAAGAGTTTTGGAGGAGGTGGAACTAGAAAAAATGGAACTGGAAAAAAAACTCAAAATGGTTACCCAAACCGATGATAAATTAGCAGAGTTGATCGAATCTTACAATGAGAAATTTAGAGAGTTTGATAAACAAAGAAAAGAGATCCTGCAAAAAGCTAAAAATCAGGCTATTTCGATCATTGATGGGGCAAATAGAGTGATTGAAAATACGATTCGGGAAATCAAAGAAGTGAAAGCCGAATCAACCAAAACAAAAGAGATTCGCAATCAGGTGCAACATTTGAAGAAAGATCTCGAAAAAGAGATCTCCTCCATTGAACAGGATGAGGTGATGAAACCTTTGGTTCCCCTAAAAAAACCTACTCCTAAAATGAAATCTGAAAAAATAGAGGAAACACCTATTCAAGTGGGAGATTCTGTATTAATAACAGATATTCAGACAATTGGAGAAGTAACGCAATTAAATGGGAATGAAATAACCATCTCTTTCAATTCTGTTTCACTGAAAACCAATCTGAAGAGAGTGGTCAAAATATCCAAAAAGGAAGCCAGAACGGTTCAAAGAGGAGGTTTTTCAAAATTAGATGGAACCCGCTTAGGAGAAGTGATGAATGAAAAAGTGGCCAAATTCAATACCGTTTTAGATCTTAGAGGAAAAAGAGCGGATGAGTCCGTTCAGCTTCTTGAATCTTTTGTTGATGAAGCAATCCTTCTTAGCATTCACCATATCAAAATATTACACGGAAAAGGGGATGGAATTTTGCGAAAAGTGATCCGACAATATTTATCAAGAAGGAAGGATGTCCATAGTTATGGAGATGAGATGCTTGAACTCGGCGGTGCAGGTATCACAGTGATAAATTTGTAATTAACAATGTTAAAATTTTTAATATGATTATAATTTCTATAGGAAACGAGATTTTATACGGAAAAACAATCAATACCAATGCCTCATTTATTGCTGATCAATTGTATAAGTTGGGGATTGAAGTACAAAAAGTGATCACTATTGGAGATCATCAGGATCAAATTCTGGAAACCCTGACTTCTGCCTTTCTGGAAACCGATTTTGTAGTGATGACAGGAGGTTTGGGACCTACCAAAGATGATATCACCAAGCAGGTGATCTGTGATTATTTTCAAGTGGAGCAGGAAATCAATGAAAAGGTGGTTGCTGATATCCAAAAAATGTTTGAGAGAAGAGGTTTCAAATTGAATGAAATCAATAGATTACAAGCTTCTATGCCGGTTGGATCGATTCCATTAACGAATAAAAATGGAACAGCACCAGGAATCTGGATTGAAAAAGATCAGAAGTTTTTTGTAGCTATGCCCGGAGTTCCTTTTGAGATGAAATCGATTGTTACAGATGAGATGATTCCTTTATTGAAAGAGCGTTATCCTTTTCAAAACTGTATTGTACATAAAGAGTTAATCACCGCCGGAATTGGGGAAAGTGCCCTTTCTGAAATTATAGAATCATGGGAATTAGCACTTCCAAAACATATTACATTAGCTTATTTACCGGCTCCCGGAAAACTGATGTTACGACTAACCGGAAGATCGGTAAAAGGTTCTGAAAATCAATTACATTCAGAATTAAAAGAACAAATAAAGCAACTTAAAAAAATCGCAGGAAACTATATTATTTCTGATCAAAGTGAAAATCTGGAGGAAGTGATCGGAAAAATACTTATAAGAAAAAAAGGAAAACTGGCAGTGGCAGAAAGTTGTACGGGTGGATATCTCGCCCACCTCATTACGTCAGTACCGGGTTCTTCCCAATATTTCGAAGGAGGTGTAGTTTCTTACTCTAATGAGGTGAAACACTCCATTTTAAATGTTCGGGAGTTGAACTTAAAAAAACATGGCGCAGTCAGTGAATTTGTAGTTAATGATATGGCTATCAATACGATGGGGTTGTTTGATGTTGATTATACAATCGCCATTTCAGGTATTGCCGGTCCCGGTGGTGGTACTCCTGAGAAACCGGTAGGAACGGTATGGATTGCTGTGGCAAATCCAATGAAAGTAGTAGCCGAAAAGTTTAGTTTTGGAACGGAGGGTGGAAGAGAAGTGATTATACAACGAGCAGCACGAGCCGCACTTTATATGTTCTATAAATTATTGCAGGCCTAGTTAAAATGCTCATCAGATAATCTTGCACCAATAGTCTGGATACAAGCAGCCCCTAAACGGGAAGCTAATGCACCACATTGGTCCACGGAATAGTTATTAATCAACCCGTATAGGAATCCTGAAGCATAAATATCTCCTGCACCGGTTGTATCAATTCTTTCACCGGGAGCGGCCGGAATAACGGTTACTTTACCATCCACTTTTGCAATAGAACCTTTTGCACCCAATTTAACTACAGAAACAGAACAATACTTAGACAATTCTTCAAGAGCTTCTAATTCTTCTTTGCCGGTAAAAGCTTTAGCTTCCTCTTCATTGGCAAAAATGATATCCACGTATTCAACTAATAATTGTTCAACCAAATCACGCATCGCTTCCACTAAATTGTAACTGGCCATATCCATGGATATTTTTAATCCGCATTGTTTTGCTTTTTTGCATATATCCAATACCAGATCTTTATTAAATATCAAATATCCTTCGACATGAATGATATCATATTGCTTCAAAACATCAATATCGATTTCTGAAGGAGTCATAGTAGCAGCAGCTCCTAGATAGGTAGCAAATGTGCGTTCCCCATTCGGTGAGATAAATGTGGTAGCAATTCCTGTATCAATATCAGAATACAAAAAATGAGTATTTATTTGAGCATTTACCATATCATTTTTAAAGAAATCACCTGCCTGATCTTTCGAAATTTTTCCAATATAACCGGTTTGAGCACCCAATTTTGCTAATCCATAAATAGTATTGGAAGTTGATCCGCCGGATGCAATTTTTTGATTCAAATGTGCTATTTCACTATGAATCACTCTTTTCTTTTCAGCATCGATCATTTCCATTCCCCCTTTTACCAATCCAAATTTTTCAATTTGCTGATCATCAGACACTTCTAACAACACATCCACAAGGGCATTTCCTATTCCTAATATTTTTTTCATTTTTAATGTTTTATAATTTAATAAATTTGGCTGCACACCATCTGTTTTTCTCTTTGTGAGACACATATTGAAGTCCTAATGATTCACATTTCTCTTTAATTTTAGGTAAATCATCATCAACATAAAAACCGCTTAAAAACAGAACCCCATTAGACACTAAAGTTTCATAATAGGCATCCATATCCCGCAATAAAATATTTCTGTTGATATTGGCTATAATCACCTGATAGGAGTCACCTTTGATTGTAGCGGCATCTCCTAATTTGACAACTATTTCTTCACTATTATTTCTTGAATTATTCTCAACGTTATTTAAGTAGGCCCATTCATCGTTATCAATGGCAGTCACTGGAAAAGCACCCTTTTTGTAAGCTAATATCGCTAAAATACCAGTTCCTGCACCCATGTCTAATACAGATCTGTTTTCAAAAGGTTCTTCCAGAACATATTGAATCATCAATGATGTGGTTTCATGATGTGCTGTTCCGAAAGACATTTTAGGTTCAATAACAATTTCGTAGTCCACTTGTTCCATTTTTTCATGAAATGGAGCTCTTATATAACAACGATCTGCAATTAAAACGGGTTCATAATTCGATTCCCACAAAGCATTCCAGTTTTCCATCTTAACATCAGAAAACTGATATTGCAATTGAACAGGATATTCGTGTTGAGTCAAAATGGTTTCAATCTCTTCCTGATTAAACTGATCTTTCTGAATATAAGCTAACAAAGTATCTTCAGATTCCCCATCTGAAAAACTTTCAAAACCCACTTCTCCAAGCAGCCCTATAAACACTTCTTTCCAGGGTTCAGGTTCACTGAACACGATTTTAAGTTCAAAATAATTCATTTTTATACTTTTTTATTGCATGATTTGACCGGCAAGCGTAAATTTCAGCGGGGTTAACATGTTGGTCTTTTTGTCTTTTATAATAACCAGATAGTAGTTTTTCTTTTCAACTAATCCTCTAACTGAATAATATTCATAGATTTGAGATCCTTTATGGTTCTTTTTAATATATCCTTCTATATTAGAACTGATATTATCCATATTGGCAGTAGTTCTAATTTCAAGAATTGAACCATTTCCTTCCATTACAACAATCTCTTTTCCTCTCACTCCGAAATAGCTGGCTAAGAAATAACCTTCATCATCTTCAGACCATTCCACACCTGTAATTTTGGGATATTTTTGTTTGAAAGCAGCAATAGCTAATTCCGGAATTTCATTGGGTTTTTCATTGATTGATTCAACAGATAATTTAGCATACACATCAGATGGTTGTTCCTCTTCAGCTTTATATGTTTTTAATATTCTACCCAATTTATCAAAAACGACACTGGTAGAAACCATAGCTTTTTGGTTATTTTTTTCATAGAATTCAACCAATATTTTATCTTGTTTATCTGCTCTGGTCTCTTTTACTGCAGTTATAAATTCATAACCTCTATAAGTGGATTCCAAATGTTTAAGCATAGCACCTGTGATCGCTTCTTCAGGCAAAAATGTATATGTTTTTTCCCACACACCCTCTTTGGTGAAATAGAGTTCGTTTTTTTGTTCCTTTACAGTACAGGTAGCTACATAGAATGGATCAACAGTATTCCATTCCACATTTTCAGGTTGTAACACTTTTTTAGCGAAAGCTTTTAAAACGGGAGCTGGCGCATCACCATTGGCATAAGGATCCTCTTTTGTGGTTTTAGGTTGTGTTTTGGGCTGTGTTGTAGTTTTCGGCTGAGTAGCAGGTTTATTTTCTTTTGGTTGGGTAGTTTCATCAGGATCAGCATTCTCCTCTTTAGGTTGCTGTTTTGGTTGTTGTTTAGGTTGTTGTGTCGTTTGTTGTGTCGTTTGCGGAGTAGTTTTTGGTTTTTGATTATTTTTGCCTTTCGGAGCGTTTTCTTCAGCCAGTTCTTGATCCGCTTTTTGTTGCACTCTTTGTTTTGGAGTTAATTCAGGAGTTACAAACCCATCAGGGTCCGTTCTGGTTAAAAGTTTACCAAAATTATCAAAAGTTAATACAGATGCTTGCGCCCCAACAACTTCAGGTTTAACCTCAACATAATAATACAATTTAACATTGAGTTCCTCTCTGATCTCCGAAACTGCAATATTAAATTCCGGATAATTTTTATCAATATATCCAATGATAGCAGTAGGTAACGTCGATTTGGGAATCAAAGTTGTAGATTTTATAAAAGTTCCATCACTTTGGATATAAATCACAGCAGAAGAGCCATCTACTTTAAAATTGGCTACATATACATCACCATCCAATACCCATTGTGAGACTTTAACTTCCCCTTGTAAATCCAGTAATGTTTGTTTCACTTCATCAGGAACATTATCCGGTTTTACTTTTTGTCCGAATAACTCAGATGAGGTGATTAAAAGCAATGAAATACCCAATATGAGAGTACCAAAACGAACACTTTTTTTCATATTACATGTTTTTTTTATTCAAACTTCAAAAATAAGAAAAATTTTGGAATAAGTGTAAAGAAATTATTCTTCAAAAAATAGAATTTTCATTCCTTTAATATTGGTATCAAATTTCTTCTCAACATGAGAAATAATAAAATTTTCCAGTTCTTTTTCCAGATTGATCATTTTTCTTTCTGATTCATTGACAATAAAATAGGTGTTTTTGTCAGTGATATTCAAATCAAAAAATAGTTTACCATCCATGATGATTTTATCTAAAACACCAATCTCTTCCATCAATTTAACGGTATTGTAGAGTGTTGCTCTACTTACATAATACTTCTGGGTATTGAGATGATTTCTCAAAAAATCTACTTGAAATGGGGCATTAAGTTGTATAATAGCTCGAAGAATAGCAAATCGCTCCTGAGTTTGTTTTAGTCCCCGGGATAACAGTGTATTGGCAAACTGTCTAAACAAATGATCTGACGATTCTTGCAAATTCTTATAGTTTTTGCAAAAATAGGAATAATTTATTTATCTTTGTACCATAAATATTAAAAAAAATGGCAGCTTTAACAAAAACAGATTTTAATTTCCCAAATCAAAAAAGTGTATATCACGGTAAAGTTCGTGATGTGTATAACATCAACGATGAACAGCTCATTATGATTGTTAGTGATCGGATCTCTGCATTTGATGTAATTCTTCCTGAAGGAATCCCTTATAAAGGTGAGATTCTTAATAAAATTGCCTGTAAGTTTTTAGATGCGACAGCCGATATTTGTCCCAATTGGAAAATGGCCACACCTGATCCAATGGTTACAGCCGGTGTAGCTTGTGAGGCGTTACCTGTTGAAATGATTGTCAGAGGTTATCTTTGTGGAAGTTCATGGAGAGCATACAAAAATGGAGCCAGATCTATATGTGGAGTGCCTATCCCTGATGGAATGAAAGAGAATCAAAAATTTGAAAAACCGATCATTACCCCCACAACCAAAGCTGAACAAGGAATGCACGATGAAGATATTTCCAAAGAGGAGATCTTAAAACAAGGCCTGGTTAGTGTGGAAGATTATGAATTGGTTGAAAAATACACCATGGCACTTTTTGAAAGAGGGTCTCAGATTGCAGCTGAAAGAGGTTTGATTTTAGTGGATACCAAATACGAATTTGGAAAGAAAAACGGCAAAATATATTTAATTGACGAAATCCATACTCCTGATTCATCCCGCTATTTTTATGCAGCTGAATATGAAGAGCGTTTTGCAAAAGGAGAACAACAAAAACAGCTTTCTAAGGAGTTTGTAAGAGAATGGCTGATGGAGAACGGCTTCCAGGGAAAAGAGGGACAACAGGTGCCCGAAATGACCCCTGAAGTGGTGCAATCTATTTCTGACAGGTATATTGAGTTGTACGAAAATATAACCGGTGAAACATTTGTAAAATCAGATACTTCTCATTTGTTGGATAGAATCCGGAAAAATGTTACTGACTATTTGACTCATGGACTATAAAAACAAATTTGGACTTCCTTACGAATATCCCGATCTTTTTGAAGACACATGCTGTATGTTCCACCAAGAGCGGAACCGCCTGTGTTAGATGAAAAATATCCGTACATCAATAAAAAATTCTATTTCAGATTAGCCAGGATCAGCATATTAGCTGCATCAAAAACCGTAGGATTTATACTTTTAAAGTTGATCATTGGTTTAAAATGCAACAATAGAGAGATTTTGAAAAAGTATAAAAAAGAACTCAAGAATGGGGCTATAACGATATGTAATCATGTTCACATGTGGGATTTTTTATGTGTTATGTTTGCGATTCGGAATAAATCTTTGTTTTTCCCCGCATGGCCAAAAAATTTAACCGG
>JACCEE010975380.1_pt1 | contig 12523 bp, 12 predicted proteins | sample 7449931 | NCBI WGS metagenome assembly JACCEE01 (sample SAMN15323457, study PRJNA562643) | freshwater metagenome | isolation source: river surface water | place: USA:Blue River Watershed | collected 2017-08-19 | reverse complement strand
GGCTTGAGGCAGGTCGGCCAGCGCAGCCAGCATCTGGCCAGTCTGGTTGCAATCGTCGTCGATGGCCTGCTTGCCCAGGATCACCTAGCCGGGTTGCTCTTTGTCCACCAGGGCCTTGAGCAGCTTGGCCACGGCAAGAGGCTGGAGTTCTTCTGCGGTCTCGACCAGGATGCCGCGGTCGGCACCGATGGCCATGGCGGTGCGCAGGGTTTCCTGGCACTGGGCCACGCCGCACGAGACGGCGATCACCTCGGTGGCCACGCCTTTTTCCTTCAGGCGCACGGCTTCTTCGACGGCAATCTCGTCAAAGGGGTTCATGCTCATCTTGACGTTGGCAATGTCAACGCCGCTGTTGTCCGACTTCACGCGCACTTTGACGTTGTAGTCCACCACCCGTTTCACGGGAACAAGAATTTTCATGAAAGCATCTCCAATGATGAAAAAATTCGGGCCGTCTTTTCGCAGCGTTCATTGACGTTACGTAAACGTCAATTGTGCACCAGAACCGCAGCTTAGGCCACAGATCACACTCAAAAAAGAACGGTCGTTCGTATTTTATGCGCGACTTGCAGGGTCACTGCGCATCGTAACCGGCCCCATCACAGGGTAATCCCGGATGCTCCTGCCCGTCCCGGCCAATGCAGCACGCGTTGCGGGAACGGAATCTCGATGCCGTTCGCACGCAAGGTGCTCAAAATCGCCCTGTTCACATCCGACTTCAAGCTCAACTGACCGCTGGACGCATCGTCGAACCAGTAATTGACTGTGAACTCCAACCCATCCGCACCAAAAGCCGACAAAGCCACCAGCGGGGGCGGATCGGCCAACACCCGGGGCTGGGACTGGCAGGCCGCCAGCAGCAGCGCGATCACCTCGTCCACCGGGGCGTCATAGGCCACCGACACCACCGTGGACTGGGCAACTTTGGCATCGGCCAGCGACAAATTTTCGACCCGCTGCGAAATCAGCATCTCGTTGGGCACGATGGATTCGCGCCCGGTGGGCGAGCGGATCACGGTGTAGCGCGCCTTGATGTCGGTGATGCGGCCTTCAAAGTTGTCCACCTTGACGCTGTCGCCAATGCGCATGCTGCGTTCAGCCAAAATGACAAAACCGCTGACATAGTTGGCCGCCAGCTTTTGCAGGCCAAAGCCAATGCCCACACCCACGGCACCGCCCAGCACCGACAAAGCGGTCAGATCGATCCCCACCGACGACAGCGCCAACAGCAGGCCCACAAACATGAGCAAGGCCCGCACCGTGTTGCTGATGACCTTGCGCAGTGACAAATCACTGCCCGTGGCCGACTTGAGCAGTCGCGCTTCCAGGGCAGAGGACACCCACAGCGTCACGATCAACACGGCACCGGCCGACAACAAACCCTCGATCAGGGTGCGCACCGACAAGGTGGAGCTGCCCACTTTCCAGCGGATCTGGTCCAGCTCGTCCAGCATCAGTGGCAAAACACCGGTGACCCACAACACCACCGCCAGCCAGGCCACCCAGGAGATGGTGCGCTCGAGCATCCGAACAAACGGGGCTTCGCCAAACGCCACCTGCAACACCTTGACCCCCAAGCGGATCAAAGCCAGTGAAATGCACACAGGCAGCAAGATGTCAAACAGCGCCAACGGGTGGTCCTGAGTCAGCACGGTGCGGGCCACAAAGGTCAGGCCCAGCAACACCGCCGGAAACAGCACCCCATCCACCAGCCGCTGCCCCAGCAAGACCGACAGTTCTTGCGCAGCAAACGCCTTGCGCAATGCCCAGGCTGCCAGCCACGCCACGGCGGCACACCCCACAAAAACCGCCAGCACCTGCAAGGACTCGGCCCGTGCCAGGGTGTCCAGCCAGGCCAGCGGGTCGGCGATGTGCATGTTTTTCAGGTTCGCCATGCCGGTGTCCTTTTGTCGATGAAGGCCTGCACGCCCTCTTGCGCCACGTCGGCCATCATGTTGCAGGCCATGGTCTGGCCCGCCAGCTGGTAAGCCGCTTCGATGCCCATTTCGCGCTGTTTGTAAAACAGCGCCTTGCCCATGCGCACCGCCTCGCGGGGCTTGGACAAGACCGCGTCGACCAGCCTGGCCACTTCGGCGTCGAGTTGATCGGCAGACACCACACGGTTGACCAGGCCGCGCTCACGTGCCTCGTGGGCGTTGATGAAACCGCCGGTGAGCAGCATTTCCATGGCCTGCTTGGCGTGCATGTTGCGCACCAAAGGCACGCTGGGAGTGGCGCAAAACAAGCCCACATCGATGCCATTGACGCCAAACTGCACCGTCTCAGCCGCCACCGCCAGGTCGCACTGCGCCACCAGCTGGCAACCCGCCGCTGTGGCCACGCCCTGCACGCGGGCAATGACCGGCACCGGCAGGTTCTGGATCGACAGCATCATGCGGCTGCATTGGGCAAACAGCTTTTGGTAGTAGGCCGCCTCGGGCTGGGCGCGCATTTCTTTGAGGTTGTGCCCCGCGCAAAAAGCCTTGCCCATGGCGCCCAATACCACCACGCGAGCATGCTCGTCTTGCGTGATCGCGTTCAGGGCCGCCTGAAGCGCCGACAAGAGGCCTTCGCCCAAGGTATTGAAACTGGCCGGGCTGTTGAGCGTGAGCCGGTGCACGCCACGGGCATCACACTCATGCAGCAGCACAGGCTGGGTGCTGGGTAAAACAGGTGAGTTCATCCCGCCCATTGTGCCCAAACATTTATGCCTTCTGGCTTGGCACAAAGGGGCATCTGGTTGACTTGTTACACGTCGGCCAGCACGCGCAAATGCGCCTCAACGCTGCGACCCAGCGCGCTCAGGCTGTAACCGCCCTCCAGGCAACTGACGATACGCCCACGGGCATGGCGTTGCGCCACGTCCTTGATCCGTTGGGTGATCCAGGCGTAGTCCTGTTCCACCAGACCCAATTGCCCCATGTCGTCCTCACGGTGCGCGTCAAAGCCAGCACTGATGAAAATCAGCTCGGGGCGGTGCGCCTCCAGCCGGGGCATCCACATCATGTCGATCAGCTCGCGGATGTCAATGCCCTTGGTGTAGGCCGGCACAGGCAAATTGACCAGATTGGCCGCGTTCGACTGCGCCCCGCCCTCAGGGTAAAACGGGTGCTGGAAAAAGCTCACCATCAAGATGCGGTCGTCACCGGCCACGATGTCTTCGGTGCCGTTGCCGTGGTGCACATCAAAATCCACAATCGCCACGCGCTGCAAGCCATGGCGCTCGACCGCATATTTGGCGGCCACGGCCACATTGTTGAAAAAGCAAAACCCCATCGCCTTGTCACGGCAAGCGTGGTGGCCGGGCGGGCGGGTCGCGCAAAAGGCGTTTTCGAGTTCACCGGCCAACACCGCGTCGGTGGCATCGATGGCCGCCCCGGCTGACAGCAACGCCGCCTCCCAGGTGTGCTCGTTGATCGAGGTGTCCGAATCCAGCGCCGTGTGACGGGGGCCGCCAGCGGCCATGTCCTCGCGCAGCACATCGGTCAGTCCGCGCAACGCCGCCACATGCATGCGGCCATGGGCCAGCTCAATGTCGGCCAGCGAGGCCGGGCTGGGTTCGCGCCGTTGCAACGCCATGTCCACGCCCGAGATCAGCAGCCGGTCTTCGATGGCACTCAAACGCTCCGGGCATTCCGGGTGGCCTGCGCCCATCTCGTGCTTCCAGCACTGGGGGTGTGAGAAATATCCAGTCGCGCCCATGTCACTTGTCTTCCTGAACGTGCAAACATTCCGTGATGGATGTTGCTTTTCATAGGTTGCAGCATTTTTGTTGGTTTCAGCTTATCACGGCGGCCCCTGCAAACTTCTGACACAAATCAGCCCCCTGACAGCGCTTTGCCCCCATCGCAGACGATTAAACTGCCTGTCCATCACCGCATCGCCCACTGCCCTACCGCATGACCCGTCCTCTTTTGAGCGCACTGAGCGCCCTGACCGCCGCCGCCAGCCTAGCCTGGCCACTGCTGTGGAGCGCCTCGGCACAAGCGGCAGAGGCTGACAAGCGCCCAACCACCAGCGCGGCACACAAGAGTCACGCCACCCAAACGGCCAAACGCAAAGTGCCAGCCCAGATCAAAGGCCAGCCTACGGCCCCAAGCGGCCGCAAACCACACCGCAAAGCCCGCGCAAAATCCATCGCCCGTGCCAGCGGCCCCCTGTTTCGTGACGACACTCAGGCCATGGAATGGGCCCAGACCGCCGCCGTGCGATTGGGACTGGATGCCCGCTGGACGCAACACCAATTGGGGCAGGCGCAGCGCCTGGCCATGGTCGAAAAACTCGTCTTGCCGCCCGTCAGCCCGGTGGTCAAAAACTGGGCGGCCTACCGCGAACGCTTCATTGAGCCCAGCCGCATCCAGGCCGGTGCCCGCTTTTGGCAAACCCATCGCGCAGCCCTGGCCCGGGCCGAGCGCGACTACGGCGTGCCTGCCAGCATCATCGTGGGCATCATCGGCGTGGAAACCCTGTATGGACAAAACACGGGCAATTTCCGCATCATCGATGCGCTGGCCACATTGGCATTTCACTTCCCTGAAGCCCACCCCAGAGCCGCCGATCGCCAGGCATTTTTCCGCACCGAACTGGAACAGTTTTTGTTGCTGACATCCCGCTCGGGCACCGACCCGCTGACGATACGCGGCAGTTACGCCGGCGCCATGGGCCTGCCGCAGTTCATGCCATCAAGCTGGGCGCGCTTTGCGGTCGACTTTGACGGCGACGGGCGCATCGACCTGTTTGCCAGCCCCACCGATGCCATCGGCTCGGTGGCCAACTACTTCAAGGCCTTTGGCTGGCGCACCGGATTGCCCACGCATTACCCGGTGCAGCTCACGCCCGGCCAAACCGACATGGACAGCCTTCTGGCCCCGGACATCCTGCCCAGCTTCACCCCTGCCAGCTTTGTCGCCAAAGGGGCCGCACTGGACAACACCGCCCTGACCCACCCCGGCCCCCTGGCGTTGATAGAGCTGCGCAACGGCACCGAAGCACCCAGCTACGTGGCCGGCACCGAAAACTTCTATGCCATCACGCGTTACAACTGGAGCAGCTACTACGCGATGGCAGTGATCGAGCTGGCCGAGGCGGTGGCGCTGGAGGTCAAGAACAAGCCGTGATCAGCATGATCATGTCTGCAGTTCCCAATTGCGCAGCAAAGCGAGACCGACAGGATCTTGCGGAAAAATTTCCAAAAGTGCCCGCAAGCTCTGACGAGCGCCCTCCAGGTCGCCTTGGCTTTTCAGTTCAAGCACACGCGCTGACATCCTGACCAATTCCTCATGTTCCTGGCTGGCCTCCAGTGCTGTGCCTGCGCCTTTGGCCCCCAGCAATTCATAGATCGGCACCGTGGATCTTCTGCCTTTGACCTGAACATCGTCCATAGGCCGCAAGCAAAGCCGCTCACCGGCCTCTCTGAACACCGCATGGCTAACGCAGATCCGCGTGCCATAGTCTTTGTTGACGCCTTCCAGGCGCGCCGCCACGTTCACACCATCACCCATCACGGTGTAGGACATTCTTTGTGGGGAGCCAATGTTGCCAACCAACACGGCATCGCAATGAATACCGATGCGCACATTCAAAGGGTCCAGGCCGTTCTGAACCCAGGCTTGATTGAGCGCATTCATCCTTTGCTGAATTTTGATGGCCGCCACACAAGCATGCCAAGCATGGTCCTCCAGCATCTCCGGTGCCCCCCAGAAGGCCATGACGCCATCGCCTATGAATTTGTCGAGAGTTCCCTGTTCTTCATTCACGACCTGGGTCACCACTTCCAGGTATTTGGAGACGCGCAACAACAATTCCTGGGAGGGACTTTTCTCGCTCAAGGTCGAGAACGACTCCAGGTCACAAAACATGACCGTCAAAAATCGGCTGTGACCACCCAACGCCAGTTTCTGTTTTGATTTGAGCAAGCCCCGAACCACGTCCACAGGCACGAATGCGGCAAATGCGGCGATGGCTCGGCTCATTTTTTCAACAGAATCCGACAGGGCTGCAATTTCAGAAAAGTGGCTGGGTGTGGGTTTGAAATCAGCATCAAACCTGAGCTTTTCAATTTCAACCACTTGGTGCGACAGTGTTTCCAGTGGCTTTGCAATCTTTCTGGACAGCCAAAAGATGGCGACCAATTGAAGCGCCACGGCCAGTACACCCAAGAGGCCCATATGCAAGTTGTTCTTTTTGATCAGCGGCAGGAAATCATCCTGCGGGGCCACGATGAGGATTTTCCAGGGCGCGCCGATTTTGGATTTGAGCGCCGTCAAGCGAGCAAAGTAGACCCGTTCATCAGAGGGATTCACAAAGCGAACAACCCCTTTTTCGTTGCTGGCGATCGCCATCAGGGCCACCCTGGGCAAATCAGAGGCGAGATCCTGCAGTTGTGCCACCGTGGGTTGGCCTTTTGCATCTTGCCGGGATTGGAAGCCAGACGAAGCGGCAATCAACCGCATCTGACCATCCAGAATGACACTTTGTGAATGGGCACTGATCTGGCGGTCATGCAAAAACCTGCCCAGAGTATCGAGTGACAAATCGGATGCCACCACACCCTGCATGACACCCTTGACCATCACCGGGGCCGTCACACTCACCCCCACCAAGCCATTGGAGGCAAAGATGTAAGGGTCGGACAAAATGGCCTTGCCTGATTGCGCGCTGCCTTGGTACCACTGGCGCCGACGCGGGTCATAGCTTGCAGGCGTTGCCCGCTCCTGAAGCAGATTCCCCTGGGCATCCCCAAACTGCAGAATGTCTTGACCGATGCCGTGCTTGCTTCGGTCCAGCCAGCGGTATGCAACAACCGAATTTTCCGGGCTCGGCAAGTTTTGAAATTTCAGTGCCGGAGAAGCCTTGTAAACCGCCCGAAAGGAACCGTCTTCAAACCCCATGTAGACCGAGGCAATGTCGGCGGAATGGTCCAGAATGGATCGCAAATAATGCTTGCCGGAATCCCCCCGGATCAAACCCGGTTGCGTGGATTCGACGACAGCCGCCGAATGCACCAGTGTGGTGATGGGGTCCAGCAGCTGCTGCAGGCTGTTGACAATCTCGCCGTTGAACCTGTCAATCATCTCCTCTGCCGTGAGGTTCGCTGCCTTTTCACTGGCGATGTAACTCAGCCCCACCATCATCACAAAAAATGGGATGACCAGGCTCACAAACAACAAAACAATGCTGGGACGCAAGCGGAAATTCAAGGGCTGCATCAATGCACTCCTGGACCTGTTGAGTCAAAAAATCTTACCTGCATATTGACGAATTTGTAAATTTTCGTGGTTTAAACAAGTTCCGGGGCCGCTCAATCCCGGGCGTATTTCATTTTGGCCATTCGCATTGAACCACCGGACTTTGACATTTGCAGCAGCCGTGGTGGTGCATGGGTTGCCCCGCCCAGCCGCACACCGAAGGTTGAGCGCTCTGGGCAACTCTGACACTCCGGCCTGCCCCTCAGATCATGTTGGACTGCTGCGCTCTGCGCGCGGCCTGGTGGCGATTGAACACCCGCAGGGCCCGGGAAATCTGGTGAATGTGGGTCTTGACGATGGCCTCACTGATCTCCAAAGAGGCTGCAATCACCTGATTGGGCTGCCCTTGAGCCACCAAGCGCAAAACCTCCCTCTGACGGCCGTTCAGCCGGATGCCCTCCGCATCACCCGCTTGCGCCAACCGGTCAACCGGTGCATCGCTGTCGGGCGGCGCCAACAATTGGAGCATCTGTTGCACCAGAAATTCGCCCTGGTGGTGTTTGGACAGAAACAGTACGGCTCCCGCACGAACCGTGCGCGGCCCCCACTGCTTTTCATCCAATGCCGAAAGACACACCACCTGATTGACTGAAGCCAAAGCACCAAAAGCCTTGATCACCGCCAAACCGCTGAGTCCAGGCATCTGGATATCCACCACCACTGTCCAATACCCGGGCTGCTGATCCAAAATGGCCAATGCCTCCTGTGCACACCCCACGGCCACCAGCGTGACCTGCCGACGCGCGCAATGCGGGGCCAACTGTCCTGCCAGGACATCCCGGTACACCGGGTTGGGATCAACAATGAGCAGCCCTTCGGGTCTCATGACGCCGTCCGCGAAGGGCCCATGGATTTATCCGGGCTGCTGTCCTCCATCTCCAAGGCACTGTCCATCTCACGCAAGATGGCTTGGTACAACACCTCGGGCACCACGGGCTTGTGCAACAACTGCACCTTGGAGGCATGGGCGTCACGCAAGCGCTCAGGATCGGTGTCGCCCGTGATCAGCAAAGCGGGTGTGTGCGCTCCCAGCCGGGCGCGCACGGCCTCGATGGCCTCGACCCCGGTCAGGGCGCCGCGCAGCCGATAGTCGCTGATGAACAAGTCTGGCCGCTGATGCGCTACAGCCTCCAGCGCCTCTTCCACCGTTTCCACCGCCTCGCATTGCCAGCCGAATTGACGCAGCAACTGGCACATGCCCTGGCGAACCGACTCGTCGTCCTCCAGGACCAGCAGTCGCAACTGACGAGGAACGGGCGCCTGCCAAACGGCGACATCATCGGGGGGCACATCTGCCAACTGCTGCGCCAAAGGCACTTGCAGGCGAAACACACTGCCACGCATCGGTCTGGAGTCCACCGTGATGGAGTGCCCCAGAGAACGGGCGAGTCCCTCCGCAATGGCCAGGCCCAAGCCCAAACCCTTGCGGCGGTCGCGTTCGGTGTTCCCCAACTGGTGGAACTCTCGAAAAATGGCCTCCAATTGCCCAGAGGGTATGCCAATGCCCGTGTCCCAGACTTCAATGCTGGCCGACGCGCCTCGCGCCCGGCAACCTACCAAGACGCCTCCATGATCTGAATAGCGGATGGCATTGCCAATCAAATTGCGCAAAATCAGTTCCACCAGACCGGGGTCAGACAACAGCACCAAATCCGAGTCCCGAGAACGGTACACCAGCCCTTTGGCCTCAGCCTGCGGCGCAAACTCGTTTTCCAGCTTGTCCAACAAGGTCTGAAGCCGAAACGCCGACGTCTGGAGCTCCACCACGCCAGCCTCGATGCGGGAAAAATCCAGCAAGGTGTCCAGCATTTCCGATGAAGCTTCATTCACGGATTGCGCGTTGCTCAGGACTTGCGCCTGCTCTTCGCTGAGCCGGGTGCCTTGCAGCACCGCCAGAAACAGCCCCAAGGCATGAATGGGCTGGCGCAGATCGTGGCTGGCTGCGGCCAGAAACTTGGATTTGGCCAAATTGGCCTGGACAGCTTCCTGGTGGGCCTCTACGGCTTTTTGGGTTTCCGCGCGCAATCGCACGAGCAGTTCCATGTTTTCAAAACGCAACTGGATGGCGGACAGCGCCGCTTGCGCACTGTTGCGCGCCTGCAATGACAAGGAAGAAAAATACAACACCAGTGCCAGCGACAAGATGTTGTAGCTCGGGTCGGCCAGCTGCCAAAACTTGTAGGCCACCATCAGGAACTCGACCCCGATGAACCCCACGAAAACCGGCCACACCGGTGAAAGCAAAGACATCGAGCTGCCTGCAATCCCTGCCAGAACCGAATTGACCAACATGAACTCCACCATGTTGGCCGACGACAAGGTGATCCAGGACAACAAGGCCCAGGCCACGGCATCGATGATGTTGAGCAGCATCACTTCGGCATACAGCTTGTACCGCTCGCTGGGCGCCATGCGCGAACGCAAGGCCACACGGGCATGCCAGTAACACAGCGTCTTGGAGGCGATCACGCCCAGACACCAGAGCCACAGAGACGCCTGTCCACCGACATGCCCCAAACCCACGGCCATCAAGATGGCCAGCAGATAGGCAGGCAACACAGAGCTGCCTACATTGCCCAACAGCAAGCGCAGTTGCTCCACCAAAATCTGTGCATTGTTGGTTTGCATCTGAAGCGTCAATCCAGCAAGCCTTGCCGCCGTGCGATGTACACCGCTTCAGAACGGGTGTTGGCGCCCAAAGCCACGAGCAGGGATTGCACATGGCCACGGATGGTGTTTTCGGAAATGTCGAGTTTTCTGGCAATGGATTTGTTGGGCAAGCCCTGACCGAGCAACGCCAAAACTTCACACTGCCGAGGGGTCAACTCCGACTGAGGCTTGTCTGCGGCAGGCGCACAGGGCATACCGCCCGGCACTGAAGCACCGGGCACATCATGGGACGCCAGGCATGCTTGCAAAGCAGCCGCGATGGCGTCGGGTTTATCTGCTTTGGAAACAAAAGCTGCCGCCCCCCGCTCAAGGGCTTGCCTGACCGTTGTATTGCTGGCGTCGGATGACAGCATGACGATCGGCACATCCTGCCACCGACGCTTGAGCACAGCGATGCTCTCCAAACCATTGAGGCCAGGCAAGCGGATATCCAGCAAAACCACCGCTGGACGCCGGACATCCGGACCCAGGGCCTGCTCGAGTGAACCGGCTTCCAGAACCTGAACACCCTCAAAACGGCTCTCAATGATCATGCGCAAGCCACTGCGAAACAGCGCATGGTCATCGATCAGCAGGATGTGCGAATTCAACATTTCTGCAAATTATGAAGATATTGACTGCACCAGGTGACGTCATCATCTCAAAGCGGACAGCGTGTCTTCCGGGCCTTTGGACTCTGATTTCACTTCCATCCCCTCACCCCAATGGATTTCGACAGTCGGCGCAAGAACGGGCACAGCGAGCCTCGGTGCAGGCGTCTTAGGCAATTGACCAAGGGCCAGCATCAGGACAAACAAGATCAAAAAAACAGAGGTGACGTAGGCGATGGGTTTCATTGTTTCAAAAGTTGATGACGTGAACGACGACCCGGTAACGGTTGTCGACCTCTGGATTTGAATCGACAAAAATGATAAATATGCAAACATTTCTACAAAACAGTACTTTTGGACTGTCAGGTATTTGCAACACGAGGGGACATGTTCTCAGTAGACAAAACAGGGTGTCAAAACTGAATGGACGCCTGGCAGGCCCAAGTGGCCCCCACCATGATTGCGAGCGCCAGCGTCAAACTGCGCCATGAAAGTGTCTATGGATTGGAGGGAACGCCATGCAGCTCATCCATGACGACACGTGACGTCACTGACAGCTGACCGCTATTGCACGACGGAGGTCGACTTTCTGGACGCTGAACGGTGTTTCAAGGGAGAAAACCACGGGCGTTCGAATCACGCCTGAACGACAGGAGAAAATTGATTTTGTCTTTCCCCATGGGCATGCGGCTGGCATTTTTCACCGACATGAACATCACCCACAGCAACACAATGCGAATCAGCAAAAGTCCGGTAAAAGCAGGAGTAGGACTGGCCAAACGCTCTGGATAGATGTTGAACAAATCAGAAATCAGATTCATGGCCCCAATGAGCAGACAACAACTGAACACCAGAGCGGGATACCAGTTCTTAAAGTAGGCATAACAACCCAAGATCAATATGCCAAGGACAAACCAGCCCCTGAAGTACAAGTAACTCTTGATGCGATCTATGTTGTCGGCACCTGCGCTCAATGTGCGCGCAATGCTGTCAGCGTCCATCAGCAACCAAAATGCCCCCACAACCATGACCACAAAATTGAAAGCCAGCCGTGGTAGATAAAACCGGTCTGTTGACTGGCCTGGAGATGCCCCCCACTTATGAATCAAGGCTTCCAGTTCAGCGACGGTGACCAACGGTTTAGAAGACGACATAAACAAGACAGATCACCAGAACAGCGTCAGTTCCAGCGGGGAAATCAAAATGCAATTTTTGATGCTAACATTTTCAATATTATTGATTTTGATATTTATCAAGGTTCAAGGCACCCTGACTCTCTGCAACGACTACGCCATGTTATTGACCAATCCAAGGCGCTGAAAGCCAAGACCGATGCGCATGTGGGAGCACTTCAAAGCGGTGTGGCTGAACCCGCTGCGAGCGCTCTCAAGCTCACTCAAAAAAGTGGCAATGGCCGTTTAAGAAAGTAGTCCACTGGGTGAACAAACACCACAGGTGCTCCGCATCCAATTTTTGTCATCAATAAAAATCATTTAAATCATGAAAAACAACAAGCCACTTGTGAGTGCTGCAGAGCTTGATGCATTGATTCAAGGATGGGGGGGCCACGCCCAATCAGTCAGCAGATAAATTTTTCCCCTTGCGTTTTTGGTACTTGTCACTGCTGGCGCTTGCTTATTGCTCTTGGCTCTTGTTCTGGACTGACACGGCCGTGCAACGGATGACGACAGATCCGGCCGAAATGGTCAGGATGGGCCGATTCCTGTATTTCAGGGGATGGTTCATTGCCTTGATCCTGATCGCGGGCTTGTATGCATACTTCTACAGTTGGTATCCAGCCATTGTTTTTGGTGCATTGTTTTTATTGGCGTGCGTGAACTTTGTATTTGATTTGTTCAATGTTTATGCCAATGTGATCGCCCACCCTACTGAGTTAGCCCCCTGAAACACAGTCCCGTCGGTATTCCTTAAACTTAGAAACAGGAATACGACCATGGATATGACTATGTCTTCAGCAACGCCCTCTCGGGTGGAAGTGGTGACAAGCGTTCAGCG
>JACCEE010921259.1_pt1 | contig 12524 bp, 11 predicted proteins | sample 7449931 | NCBI WGS metagenome assembly JACCEE01 (sample SAMN15323457, study PRJNA562643) | freshwater metagenome | isolation source: river surface water | place: USA:Blue River Watershed | collected 2017-08-19 | reverse complement strand
TGGGAGGACGGGGCCGACGGGGTTGGCTGGTGGCCCGAGGCCTGGAATGCCTGGGCCGATGGGGCTGCCTGGTGGTCCGATGCCTGGAATGCCTGGGCCGATGGGAATGCCGGGCGGTGACCCTGCAATGATGGGAATGCCTGGTGGACCGATGGGGATGCCTGGTGGTCCGATGCCTGGAATGGCTGGACCGATGGGGATGCCTGGTGGTCCGATGCCTGGAATGCCGGTCGGACCAGTCGATATGGGGCCTGCTGTCGTGTCGAACCCGATCAACAACTACGTTCCCCCGCCCCCTCCGCTTGTCGCTTCAGGTTTTGCTCGACAAGTAGGGTCTAACGGCACTGATTCCCTAGTAGGTGGCAGTAATGATGACGAATTCTTTATGGTTCAAGGATCGAGTTTGGGAGGAAATGATGTGTTGACCGGAGGCACGGGTAACGATCGGTTAACTTTAGACGGGCTCAACGGCGTCAAGTGCATATTCGACGGCAGTTCTTCAAGCTTTACTGTTAGCTTAACGGGCTCCGTTGCCTCGACGATAACGGCGTCTGGGTTAGAACAGCTCTATCTGCAGCCAGCTATAGGTGGCTCAGCGATTCAGGTTCCCTTTTCTTCGAGTAATACAAGAGGGCTACTTCAGGTAGGTTCGTCCGGTGCTGACTCGATTAACATATCGGGAGACAATGCCGCTTTTTCCATGATTTATGGTTCGGGCGGAAATGACTCGATTAACCTTAGAGCGTCAGCCGGTCAGGACTCTATAAGGTTTGTTTCAACGGGTGATGGAGGCGACACTATCGCGAACTTTCAAATTGGGGTCGATAAGTTAGAGTTTTTATCCTCTGCGTTTGGTGGTCTAGTTGGCCCGATTGGAATGAATCAATTTTCTAGCGGAACATCCGGCGTGGCCAGCAGTGCTGATCATCGTTTTGTTTTTGATACGGACGATAAGAAACTTTACTTTGATGCTGATGGATCTGGAGTTGGCGCGGCAGTGCACGTGGCCACCACAACGGGAGTAAATATTACTCATAGCGACCTCAATTTTTTTAGCTAAGGCCCACTTAAGCCGCGAAAGATTGAAAGTCAGATACTGCCTCGGTCATTCTTTGATTGGCCACTTTATCCTTATTCTTATGCTATTCGGCACGATCAGCACCAAGAAAAATGAAGCGGGTTCGGCGAAGTATGTTCAGGCTACGCTCGTTTTCGAAGACAGGTACCCTCGATTGGAGCACCCAGGTCTTAAGTCGATGAACTCGAAGAAACCATTGGAGATAAGGGAAGAGTACCTGTCTAACTTAACCAAGGAGAGTGCGGATAATTTTTTTCCAAAGCTGCGACCCGTTGCTCCGACAACCTCCGAAAAACCGTTGAAGTACAGCAAGGTCAACAGGAATTCGGCACAACCGAACAACTGTACGCCAGACCCTGATTTATTCGGCATAAATGTTTCTATGTCACCTTCATCAGTTAGAGAGCATCTGGGCGTTTCACCAATAAATCAGATGTTGGAGCTCGTAGATGGTCGTCCCTTGTTGTTACACGAGTACCTACTGAAAACGGGAAAACGTTTTACTTTTATCTTCTCAGACAATGAGCTTGAAACGTATTCGACTGGCACGTCGATAAGCATCCTCTACTCGCTGCGTGATAAGACCTTGCAGAAACTTTATAGCACGGGACATATATCCCTAGTCGAGTTGGAGAGTAGACGTCTGCAAACCTACCGAGCTCTTTACGGAAATGGGTCGCAAGGTGATTTCCTAAGAGTGATCCACAGAAGATACGAATTGGCGCTAGACTTGCAGATGGGCAAAATAGATGGTACCGCTTATCAATTTTATCTCTCTCGATTGAACGTAGCGCCGTACCCCATAGGAAATTCTTGTGAAATTTGAACCCTTTTTTAAGACGGAGAAAAAATGCGTATCTCAATATTTTCTACGACAGTCCTAGTCTCTCTGGCATTAACAAATGCCGCCGCTCAGACGCCTGTTAGCCCCGTTCCTGTGCAGCCAAGTACGCCGGGAGCAGTTACGCCCGGTGGCGGTCAAGGTTTGGCTGATTTTGCTGCCGAACTGGTAAAAGTGGATCGCAAACTTGGGATTGCGCGAGCGGAATTAGAGTCTGCAGAGTTGAAACAGAAAGCTGCTTGGGGTGATTGGGCTCCAGAATTATCTCTAACTCGGTGGCAGTCTGTAGGAAAAGAAAAAACTGATTACGTTACTGCGGCGGGGACAGATTCGAATCTCAAAGCAGATGAAACCGATTTTAAGGTAACACAGTTGCTGTGGGATTTTGGAAAAACCAATTCAAAAATCCGGTCCTCTGAGTCAACTGCCGAGCTATCGAGGAACGCCTATGTCATTGCAGAGCAGAGCCTACTTTTGGATGCTTCCTCTGCCTATATAAATCTATATCGCTCAATGACCGCCCTAGCTTTGGCAACAGATGCGGAGAGGGCTTTACTTGAACAGCTGACGCTCGAGCAAAAGAGGAAGGAAGCGGGTGCGGGAGTTGCGACAGACGTATTGCAGGCACAAGCGCAACTTCAGGGCGCACAAGCGAGACGCGTGAGGGCGCAAATAGCTTCTCAACAAGCTCAATTTAGATTCGTGAATATTTTTGGGCGTCTGCCGAGCAGTCTTGAGTCGATGCGTAAACCCACATCACCAAATTTCTCAATTCCAGAGTCTCTTGAAAGTGCCGTAAAGATAGGTCTCGATGGTAATCCCACGATGCGGGCCGCCAAGTTAGCCACGGCGCTTGCTGTCGAGACACGTCGACAGTCAACGGCGAGTATGCTGCCAAAAATAGAGGCAGTCTACGACAAAAAAGAAAAAGATAACGTTTCTGGAACTGCTGGACGCAAGGAAGAGACGCTCACAAAGTTGAACGTAACATGGGCATTTAATTTGGGCTTTAAGGATTACTATACAAATGCGGCTAACGCGAAGCTAATCGTCGGCTCTGAGGCAAAAGAAGTCGATGCCCTGCGTAACGCTCAGGAGGAAATCTCCTCCGCATATAGAACCCTTATGCTTACGCGTCAAAGTGCGGCTGTCTTATCTCAACAGGTTGAATCATCCGAGAAGTTTGTTGAACTGGCCAAGCGAGAGAGAGAGGTTGGTAAGCGATCCTTGCTCGATGTTCTAGCTGGAGAGGCGACTCTCAGCGGAGCTAAGGCGGATGCATTTTCCGCAGAGATGGATGTATTACTTTCCACCTACTCTTTGTTGAAAGCAATGGGTAAGCTCGAATTGAGCCGATTAGCAAAATAATATAAGAAATCCAATATGCAAGAAGTGCTAAAGCGGCTCCTCCGGGAGCCGCGTCGTTTTATCGATATCTTTTTTGCAACTTTTTTTATGCATCTCATGGGATTTGCAGTAATCCTCTACTCCATTCTCGTATTCAATACATATCTGCCGTATGGTGTAACCGCGACGCTTACGGCGCTTACGCTGGGCTGTTTACTTGGGTTGCTGATTGAGTTTCATTTCAAGGGTACCCGTAATTTTTTGATGAGGAAATACTACCAAGATGTAGTCGAAAAAATGGCGGAGGGATTCTTTAAAAAAATTATGATTCTTCCTTATGAAGAGATCGAGCGATCAATGAATTTACTTCGTAATCACGCGATCGATTCGATTTTGCATTTGTTGCGTCCTTCACTTACAACGGCAACTCTTCTTTTATTAGATATTCCTTTTGCTTTTCTTTTTTTATTGCTACTTTTTCTGATACATCCAATTCTGGGACTAGTGTCTGTAATTTTCGTTTTAATTTCTTCGGGGTTTACTCTTTATTCGAGAAAAAAAATGGCGATGACGCAGCTTGATGCAAGGTTGTCTGAGCAACAGTTATTGCATTTATACAGAGCTGCGACGGAGGGTGTACAAACAAGCAGATATACAGGTCAGATGAGTTATATCGAGGCCGATTGGTCGACTTCGTTAAAGCGTATCGTTCAAAACTCAACAGCTAGCTTTCAGTTAGAGACTGAGGCTCAGCGTATCCCTGCGTTTGTCATTGGAGTTCAATCCGTTCTCATCACAGCAATCGGGGCAATTTTAGTATTTGATGGACGAATATCTATTGGCGCTTTAGTGGGTTCAAACTTGTTGGCCGCGAAAGTTATGGTTCCAGTAACAAGCTTTTTTACACAATTTGAGTCGTTTAATAAAATTGATGACAGTATTCGATGTCTGAGAGAAATTGAGCAACTTGGTGAGGAGAGAGGAAACAACACAAAATTTAGGGGCTTGAGTGGGAGCTTAAGTGCCCGTGAGATCACATATCGCTATTATCGCGCACCTAATTTGGCATTGGAGGCAATATCGATCGAAATTCAAAAAAATGATATCGCTGTAATTACTGGCGACAGTGGGAGCGGTAAGAGTACTTTATTGCAGATCTTGGCTGGTTTGAGGAGCCCGCTAGATGGAGCGGTTTATGTTGAGGGAGTCAATCTTCAGCAGATTTCAAAGACGTGGTGGAGAACTAATATATCCTACTTACCACAAGATCCGACCCTTACAAATGGGACACTCTATCAAAATTTAGTTTCTGCAGATCATCAACCCGATGAGGGCGAACTTGATCGTGCAATTTTTGATGCTGACCTATCCGATTGGTTCGGGGCACTCCCTGATGGGCTTGATCATGTGATAACTGATCTTGGGCGCACTCTTTCTCCGGGCCTGAGGAAGAAGATTACCCTTGCCCGATTGTATTTGAGGAAAAGTAAGATCTATTTCTTGGATGAGCCATGCTTAAGTCTTGATTTGAATGGGCGAAAAAAGTTGATTGCTAGACTTAATCAGTTCCATGACGCAGGCGCCACTCTTGTGCTCGTAAGTCAGGATTCCGAGATCCTGTCAGGCGCGTCAATCATAGTTAATTGTGGTCTTGATACACAACACAGGGTGCTCCGTGCGCGAATCTACGAAAATGCTACGACTTTCAAAAACGTATCGGGTCCACAGAAAACTTGATCTTTATGATTTCTAAGCTATTGAACCGATTATCCAGTCTCCATCATAATTTTGAATGGAGTCGGTTAAACAGTGACAGGAAAAATACGTACAAGTGGATAGTTGGGTTTATATTCCTTTTACTCTGGGTATTGATCTATCAGATTGAGGTTGTATCAGTCGGATTTGGCGAGGTTACTCCATCGGGACAAATAAAGAAAATTCAACATCTTGAAGGCGGGATCATTTCTGAGGTCTTCGTCTCCGAGGGGCAAAAGGTTCGCGCTGGGCAGTCACTGTTGAAATTAGAAGGAATTTCTGAGTCTGCCGATATGAAAGAGCTGGACGCGTACATTGCGGCATTGAATTTAGATATTTCACGTTTAGAAGCAGAGAGTGCCGGCGCGCAAGTTATGAAGGTAGCATTGCCATTGGAGCAGCGTTATCCTAGTTTAGTAAAAGAGGCGAGGGCTCTGTTTCAGTCGCGTAGAGATCGTTATCTTGGTCTAGTTGATGCGCTGAAACTACAGCGTGAGCAGGTAAAAATTAGCGAAGATTTACTTAAGAGTGAGGTGCAGAGTCGATTAGTGCATTTGTCAGTTTTGAGGGAAGAAAATCAGTTAAAAGGTAGAATTCAAGAGTACCAACAGGAGGTCTCTACCCAGTTGTCAAGGGCTAAGAAAGAGCTTGCGGAAAAAGAACAGCGTTTTGTGAAGTACTCTGATTCTGTGAGCCGTTCTCTAATCCTAGCGCCTGTCGACGGCGAGGTTAAAGTTATCTACTTTAAGACTAAAGGTGGTGTCGTGCCCCCGGGAGGGGTTATGCTTGAGGTTGTTCCGACAGGTGAGAGGTTGGTCGTCGAGATTAGACTTCCTGTTCGAGAAGTTGGTTATGTTAGGGTCGGACAAGAGGCAATTTTGCGGCTCGCATCGGCTGATGCATACCGTTTTGGGAGTATCAGGGGATCTGTAACTTATGTAAGCCCCGACAGCACTAACAGTTCAAATAATGTGGAGGGCCCACATTACAAAGTGCGGATTGAGACGTCTTCTTATGCGTTTAAGCATGGCGACCATCAATACCCATTGATTTCGGGGGTTCAAATTTCCGCATCAATTATTACTGGGTATCGGTCAATTTTTGATTATTTGTTTTCTCCGTTTTTCGTTAGTTTAAATTTCGCTTTTCGGGAGCGTTAGATGCCTTTTAAATTGATTTATCTGCAGGCTTCAGACGGCCTTCAGACCCTGGGCGATGAACCCGGGATTTCTGCGATTAATTTTCCCGTAGCGAAGAGGCGACCCGGATAGATCGTGCATAGATCCGCCTGCAGCTTCCACAATGGCTTGCCCGGCACAGGTGTCCCATTCCATCGTCGGGCCTTGACGCAGGTAGACATCGGCCGAACCTTCTGCAATTCGGGCAAACTTCAGTGCTGAGCCAAGGTATTCTCTTCGCTCGAAATTTGCGTCATGGGGTGTCGCGGCACTGCGTCTGCTGGCGATCACCACGCCACCACTGCTTGGCCTGCGTCTACAGCCGATTCCTTCCCAAGCGCTATCTTGTTGGCGACGTTGCGCGGGTAGATTCTTGCCGCCTCGATATAGCACATGATCGAGCGGCCCGTAGAGCAGCCCGAAAAATGCATCTGCGTCGATGACCAGACCAAGGTTGATACTAAATTCACCTGTTCTAGCAATGAACTCTTTAGTTCCATCAAGGGGGTCGAGTAACCAATAGGGGGTGCTATTCGTAGTGCTATTCGTGGTGCTCAGAGCTGGGTCTTGGTCTGCAGGGGCACCGTCTTCTTCGGAGACCACAGGCCAATCGGGTGTAACTCGGGCTAAGGCGTCGCAGAGTAGGTCGTGGCTAGCAATATCAGCATCGGTCACGGGGGTGAGGTCGGCCTTCGTCTGGATGGCATGTTCAGGCAGCCGGTAGCGGGCAAGGATCGCCTCGCCGGCCTCGATTAGGGCGGATTCGAGCTGATCAGCAATCTGAATCAACAATTTGGGAGATGGCTGTTTTTCGCTGGGCAAGGGATAATCTCGGGATGACGACAGCGCCTATTTTCCCATTTTCACGACCCTCGGGGTTTTCAATCCTGACGGCCCTGGCCATGCTTATTTTCTCGGCAGCCGGCACCGCTCTTGCCGCCGCTGATCCCGATGCCGATCTCAAGGCCAAGCGGCCTGCCCATGAGCAGATGATTGAAAAAATTGAATCAGAGCGATTAGCGTTTCAACGTGATCTTGCGCAGCGAGAGGAGGCCTGTCTGAAGCGCTTTTTCTCGGCCAGCTGTATGGAAGAGATTCGGGCTGAGCATCTGCGGGAGATGCGTACTTTTGATCTCAGGCGAGAGAAAGAGCGTCAGGCAATCCGTGATATCGAGGCGGAATTGCGAGCACGTGTCCGCGCCCGACGTGTAGCGGCCCCCTGATGAAATTTCTTAACGATGTACGAACCCTGCACCTGCGTTTACTTGAATTAGAGAGTGAACACCGGGAGCTAGATCATTTGATCGCACAACTCGAATCGGCGGATTCGTGCGATGAGCTTCAGATTCGACGACTCAAGAAAAGAAAGTTACAACTCAAAGACCAGATCGCTCAAATTCAGATGCAGCTTCAGCCTGATGTCCCCGCTTGAGCAGTTATTTGATTCCTCTGGGCCGCTGTCCCGAGCAGCCCCGGGCTATCGGACCCGTAGTGGCCAGATTCTTTTAGCCCAGGCGATTGAAGATACGATCGGATCGCGAACGATCTTAGTGGCTGAGGCCGGGACGGGGGTTGGAAAGACATTTGCTTATCTTGCTCCGTTACTTCAGACACAGGGTAAGGCACTGATCTCAACAGCTACCCGGCACCTGCAGGATCAGTTATTTCTTCGAGATCTACCCCGCCTGAAATCTGCCTTGGGCGTATCGGCCCAGATTTCGGTATTAAAGGGCCGCTCCAATTATCTCTGCCTCTATCGTCTGGAGCAGCACAAAGAGGAAGGGCGCTTTGGACGACGAGAAGACGCCCAAGCATTTACTGAGATCGTTCGTTTCGCCTCACACACAACAACGGGCGATATCTCCGAGTGTGTTGCGGTATCCGAGAGCGCAGCGGTTTGGGCTCAGGCCACCTCGACTCGGGAGAACTGCCTGGGCCAGAATTGTCCTCGCGTGAATGACTGTCACGTAATGGCGGCACGCAAGTGCGCCGCCGAGGCCGATATCGTTGTGGTGAACCATCATTTGTTGTGTGCTGATATGGCGTTACGCGATGAAGGGTTCGGGGAGCTGCTTCCCACGGTGGACTATGTGGTGATTGATGAGGCCCACGCATTAGCCGATATCGCGACACAGTTTTTTAGTCAGTCACTCTCGACCCAGCTCTTGGGTCATCTGGCTCGCGATAGTCTTGCCATTGGTCTGCAGCATGCGCGTGATGCGGCGTCCTGGCCTGATCTCTGCGGGGCTATTGAGAAAGCAGCAGCGGAGTTGCGGCTCTGTATGCCGGGTGCTGCTTTGGGTGGCGGTATGCAGGCGAATGTAAAGCCCAACACGCAGCCTCTTACCAACAGACGAATTGGCTGGGATTCGCTTGATCAGGCTTCAAAGACCCGCTGGCAAGAGGCCCTCAATGCCGTAACCGATTCGGTAATTGCAATTAACCAGGTGCTCGAAGTCAATGCATCACGGCATCTAGAGCTCGCACAGCTGCATGCGCTGAGCCAGGAGATGATTAGCCGCCTTGGAATGTTCTGCGAGCAAGACTCTGATGCGCCGGTTGTTCGCTGGATGGAAAGCTCTCGTTACGCATTAACCCTTCACATTACACCCTATGATATCCGCGATAAATTTCAGCAAGAGATTGTTAAGCACCAGAGGGCTTGGATTTTTGTTTCAGCAACGCTTGCAATAGGTGGGTCATTTGCGCATTTTCTTGAGCGTCTAGGCCTTGAGGAAGCCCGCACTCTAATAGCACCAAGCCCATTTGATTTCCAGGCTCAAGGGCTTTTGCTCGTACCCGAGAAACTCCCCGACCCTAAGGCGCCTAACCTAATTACCCAGCTGCTTGATCAGCCTGAGATTGCTGATCTTATCAACACGGTTGGCGGCGGTATCTTTATTCTCTGTACGTCTCATCGTTCTGTTGGTCATGCTCGTGACTGGATAGGGAGGTGGGTAATTGAACACCCCGATCGGCGGCTCTTGGTGCAGGGAGAGATACCCCGCCATCAGCTAATTGAAGAGTTTCGAGCACATGGTAATGCAATCCTGATTGGCAGCCACAGTTTCTGGGAGGGCGTAGATGTTCCGGGCGATGCCTTGGTGATGGTCTTGATTGATAAGCTTCCCTTTGCGCCGCCGGATGATCCGATTCTTGAGGCGCGCGCCCGATGGCTTGAGCGCCAGGGGAGGGATGCCTTTACCTCAATACAACTTCCTGAGGCAGCTATTCAACTCAAGCAAGGTGTTGGTCGTCTGATTCGCTCGGAATCAGACCGTGGATTAGTGGTGATTGGAGATCGACGCTTAGCGGATACACCTTACGGAAGGCGCATCATTCGCAGCCTTCCAGATTTCAAGAGAACCCGCTGTGTTGAGGAGGCCAAGGTCTGGCTTAAAGCGCTGGCTAGAGTTTAAGCGTCACCAGCTTTAAGCGCTAAGCGCTTACGTGCTACCAAGGCTTAAGTTTGGAGACACTCGAATTGAATTTTGTCCAAAGCCCAGGCCTAGCTGATTCTGTACCCCCGCGAATCTTGGGGTCGTAGCCGGTCTTTAAGTAGACGCTATCGGGAAAGTTTTTTACCAATACCCGCTTTGCATCGCCACTTAGATCAGAAAGCCCAAGCTGCTGGTAGCCCACCATCATGATGGCCAAGGCCTCTTCAATCGCTGGTGCATCCTGGTATTGTTTGACAACAGCCTGAGCACGATTAACCGCAGCGAGCGTTGCCCCGCGGCGCATATAAAAGCGTGCCACATGGACATCGTTGGACGCCAACATATTAATGAGGAAACTCATCCGCTCAGAGGCGTCGCCTGCATATTGACTCTTTGGAAATCGGGTGACGAGTTCTTTAAAGCTGTCGAATGCTTCTCTGGCGGCTTTTGGATCCCGCTCGGATAAGTCCTCTCCGGTGACTGAGGTAAAGAGGCTGCCGCGATCGTTAAAGTTGATCAGGCCTTTTAAGTAGAGGACATAATCAACATTGTCGTGATTGGGGTAGAGCTTCATGAATCGATCAATTGCCGCCAGGGCTAAGGCATTCTCGTTTTCCTTCCAGTGGGCATAGGCGGTGTCGATCTGGGCCTGCTGGGCATAGCGGCCAAAGGGGTAGCGAGATTCAAGCTTCTCAAGAAGTTTGATTGCGGCCGCCCAATTACCGGAGCCCATCTCGTCTTTCGCCTCTGCGTACAATCGGTCTGCGCTCCACTTAAGGGTTTCATCGCGGGCGAGGGAATCGGTGGCGCAACCCGATAGGAGTGCCGACCCAAGAAGGGTGGCAAGCATCAATGCAATGAGAGGGATTCGCAAGGAAAAACGATGAAGGACGGCGCTCATGAGGATTCTGAAGACCTAGAGGAATGGTCAGAGGATTATAGCGGTGTAGATGAACATAGCGATTCGGCCAGCAAAGCCACGCATAGTTCCGCGCTGCCTGCGCGCAGCCTAGAGGTCGATCAGGCAAGCCTTGGACAACGGCTTGATGTGTTTCTGTCCACGCTATACCCAGAGGTCTCGCGCTCACAGATTCAGAGGTGGATTGCAGACGGATTTGTGACAATTGATGCCCGTGCACCCAAGGCGGGGGCGAGCCTGCGGACTGGGCAGGTATTGTCCATCTGTCCCCCGGATCCAGAGCCAGTCAATAGCTGGCAGGCCGAGGTGATGCCGCTTTCGATCGTTTATGAAGATGAGGATGTGATTGTTCTCAATAAGCCATCGCGGCTCGTTGTCCATCCAGCCGCTGGCCACGCAACGGGAACGCTAGTTAATGGTTTGATTGCCCACTTTCCGGCCATCTCTCACATCGCCCGGTCGGGTATCGTTCACAGGCTCGATCAGGATACGACCGGCTTGATGGTTGCGGCAAAGTCCGTTGCTGCCCAGCTGGGCTTGGTGGGTCAACTCCAAGACAGAACTGTCTCCCGTCAGTATCTTGCTCTCGTCTGGGGCAGGGTGGCTAGGCAGACACTCAGCACCTACATGGGTCGCGACCCCAGAGACCGTCAGCGGATGTCGGTTCTGCCTGAGGGCAAGGGTAAAAAGGCGGTCACCCATGTCCGGCCTCTGGGTTCTGGGGATCTTTTCGGGATGCCGGTGACGCTGCTTGAGTGCAAGTTAGAGACCGGAAGGACCCATCAGATAAGAGTTCATTTAGAGTCGATAAAGAATCCTATTGTGGGAGATAGAACCTATTCACGGTACGGGCCCCACTCATCAAGGCTAAGCGGTGGTTCGAAGACAATTGAGAGTCTTCTGCCTGGGCAGGCGCTACATGCTCAAAAGCTTAGCTTTCTCCACCCCGTTTTGGGTGAAACGCTTCGATTTAATGCGGAGCCACCCGCAAATTTTATTGAGCTAATAGGCCTTGCAGGAATTAGCTTACCAAGCTCCCAATGATCAAAATCTGCGAGCCCGCCCAACTAACCCCAATCGCTCCCGGGATCGCGAGGGTTGATGGATTTTTCCCCAAAGGGATTACGGCCCTTCAAACAGACCGTCTTGGGGGGTCTTCTGTCGGTAATTTTTCGAGCTTCAACCTAGGCGACCATGTGGGAGACGACCCCTTGAGTGTTGCCAGAAATAGGCGGCAACTCTCTGATCTATGCCCAAGCCGGCCCATATGGCTTGAGCAGATTCATGGCACCCGAGCCATCGCACTCGATGAACCTGATTTAGCGGGTATGGTTAACGCTCCCGCAGGAGAGATGCAGGCGGATGCCTCAATGACCCGATTAGCAGGGCAGGTCTGCTGCGTTATGACAGCAGACTGTCTGCCGCTATTGGTGGCGCGGCCGGGTACTGGCCAGATTGCAGCAATTCACGCAGGCTGGCGGGGCTTACTTGCAGGAGTGATCGAGAACACCCTCACTCGTATGTTTCAGTTCGAACAAAATGGCGATGATCTTTGGAAGATTTGGCTTGGCCCTGCAATTGGCGCGTCTGCATTTGAGGTGGGTGGAGAGGTTCGTGATCAATTTTTAGCGCATGCATCAATTTCAGCGCAAGCGTTCGTTCCCTCCAGCACAGGCGCTGACAAATGGCTTGCCGACCTCAGGCGCTTAGCAGTAGGACGCATCCAGACATGGGCCGATCAATGCCAACTTAACAATAACCATGGAGTGTTGAGTATAGAGATTGCGATAGATCCCCAGTGTGTTTATACCGAATCAGGTCGTTACTTTTCGTATCGACGGGACGGAAAAACAGGGCGCATGGCAAGCCTGATTTTTCGAGATTAAATTTTCTTGTCGCTTTATTCTAGGTATACACCGGTGATCGTCACTTCTGTGCGCCGATTTCGGGCACGACCCGAGTAGGT
>JACCEE010836491.1_pt1 | contig 12524 bp, 11 predicted proteins | sample 7449931 | NCBI WGS metagenome assembly JACCEE01 (sample SAMN15323457, study PRJNA562643) | freshwater metagenome | isolation source: river surface water | place: USA:Blue River Watershed | collected 2017-08-19 | reverse complement strand
GTTGTTACTAGATCAACCTCGGCCTGAGTAAGCGTGCTAAAGCATGGAGCCTTTATATCGCAGCAAAAATCTTTATCGGAATCGGTAATGGTTTTCATATTGCGTTCTAATGATAGTTCAAAGGTAAAATTTATATGTGAACCGTGGATGGATTAGAAGAAGTTAATCGGGAGATTTGAAGGTAAGCGGAAGTTAGAGAAGTAAATGAAGTTAGACGGAAGTCATAGAATTAAAAGAAGAATATCGTGTGACCGTAATATTTTACGGCAAAAATAGAAGCATATGAAGTTAGTCAGAAGACCGGAGTCCGAAGTCCGAAGACAATATATTAAGGAAAGAATTGTAGGGCCGTAACATGTTACGGCTTTTGCCAAATCGACACAGAAGACCGGAGACCGAAGATGGAAGAGGGCCCTCCCTAAATGCCTAAACTCCTACAGCCTATAGTCTACAGCCTTTTAACAATTGCCGCATTAGCATATTGCCTTAGTTCTTACTCAACAAAAAAGCTGTCCTATTTCAATTCGTTGCATGTTGTGGCCGAATCCAATTCTCTAGGTGATAACCTTGAGTTGCTCTATCTTTGTTTCCATTAAAGTAACCATTTTGAACCCGCAGTGCATAAAGGGTGTTTAACGTTTAAAACAGGAAACTATGCTTTACACAAATTTGAAGCATATTGAAAGTGCAGCAGAGCACCAGCAGTTTATTAATGAGAATGAAAATGTAATGATTTGCTGTGGCCGTATGGGATCAATGTGCGTGCCGGTTTATGGAATCATGGAGGATATTGAGACTGAATACACCCATGTGAAGTTCGCCGATATGGAGATTGATAATCCTGAAGCTTATGTAATTCGAGATACTCCCGAATGCAAGGACTTTACTTCATTTCCATATACAGTTTACTATAAGAAGGGTAAGCTGATTAGGGCAACATCAAGCATCCAATCTGTGCAGCAAATTAGGCGCATTCTTGATGATAATTTTACCTCATAAGTTGAATGTAATCAATGTTAAATCTTAATACACACACGAACTATGTCACTATTTAAACTATCAATTTCTATTTCATTTGTAATGGCAATTAGCTTAGCTGGTTGCTCTCAACAGCCATCATCGCCAAAGGAGGCGGCAACAGCAGCATCGGTTGAATTAATAAAGCACCTTGACGCCAGCAGCTTTACTGCCGAAACCCAAAAGGGGTTAGTAATGGTTGACTTCTGGGCTACCTGGTGCCCTCCATGCCGACAAATGGCTCCAATTCTCGATGAGGTTGCAAAGGATGTTGCCGGTAAGGTTACTGTTGCGAAGGTCGATGTTGACAAGAATCGCGATCTAGCTTCTCAGTTTAATATCCAAGGAATTCCTACCCTTATTCTGTTTAAGGATGGTAAAGAGGTTGCCCGCTATGTTGGTCTTCAGTCGAAAGACTACTTGATGCAGCAGCTCAACCAGACTAAATAAGAAGAGACCATGTCGATAGGGACAATTATTGCCATCGTTCTTTTTGTAGTTGTGGTTGGATACTTTGTGTTAGCCTACAGGCGTATGAAGAAGATTCAAGTGCCCACCAGCGAAAAGGTGATTATACTGAGTGAAAATAATTTTGATCACCAAACTCGTAGAGGTGTCACGCTTGTTGACTTTTGGGCTACCTGGTGTATGCCATGCAAAATGATGGTTCCAGCGCTCAACGATGTTGCCGAGGAGCTCAACGGTAAGGCCAAAGTTGCCAAGGTTGATGTAGACCAACACCAATTGTTGGCAGCAAAATACAACGTGCGTAGCATTCCAACCTTAATTCTGTTGAGGGATGGTAAAGAAGTTAAGCGGTTTGTTGGAGTTAAAGACAAGAACTTTCTCCTTAAGCAAATTAGGGAAGTAATGTAATAATCCGAACCTTCGGGTTCGGATACTTTTCCTAGGCAGACCTAATATTCTATTCATGCAAAAGTTTTTGAAACTACTGATTTCTCGACGGACTATTATTCAGGCAGTAATAGGCGTTTCTATATACATTCTCTTTAGCCACTACAATATTTTCTTATGGTGGCTGCTTATTGTGGGCTTAGTTACGGGAATGTTTTTTGGAAAGGTATTTTGCCGTTGGATGTGTCCGCTTGGCTTCTTTATGGAGCGGGTAATGGGGATGAATCCCAACCAGAAGTTTAGACAGATGTATCAATACCACAAAATTGGTTGCCCCATTGCATGGATGCAGGGTGCCTTAAACCGTATTTCGCTTTTGAAAATTAAGGTGAACGCAGATACCTGCAAGAGCTGTGGCCTCTGCGACAAGCAGTGCTACATTACCTCGCTAGAACCGGAAAAGTATAGCCTGTATAAGGTCGATAAGAAGCGACCGGGTGCTGCGTACGCTTGTTCGAAATGCTTAAGCTGCGTTTCGGTTTGCCCCAATGGAAGCTTACGCTACAACGGAAGAAGATAGTGCAACAACAAAGATTTTGAAGTAAAGAAAGGCCAATTTGTAGCAGAAGCGGCTCTTTTCAATTAATCGAGCGATAACTCCGGTTGTTGCTCGATTTTTTGCATTATGTTTAAAGGCTTTTTTGCTCTTGCTGCAAAGCGGTAGGATTACCCTCGATTATATTGGCTGGCGTATATGGTATTGAAAAATAGAACGTAGAACCATTTCCTAATAGCGAGGTAACATGTATTTTCCCCTCTAGCAATTCGGCAAGCCCTTTCGATATGGATAGGCCTAAGCCGGTTCCTCCATACGATTTGTTTATGGACAAGTCCGATTGTCTAAATCGCTCAAATATGATCTCTTGTAACTCTTCTTCTATGCCAACTCCGCTATCCTTCACATGGAATACTATTTCGTTATTGGCTAGATTGTAACCAAACTCAATGAATCCTTCGTTGGTGAACTTTATTGCATTGGATAGTAGGTGGTTCAATACCTGAGTGATCTTTGTTCTATCGGCATAAATTTCAATAGGGTTTTCGTGTTGTTCCTTTTTTGCAAGCAGTAAGATATTCTTCTTGTCTGCCTGCGGTTTATATATGCCAAACAGGTCGTCTATAATACCATTAATGCTAAACTTATTGATGTAAAGTTTCTCCTGCCTTGTTTCGAGTGATGATATTGTTAGGATATCGGAGACAATCGAAAGCAGCTGATTGCTGCTGCTTTGTATTGTAGAGGTAAAGTTCATTCGTTTTTCTTCAGAGAGATCGGGCTTGTTGAGCATGCTGGTAAACCCGCATATTGAGTTTAGCGGCGTGCGAATCTCGTGCGATATGTTCTGTAAAAATGCAGTTTTTAAGCGATCGCTCTCTTCTGCTTTTTCTTTGGCCCTCTTGAGTTCTTCATTTAGCCTTCTATATTCGAGATTCTGTTTTTCTAGGTCTACTCTTCTGTCGTTGATTTGTTGATCGGCCAACCGAAGTTTACTGGTATGCGATCTGACAAAATAAAACAGTAGGAGCGATGTGATTATAACGTAAGCAAAACCTTTAACTATACTCAGCTCTGTTAATAATTTTTTGTTCTCAATCAGTGCGCCAAAAAAAGTGTCGGAGAAGAATATCCACAGAGCCCCAACTATAAAATACAACGCTGTAATTTTATACTCAAACCTAATAGCACCTAGTATTTTATTTTTCAGTTGGTTCATTTTCTTATACATGTAATGGTTGTTACTCCAACTTATGGTGTAAAGAAAATTAACAGCAATAAAACCCTTTGTAAACTTAATGTAAGTTCTCAAAAAAGATGAAACAATCCAAGTGAATTTCAAAAAAGTAATCGCAATTCATACGCAGATTAAACAAGCTGAGACGATTAAAAGTTGCGCTCTTGCTATACTGATTTGTTGTTTATAGCCCGTATTTTTCCATCTTTTTATAGAGGGTAGGACGTGTAATACCCAGCATTCGTGCTGCTTTGCTGAGGTTACCTTTGGTGCGTTTCATCGCATCCGAAATGGCAATTTTCTCAACATTATCGAGGGTAAGAACTGCATCTTTCGGAGCAGGTGTGTGGGGCGACTTAAGGGCAAGGTCTTGCGCCGAAATCTCTTTACCATCACTTAGTATCACTGCTTTTTCGAGTGTGTGTTGCAATTCGCGGACATTTCCCGGCCAAGAGTATGCCTCCATCTCTTTGAGGGCTCGTGCTGATAGCTTCAGCTTTGGTTTCCCATATTTTGTCATAACCTTGGGCAAAAAGGTCGAGATTAGTTCAGGCAAATCCTCCAACCTTTCGCGTAGGGGAGGAAGGGTGAGCTGTATGGTATTTATTCTGTAAAACAGATCTTCCCTGAAACGGCCCGATGCAATCAACTCTTCAATGGGTTGATTTGTTGCCGAGATAAGTCGAACATCAACTGTTATTGGTTTAGTTGCACCAACTTTTGTTATTTGCCCGGTTTGAATTGCTGTGAGCAACTTTGCTTGCAATGGAAGGCTCAGGTTTCCTATCTCATCCAAAAATAGCGTTCCGCCGTGAGCCGCTTCAACACGTCCGATGCGTTCTTCCTTTGCATCGGTATAGGCTCCTTTTACATGGCCAAAAAGTTCGCTCTCAAAAATATTTTCGTTGAGCGAGCCAAGGTCGACCGAGACAAATGGTTCATTCCTTCGCTCCGAAAGGCGATGTATTTCGGCTGCCGCCAGCGATTTTCCAGTGCCATTTTCACCCAGAAGGAATACCGAAGCGTTGGTTGATGCAACTTTTTGTATAATATCAATCACCTGCTTCATTGCATCCGACTTACCAACAATAAGGTGATCAATAGGACGGTAGCTGGAGATTAATCCTTGCTGCTGTTGCTTGAGCGTTTCCAGTTCAAGTGCTTGCCTACGCAAGCGAATGCAAGTATTGATTGAGTTGAGCAACTTATGGTTGTCCCAAGGTTTTTGAAGAAAATCGATAGCCCCTTCTTTTACCGCAGCCACGGCCAACTCAAGATCGGAGTATGCTGTGAGCAAGATAACCGAAATACCTTTTGCATTTTTGAGAATAAACTGATGGAGTGAGTTACCATCAGCAGTACTTTTACTGAAGTTTATGTCGAGCAGCACTACATCAAATATTTGTTTTGTAACTAGCATTCTGGCCTTTTCGGGGTCGGAACAGGTAGTTATATTTTCGATGTGGTTAGCAAGAAATGATTCAAGTGATGCAAGAATTTCTATATTTTCGTCTACTATAAGAATTGAGCCATCCTTCATTTGTAATCCAATTAAGCTGTTGTTCCATTTAATAAATACGCTGGTTCGACACACAACCATGATTATGGTTTATTTAATTTCGTGGAATAGTTCAAAATTTACACCAACGGAATTGTTTTCATGTTAAACCATCGTGGATTCCACAGTTTGCTGGTGTTTTTGAATAGTTCATCTATATTTTTTCCAAACCTGCACAAGAAACAGTATGACGGGTTGTCAAAATGTGGAGATAATCCTAATTTTAAAATAATCGAATAGTTATGAAATTAATTCTTGGGCTGCTGTTTTTTGCCATCGCCATTAGTGTTAGTGGCAATCCAAATCCTTCGGTGGATAAATCGTGTGTTAAGTATTCAATTACGATTGACAGCAACAGTGTTAAGGAAAAAGTAGAGAAGGAGATGCTTGCAACTAACGGCGTTACTACCGTTGTGGTAAACGTTGAGGATCGCTACATTGAGGTTAGCTATACCACATCGAAGGTTAATTCGGATGATATTAAGGCGAAAATTGAAAAGTTGGGATTGAATCCTCAGCCTTTAAAGTGTAAGCCACAATCATCGTATTGTGAGGGCGATTGTCGGAATTGTCCGGCCATTAAATCGCGTGGCCGACATTAATTTGGCTTTTGATTAATGACCAGTAACAGAAACAGACGTTACTATATATCACGCTACCTTCCCCAAAGAGAAGCGCCCGAATATATTTTCGGGGGCTTCTCTTTTCGGTGCTTAATCTTGCAGATATTAAGCCAGTGGCAAATTCTCTATGAGCTACAGCCCAAGCAATAGCTTGTCAGGATTACTTCCGCCAAGTAGCAACTTTTCAGGGTTCTCAAGCATCTGCTTTACTTTCACCAAGAATCCCACTGAGTCTTTTCCGTCGATAACGCGGTGATCGTAGCTAAGGGCGATATACATCATTGGCCGAATCTCAACCTTACCGTTAACGGCCATTGGACGATCCACGATGTTGTGCATTCCCAGGATACCCGATTGAGGGGGATTGATGATGGGGGTGCTCATCATTGAACCGTAGATACCCCCATTGGTGATGGTGAATGTGCCACCGGTCATCTCCTCGAGGCTAATCTTTCCTGTTCGTGCTTTTTCTGCTAATTCTCCTATTTTTCGTTCGATATCGGCAAGCGAAAGAGTTTCGGCATTACGAATAACAGGAACCATTAGCCCTTTAGGGGTTTGAACGGCAATTGCAATATCGTAGAAGTGAGGAGTAACAATCTCTTCGCCATCGATCATGGAGTTTACCGATGGATGTTGCTTAAGCGCCTCCACCACTGCTTTGGTGAAGAACGACATAAAGCCGAGCTTCACACCATGCTTCTCTTGAAACTCTTTAGCGTAAGCCTTGCGCAGTTCCATAACACGGCTCATGTCCACCTCGTTGAAGGTGGTGAGCATAGCGGTTTCGTTTTTCACAGTTACCAAGCGCTGAGCCAGCTTACGGCGTAGTGAACTCATCCTATTTCGATCCTCCGTGCGTAGAGCTTCAGTAGGCATCGATGGAATAGAACCGCTACCTTGGCTGAGACCCGTTTTTGCAAGATCTACCTCGTGCTTACCAATTCGCTTTAGCCCATTAATGATATCGTCAACTGACAGGCCCTCTGCTTCCATCATTTTCTTAGCCAGTGGAGATACCTTTACCTTATCGTCGGTTGAGGCGGAGACTGGCTGAGCCTTTTGCTCAACTATTTGTTTTTCCGTTTCAGGTTGTTTTGTTGAAGGTGTTGCCTCTACTCTTTTTGCAACGGGTTCTTCAACTTTTGTAGCACTACCGGTGGCTTCGCTATCGATGGTGCAGGCAACGCTTCCAACTTTAATGGGAGTGTTAGCCTTAGCAAGTATCGTTATTTTGCCACTTTCGGCAGCAAGCAGCGGCAGTGTAGCCTTGTCGCTCTCAACCTCTGCAATCTCTTGATCTTTTTCAACCGCAGCGCCATCTTCAACTAACCAGTTGGCAATTTCCACTTCGGTAATGCTTTCGCCCGGGCTGGGGATTTTTATTTCTATAACCATGGGGATGATATAATTATTCGTTGTTTTTAATTAAGACCGAAGACCGAAGTGAAAAATAGACGGAAGTCCGAAGACCGAAGTCGGAAGCTGTGCGTTGAATATAGAGTAATCGGTTATTGTTTCCATTATTTTATCTTCTCCTTAAATGCTACCATCATGTTCATTAAGTTGAATGCAATCTCGTAATGTGAGGCAAATTCTTCCTTGGTAATGTAATCTCTTCTCTTGGCTTTGTGAAGGCAAGTTACAACTTCGGCTAATGAGCGAATTGAATACCCCATAAATTTTTTAAACTCTAGGTTAGTTTGTCCAATAGAACCTTCAGCAATATTTAGTGCAATGGAATCAACTGCTCTTCTCATTTGGGACGAAAGATTATAAATCTCATCTTGTGGAAACGTATGAGCAATCTTGTTTATACTCTCTCCGAAATCCATCGCCTTTTGCCAAATAAGAAGTTTTTCAAACTTGAATTCCATAATACAATCCTCCTTTTTTTGCTGTAATCCACTTCCATCTTCGGACTTCCGTCTTCCGACTTCCGACTTCCGACTTCCGTCTTCCGTCTATTTCTCTCCAAACAACACGTCCCTATCTACCTTTACATTTTGCCGCGCGCTACCAACCTTGCACTGCAATCCGCAATACTTATTCTTCAGCTCGCATTCACATTTACGGAATACCTTGCCAACAATTTCGGCTTGCTCTAATGCGTGCAGCTTGCTTAAGCCAACTGCAGGGCTACCGCTTGCTTGACGCGCAATGTGCTCAAGATTTAGTTCGGGTAGTTTGTTTCTTATGAAGTTCCATGCACCCATATTTTCAGGCTCTTCTTGCACCCAAATATATTTAATGGCATTCTTGTAGCGGCTCAAAACCTTTTGTAGCTGTAGTTCCGGGAAGGGGTAAAGTTGCTCAACCCGAATAAGCGCAATATCCGTTGCCTCTAGCTGTTCCTTGCGTTCAAGTAGGTCGTAGTATATCTTGCCGGTGCAGAGGATAACCCGTAGCACAGAGTCGGGAATGTTGTTGCTGTCGTCAATCACCTCCTGGAATGCGCCGCTACTCATATCGCTGAGTGGTGATACGCACTTGGGATGGCGAAGCAAGCTCTTTGGCGTAAACACGATCAGCGGGAGGGTAAACTCTCTTTTTACTTGCCGGCGAAGCATGTGGAAGAGGTTTCCGGGAGTTGTTGGAACCACCACCTGCATGTTGTTATGAGCGCAGAGGGTGAGAAACCGCTCCATGCGTGCGCTGGAGTGCTCCGGACCTTGGCCTTCGTAGCCGTGGGGAAGAAGAAGGGTTAAGCCATTCAGCAGAGCCCATTTATCTTCGGCCGAGCTGATATACTGGTCGATAATAACCTGTGCCACGTTGTGGAAATCGCCAAATTGTGCTTCCCAAATAGTAAGTCCATTGGGAGTGGCCAGCGCGTAGCCATAGTCGAAGCCCATAACACCATACTCAGAGAGGTGAGAGTTATAGACATTTACCGGCGCTTGATCTTTACCCAAGTTTTGAAGTGGGTAGTATTTTTCGTCGGAGTTCTCGATGTTGTAGACTGCGTGTCGATGTGAGAATGTTCCTCGCTCCGAATCTTGTCCGCTAATTCGAACCGGATGCCCTTCCATGGCAAGGGAAGCGTATGCGAGCAGCTCTCCGAGAGCCCAATCGAGCTTGTCGGTTTCAACCATCTGCTTTCTATCCTCCAGCAGCTTAATCAACTTTTTGAAGAACGATTTGCCTTCGGGAAGCGTGTTGAACTTAGCAAACAGCTGCTTTAGCGTTTCTGCAGGTACTCCGGTTATAGGAGAAATATTAAAATCGTTAGGTATTGAGTGACGTTTATCCTTCCACTCTTCAGCAAAGAATCTTCGAATGGATACCTTTTGGAAGGTTTTGGCCAATTCTAGTTTCTCATCGAGTTCGTTGTCGAACTGTTGCTGCATCTGCTTAGCCTCCTCTTTCGAGATAATACCGCGATCAACAAGGTTGTTGGCGTATAGGTCGCGAGGGTTCGGATGCTTGGCTATGGCATCATACAGGATAGGTTGGGTAAAGCGTGGTTCGTCGCCCTCGTTGTGACCGTAGCGGCGGTAGCACAATATATCGATAAACACATCGGTGTTGAAGGTCTGACGATACTCCACAGCCAGCTTAATGGTGTGAACCAAAGCCTCAGCATCATCGCCATTTACGTGAAAGATGGGCGATTGCGTAACCTTTGCAATATCGGTACAGTAAGTGCTGCTGCGGGCATCGAGGTAGTTTGTTGTGAAGCCAACTTGGTTATTAACTACAAGGTGAATAGTTCCACCGGTTTTGTAGCCGGCGAGCTGGCTCATTTGCAGCGTTTCGTAAACAACCCCCTGAGCTGCAATAGCTGCATCGCCGTGAATAATGATAGGAGCAAGCTTATTGTAGTTACTCTGGTAGCGGTTGTCGATTAGCGCTCTCGAAATACCTTCGACCACCGGACCAACTGTTTCGAGGTGCGATGGGTTTGGCAATAGGCTTAAGGCAACTTTTTTACCGCTATCGGTTGTAATGGTATTGTTGTAGCCCAAGTGGTATTTTACGTCGCCAAGGGTAATGTTTTCGTCGTAGCGTTCACCCAAAAACTCGCCAAAGATATTCTCTGCCGGTTTTTGCATTATGTTGGTAAGAATGTTCAGCCTTCCGCGGTGAGGCATTCCAATTATGAACTCTTCAATTCCAAGTTCGGCACCGTGCTCAATAACGGCATCGAGCGCAGGAACCAAGGCTTCTGCCCCTTCGAGAGAGAATCGCTTTTGGCCTACAAATTTCTTATGAATAAACTGCTCAAATCCCACTGCATGGGTCAAATGCCAGTATATGTGCTTTTGCTCTTCCGGAGTATAGCTTGTAATGTTTTTACTTCCTTCCATCTTTGCCCGCAACCACTCTACAGCCACAGGTTTGCGGATGTAGGCGTATTCAACACCAATTGAAGCGCAGTAGGTTTGGGTTAAATGCTCAATAATGGTGCGTAGCGATGCAACCCCAATTCCTATGCTCTTTCCTGCCTGAAACTGCGTGTCAAGGTCAGAATCGTTAAGGTTGTAGTGCTCGAGGTCTAGCGTTGGTGTATAGGAGCGGCGGGTGCGCACCGGGTTGGTTTTGGTAAAGAGATGGCCTCGCTTGCGGTAGTCTTCTATGAGATTAATAACGTTAAACTCTTTGTCGAAAACTCCTGATGACTGCTCTCCGTATGTGGCGCGTGCAAGTTCAAACCCCTTGAAGAAAGTTCTCCAGCTGTCGTCAAGACTCTCCGGATCGTTTTGATAGCGACGGTATAGGTCGTCAATGGCTTCAATTTCAGAATTTCCTACGAATGAAAATTTATCCATGATTATTGCTTCTTGTCGTTTTCAGTATTTTCAGCTTTGTAACCAAACAGCTGATGTCGCTTAATGTTTGCGCCAACAAATTTGGGTACCATCGACTCCCATTGGGGATCGTTTTTTTGAATCTTTTCTAATAGTTCAGCCGGTTGTATGTGCAATCGGTGAACGTTAGCTTTGGTAATTTCTAAGATTTTTCGATTTGCCTTGAGATACATGTAGAGTGGTTCGATATCCGGTGGCAATTCGAGGTCTTCGGAATGAATAATTTTTCCGCTCTCCTTATCGAGTTCAGGATAGATGTATAGCTTAGTGTTGGTGGGGAATAGGCGACCAAAAGCCTCCAGTATTCCACCCTTTAAGTTTTGGTAGTATTGCTTGTCGAATACCCTGCGGAAGGTTGGTATTCCAATTACAATGCGTAGCTTCTTGAGCTTAAAGTTCGAGAAGTAGCTAACCAGCTTGTAATACTCTCGGAAGTTAGAAATCATCACATTTTGCCCCATGGCGTTGAGCAGGTTTACCCTATCGAGAAAATCGCGCTCATCAATTTCGCCTTCGTGAAGTAGGTTGTTTAGCGTTATTTCGCAAAGGGCAAGGGTGCTATCGCGCGAGTATTCCGGATCGGTTTTAAAGATGGCATAGCTGGTTTTGAGCATATCCACACCGAGGTAGGAGATTGGACGAAAGCGTCCCCTAACCGCCAACACGTTCTTTTTGTAGAGCATATCAGAGGGTTGTCTAATCTCTCCGTGCCTATCGAAGATTATGGCGTTGGTCATTCCGTTTTTTACCAGCTGCACGCCAAAGAGTCTGTTGTCTACCCATGCTAAATCGGGACCACACACGCGAATCATGGTAACTTCAATACGGTCGGTATCGAGGTTGTCCATAAGGCTTTGGAGAAATGTGTTTGGCCTGTCGATGCAGTGAAAGCAAGCCCATATGAGGTTTACACCAAGCGTGCCCAAGGTATACTGTTGAAGTAGCGTATCGTTTTCGTGCAGGTTAACGTGAATAACAACCTCATTGGCACGGCCACGTTCGTTCATGTCGAACTTTACGCCAAGCCATCCATGTCCTTGGGTTGTCTTCGAAAAGTTTATGGTTTCCACCGTGTTTGCGAAGGCAAAAAAGCGGGTATCGCGTTCGTGCTTATCGCTCAAAAGGGTAACTAGCTCGCCATACTCGTGGTGAAGCATCTTGTGGAGCCGCTCCTCCGAAACGTATCGGTCGGGTTTACCCTCGTTGTAGAGGTGATCGGAGAATGTTTTGTCGTAGGCCGAAATGCTCTTGGCGATGGTGCCTGAAGCACCTCCCGCTTGGAAAAATGCGCGTGCAACCTCTTGGCCTCCGCCAATTTCGGCTAACGTTCCGTAGATTGTTTTATCTAGGTTTATGTTCAGTGCCTTGCTTTTAGTGCTTTGTATTTCTCTTTCCATGAAAAGTAGCTACATTATGCCGAAAGATAAAAAACTTTGTTTAACGTCAGCCTGAAATCTTTTATTAGTTAGGTAAACAAGCGTTATGGATAAAGGTTTTGAGCGTGAGAAGAAATAATTTTACAATGTGCTAATGAGGCAATATGCTAATGCGGTAATGAGATAATGTGCTGATTTGCTAATGAGGCAATTGTTAAAAGGCTGTAGACTATAGGCTGAAGGAATTTAGGCGTTTAGAGATTTAGGGAGGGCCGTCTTCCATCTTCGGTCTCAGGTCTTCCGTGTCGATTTGGCAAAGGCCGTAACAGGTTACGGCCCTACAATTCTTTCCCTAATATATTGTCTTTGGACTTTGGACTTCGGACTTCGGACTTCGGACTCCGGTCTTCTGTGTCGATTTGGCAAAGGCCGTAACAGGTTACGGCCCTACAATTCTTTCCCTAATATATTGTCTTCGGTCTTCTGACTCC
>JACCEE011473614.1_pt1 | contig 12530 bp, 13 predicted proteins | sample 7449931 | NCBI WGS metagenome assembly JACCEE01 (sample SAMN15323457, study PRJNA562643) | freshwater metagenome | isolation source: river surface water | place: USA:Blue River Watershed | collected 2017-08-19 | reverse complement strand
TAATGGTGCGGTTGATTCAACCATTCTTGCGGAGAATACACCTGTAGCGGGCCATCTCTAAAGTCCGTACCATTGCGCGTAATGATGGCCTGTGCGCCTACGGCATAGGCGGATTGTGCCAACACTGCATCTTCAAAATCTTTTAATGGACTGCGCAGGGCATGTGCGATGACCGTATGGTCAACTGGCGCAAGTTCCAGTAGCGTTAAGAGTTGCCCGATGTGTTGGCGGGCTGCCACGTCACCCACTACTTTGTGGGCGATGTAGTGCAAAGTGGTAATCGTGGTCGCACATACACACGCTGGATATTCTCCAGCTTCAATTTGGTGAAAAATGGCAGTGGCAGCATCGGCAAATGGGGCGCGATTCAGTAGCAAATCCAGTACCACATTGGTATCTAGTGCGACTTTCACAGGTATTTGCTTTCCAAATAGCGTTTGTAATCGTATTCATCTACCTCATTGACATGATTGGCTTGCCACGCCCCGCGCAATTGGCTGGTGATTGTGCCAATTGGTGTGAGAGATGTAACGATAGATGTACCAGAAGGAAGCGTAGCAGGTGGTGTCGTTAGTTGTGCAAAATAATCAGCAACCAGCACGGAAACCGAGCGCTTTTGTGAGCGAGCATAGCGTTTGGCGGCGGCAATAAGTTCTTCATCCAGTCGGAGCGTGAGTTTGGTGGACATAGGCTAAACGCAGGTGTGTGGGAATTTTTTTGAAGTGTACGGCAGCCTTTCTTTTTGGTGAGTCTCTTGGATAATCGGATACCGCTCTATTCCCCTTATTCGCCCTCTATTCTTGGTAAGGAATGATTTTTATGACCCTCCCCTCCCGTGTCAAACTGGTGGATGTTGGCCCCCGTGATGGGCTGCAAAACGAAAAACAACCCGTTCCTGCCAGCGTCAAAATCGAACTGGTGCATCGCTTACAGGATGCGGGGCTGAAAGAAATCGAAGTCACCAGCTTCGTTTCACCCAAATGGGTTCCGCAAATGGGCGATAACGCCGAGGTGATGGCGGGTATCCAGCGTAAAGCGGGTGTGCGCTACTCGGTGCTGACTCCGAATCTCAAGGGTTTTGAAGCAGCCTTGGCAACGCAGCCCGATGAAATCGTGGTGTTTGGCGCAGCGAGCGAAGCATTTAGCCAAAAAAACATCAATTGCAGCATCGCCGAGAGCATCGAACGCTTTGCCCCCGTGGTCGAAGCAGCACGGGCAGCGGGCATTTACGTGCGTGGCGCGATGAGCTGCACGGTCGGTTGCCCCTATGAAGGCGACATCGCACCGGAGCGCGTGGCGTATCTGGCAGGGCTGATGCGTGGCATTGGCGTGCAGCATGTGGGTGTGGCGGATACGATTGGTGTAGGCACTCCGCTCAAAATCGCACGCGCCGTTGAAGCCACTTTGCAGCATTACAGCATCGACGATATTTCCGGTCATTTCCACGACACCTATGGGCAAGCACTCGCCAATACGCTCATCTGTTTGCAGATGGGCGTGTGGCAGTTTGATACATCCATCGCCGGTCTAGGCGGTTGCCCGTATGCCAAGGGCGCGACCGGAAATGTCGCCACCGAAGACGTAGTTTATATGCTGCACGGCATGGGCATTGAAACGGGTATTGATTTGGATAAGCTGATGCAGGCGGGCGTTTTTATCAGCGACTTTTTAGGGCGTAAGCCGAATTCCCGCGCAGCCAATGCGTTATTGAAACGATAAAAACACCATGAAAAATCAAAAAATCTGGGCGGTGATTCCCTGTGCAGGAACGGGTTCACGCGCGGGAACGAATCAACCCAAGCAGTACCAAAAAATTGCAGGAAAGCCGATGGTGCTGCACACCCTCGCTGCTTTTGCGGCGGTGGCACGGGTGCATGGTGTGTTGCTGGTCGTTGCACCCAACGATACTTTTTTCAGCACCCCCGCTATGGCACAAAAAGCACCTATTTTTGTGGCGCACTGTGGGGGCGAGACACGCGCCGCCAGCGTGTTGAATGGCATTTCGGCACTGCTCAAAGGCGGGGCTGATGAAAAAGATTGGGTGCTGGTACACGATGCCGCCCGCTGCCTCATCACCCCTTCGCAAATTGATACGCTGATTAGTAACTGCGAACACGATGCCGTGGGTGGATTGTTGGCGATTCCGTTATCGGATACCTTGAAACGGGGCGAAAACGGCATCGTGGTAGAAACCGTCAACCGCAGCGATAAATGGCTCGCCCAAACCCCGCAGATGTTCCGGCTGGGCGCACTGCGCGATGCCCTGCAAACGGCGGGCGCTCAAGTCACCGACGAATCCAGTGCCATGGAATTAGCCGGATTTTCCCCGCTGCTGGTCGAAGGCAGCGCCCAAAACTTCAAAGTCACCTATCCGCAAGATTTCACGATGGCGCAGGCGGTTTTGTTGCTGCGGGGGAAGGTGGATTGATACAGGCTAGTGCAAAGCTAGTGCAAATCCAGAGGTAACCAATCCTCATGCAAAACTTGATCCAGTTCATAAGGGCATTGGCGGGGAAATAGGCGTTCGTGGATGCCGGTTTCTTTCGCGGCAAAGCGCACCCCCAACGGATAGGCTTTATCGAATGCTTCGGGCAACGCCGTGCGCAGGCTGGGAACTTCGTCCAATAAGTCGGCGATTGCGCTGCGTTGTTCCAGCATGGTGGCTTCCCAACTGCGGCTGCGGTGGTCGGGCTGGAAATTCCATTTCAGCAAATGCTGCAACAGTACCGCCAGACGGTTTTTCAGTTCCCTGCGCTGAGATGCTCCCATAGTTTCTAGTTCCTCGGTCAAATGTGCAATGTCCAGTGCGGCCCATTGACCACTGCGCAGCAACGCTACCTGTTCTTGCGCCCAAGCACTGATGTCGGTTTCATAACGTGTCAGCATTTTTTATCCCTTCCTTCACACCTATCATAGCAATAGCATCCCAATAGCGCGTATTTTTGGGCAATTCCGGCGAAAATGGAGGTTTGGATTTTTCCTTAACTTATTCAGATTGCATTGTGACTTCGCCTTCCACCCCCAAAAACAACGATATTGCCCAACTCGACCGCTTGACCGGGGGCGCTTTTTCCGCTCCAACATCGGGAGAGCGTGCCGCGCGTGTGCGTGAATGGCTGCAAACCAACCCCAGCGCAGAATTGCTGGCTGGGGTCTACCACGAACTTAATAAAAAAGACAAAGGCGCTGCCAAACCCGTGCGAGAACGCATTGACGAAGCGCGTCGCCAAAAGGCACAAGAAATCATTGCTGCCGAATGGGCGACCAAAGCCCAAACCCTGTTGGATATGGGCAAACTCAATATCGCCGATGCCCTTGCATGGCAGCGCGATGCCGCCAAAGCCGGTGCGCCCTTGAGCCGTGAACCATTAGCTGGCTTGAAAATCCAACTCGTAGAACGGGTGCGAGTGATTGAAGACTTGCAACGCCGCGTTCAAGTGCAGCGCGAAGCCGCCGTTTTATTGGCACAGCGCATCGAAGTGCTGTCCACCAAATCGTGGAAAGACGCACAAGCCGCCTTAGAAGCCCTGCGTGTGGATGTCGAACAATGGCAAACCCAAGCCACCCAGCTCACCACCGACAGCAATTGGAACAGCGTGGATGGCAAATTCCCCACGCAGTTGGATGGCTCTAAAGCCCAATTGCTAGTCGTCTGGGAAGCGTTTAGCGCGGCAGTGACCCAAGCCGTTTCTGCTGCCGAAGATACCTCCGCGCCATTGCCCCCCGTTCCCGTTTGGGCGGACGAATTGCGTGTGGTACGTGGCATCCCGCTTGAACCCGTGGCCAAACCCGCCAAAGCAGCGAAACCCGCCAAGCCCGCTATCGACCCCGAAGTGCGCGAAAAAGCCCAAGCTGCTGTGCGTGAAGTGCTGTTGAACTTGGAACGCGAAGTCGCAGAAGGCCACGGCAAAGCCACGGCCGGTGCTGCCAGTGCCTTGCGCCAAGCCTTGAAAGAACACGGCAAAGCGATCGACGATAAATTAGAAGCCCAAGCCCACGCCGCACTCGCATCCGCCGGAGAATTAGAAGGTTGGCAACGCTGGCGTGCCGACCAACTGCGCGAAAACCTCGTGACGCAGGCCGAAGGTTTGCTCAAGCGTCCCGAAGGTCAAGCGATTGGCGGACGCAAAATGCAAGAAACCCTGCGTTCCCTGCGCGAACAATGGAAGCAAACCGACCAAGGTGGCATCCCCAACCACGCGCTGTGGAAACGTTTTGATGAAGCCTGTAACGAAGCCTATAAAGTGGTTGAAAGCTGGCTGGAAAAAGTCCGTGCCGAAGCCGCTGAACACAAAGCCCAACGTCTGGCTTTGATTGCCGAGGTGAATGCGTGGGCTGAAGCCAATCGCACCGCGCTCAACGGTGATTGGAAAGGGTTTAACCGCATCTTGCACCAGTTCGGTGAACGTTGGCGCGAAGCCGGACACTTGGGCGAAAAAGCCTTTGCCGAATTGCAACCGCAATGGAAAACCGCGCTCGCCAAGGCCGCCGCACCGCTGGAAGCCGCCCAAACCCAAAGCATCGCCCTGCGCCATGCCATGATTGACGAGGCCAAAGCACTGGGCGCAGCCGCTGAACTGCGTGTCGATGCCGTCAAAGCATTGCAACAGCGTTGGCAAACACAGGCACATTCGGTTCCGATTGACCGCCGTCAGGAACAAAAATTGTGGGATGCCTTCCGCAAACCCATCGACGAAGCCTTTGCCCGCAAAACCACCCAGCGCGAAGCCGCCGAAGCCGCCTTGGGTGAACGCGATCGCACCGTGTTGCAAGCCGCTAAAGCACTCGATGCCGCGAATGCCAGCGGTGATGCCCAAGCGATTCGGGTAGCGATGGAAGCGTTGGATGCCGCACTGCATTCCGCTCCAAGCCCTGCACCTGCACCCGCTGCGGAATCGACCGCAGTCGCTGAAACAGCGGCTGAAACCGTGGCTGAGGTCACACCCGCTGCACCAGCCCCCAAACGGGTGGTGGTTGCGGCACGCGGTGATGACCGTCCGACTACGCAGAAAGAAGCGCCCGTGGTGGCTGCACCCGCTAAATCGGGCAAATTCGCTAAACCGATGCGGGAACGTGAACGGGAATTCCGCGAACCGCGTGAGCCGCGTGAACCCCGTTTTGCCGCGCCCCGTTTGGGTGATACCGCTTTCCGCGCCCAGCGTGAAGCCTTGGAACACGCACAGGCCGCTCTGCGCAAACTCGCGGCTCAAGCACACGGTGAAGTGGTCACCCAATGGCTGGCGGCGTGGGAAAAACGCGATGCAACGTTGGCTCCCACACCCGCCCGTTCACCGTGGGTGAATGCCTTGAACGCCAGTGCGAAGACCACGACCACCCAAGGACGTGATCCCCATACCGCCCTGTTGCGTTTAGAAATTGCCGCTGAAGTGCCAACACCCGCCGAAGATTTGGTGGCGCATCGCACCTTGAAATTGCAGTTACTCACCCAACGCAATGAACCCTCACCCGCTCAAACATGGGAGAAAGATATGACGGTATTGCTGGAATCACCCTTCCAACCCGAAACGGCACGGCGCGTGCAAAACGTGCTCAAAGTGCTGTTGAAAAAATAAGCCAGAGCGTGCAGCGTGACCGAAGGCGATTTGCTACGGCGGCTTGAGCAGTTGAATGCGATTGGTGTGGCGCTCTCCAAAGAGCAAAACATCACCAATTTACTAGAGAGCATCTTACTGGCCGCCAAAGCGATTACACAGGCCGACGGTGGCACGCTTTACCGCATGAATCCCGAACGCACCGCGCTGCGTTTCGAGATTCTGCGCACCGACTCGCTGAACTTTGCAATGGGCGGCAGTTCGGGTCGCCCGATTCATTTTCCAGAAATTCCGCTGCAACAAGCCGATGGCACGCCCAACGATTCCCATGTGGCAGCGTATGCGGCGATTCATGCCCGCACTGTCAATATCGCCAGCGCGTATACCGAAGGGGATTTTGATTTCTCCGGCACACGCACATTCGATCAAAAAACGGGCTATTGCTCAGAATCCTTCCTCACGGTTCCGATGAAGGATCATGAAGGGGACGTGATTGGCGTTTTGCAGCTCATCAATGCCCAGCGTTCTTCGGATGGCGCGGTGGTTCCGTTTTCACTGGCCGATCAAAATTTGGCCGAATCCTTGGCATCGCAAGCCGCGATTGCGATCACCAATCGGCATTTGATTGGGCAATTAGAAGGCTTGTTTGAATCGTTCATCAAAGTGTTGAACTTGGCCTTGGACGAAAAATCGCCGCACACGGGGGGACATTGCCAGCGCGTTCCGGCCTTGACCATGATGCTGGCGGAGGCCGTCTGCCTCCACCAAGAAGGCGTGTTGGCGGGCTTCCAGATGACCGACCGCGACCGCTACGAGCTGAAAATCGCCAGCCTGCTGCACGATTGCGGCAAGGTCACCACGCCCGTGCATGTGGTGGACAAAGCGACCAAGCTGCAAACCCTGTTTGACCGCATTGCGCTGATCGATACCCGCTTTGAAGTGCAAAAGCGCGATGCCGAAATCGCCATGCTGCGGGCGCAGTTGGCGTTGCGCGATGTCCACAATCCGCAAGCCGAAGCCGATTTACAAGCAGAATGCCAACGCCAACAAACGGCGATGGATGCCGATAGGGATTTTCTGCGCGTGGTGAATCGTGGAGCCGAATCCATGAAGGATGCCGATTTGCAGCGCGTGCGCACCATTAGCGAAAAATCCAACGTGTTGACCGACGACGAATTGGAAAATTTGCTGATTCGCGCCGGAACGCTGAACACCAAAGAACGCGAAATCATCAATCACCACATTGTTGCCACCATCAAAATGCTGGAACAACTCCCGTGGCCGAAGCACCTGAAGAACGTCCCCGAATACGCCGGCGGTCACCACGAACGCATGGATGGCAAGGGTTACCCCAAGGGTTTAACGCGCGATCAAATGTCGATTCCCGCGCGGATTATGGGGATTGCCGATATTTTTGAGGCACTCACGGCACGAGACAGGCCGTACAAACAGGGCATGACACTCTCGCAAGCGATGGGGATCATGCAAAAGTTCAGTGCCAACGGGCATATCGACCCCGATATTTTTGCCGTATTCGTGCAAGAAAAAGTGTATTTGCGTTACGCGCAGGAATTTTTAGAGCCGTGGCAAATCGACGACCTGCACGCTATCAACCCATTGGATACGTTGAATGCCGTGGGGAAGCCCCAGACGTAAGACATCGGCGCGGGGGGGCGTGGCGTTCATATCCCAATCGCTCAACACCCAGCGCGAACGTTGTTCTTCCGGTTCGCCCAAAGTGTGCCGCGCGGGGCGGTGCGTATGACCGTGGATCAGGGTGCGAGCGTTGGCTTGCCGCAGTGCATCCAGTGCCAAGGCCGTATCGACATCGGCATAGTCGGTATTGTCGCGGCTGTGTTCACGGCTGTGTTCACGCATGTGGCGGGCTAACGCAATGCGCTCGGGCAGCGGACGTTGCAAGAAAGCCGTTTGCCATTGCGGGCTGCGCACCTGTTGGCGAAACTGCATGTAGGCGGCATCGTCCACACACCACACATCGCCATGCGTTAAAACCCAGCGTTGATTGGCAAATTCCAACACATAAGGATCAGGCAGCAGCGTGGTATGGCTGGCCTGCGCAAATTGTTGCCCCAGCAAGAAATCGCGGTTACCGTGCAGGGTAAAAATCGCCATGCGTTGCGCGGCTTGGCGAATGGCTGCAACGCATTCGGTGATGAAAGCATCACCGCTTTCAAGGACATCATCGCCCACCCACACCTCAAACCAATCGCCCAAAATGAAAAGGGCATCGGCGGGTGTGGTTTCCAGATAGTGGCGAAACGCCGCAAACGTGCGGGCATCACCGCTGTGCAGATGCAAATCGGAGATGCAATCCACGTGACGCCAAGGTTCGGTCATCGCTTCGTCAGACCCACCCAATTACAGCGCGACGGCTTTGGTGATAACGATGTCTTCTGTGGGAACATCTTCATGAAAACCTTTGCGACTTGTTTTCACGGTTTTGATTTTGTCCACCAAATCCGTACCGGCTACCACCTTGCCGAATACCGCATAACCCCAGCCGTTGGCATTGGGTGCGGTGTGATTCAAAAATCCGTTGTTTGCAACGTTAATGAAAAATTGAGCGGTTGCCGAATGGGGATCACCCGTGCGTGCCATCGCCACGGTGTACATCACGTTGGACAAACCATTTTTCGCTTCATTTTGGATGGGAGCGCCGCAGGATTTTTGTTTCATGCCGGGTTCCATACCGCCGCCTTGGATCATGAAATTGCTGATGATGCGGTGAAAAATCGTGCCGTCATAATGACCGCTTTTCACGTATTCCAAAAAGTTAGCGGTGGACAAAGGTGCTTTAACGGCATCCAATTCCAAAGTGATAACGCCGTAGTTGGCAATGTGGAGTTCGACTTGGGGGTTGTGCATAGATTTATTTTGCAGGAGTTAAAGTTGCAGACTGAATAACCACGGGTTCTTTGGGAACGTCCATAAAACCGGTGGGGACGGACTTGATTTTATTCACCACGTCCATACCACTAATGACTTTACCAAATACCGCATAGCCATCGGACGCGCCACGGGCATTGAGGAAATCGTTATTTTGCACATTAACGAAAAATTGGGCGGTCGCAGAATGGGGTTGGTTGGTGCGTGCCATCGCCACCATACCCATATCGTTTTTGAGGCCGTTTTGGGCTTCTAAGGCAATGGGGGCGCGTGTTTTACGCTCCTCTTTCGAGATCGTGTAACCACCACCTTGAATCATAAAATTCTCGATGATGCGGTGAAAAACCGTGCCGTCGTAATGCTTATCTTTCACGTACTGCAAAAAGTTTTCTACCGTTTTGGGTGCTTTGTCGGGATAGACTTCAATCGTGAAATTGCCCATGCTGGTTTTGAACTGCACTTGTGGCGCAGCATCCGCAGCCCATGCCGAAGCCAGCGGCAGCAACGAAGCCGCACACAGCACCACCGCACGGCGAGTCAATGCCGTGAATGAAGAGAATGAACGCAAATCAGACATCAAAAATTCCTTTTCATGAAAAATAGGATTGGGATTATGGGCGATAAGGGGGTGTAGCGCGGTAATGTAGGATGTACGCTTTTTTACCGCCTTTCTTTATGTTTAACCCGTCCCCTGCCGATGTTCGCCGATTTTTTTGCTCCGCTTACGCTAAATCCCGCGCAGGGCAAGCGATGGATGCTATTGAGATAATAGCGTCCAAGTGGATGGATGAGCATCCCGAATACGCCGCCGATTTTGCCGATGTGGATGCCGCACTCGCTGCTATCGGTAAACCCGAACCCACAGCGCGGGAAAATCCGTTTTTGCACCTTGCGATGCACCTTTCGATTACCGAGCAATGCAGCATCGACCAGCCGCGCGGCATTCGCCAAGCCGTGGAGCTGCTGACGCACCGCCGCAATTCTCTGCACCAAGCGCACCACGAGGTGATGGAGAGCCTCGGTCGAATGCTGCAAGAAAGCCACACCACCCAGCGTCCACCCGATGGCGCGGTGTATGTCGCGGATATTCAACGCAGAGCAACAAAGGATTAAAAGGATCAACACACCATGAAATTCCAAGGAACCCAAAATTACGTTGCAACGCAAGATTTGATGCTCGCCGTGAATGCCGCTATCACCTTGCAGCGCCCGCTCTTGGTCAAAGGCGAACCCGGCACGGGCAAAACCATGTTGGCGGAAGAAGTAGCGCAGGCGTTGAATGTGCCGTTGCTGCAATGGCATATTAAATCGACCACCAAAGCGCAGCAAGGCTTGTACGAATACGATGCCGTCAGCCGCCTACGCGATTCGCAGCTTGCCGATGTGGACGCGGGCGAGCGCGTGAAGGACATCAATAATTACATCATTAAAGGCGTGCTGTGGCAGGCATTTACGGCGGATCAACCCGTCGCGCTGCTGATTGATGAAATCGACAAAGCCGACATCGAATTCCCCAACGATTTATTGCGTGAACTCGACCGCATGGAGTTTTATTGCTACGAAACGCGCCAGCTCATCCGCGCCAAGCATCGCCCGCTGGTGTTTATTACATCCAATAATGAAAAAGAATTGCCCGATGCGTTTTTGCGCCGCTGCTTTTTCCACTACATTAAATTCCCCGATGCAGTGACCATGCAAAGTATTGTGGATGTGCATTTTCCGAATCTGAAGCGCGATTTACTCACTGCCGCGATGAAGACGTTTTACGAGCTGCGCAATCTACCCGGCTTGAAGAAAAAACCGTCCACCAGTGAATTGTTGGATTGGCTCAAACTCTTGATGGCAGAAGACATCGGCATAGAAGCCCTGCAATCCACCGATGCCAAAACCGCCATTCCCCCGCTGATTGGTGCGTTGCTGAAAAACGAGCAAGATGCCACCCTGTTTGAAAAACTGATGTTTTTACAAAGCCGGAATCGCTAACGCCCCCTATGTCCGCCCACGACAACGCTTATAAACATTTGTTTTCGCACCCGCAAGCGGTTCGGGATTTGCTGCGCGGGTTCGTGGAAGAAGACTGGGTGGCGTTATTGGATTTCGACACGCTCGAAAAAGTTGCCGGCAGTTACGTCACGGACGACTTACGCGACCGTGAAGACGATCTCATCTGGCGCATCCGCATGAAGGGGGCAGAAGCCGATGAATGGCTTTACGTTTACCTCCTGCTGGAGTTTCAAAGCAGCGTAGATAATTTCATGGCGGTACGCATCCTCACGTATATCGGATTGCTGTACCAAGATTTAATCAAAACGAAAAAAATCAAAGGCGGGAAACTTCCACCCGTTTTTCCGCTGGTGTTGTACAACGGAATGCGGGCATGGAATGCCGAGCGGGAAGTAGAAAACCTCATCGAAGCTGTCCCCGCGAGCTTGGCCGCCTATCGTCCCAGCCTGCGTTATTTCCTTTTGGATGAAGGGCGCGTCAGTGAAGAAAGTTTGAATCAGCCAGATAATGCCGTCGCAAGGCTGGTCGAAATTGAACGGTTATTGAATCCTGAAGATTTAGCACCGTTAATTGAAAAGCTGAAAAATCAACTGAATGCCCCACAAAATACAGAATTGCGCAGGGCATTCACAGTGTGGATTAACCGCGTGGTACTCAAACGCTTTACGCCATTGGATAATTTACCCGAACTGCATGACTTACCGGAGGTACAAGAAATGATTGAAGAACGCATTGAAATGTGGAAACAAAATTTGGTACAACAGGGTGAATACGCAGGCATCTTGAAAGGCAAATTAGAGGGTAAGCAAGAAGGTCAAGCCCAATTATTGCTGCGTTTTTTGATGCGCCGTTTTGGAGTTTTACCGCCTGCGGTGGTGATGCAGATTAACGCGGCAACGCATCTGGAACAAATCGAAACGTGGTTTGATGCGGCGATGGATGCGCCCCACCTCGCGGCGGTATTTCCATTGCACTAAACCATTAGGGATTAGCCACCATGCACTTTGTTCACCCTGTAACCCTCGAAGATCGTGGCGTGCGATTAGAGCCGCTGAACCTGTCGCACGATGCTGGATTACGCACCGCCGCCGCCGATGGTGCGCTGTGGAATATCCGCGTGACCAGCGTCCCCGAACCCGACCACACCCACCGCTACATCGAAGAAGCACTCACGCAGCGCAAATCCGGTCACCGTTTCGCGTTTGCGGTGGTGGAAAAAGACAGCGGCAAGGTGTTGGGAACGACCAGTTACCACGATATTTTGCCGCCCGTGAAGCGCGTTGAAATCGGGCATACGTGGTACGCCCAAAGCGTGCAGCGCACCCATGTGAACACGACTTGCAAATTGCTGCTGCTCACCCACGCTTTTGAAACGCTGGATTGCAAGGTGGTGGGGCTGCGTACCGATCATTTCAATTTTGCCTCGCAAACCGCGATCGAACGGCTGGGCGCGAAGAAAGACGGCATCCTCCGCCACCACGCTCTGCGCCGCGATGGAACGATTCGGGATACCGTGATGTACAGCATACTCGCCAGCGAATGGTCGGAAGTCAAGGCGCATTTGGTGTATCGGTTGAATCAATATGCTCCTTGATTTTTTCTACACCCTTCGCGCGGCGAAATTACCGGTTTCGGTCAAAGAGTATCTGACATTATTGGAGGCATTGCATCGGGGCGTAGTCGGGCCGAATAATACGGAAGGTTATAAAATCGACGATTTTTATTATCTTGCTCGCACGGTGTTGGTGAAAGATGAAAAAAACTTCGATAAATTCGACCGCGCTTTTTCCGCGTATTTTCAAGGTGTAAATTTAATTGCCGATTTGCAGCGCGAAATTCCGCAAGAATGGTTGCGCAAAAATCTCGAAAAAGTATTAACCCCCGAAGAACTCGCGCAATTGCAAGCAATGGGTTGGAATGAGTTAATGGAAACGCTGCGTAAACGCCTTGAAGAGCAAAAAGAGCGGCACGAAGGCGGCAGTAAATGGATTGGTACGGGCGGCACGTCGCCTTTTGGGGCGTATGGACATAATCCGCAGGGTATTCGGATTGGGCAAGATAAAAGCC
>JACCEE010871650.1_pt1 | contig 12531 bp, 10 predicted proteins | sample 7449931 | NCBI WGS metagenome assembly JACCEE01 (sample SAMN15323457, study PRJNA562643) | freshwater metagenome | isolation source: river surface water | place: USA:Blue River Watershed | collected 2017-08-19 | reverse complement strand
TTCAGGTGGAACATCCGGTGACCGAATTCATCACGGGTGTGGACATTGTCAAAACCCAAATCATGACAGCGGCAGGGCAAAAATTGCCCTACAGCCAACGCCAAATTGAAATCAAAGGCCATGCCATCGAATGCCGCGTGAATGCCGAGGACCCTTTCAAATTCACGCCATCTCCTGGACGGGTCACCATGTGGCACCCTCCTGGCGGACCCGGTGTGCGCGTGGACTCACACATCTACACCAACTACTTTGTCCCTTCCAATTACGACTCCATGGTCGGCAAAATCATTGTGCATGGTGACAACCGTGAGCACGCCATGGCCCGCATGCGGACCGCCTTGGGTGAAACCGTGGTTGAGGGGATTCAAACCAACATCCCATTGCACCGTGAATTGATGAACGACCCAGGCTTTATTTCAGGCGGCACCAACATCCACTATTTGGAAGAGTGGTTGGCGGTCCGTCAATCCTGATGTTCGAACTTCGCTTGCAATGCCCGCAATCCGAGGTGGAGCTGTTGAGTGACGCCTTGATGGCTTTGGACGCATTGAGTGTGTCGGTGGAAGATGCCGATGCACACACCGATCAAGAACAGGCACTTTTCGGTGAACCCAACATGCCAGCACCTGCTGCGGGTTGGTTGCGCTCACATCTGATCGCGCTGTTTGCCAGTGAAGCACTCGCCCAAGAAGCCGCCAAGCTGTTGAGTTTGCAACCCTTCTTTGAAGACTGCGCCTTGGTCAGCATCCACCCAGTCCCTGAACAAGATTGGGTGCGATTGACCCAATCGCAGTTTGAACCTGTGCCCATCACATCCGATTTTTGGGTGGTGCCGAGCTGGCACGAGCCACCTGCGCAAGCCAAGTGGGTGATGCGATTGGACCCTGGTTTGGCGTTTGGGACTGGCACACACCCCACCACCCGCATGTGTTTGCGTTGGATTGCTGAGCATCCTCCCGTGGGCCAACGTGTGCTCGATTACGGTTGCGGCTCCGGTATTTTGGCCATTGGGGCTGCCATGGTGGGTGCCACATCTGTGGATGCTGTGGACATTGACCCTGATGCGGTCAGTGCGGCCCAACTCAATGCACAAGCCAATCATGTCGAACTCCATCTGGGATTGCCCGATTTGGCCTCAGGCCAGTATCCATTGGTGGTCGCCAACATCTTGGCGGCGCCACTGAAGGTCCTTGCCCCGTTGCTGTGCAGCCATGTACAAAGCGGTGGCACACTGTTATTGGCAGGCATCTTGGAGCGCCAAACCGAAGAAATTCAGCTTGCTTACCAACCTCACTTGAAATTAGAAGTGGCCGACACCCAGGATGGATGGGTGTTGATGCGGGGCTGTGCGGCATGAACAACTTCATGCACCGATGAAATGAACCAACCAACTCACCATGGCGATCGTCACCCTTTGCCCACAGTGTCAAACTGCATTTGCCATTCACGCTGAGCATTACAGCGCCGCTGATGCTTGGGTGCGATGCGGTCGCTGTGCGCATGTGTTTGAGGTCGACCAGCACCTGTTTGAATTGGACGACCCACCGCCTGCACCGGCCTCACTGCCAACGGTCCTCCAGACTGAGCAGGTGCGACCACGTCCTCAGGTGACGCCTTCCAACAACCTGCTGAATGCGGGGATGTGGAACCTGATGGCGTTGCTGTTGGCGCTGCTGTTGGGTTTTCAATTCTTGCTGCATCAACGCCACCACCTTCGTGGCATCAACCCAGAACTCAGTCCGGCACTGACAAGCATGTGCCAAACCCTGTCTTGTGAATTAGATTGGCCCATGCAGCCTGACAAGTTGTCAATTGAATCGGGCAGTTTCAAACATCTCGGCGGAAACGATTACGCGTTTGAAGGCGTGATCAAAAACCGCAGTGCTGTGTCCATGCGTGCCCCCTCTCTCGAGTTGAGTTTGACCGATGACATCGATATGCCTGTTGTTCGCAAAGTGATTGCGCCTGAAGACATGGGCTTTGCCAGTCCATTGCGTGGTTTTCGTGCGCAATCATTCGAGGTCACCTTCACGTTGGAGCCACCCATTTCTTCTAATGTGAATGGTTACCGTGCCTTTCTTTTTTACCCCTGAACTTTTTTATTGGATACATCATGGCAGTATTGATTTGTGGTTCCTTGGCTTTTGACACCATCATGCATTTCGAGGGGCGCTTCAAAGAGCAGATCCTGCCCGAGCAATTGCACATCTTGAATGTGTCTTTTTTGGTGCCCCAGTTGCAACGCGACTTCGGCGGTTGCGCTGGCAACGTGGCGTATGGCTTGAAATTGCTGGGTGGTACGCCCTTGCCCATGGCCACGTTGGGCAATGACGGCGAAACCTATCTCCATCGTCTTCAACATTTGGGCATTTCCACCGATTTTGTGAAGATGGTGGCTGATACCTACACCGCACAAGCCATGATCATGACCGATTTGGACAACAACCAAATCACAGCTTTTCACCCTGGCGCCATGATGCAAGCCCACATCACCCAGGTTGAAAAACGTGCTGATATCAGCCTGGGCATCGTCTCGCCAGATGGACGCGATGCCATGATTCAACATGCTGAGCAGTTTGCCTCGGCAGGCATTCCTTTTGTGTTCGACCCAGGTCAAGGTTTGCCCATGTTTGATGGCGAAACCTTGAGACATTTCATTGGCCAAGCCACTTGGGTCACTGTGAATGATTACGAGGGAAAAATGCTGTCAGAGCGCACTGGATGGGACGCTGCTGAAATTTCCAGGCGTGTCAAAGGACTGGTCATCACCTTGGGCGGCGAAGGCTGCGAGGTGTGGCAACAGGGTGTCAAAACCTTGGTGGCGCCTGTCAAGGCGACGGCTGTGGTGGATCCCACAGGCTGTGGTGATGCTTGGCGCAGTGCCTTGTTATTTGGCTTAGACCAGGGATGGGATTTGGTGCGTTGCGCCGAGCTGGGCAACAAAATGGGCGCACTCAAAATTGCCAGTCGCGGTCCCCAAAACTATCAATTGACATAAAAAAAACCCGGTGCGATCAAACACCGGGTTTGCAGACTGATCTCAGTCTCAGGCTTCAGGGCTTGGATGCCGTTGGAAACGGCCAAGCAGCTTGAGGGTTCAGCGTTGTTTGCGCCACGTGCACAGCAGCTTTGCTGGTTTGCACTTTGGCAGCAGGCTTTTTGGCCGCTGCTTTTTTAGCGACTACTGGCTTTTTTTTTGCGGCAGGTTTTTTAGCTGCGGGTTTTTTGGCCGCAGCTTTTTTGGCCGCAGCTTTTTTGGCAACAGGCATTTTAGCTGGTGCTTTTTTGGCTACAGGTTTCTTAGCTGCTGCTTTTTTAGCAACGGGCTTTTTAGCTGCTGCTTTTTTGGCGACAGGCTTTTTGGCCGGTGCTTTTTTAGCTACAGGTTTCTTAGCTGCTGCTTTCTTTGCAACAGGTTTTTTGGCCGCAGCTTTTTTAGCTGCTGGCTTTTTTGCTGCTGGTTTTTTTGCAGCGGATTTTTTTGCAGTTGCCATTAGATTCTCCTAGATCAAGATCTCAGATCGTTGGTTCAAAACACTTGGCTACAGTTTGACCAAAGCCAAGTGATTCATGGTGCTGAACCGAAGTCCAACACCATGAACAGGGTGTGCCCGCAGCAACATGCTTGGTGTTTGCTGGATGCTGAGGGCAGATGCGGTTCATTGCGAATTCAATCCCAAGACAAAGCGCCACCGGTTTGGTACTCGATGACACGTGTTTCAAAGAAGTTGCGTTCCTTTTTCAAGTCAATCATTTCGCTCATCCAAGGAAATGGGTTTTCTTCATTGGGAAACAAAGCGTCAAGGCCAATTTGAGTGGCTCGACGGTTAGCGATGTAGCGAAGATAGCCTTTGAACATAGAGGCGTTCATGCCGAGCACGCCGCGGGGCATGGTGTCTTCGGCATAACGGTATTCGAGTTCAACCGCATGGTGGAACAGGTCATTGATTTCTGCTTTGAACTCGGCTGTCCACAAATGTGGGTTTTCCAATTTGATTTGGTTGATCAAGTCAATGCCGAAATTGCAGTGCATGGATTCATCACGCAAGATGTATTGGTATTGTTCGGCCGCCCCGGTCATTTTGTTTTGACGACCCAAAGCCAAAATTTGGGTGAAACCCACGTAGAAGAACAAACCCTCCATGAGGCACGCAAACACAATCAAAGACTTCAAGAGTGTTTGATCGGTTTCTGGCGTGCCAGTATGAAAATTGGGGTTCATGATCGCATCGATGTACGGGATCAGGAACTCGTCCTTGTCACGGATCGATTGGACCTCGTTGTAGGCATTGAAGATTTCGCTTTCGTCCAAACCCAAGGACTCGACAATGTACTGATAAGCGTGAGTGTGAATGGCTTCTTCAAAAGCTTGACGCAGTAAAAACTGGCGGCATTCAGGCGCGGTGATGTGGCGGTAAGTACCCAACACGATGTTGTTGGCTGCCAAAGAATCGGCTGTGACAAAAAAGCCCAGGTTGCGTTTGATGATGCGACGCTCATCTTCAGTCAAACCATTGGGATCCTTCCACAAAGCGATGTCGCGGGTCATGTTGACCTCTTGCGGCATCCAATGGTTGGCGCAAGTGGCCAAGTACTTTTCCCAGGCCCATTTGTATTTGAAGGGAACCAGTTGGTTCACATCGGTTTGACCGTTGATGATGCGCTTGTCAGCCGCGTTGACGCGACGGACAGAGGCATGTTCAGTGACCGAAGGTGCAGTTGCTGGGGATTGAACCACAGCACCATCATTCAAGATGCGTTGAGCGGGGGTGGTTTGAGGAGGAGGTGACTGCAACGGGTGGCTCTGCAGGCCACCCAAATTGGCGCTAGGCGCTAGGGGTTTTGCTTCTTCTTCCCAGGTCAACATAAGGATGATTCCATTCTTCTGATTATGGTTGTTTGTATCTGAAACTCAAAGTGCTCATTCACATACAACTTGCGTATGTTGTTGAATTGCATCGAATTCATGGGGGGAGAAACACCCCCCCATGAAGGATCTGTCACTGGCAAGCTTCGCAAGTGGGATCGTCGACACCGCAGAATTTCACATCGGTGGCAGGCGTGCTGGAGAGCATTTGTGCGCGAGCTGCCGCTGCGGCCACTTCCATGGCGCTCAAACCAGATGCACCACTGCCAGAGGCCACAGCATTGTGCGAGCCTGCTTGCACAGTCGACTTCTCCACTTGCGTGGCGCTGGTGGTGCGCAGGTAGTAAGTGGTTTTGAGGCCGCGCAGCCAGGCCAGTTTGTAGGTGTCATCGAGTTTTTTGCCAGAAGCACCAGCCATATAGATGTTCAAAGACTGTGCTTGGTCGATCCACTTTTGACGACGTGCCGCCGCTTCAACCAACCACTTGGTTTCCACTTCAAAGGCAGTCGCGTACATGTCTTTCAAGTCTTGTGGCACACGGTCGATGGGGCGCAAAGAGCCGTCAAAGTGCTTGAGGTCCATGACCATCACGTCGTCCCACAGTCCGAGGCGTTTGAGGTCGCGCACCAAGTACGAATTGATGATGGTGAACTCGCCAGACAAATTGGACTTCACGGACAAGTTGCCAAAGCAAGGTTCGATGGAGGCATCCACGCCCACAATGTTGGAGATGGTTGCCGTGGGCGCAATGGCCACGCAGTTGGAATTGCGCATGCCGTCAGCCTTGATTTTTTGACGCAAGGCATCCCAATCCAGGGTGGCACTGCGATCCACTTCGATGTAGCCGCCGCGTGATTTTTCCAGCAGATTCAAGGTGTCCAGAGGCAAAATGCCTTGGTCCCACAAAGAGCCTTGGTAACTGGAGTAGCGACCACGCTCGCGCGCGAGTTCTGTGGACGCCCAATATGCGTAATAGCAAATGGCCTCCATGGAACGGTCAGCAAACTCGACGGCGGCTTGCGATGCATAAGGAATTTGCTGCTCATACAAGCTGTCTTGGAAAGCCATGATGCCCAAACCCACGGGGCGGTGGCGCAAGTTGGAGTCGCGGGCTTTTTTGACCGCGTAGTAATTGATGTCAATCACGTTGTCCAACATGCGCATTGCTGTGTTGATGGTGCGCTTGAGTTTGTCGTGATCGAGTTCCTGTCCATGAGGACCAGATTTCAAATGACGGACCAGGTTGACTGAGCCCAAGTTACACACTGCGGTTTCAGCGTCACTCGTGTTGAGCGTGATTTCGGTGCACAAATTGGAAGAATGGACCACGCCTGAATGTTGCTGCGGTGATCGCACATTGCAAGCGTCTTTGAAAGTGATCCATGGATGACCCGTTTCAAACAACATGGTCAGCATCTTGCGCCACAAGTCAGTGGCTTGCACCGTTTTGGCTGGCTTGATCAAACCTTGTTTGGCTTGAGCTTCATAAGCTGTGTAAGCTTTTTCAAACTCTGTTCCAAATAAATCGTGCAGATCGGGAGTGTTGGAAGGCGAGAACAAGGTCCATTCACCTTTTTCCATCACGCGGCGCATGAACAAATCGGGAATCCAGTTGGCGGTGTTCATGTCGTGGGTGCGACGGCGGTCATCACCCGTGTTTTTGCGCAATTCCAAGAATTCTTCGATGTCCAGGTGCCAAGTTTCCAAGTAGGTGCAAACCGCACCTTTGCGCTTGCCGCCTTGGTTCACAGCCACTGCCGTGTCATTCACCACCTTCAAGAAAGGAACCACGCCTTGTGACTCGCCGTTGGTGCCCTTGATGTGGCTGCCCAAGGCGCGTACACGTGTCCAGTCGTTGCCCAAACCACCGGCGAACTTGGACAGCAAAGCATTTTCTTTGATGGATTCGTAAATACCATCCAAGTCGTCGGGGACAGTGGTCAGGTAGCAACTGGACAATTGAGGGCGGGTAGTGCCACTGTTGAACAGGGTGGGTGTGCTGGACATGAAGTCGAAGGACGACAGCACTTCATAGAACTCGATGGCACGTTCTTCTCGGTTGACTTCGTTGAGCGCCAAGCCCATGGCCACACGCATGAAGAACGACTGAGGCAGCTCAATGCGTTGTTTGCGCACGTGCAAGAAATAACGGTCGTAAAGGGTTTGCAGGCCCAGGTAGTCGAATTGGAAATCGCGCTCTGGCTTGAGGGCTTGTGCCAAACGGGCCAAGTCGAATTGCAACAAACGGGGGTCGAGCAGTTCGTTGTCCACGCCTTTTTTCAAGAAGCCTGCGAATGTGTCAATGTAGTGTTTGCCCATTTCCGCCTGTGTGGCTTCTTTACCCAAAACTTCTTTGGCAATGGAATACATCAGCAAGCGCGCGGTTGCAAAGGTGTAGCCAGGCTCTTTTTCAATCAGTGTTCTTGCAGCCAACACAGAAGCCTTGTGCACTTCTTCCATGGGAATGCCGTCATACAGATTGCGCATGGTCTCATTCAAGATAGGGGAAGCCTGAACATCTTGTCCCAAACCTGCACAGGCGGATTCCATCAAATATTGAAGACGCGCCGTGTCCAAGGGCACACGCTGACCGTGGTCAATCACGTGCAACAAGGGCTCTGCGGGTGCTTGCTGTTCTTTTTGGGTGGCACGCTCTTGTGAGCGGCGCTCGCGGTAGAGCACATAGGCGCGTGCCACTTCATGGTGACTGCCGCGCATGAGGCCCAATTCGACTTGGTCTTGCACATCCTCAATGTGGAACGTGCCGCCACCTGGACGCGAACGCAACAACGCGCGCACCACGGCTTGGGTGAGTTGATCCACTGTTTCACGAACGCTCGCTGAGGCCGCACCTTGCGTGCCATGAACGGCCAAAAAAGCTTTCATCATGGCCACAGCAATTTTGGCGGGCTCAAAAGGAACCACTGCGCCATTTCGGCGAATGATTTGATAGTGGCTCAAACTGGCGTTGAGGGCACCAGATTTGGATGCGTCGGTGGAATCAGTGGGATTGACGTAGGTCGTGGCGACCGTGGATGTGGAGGCGATTTGCATCTTGCGTTTGAATCCTGTTGAACTTGAATGCTTTTGTTGACTTCTTATCGATCGTGTTCAGGCGAGGATTCCTGAAGAACGAAATGTGCATGCCCCACACTATATATGGGGTCGAAACTCTTTTCAACACACTACGCGTAGTGTTTGCAGTTTTTTTGAAGAAAAATTGAAATGCATCAAACAGTTGGTAAAGACTGCCCGTTTTAGCGAGACTGCATCGGCTTGTGCGTAATGCTGTGGATAACTGACTCGGGAAAATACTTGCTCTCCAGCCCGAGTCCTTGTTGCAAAAAAGGCCACGAAAAACCTTTTCCTGGGTCTTTTTTTCTGTCTGGTGCAATGTGTTCATGACCAGCGATGTGTTTCATGGGGTACTGCGCCAACAAAGCGGGCAACAGTGCAATCAAACTTTCGTATTGCTCTGCGGTGAATGTATCGCCGTCCAATCCCTCAAGTTCGATGCCGATAGAGAAGTCGTTGCAGTTGCTGCGACCAAGATAGGTTGACGCTCCTGCATGCCATGCGCGCCTGTCACAACTGACGAATTGCATCAACTCGCCACCACGTCGGATGAAGAAATGCGCAGACACTTCAACACCGCGTAAATGGTCGAAGTAAGCATGGCGGTCATGCTGCAGTTGATTGGTGAAGAAGGCGGGCACATCGTCACTGCCGTATTCGCCGGGCGGCAAACTGATGGCGTGGATCACCACCAAGTCAATGTCAGCATCCGCAGGGCGAGGTCCATGATTAGGGGATGCCAGGTGATGCGCGAATCGGTACCAACCCTCTGACCAGAGTGCGTTGTTCAAGCTCATCGACCTTCGTGGATGTGGCGATGTGATTCGCTGCAATAAAAACCAGTGTTTGTGTTCACCGCTTCGTTTTCTGGCAAGTGCAAGCCACATTGCAAACAGGCCACCATGTTTTGGGCGGAGGGGGTGTCCGATGAAGCCGCTTTGTTGGATGACGATTCACGGCTGAGTTTGAGCCACCAAATGACCGCGAAAATAATGCCAAACAAGACAAGGTATTTCATAGGGCTCGCTGCAGCAGCACTTCCATGACAAAACGAGAGCCCGCATAGGCCAGCAACAACAAGGCCGAGCCTATGTAGAGGGTGCGAATGGCCACAGGACCGCGCCAACCACGGCGGTGTCGGCCCCAGATGAGCAATAAAAACACCAACCATGCGATCACAGAAAAAATGGTTTTGTGGTCCCACCGCATGGTTTTGTCTGGACCATAGAGTTGTTCTCCGAACCACCACCCGGCCAGCAAGGTGGCTGAGAGCAACAAGAAGCCAATGTGCACAAACCGAAAGGTCAACCGCTCCAAGGTGAGCAGCGGCAACCCTGTCGGGTCCGACTCGGCCATGCGCATTTGGCGCTCAGCCCGGTTCATCAAACTGGCGTGCACCACTGCTGCAGCAAACATGGCGTAAGAAGCCATGCCCAGCACCCAATGCAAGGGCAGCCAAGCCGAAGCGTTGTTGTGCAAAGGTTGACCGGGGTAGATGAGTGGCAAAACCACCGCCACCAAGCCGGCGGTGGACAGCATCCAACGGGTTTGCATTTGGGGGAACCAGTGGTGCTCGAGCGTATAGACCAACAAGACCAACCATGACGTGGCGGACAATGCTGCTGCGAATCCAAAATGAGGCGGATGGTCTGGCGTGGGGATCAGGCTGGCAATGACGCTCAAGCCGTGGAACAAAGAAATCACCCAGAGGTAATTGCGGCTTTGCTGTGGTGACAGGCGACCACCAAACAAACCACCCAGCGCATAAGCACATGCCGCGACCAAACCCCAAACCAGGCTGAAGGTGGATGCGCTGAATACAATCATGGTGTCAGTTTAGCGTCTTGCCAAAGACCAGACCGATTCGCCTCATTTGATCTATCCAACCAGGTAACCCCCATGGCCACGGCACTCAGCGACAAACTCTCACGCTTGGTCAAACAGATCAGCGGCCAAGCCCGCATCACCGAGGCCAACGTCAGCGACATGCTGCGCGAGGTTCGCATGGCGCTGCTCGAGGCCGACGTGGCTTTGCCGGTGGTGCGTGACTTCATCGCCCGGGTGAAAGACAAGGCCTTGGGGCAAGAGGTGTTGAGTTCGCTCACCCCCGGCCAAGTGTTGGTGAGCATCGTTCAAAAGGAATTGGCCGCCACCATGGGTGAGGGTGTGGCGGACATCGATTTGGCCGCACAACCGCCTGCGGTGATTTTGATGGCGGGCTTGCAAGGTGCCGGTAAAACCACCACCACTGCCAAATTGGCCAAGCACCTGATCACCAAGCGCAAAAAGAAAGTGCTCACGGTGTCAGCCGACGTTTACCGCCCGGCGGCGATTGAGCAGTTGAAAACCGTCACCGCGCAGGCTGGTGCCGAATGGTTTGCCTCAGATGCCAGCCAAAAACCAGTTGACATTGTGTTGGCAGCCTTGGATTACGCGAAAAAACATTATGTCGATGTGTTGCTGGTCGACACCGCGGGTCGCTTGGCGATTGACGAAGCCTTGATGCAAGAAATCAAAGCACTGCACGCAGCGGTCAAGCCTGTTGAAACACTCTTTGTGGTGGACGCCATGATGGGTCAAGACGCGGTCAACACCGCCAAGGCCTTCAAAGATGCTTTGCCACTGACCGGCATTGTGCTGACCAAAACCGATGGTGATTCGCGTGGCGGTGCGGCCTTGTCGGTGCGCCAAATCACCGGTGTACCCATCAAGTTTGCGGGTACCAGCGAAAAAATTGATGGCTTAGAAGCCTTTGACGCCGAACGCCATGCTGGTCGTATTTTGGGCATGGGCGACATCGTCGCTTTGGTTGAGCAGGTGACGGCCAACATCGATATTGATGCCGCCCAAAAAATGGCTGCCAAGATGAAAAGCGGTGACGGTTTCGACCTCAACGATTTTTTGGCGCAAATCCAGCAGATGAAACAAATGGGCGGTTTGTCGAGTTTGATGGACAAATTGCCCAGTCAACTCAGTGCCAAGGCTGCATCGGTTGACTTTGACAAAGCCGAAAAAGACATCTTGAAGAAGCAGGGCATCATCCACAGCATGACCCCCAAAGAGCGGGCCAAACCCGACATCATCAAAGCCACGCGCAAACGCCGCATTGCGGCGGGTGCGGGTGTTCAGGTGCAGGAGGTCAACCGTTTGCTCAACGAGTTTGGCCAAATGCAAGACATGATGAAAAAAATGCGCGGCGGCGGTCTGATGAAGATGATGAAAAAACTCGGCGGCATGAAAGGCCTGCCCGGCATGGGCGGCGGCTTCCCTGGGATGCCGCGTTAGTCTTTCAACAGCACCTGGCCGCGCAGCGAGTGCGGCAGGGCCTCGGTGATGCGCACATCGATCATCTGACCCACCATGCGTTGGCCGTTGGGGCCCGCATCGAAGTTGACGATGCGGTTGCACTCGGTGCGGCCCATCAGCTCGGCGGCGCTTTTGCGTGATGCGCCTTCCACCAAAATCCGCTGCACCGTGCCCACGCGGCTCTCACCAATGCGACGCACGTTGTCTTCCACCGTGGCTTGCAGGTGCTGCAAGCGGCGCAGTTTCACCTCGTGCGGCGTGTCGTCATGCAAATTGGCGGCGGGGGTGCCGGGACGTGGGCTGAAGATGAAGCTGAACGACGCGTCAAAACCGATGTCGGTGATCAGCTTCATCAGCTTGTCAAAGTCTTCCTCGGTTTCACCCGGAAAGCCGACGATGAAATCAGAACTCATGGAAATATCGGGGCGCACCGCACGCAGTTTGCGGATGGTGCTTTTGTATTCCATGGCGGTGTAGCCGCGCTTCATCGCCATCAAAATGCGGTCCGAGCCGTGCTGAACGGGCAAGTGCAAATGGCTCACCAACTGCGGCACCTTGGCATAGACATCAATCAGCCGTTGGGTGAATTCATTCGGGTGGCTGGTGGTGTAGCGGATGCGTTCCACACCGGGGATTTCGGCGATGTACTCGATCAGCAGCGCAAAGTCGGCGATCTCTGCGGTGTCGCCCATGCTGCCGCGGTAGGCATTCACGTTTTGTCCCAACAGCGTGATTTCTTTCACGCCTTGCGCGGTGAGGCCAGCCACTTCGGTCAGCACATCGTCCAAGGGGCGGTTGATTTCTTCGCCGCGGGTGTAAGGCACCACGCAATAGCTGCAGTACTTGGAGCAGCCCTCCATGATGGACACGAAGGCGGAGGCACCCTCCACCCGCGCAGGCGGCAGGTGGTCGAATTTTTCAATTTCGGGAAAGCTGATGTCGACCTGCGGCTTTTTCAAAGCGGCGCGTTGGTTCAACAGTTCAGGCAGGCGGTGCAAGGTTTGCGGCCCGAACACCACGTCCACATAAGGTGCACGGGCAATGATGGCCTCGCCTTCTTGGCTGGCTACACAGCCGCCCACCGCAATTTGCACACCTTTTTGCTTCAGGTGTTTCACACGCCCCAAGTCTGAGAAGACTTTTTCTTGGGCTTTTTCACGCACCGAGCAGGTGTTGAACACCACCAGGTCGGCTTCGTCGATGTCTTGGGTTTGTTCGTAGCCTTGGGCAGCGCCCAAGACGTCGGCCATCTTGTCCGAGTCGTACTCGTTCATTTGGCAGC
>JACCEE012154689.1_pt1 | contig 12532 bp, 5 predicted proteins | sample 7449931 | NCBI WGS metagenome assembly JACCEE01 (sample SAMN15323457, study PRJNA562643) | freshwater metagenome | isolation source: river surface water | place: USA:Blue River Watershed | collected 2017-08-19 | reverse complement strand
TCGTGGCTGATAGGCGCCGAACCGGTGTTCAACCGGGACAAGGCGCGCGAAGGCTCGGCCGCCAACTGGACGCTGAGCCCGTCGGAGTGGGAGGCGGCCACCGGCTGGAAAGGCTGGACCCCGCTGGCCGAAGGCGTGAAGAAAACATTTTCATAAGGTTTACAAAGCCGCTTTTTTATATAATAATATGACGTCAGCGGGCGCCCCGCCAGGGAGCCCGGTTGCATGGAGAGGTGGCCGAGTGGTTGAAGGCACCGGTTTGCTAAACCGGCATACGTGTGTAAATGCGTATCAAGGGTTCGAATCCCTTCCTCTCCGGACTTTTTGAGGCGGGCGGCAGGGTTAGCCGTCCTGACAGGGGGGCACGCGGATGGTATCCGCAATAACTGTTCACGAAACGCGCCGAGACCGGCAATAGCCCGGCGTCCCGCCATGCCCAGGCGGGACCGGGCCTCAACGACTGGAGAACACGATGTCGGCACAAAACAACCATAACGGCGGACAGATACTGCTCGTCGAGGACGATCCCGGAGTATGCCGGCTCGAGGCCGAGCGCCTCGAACCTCTGGGCCGGAAGATACTCAGCGCCTCCACCGCCGAGGAGGCCATGGCCCTGCTCCGGTCCGGCACGCCGGAACTGATGCTGCTGGACTACTCGCTGCCCGGCCACAGCGCTCTTGAGCTGATAACCCGCCTGCGCCGCGAGTCCGTGGCTGTGCCGCCTTTCATTGTGGTCACGGGCCTCGGCGACGAGACCGTGGCCGTGGAGACGATGAAGGCCGGCGCGCTGGACTACGTTGTAAAGAACTCCGCCTTCCTAGACAACCTGCTGGAGACCGCGCGCAAGGCGCTGGACAAGTCGGCGCTGCAGCGCAAGCTGGAGAAGGCCGAGGCCGACGTCAGGAAGAACCTCCGGCTCTACGAGTTCCTGGCCCAGGTCAACCAGGCCGCCTTCCGGGAGAAGGACAGGGTAAAGCTGCTGACGCTGATCTGCGATATAGCGGTGAAGGCCGGCGGGCTGCGCATGGCCTGGGCCGGCAGGCCCGACAAGGACACCGGCAGGGTGCTGCCGCTGTGCTCGGCCGGTTTCACGGACGGCTACCTGAATTCCATAAAGATAAACCTCGCCGGCGGCAAGTTCGCCGTGAGCCCGATGTCCAAGGCGGCGGCGCACAAGCGCATAGCCACGTCGGAGGACATTGCCACGGACCCGGATTTTAAACAGTGGCGGGAGGCCGCCCTGACTCGCGGTTACGGCTCTTCCGCGGCCATACCGCTGATGGAGGGCGGGCGCCTTTATGCGGTGCTGGGGCTTTACGCGTCCGAGCCGGGCTTCTTCACCGGCGACGAGATGAAGCTGCTGGAGGAGATACAGGGCGACGTTTCGCTGGCGCTGGACGCCATTTCCGCCGAGGAGAACCGCGCGGCCGCGCAGGCGGCGCTGGAGCGAACAGCGGCGCAGCTGTCGCACGTGATGGACGCGAACCCCGTGATACTGTTCACGCTCGCCGGCGAGCCGGGTAAATTCGCCTGCCAGTGGATAAGCGGCAACGCCGAACAGATGCTGGGCTACGAACCGGCCGAGGTCCTGATGCCGGACTGGTGGAAGAACAGCCTGCACCCGGCCGACAGGGAAAGGGTACTGGCCGAGCAAGCCAAGCTGGCGCAGGCCGGCTCACTGATACAGGACTTCCGGATACGGCGCAAGGACGGGGACTACTTCTGGGTGCACTCGCAGCTGAAGGTCTCCGCCGACAACAAGAGCGAGGTCAACGGCTCCTGGAGCGACATCACCAGGCTGAAGGACTCAGAGGAGAGCTACAAGCTGCTCTTCGACGCCAACCCGCAGCCGATGTGGGTCTTCGACCGCGAGACGACCAGGTTCCTCGAGGTGAACCAGGCCGCGATAGAACATTACGGCTATACCCGCGAGGAATTCCTCGCGATGACCATATTCGACATAAGGCCGGAGAGCGAGCACGAGAGGCTGCGGCGCCAGCTGCCGATAGCGCCGGTGCAGACGGACATGACGGAAATGTGGCGGCACCGCCGCAAGGACGGCACTCTGATGTGGGTGAACGTCGCGGCGCATACGCTGCAGTACATGGACCGCCCCGGCGTGCTGATACTGGCACTGGACATGACCAGCAAGGTCGAGGCCGAGAAGCGCCTTAAGGAGAGCGAGGAGCGCTTCCGCGAGATGTTCGAGAAGGCGCCCATAGGCTACATGGCGCTGGACGCGGACGGGAACTTGACGGCCGCCAACGAGACCTGCGCCGAGATATTTGGTCAAAAGGCCGCTGGCGCCCATTTCAAGGAACTGATGACGCCGGAGTCGGCGGCTCGCGCGGCGGAGGAATTCGCGAGATTCAAGGACACCGGGGCGGTACAGAACCTGGAGTTGGACGTGCGGCGCCCCGACGGGAGCACCAGGCACATCTCACTGAACGGCCGCGTGGGACGCGGCGCCGACGGGAGTTTCAAGCAGGCCCACTGCGTCTTTGCCGACATAACGGAAACCTGGCGGACGCGGGCCGAGAACGAGATGCTAAGCCAGGCGGTAAAAGCCAGCGCCGACGACATATACATCATCGACATAGACAAGGAAGAGGTGCTTTTCTTCAACCATGGGACAGGCAAGGACAACGAACTGAAGTCCGACCTGAAGGAGCGGATCCGGTCCCTGCGGGAAAGGCTCTCCCCGCTGCTGGCGGGCGAAGTCTCCCAGCTTGTCATAGAGGACGAACAAAAACGCGGCGACGGCACGCCCATCTCAGTCGAGGCCAGGATACAGCTGGTCAAGCCCGGCATAATACTTTCGCTGGTCAGCGACATAACGGAGAGGAAGAAGGCCGGCGCCAAGCTGGCCGCGCTGACCGAACAGCACAACAAGATGCTGGCCACCTCGCCGGACGGCATACTGCTGGTTGACTCCGACTTCCGTATAGTGGCGGTGAACCGCCGCGTCATGGAGATGCTGGGCCGTGGCGGCCCCGAGGAATCGCTGTCCGGCCTGTCGGTGCTGGAACTGCTGCCCGAGGAGCAGCGCGGCAGGGCCATAGCCATGGGACGCAAGCTGCTGGCCGAAGGAAGCGGGGAACTGCGCAATCTGGAGTTCGACACGGTGAGGAACGACGGCACGCTGCTGCCGGTGGAACTGGGCGTGGCGCTGGTGAACGGCGCCGACGGCCGGCCGGACGGGCTGCTGATAACGTCGAGAGACATAACAGAGCGCAAACTGGCCCAGGAGAAGGCTGCCGAACTGGACCGCCAGTACAAGTACCTTTTCAACAACATGCTGGACGCCGTGGCCATACACGAGCTCGTCTACGACCCGGAAGGTAAACCTTCCGGCATGCGGTTCCTCTCGGTGAACGCGGCGTACCTTTCATCGCTGGGTTTCAAGGATGAAAGCGCTATAGCGGGCCGTCTCTCCGACGAGGTCTTCACGCGGCCCGACCCTTTCTGGAGGAAGACCTTCGCGGAGGTGGTGGCCACGGGGAAACCTGTAAGGCTGGAACACCTCGACAGCATGACCGGGCGCTTCCTGAGCGTTGCCGCTATACCGGCCGGCGGCCGTAAGGTGGCGGCGTTCTTCAGGGACATAACCGACGCGGAAACGGCCCGGCGCAGCCTGCAGGAAAGCGAGGCCCGCTTCAAGGTGCTGGTGGACTCCACCACGGAGGGCCTCATAGTCCGCGGCGAGGACAGGACGGTGCTTTTCGCCAACAAGGCGGCGCTGGCGCTGTTCGGGGCTTCCGACGAGCGGGAGCTGGCCGGGCTGGACATAACGGACCGCCTTCCAGAGGACATGCGCGAAACTTTCAGGACCCGTATGGCCGAGATAGATTCCAAGGGGATAACGACGAAGCCGATGCAGGCCAGGATAAACCGCCTCAACGGAGGCGTGTCCGAAGTCGAGATGTCCGGCGCGCCGATAACCTTCGGCGGGCAGCGCTGCGCGGTGGTATTCCTGCGCGACGTTTCCGAGCGTATAAAGGCGGAACGCCTCCTCTCCGAAATGACCACCATGCAGAGAGTGGAATCGCTCGGCGCTCTGGCCGGCGGCATCGCGCACGACTTCAACAACATGCTTACGGGCATAATGGCCAATCTGTCGCTCTTGGGCTCGCGCGCCAGGGGAAAGGGAGAGAACACCGAGATCATAGACGAGACCGTCCAGGCGGCGAGGAACGCGCAGAACCTTACGGCCAGCCTGCTGGCCTTCTCGAAGGGCGGCAAACCGGTCAAGAAGGAATTCGACCTGGCCCGCGCCGTCAGGGACATATTCAGCCTTTCAACGCGCGGCACGTCGGCGGCCTGCGAAGTGTCCGTTGACGCCGGGCTCTGGAGCGTGCAGGGCGACCGCAGCCAGCTGAACCAGGCCTTCAACAACATCATACTGAACGCGCTGCAGGCCATGCCTTCCGGCGGCAGGCTGAGGCTGGAGGCGGCGAATTTCCCGTTCAACGGGGAGGCCGCGCTGCCGCTGGAGCCCGGCAAATACGTGCGCATAAAGATAAAGGACACCGGGCTCGGCATATCCCGCAAACACCTTGACCGGATCTTCGACCCGTATTTCACCACGAAAAGCGAGGGGCACGGCCTCGGACTCTCCATGACCTGGTCGGTGATAAAGAACCACGGCGGCCATATCACGGTGGATTCAGAGCCGGGGAAAGGCACCGAGTTCAGGATATACCTGCCGGCCACCGGCAACGCCCCGGCCGAGGAACAGGGCGCCCCGCGGCAGGTTCTGGGCGGCAGCGGCCGTGTGCTGGTGCTCGAGGACGAAGAGGTGGTGCGGCGCGCGCTCAGGCGGATGCTCAAGCAGCTGGGCTACGAGGCCGAGTTCACCGAGGACGGCAACGAGACGATACGGCTTTATAAGGAGGCCGCGGCCGACGCCAGGCCCTTCGACGTGGTTATAATGGACCTGACCATCCCCGGCGGCCTCGGCGGCAAGGAGGCGGTGAAGGGCCTGCGCGAGATAGCGCCGGCGGCCAAGGTAATAGTCTCCAGCGGATACTCCGACGAACCGGTGATGTCCGACTATGTACGGTACGGCTTCGACGCGGTACTGCCGAAACCATACAAGTACGAGGAACTGGCCGAGATACTTTCGCGCATCCTCAAGGGCGGGGGCGCCGGTGCCTGAAAAACTGGCCGCCAGACTGGCAGCTCTGAAAACCAGGCTCCTGTTCTCATCGGGGCTCCTGGCCGCGGCGATAATGGCCGGAGGCTGGTACTATTACAGCGGCTACCTGCGCACCGTCGAGAAGGAGCGCACGGCGCTGCTCTCCTCGGTGAGCGACTTCAAACTATCCGAAATTGAGGAATGGCGCGCTGAACGGCTGCGCGACGCGGAATCCCTGCTGGACAGCCCCATATTCGGCCGTTACGTAGGGACGCTATACCGTTCGCCTTCGGACGCCGAAAACGCCGGACTGGTGAAGGCCAGGCTGCTTTCCTTCATAAAGCACAACAACTACCTTGCCGCCTCCATGGTATACCCCGACGGCCGGGTGGCGCTGACGGCTGGAGCCGCGCCCACGCCGCGCTCCGCCGCCGCGGAGATCATAAAGGCCGTAACGCATTCCGGCCAGGCTTCGCTCGGAGACCTGTACATGAACGCCGGGAAGCCTGCGCTGTCGGCCGGCGCCCCCGCGCTGCTACGAGGCGGGCGTCCGGCATTGATCCTTCTCCTGGAGGCCGACCCGGAAGCCTACCTTTACCCGCTGCTCAAGAAATGGCCTACCAACAGCCCCACCGCCGAGACGCTGCTCGTAAGGCGCGAGGGGAACGCGGTATTGTTCCTTAACGAACTCAGGCACAAACGGGACACGGCCATGCGGCTCAAACTGCCGGCGGATTCGCCCTTGCTCCCGGCGGCCATGGGCGTGCGCGGCACTCAAGGAGCTATACAGGGCCGCGATTACCGCGGAGAGAAGGTGCTGGCCGTCATAAGGCAGGTCCCCGGCACCGGCTGGGTGCTGATCACCAAGATGGACTGGCATGAAGTGCTGGCAGGCACGGCTACCGACGCCGCGCTGGTGCTGCTGCTGATGTCGGCGCTGGCCGCCGCCGGGGCGGCGGGCGTGTTCATCATATTCAGGCTGCAGACCGAAGCTTACGCGCGGGCCTACGGCGAACTGGACAAGTATACGGCAAAGCTGAGGCTGAACTACCAGCATTTGAGCGACCAGGCAAACGACGCCATCTTCCTTACGGACGCGGCTACGCTGCGCATAGTGGAAGCCAACCGCAAGAGCGCGGAGATCTACGGCTACCCGAAGGAGAAGCTGGCTGGGATGTCGCTGGAGGAACTGGTGCCGCCTGACACGCTGCGTGACCAGATGCAGCGGCTGGAATACGCCAAGACCCACCCTGGAGCGATAACGGAGGGTCTTCACATGCGCGCCGGCGGGGAATCCTTCCCGGCGGAGATCAGTTCGGCCTTCGTATCTATAGACGGCAAGGAACATATCTATTCCATAGTACGCGACATCTCCGCGCGCAAGAAGGCCGAGCACGCGCTGCGCGAGAGCGAGGAGCATTACCGGCTGCTGTTCGAGGCCGAGTCCGACGCCATACTGGTGCTGGACAGCGCCACCGGCGAAATACTGCAGGCCAACGGCGCGGCGGAGCGCATGTACGGCTACTCCCGCTCCGAACTCATCGGGATGTCCAACACGCAGACCTCCGCCGAGCCGGAGGTCACAGGGAAATTCACGACCGGGAAACCAGCCGGCCCCGACGACGTGATATACGTCCCGCACCGCCTCCACAAGCGCAAGGACGGCACGGTATTCCCGGTGGAAATAACGGGACGTTCCTTCGCCAGCGGCGGGCGCCTTTTAAGGATAGTGGCCATAAGGGACATCACCGAGCGTGAAAAGGCCGAGGAGGCCCGCCGCGAGAACGAACGCCGCATAGCCACGCTGATGTCCAACCTGCCGGGCATGGCCTACCGCTGCCGCAACGACAGGGAATGGACCATGGAGTTCATCAGCGACGCCTGCGGAAGGATAACCGGCTACGCCCCGGAGGACTTCATAGGCAACCGCACGCTCTCCTTCACCGACATAACCCTGCCGGAATACAGGGAGAACGCCTGGAACATAACGCAGGAAGCCCTGGCCGCCAGGCGCGGCTTCCAGCTTTTTTACAGGATACGCCGCAAGGACGGCGCGCTGCGCGACGTGATGGAACAGGGCAGCGGCGTCTGGGACGCCAATGGCGGCCTTGTGGCGCTCGAAGGCTACATCGCCGACGTAACCGAACAGAAGGAATTGGAGACGGCCCTGCACCGGAACCGGGACCTGGTGGATGCCGCCGGTGAAATGGCCCACGTCGGCGGCTGGGAACTGGACGTGGCCACCGGAACAGTGACCTGGTCGCAGGAAACGTACCGCATACACGAGGCGGACCAGTCGTTCAAGCCGGACCCCCGGAGCATATACCGTTTCTACCCGGGCGACACAGGGGACGCGCTGCACCGCGAGATAGAGGCCGCGGTGAACTCAGGAAAGGCCTTCGATATACAGATGCCCATACTGACGGCCGCAGGCCGCAGGCGCGAAGTACGCACCATCGGCAGGCCGGTGACGGAGAACGGGCGCACCATAAAGGTATGGGGGGCCATACAGGACATCACGAAGCAGAACCTCGCCGAGCGCGCGCTGCGCACGCGCATCGTGGCGCTGACGCAGCCGCTGGACTCGGCGGACATAGTCTTCGAGGACATGTTCGACCTCGAGGAACTGCAGCGCCTGCAGGACGCCTTCTCGGCGGCCACCGGCGTGGCCTCGCTGATAACGCGCCCCGACGGCACCCCGATAACCCGCCCCAGCAATTTCTGCCGCCTCTGCAACGACATCATAAGGAGAACAGAGAAAGGCAGCCGCAACTGCGCTCTATCCGACACCACGATAGGCCGTCACAAGGCGGACGGTCCGGTAATGCAGCGCTGCCTGAGCGGGGGCCTGTGGGACGGCGGGGCCAGCATAACCGTGGGCGGCAGGCACGTCGCCAGCTGGCTGATGGGCCAGGTCAAGAACCAGGACTGCGACGAGAAGGAGATCCTTGCCTACGCGAGGGAGATAGGCGCCGACGAGGCCGAGTTCGCCCGCGAGCTGGCCAAGGTCCCGTCGATGTCCAAAGAGCAATTCGCGAAGATCTGCGACGCGCTCTTCCTGATGGCGCAGCAACTTTCGCTGAAGGCCTACCAGAACATCCTGCAGGCCCGGGTGATAACCGCCCGGATCGAGGCCGAGAAGAAGGCCGAGTTGCTGAACGCCGAACTGCTGGCCAAGAACCAGGAGATGGAGAGCTACCTCTACATCAGTTCGCACGACCTGCGCAGCCCGCTGGTGAACATACAGGGTTTTGCCGAGAGCATAGCCAAGTACTGCGCCGAACTCGGCCGGCTGCTCCCCCAGGAGAAGGGAAGGCCCAAGGTGCTCCTGGAGGAGAAACTGCCCGAGGCCGTAAGCTTCGTAACGTCGAGTTCGGCGAAGATGGACTCGCTGATAAACGGGCTCCTCAAGATATCCAGGCTTGGACGGGTGGAGATGCGGCCCGAACCGCTGGACATGGAGAAGCTCGCCGCCGAGGTGGTCAAAACGGCTACCTTCCAGCTGCGCGAGGCCGGGGCGGAGGTATGCCTTGGCCTGCTGCCGCCCTGCCGCGGGGACAGGGCGCAGCTGTCGCAGGTGTTCTCCAATTTCGTGGACAACGCGCTCAAGTACCGCGACAAGTCGCGCCAGCTCCGCATAGAGATCTCGGGGCGGGACACGGGCCGCGGTACCGTCGAATACACGGTATCGGACAACGGCAAGGGCCTCACCGAGGAGCAGGCCGCCAAGGTCTGGCAGTTATTCTACCGCGCCGACCCGCGCGGCGAGGTGAAGGGCGACGGTCTGGGCCTGACCATCGTTAAGCGCATAGTCGACCGGCACGGCGGCAGGATAAATGCCGCCCCAGGCAGGAACGGCGGGGCCGTTTTCACGCTGGAACTGCCCAAGTCGCAGGAGGTGGAAAAATGACTGAAGAAGAAAGGGAAAGGCCGGTCACCATACTTATAGCCGAGGACGACGACGGCCACGCCAGGCTGATAGCCGAGCACTTCTACGACGCCGGCGTCACCAACCCGCTGCTGCGCCTGAGGGACGGCCTGGAGGCGCTGAACTTCTTCATGGGCGGGGGGAACGGCCCGCGCGCCGAGGCCGGCGCGCCTTACCTGCTGCTGCTGGACATAAAGATGCCGGGGCTCGACGGGATAGAGGTGCTCAGGCGCCTGAAGGGCGACACGCGCTACGCCACGCTGCCCGTCATCATGCTGACCACCACCGACGACCCGCGCGACGTGGAGGCCTGCTACCGCGCCGGCTGCAACAACTACCTGACCAAGCCGGTGGCCTTCGCCCAGTTCGCCGAGGTGGTGAAAAGGCTCGGGCTGTTCATCTCCATAGTGAAGGTCGCCCGTCTGCCCGGCGAATAAATTGCTAAAATTTAACTGCGCCGCTCCGGCGGCGCGGCTATGCCGGTAATAAAAGCCACGACGAAGAACATACGAAAGGCCGCCGCCCTGCTGAGGGAAGGCGGCGTCGTGGCTTTCCCCACCGAGACGGTTTACGGCCTGGGCGCCGACGGCACGGACCCCGGGGCCTGCGCCCGGATCTTCGAGATCAAGGGCCGGCCGCGCTTCGACCCTTTGATACTCCACGAATGCTCCGCCGCTCGCGCCGGGAAGTTGTTCTCCCGCGTACCCGCCCCGGCGAGGCGCCTGATGCGCAGGTTCTGGCCGGGTCCGCTGACGCTGGTCCTCCCGAAGAGCGCCGCGATACCCGACATAGTCACGTCCGGCCTCAGGACGGTGGCCGTGCGGGTGCCGGCCAACCCCGTGGCGAGGGCCCTGATAAAGGCCGCCGGGCGCCCCGTGGCCGCGCCAAGCGCCAACCGCTTCGGCCGGCTCAGCCCGACGACGGCCGCGCACGTGCGGCGGCAGCTGGGCGAAGGACCGGACCTCATACTGGACGGCGGCAGGACGTCAATAGGCGTGGAATCCACGATAATCACCTTCAGGGGCGGCAGGCCCGTGCTGCTGCGCCCCGGCGGACTGCCGCTGGAGGACATAGAGGCCGTGGCGGGCAAGGCCTCGGCGCCGGAGCCGGGAGGGGACAAGAACCCGGCCGCTCCCGGCTGCCTGAAGAAGCATTACGCGCCCAAGGTGCGGCTCAGGATAATCGCCGGGCCGGAGGGGATAAAACCTTCGCGCCGCGCGGCGTACCTGGCTTTCTCGAAGAGGCCGGCCGGCCGTTGGAAGGCCTCCGCGGTGCTGTCGCCCTCCGGCGACCTGCGCGAGGCCGCGGCCGCGCTGTTCGCCGCGCTGCACCGCCTGGAGCGCTGCGGAGCCGCCGTGATATACGCCGAGCGCGTCCCCGCCCGCGGCCTGGGCCGCGCCATAATGGACAGGCTCAAGCGGGCCTCCGCCTGAGCCGCGGGCGGCGAACGATTTTATGAAGAAGACAGAAGCCGCCATCGAGATAGTAAAGAAATTCATACAGAGCGACCCGGTGAAAGCGTCACAGGCGCTGGAAGGACTGCCGCCGAGGGACGCGGCCCAGATCCTGCGCGACCTGCCGCCGCACACCGCGGCGCAGTGCCTGGAGAACCTGCCGCCGGGGCCAGCCGCCGCGATGCTCGCCTGCCTGACGCACCGCGAGGCGGCCGAGGTGCTTCACCGCACCGGCAAATACCACGCGGCCGACATCTTCCGCCGCCTGGACCAGGATTTTTCGAGGGCGGTGATACCGCTTCTCGACGAGGACTTCTCCAAGGGGATGGCCGACATACTGGCCTATCCCCCGGACAGCGCCGGCCGCATGATGCACACGGACTTCACGGCCTTCCGCTGCGGCACCAGCGTGCGCGAGGCCATAACCCGCCTCCGGCAGCTCGCCCGCCGGCAGCTGCCCAGCGCCTCTTACTGCTACGTCACCGACCAGGGCAACGCGCTCCTGGGCGTGCTGAACATGCGCGACCTGCTGCTGGCCTCTCCGGAAACCCCGGTAGAGGAGATCATGATAAAGGACGTGCTGAAGGTGTCGCCGTTCACCGACCGCGAGGAGCTCATAGCGATAGCGGCCCGCCGTCACTACCTCGCCGTGCCGGTGGCCGAACCCAACGGGCGCCTGATAGGCATTGTCAACACAAAGAACATCATAGCTTCGACGGAGGAGGAGGCCACCGAGGACCTGCAGATACTCTTCGGCGCCAGCGCCGAGGAACGCGCCTTCTCGACCTCCTGGTTCAAGATCACCCGGCGCCTGCCCTGGCTCACCGTCAACCTGGCCACGGCCTTCCTCGCCGGCGCCGTCGTGGCGCTGTTCGAGGGGATCATAGCGAAGGCGGCCGTGCTGGCCGTGTTCCTGCCGGTCATAGCCGGGCAGGGCGGCAACGCCGGCACGCAGACCCTGGCGGTGGTGCTGCGCGGCATGCTGATGCGGGAGGTCTCGCCGGACAACGCCTGGCGCGTGGTAAGAACGGAGATCTACGTCGGGGCGGTCAACGGCGCCGCTACGGGCGTTATCACGGCCGCCGCGGCCTGGCTCTGGAAAGGCAACCCCTGGCTTGGCCTGGTGGCCGGGCTTTCCATGGTGATAACGCTGATCGTGGCGGGGCTGAGCGGGGCCATGATACCGGTGCTGATGAAGCGCCTAGGTTACGACCCGGCCCATTCTTCCGGCATTTTCCTGACCACCGTCACCGACGTGATAGGCTTCTTCTCGTTCCTGGGCCTGGCCTGGCTGCTGCAGGGCAGGCTGATATGAACGCCGCCGGGCTCATGCGCGAACTGCGCGCCGCCTCCGACCCAGCGAAGGCCGCCGTGCTGCTGCGCTTCTTCAAGACCGGCAAGGGCGAGTACGCCGAGGGGGACAAATTCCTCGGGCTGACCGCCCCGGTCGCGCGGGCCATCGCCCTGAAGTACGCCGGCCTCCCTCACGGCGAGATCCTGAAGCTGCTGCGCTCGCCGGTACACGAGGCGCGCTCCTGCGCGCTGGCGATCATGGTGCGCCGTTTCGAACGCGGCGAAGACGGGGAACGCCGGCTCATTTACGACGCGTACCTGGCGAACACGGCTTTCATAAACAACTGGGACCTGGTGGACCTGAGCGCGCCGCAGATAGTGGGCGGCTGGCTGAAGGACAGGAGCAGGGCGCCGCTGTACAGGCTGGCGGCCTCTGAACTGCTCTGGGAGCGGCGCATAGCCATGCTCGCCTGCTTCGCCTTCATAAAGGACGGAGACTGCGCCGACGCGCTGAAGATAGCCCGGCTGCTGCTCGGCGACAGGCACGACCTGATGCACAAGGCCGTGGGCTGGATGCTGCGGGAGACGGGGAAACGCTGCTCCGAGAAGGCCCTTACGGATTTCCTCCGCGACAATTACGCGCGCCTGCCGCGCACCGCGCTGCGCTATGCCATAGAGCGCTTCCCGGCGGCGCGCCGGGCCAGGATGCTGAAAGGGGAT
>JACCEE011751223.1_pt1 | contig 12535 bp, 13 predicted proteins | sample 7449931 | NCBI WGS metagenome assembly JACCEE01 (sample SAMN15323457, study PRJNA562643) | freshwater metagenome | isolation source: river surface water | place: USA:Blue River Watershed | collected 2017-08-19 | reverse complement strand
TTTTTAAAATGCAAATGCGGCGGAATTTGCTTATTTTTCAATGCCATAATCGTTTTAATCAAACCGGCAGAACCTGCCGCCGCTTCGGTGTGACCGATATTGGTTTTAACCGAACCAATATAACAACGGTCGCCGGCTTGACGGTCAATATTTAAAAAACGCCCTACCGATTGCGCTTCGACCGGGTCTCCGACCGGAGTGCCGGTACCATGAATCTCAATATATTGTACTTTGCCGGGCGAGACGCCCGCGCGGTGATAAGCTTTTTCCATTAATGCCAATTGCGCATCGGCACTGGGTACTGTAATCCCATTGGTGCGACCATCTTGATTGACCGCTGTCCCTAAAATGACCGCGTGAATTGTGTCACCGTCGGCTTCAGCTTGGGCTAATTTTTTTAACACTAATACGCCAACCCCTTCCGAGCGCACATAACCGTTAGCCGTGTCTGATAGCGCGTGTGATGAACCTGTCGGCGACAAAAATCCGCCTTGGGTTTCAGAAACCGTATATTGCGGGGCAAATGTCATTAACACGCCGCCTGCTAGTGCCATATCACATTCGCCCTGCTGTAAACTGCGGCAGGCCAAATCCACACTTACTAATGATGAACTACAAGCCGTATCAACTGTTAAACTAGGGCCTTTAAGATTATAAATATACGAAATACGATTAGATAACATTGTCATCATCACACCGGTTGCGGTATGTGCATCAATGTTATTAAAATCAGGATTAGTAAATTGCAAAATTTTATAATCAACGGTAAAGCCACCGATAAACACGCCAACTGATTTACCACTTAATTCGGAGGCTTTAAAACCGCCTTCCTCAATGGCTTCCCAAGATACTTCTAACAATTTACGTTGTTGTGGGTCGATATAATCGGCTTCTCGCGGTGAAATACCAAAAAATAACGGATCAAATTCATCAAAACCGTCTACATACCCGCCCCAACGAGTGTTCATTTTGCCTTTTTTGCCTTTTACCTGAGTAAAATAACCTTCGGTATTCCAACGACTGACAGGCGTTGGTTCTAAACAATCCAGCCCATTTTTTATATTTTCCCAAAATTGGTAAGGGTCATTTGCCCCCCCCGGAAAACGACAGCCCATACCTACAATTGCAATCGGCTCATAATTTAATTTTTCAGTCGCATTTTCTGCTAAAAAATTTGCGTCTTGTTTAGTCATAATGATTTTTACACCCTAGGTTCAATCAATATCGAAATACAGAAATTACGTCATTAAACATTATTAACTTTCAACAATAAGTTTACTATAACGCAGTACAATAAATAAACAAATGATATTACAAAAAATAAAGCCCGTTTTATTTGTAACGCGCCGATTTAAAACAACAAAAACTTAACTCAAAAAGTAATCCTATTCTACATTAAGCTTACCGCTTAAATTACACAGAGTTAAATAAAACATATATTAAAAAAGCCTAACCGTAATCCGAGAACTGTATTTTTCCTTCATCTAGTTTTAATACCCGATCTGCACAATGAAAATATTGTTCATCATGGGAAACAACAATCACAGTTCGCCCTGCGGCTTTTAAATCTTGCAGCACTTTTTCATAAAAATACTGTCGAAATTGCGGGTCTTGATCGGCGGCTAATTCATCAAAAATACAAATAGGATGATTGCGTAAAACTGCGACAATAAAAGCTAAACGTTTTTTTTGCCCGGTTGACAGATTCATATTGGTAAACTGATGATTTTGAAAGCGGGTTTTTTTTTCTAATTTCATTTCTTTTAACCATTCATTCACTTGCGCATCTTTTAAATCGGGCAACCCATAAACGCGATCAAATAAGTGAAAATCAGTAAACACAATAGAATAGAGTTCTCGGTAAGCTAAATATTGCATAGGTTCAACAATTTCATCATCAATATATAAATATCCTTCTTCAGGTTGATATAAGCCGGTTAATAATTTTAAAAACGTGGATTTACCACTGCCATTACCGCCGACAATAAACAATAGTTCGCCTTGATATAAGGTAAAAGTATGTGGACCTGAGGTAAATAGGCTTTGCCCGGCTTGATCACGATAATGAAACAATACATCTTGCATTGCTAACGTTTTAAAATGTGTAAAAGCGGGATAATGATTTGCCGCATCACCATAAGAAGAGGCTAAATTTGCCGCATCTAATTGTTTTTCCAATTCATATAGTCGATTAATTGAATCATCGGTTTTAGCAAATACCGGAATACCCGTGGCTAACATAACCAAAGGACCCATAATAAAAATAATTGTTGATGTGATACTATGAATTACGTCACTGTGTGTTGGAGTATAGGTTGGAACAATAAAAACAGTGACCAGTAATACTACATATAAAATACTGCTGGAAAAAATCATATTAAAAATAAAACTAATATTTGATTTGGCAGCAATATCTTGCATTTCATTAGAAATAGTGCGTAATTGCGCAAAAACATCATCATTTTCACGCTGATTTAATTTAAGTTCTTTAAAACCATCTAAAATAGAATTGAAATAACTTAAAAATTCGCCTTCTTTTTGTGAAGAGGCTTGCATTTCATCAGTGGCTTTGCGAAATTCAGCTAAATAAACAGGCATCGCACAGGCAATTAAAATTAAAATGGCGAAAAATGCAACGGGCGAAATAGCGGTTAAATATAGCCCGACAATTAATAACATTAAACTGCTTTGTAGTGAATAAACACTTTGTACCACGCCTTCAGAAATCATGCTTGTGTCTTGAATTAAGGCTGAATATGTTCCAATGCCTTTATGTTCCTCAATAAAACGTAATCCAGTATGGCGCACTTTATTAGAAATCCTGATTTTGACTTTTTCGAGCGCATCACCCACTGCTGTTAAAGCTTGAACCAGTGCGTAGCGCAAGGTATAAATATAAATTAAAAAAACCGCCATTAAACCTATAAATAAAAAGAAAGTGGTCTCTTTGTCATCAACATTATCAGCCGCAACGTTAATTAACATTAATACTAAACCATTCATAACTCCTGAAATTCCCGACATTAATGAAATAATAAATAATGGGGCTTTGGTTTCTTTATTAAGAAAGAAGGTTAATTTCATGAAGGTTTAATAGGGTTGTTTTCAATGACAGAGTGAATACGACCGTCTTGTAATTTAATAATCCGATCTGCTAAATGAAAATATTTATCATCGTGTGATACAACGATAACAAGACGACCTTGTGCTTTTAGGTCAGGTAAAATCTGTTCATAAAATCTTTTTCTAAAGCCGGGGTCTTGGTCTGCGGCTAATTCGTCAAAAATGCAGATAGGACGATTTTTTAATACCGCAACAATAAATGCTAAGCGTTTTTTTTGTCCGGTGGATAAATCCATATTAGTAAAACGCTGATTTTCATAACGAGTTTTTTTATCGAGTTCTAAAACTTTAAGCCAGTGGTTAACTTCATCGGCATTAATATCGGGCAATCCATAAATACGGTCAAATAAATAAAAATCGGTTAAGACAATTGAAAATAAGCCACGATAATGCGGATACATTGGCGGATTAATGGGTTCGTTATCAATGTAAATTGTTCCTTGTTCTGAATGATACAGTGCCATTAATAATTTTAAAAACGTTGATTTGCCGCTGCCATTCCCGCCAACAATAAACAGCATTTCATGTCGATAAATAGTTAAATTATGCGGTCCGGATGAAAATAGTGTTTTTCCTTGTGGGTCTGCATAATGAAATTTTAAGTTTTCTAGGCGAATTTCTTTAAAATTAACATATTTTTCAACATCTTGTGGTTCTTGTAGTTGAATTGAAGCGTCTAAATGTTCTTCCAGTGCATAAAGGTTTTTAATGGCAGATTCGGTTTTCATAATCATGCTCATTGCGCCTGTAAACATGCCGACAGGTCCAAAGATAAATAAAACGTTGGCAACCACTTTATGTGTTGTTTCGCTACTAGTTGGAAGAATTAATGGCAGTAGCGAAACAATGAGTAAGAGTAATAAATAGAAAACAAAGTTTCCTAGCATGGCATCGAAAAAAAGTCGGGTGTTGGCACTGACTTTTAAAATTCGCGCTTGAGTAACGGACTCACTTAAATGCACGAACATGTCGTCACTTTCGCAACGGTTAACTTGTAATTCCTTAAATCCATGTTGCATGGCTGTGAAACGGTTTAAAAACTGTCCTTCTTTTTGCTCGGCAGCTTGTAATTCTTCACTGGTCAGGCGAAAGTGGTTAAAGAAAACGATGACACCAATAATGATTGCAATCACGGTTAGTAAAAAGCTAAATGGCGATAAGATGGCTAGATAAATGCTGCTAAACAGTAATACAAGCAAAGATTGTGCCGCAATAACCATTTTCATGGCTGTTTGCGAAATGAGGGAGGAGTCTTGGGTAAGCGCAGTATATCCCCCCATTTCTTGATGCTGTTCAATAAAGCGTAATTCAACACGGCGCACTTTATCGGTGATGCGTAATTTGACTTGCTGTAATGCGCGTTCTACCGAAGTAATCGCTTCAATAAAAGCAATTTTTTGCGTATAGACAAATAGCAATAAGCTGATGAGATAAATTACGAATAAACGCGCTTCTAATTCTCTATTGAAAACTTGCTCGGCGGCAAGGTTAACAATTGCTAATAACAAACCATTTGCTAGCCCTGATACCGAGGCCATAAATAAAATTTGTTTTTTCGAGGCATCCGACTCGTGATTTAAAAAATGAAATAATTTCATCTACGCATCGCGCCAAGTTGTTCCACTACGCACTACGCGCGCTGGTATGCCTGCTGCAACTGAATTAGCGGGAATATGTCCTGTGACCACCGCACCTACGCCAACTACGACATCTGAATCAATACGTGAGCCTTTTAAAACGTTGATTTGTGTGGCTAACCAAACGCGGTCACCAATAATCACGTCTTCACTAAGATTAATACGTTGTCCTTCGGCATTAAAGATTGGATGATGATCTGTTGTGCGAATATAAGTAGGGTTGGCAAATAAACAGCCTTCGCCGATGACAATTCGTTTACTGTCTTGTGCTGTCATAAACGAGTTAAAAATTGTGCAATTATCACCAATAGTAATACTATTATTATCGCCGATTAGTTCAAGAGTCATGGTATAAATCCCTTTGCCAAGGTAAAGCTTATTGAAATTTCCACGAATGACAATACTAATGTCATGAAAAATGGCTCCTGCAGCGATTTCTATTTCATTATGCGTGCCTTTAATACTGATAATCCTTTTATTGTATGCTGCCATGTTCAGTTAATCCTCAAAAGCAGCGGCTTTAGCAGGCGCATCATTTTCAATATAGCAATTTTCACCAATATGAAGGCGGTTATTTTCGCCGGCAACGGCGATTTCTGCTTTTAATATTTTCGTCTGATGACCGATGGATACCGTATTATTCCCTTCAACTGTGATATGGGTTTTTAATAATTGAGCATCACAGTTAAAAACGGAGGTTTTCGCTACACTTATTTTATTTGACCAATGATATTTATTTTTAAATTTTTGTAACCAAGTTTGCATCATACTTATAAATGTTTAATTGATTCATTTCATTAATAATTTATAACGGTTTACGCAGCACATGTAGCCCGGACATATAAGGGGCTTCGCCTTGCCAAGGGCCTTCTGTTTCAATTAGATGATGTTTTTTATACGGTGTGACGTGTCGACACATAAAACCTGCATCAATTAAATTAAAACGCTCGACTGTGTATTGAATGGCATCCCTGACTTGATAATAGCCAGCATCATCCACCAAGATATAGCCGCCCGGTTGCACAAACGGAATGGCTAAAATAATATCGGCCAAGGCATAGTCATAGGTATGATCGCCATCAACTAAAAGCACATCAAAAAAACCGCCTACTTGCGCTTTGGCTTTTTTCATAACCGCAAGGGAGCTGACTTCTTCAAAGAAGGTAAAGTTATTTTGTAAGCTGAGTTTGGTTTGCGGCGTTATATCAAATTTCGGATCTATGCAAATCCCTTGAAAATCATCAAATCCTAACGCTTTTATCGCGCTCATAACAATCATTGCCGAGCCGCCTTCAGCCGTACCAATTTCTAAATAACGCTTAGGACAAACGCCATAAATAAAACTCCATAAAAATAATCTTTGTGCCATAGGCATCAGATACATTAGCGCAGGATTATCAATCGCTTCTAGCAATGGTTTGGGGATTCCCCATATTGCATCGTCTGCAGCATAATAGTCAGGAAGTTCGCGCCGTTGTTGTGCATGTAAAAAATGCGTTTGTTTGGGCAGTTCAGCATCAGGCGGTAAGCCTCTGTGAATCAGGGTTTTGAGTGGATTTGAAGTGTCTGACATCTGTTTTTCCTTCCGATGATTGCAACAATCCTCAATGTAAGCTGAACTGCTTCATCAATTTAGCGCGTTGAGGTAAGGCAAAATAGGGGGTAATCATTAAAATGAATTCACGATAAAACACCAGACATCCTCTTTAGAGAGAATCATCTGGTGTTGTTTATGTTGATACCTTACGCAGCAGTTGATTGTTGTGTTGATACAAAAGCTTGGCCTTCTTCATAGAGTTCTTTAAAGTGCGCTCTGGCTTTTTCTTCATCAAAATCAAGGAAAGTGCCGCCGGATTCAAAATGTTGGGCAAATACCTTGCCAATTGCATAAGTGGTGGCTGCACCAATAGCTGAGGTACTAATGACACCAGAGGCTTGACCAATAACAGGGAAAAGCTTAATAAAACTTGCTACCGGTAATGCTAAGGTTACAGAAATGGAACCGCCTAATACTGAGCCAAGGATAGATTTTGTACGGTTTTGTGAAAAAGGCACATCGTAAATCGCAGCGATGCTATGAACCATTTTTAATTGAATGGCAGTTAATGCTGCCATATCCGCGAGTGGTACTGGCACAAAACCTGCGGCAATAGCCCCTAGCGCGTATTTTTTAAAGCAAGCGCGGGCTTTTTCAATGCGTTGCATACGTTGGTTGAGCAAGGTGTGATCTTGAGCTGTTTCGTTTACTGATGATTCTACTGAAGCTTCTACCGCAGGTTCTACTGTTGTTTCCTGCGCCACAGTTTCTTGCGTAGGAACTTCTGTCGCCGGAACCTCTGTTGCCGTGTTATCTTTGTCGTTCGTTGCCATCTTTCATTTTTCCTTTAAAAATAATAAATTTACATAAGTGACTAAATCACCTTAAGTAAAAGGGGGGTTACAAGTAAAATTTAATATTCAAAGCGAAGACCATATTGGTTAAGCGTTTGAAAGTATACGTCAGCGGAAGTTGTTAAATCAATGAATGTTAAAGTTTGATGTAAATCACATTTTAGCTAAATTTGTCTGTAAAGCCCGTCAGATATAGTGTACGCATTAGTACGGATAAAGCTAAATTGGATTGTTTTTTCGTTAATTTTCTGGCATGAATGACCCATGATTTAAGACACTAACATAAAGATAGTGTTTTAAGTATGTGGCTTTTATCGCTACTTGTGCTTTAAAATAGTCTTACACATTCATATAACACAATTTTTAAAAATGTAATTATTTTTTAGCCGGTGCTGAAGTTGGTTCAGCGGTTTTGTTTTCATTTAACGCTGCGCGAACATACTCACTAAATTGTGAACGTAAACTATCGGCCTTTGGATTGGCGCACACTTCTTTGCCTTGAACTGTTTCAACACAACGAATATCTAAAAAAATCTGCTGTTTATTTTCCTCAGTCGGCATTTTGGAAACCGATAAGCTTAAATCTGTAGCCAACACAGGGTCATTGGTCATCATCAACTTATCCGTTTCGACATTCAGCTTGGTATTAGAATTCGTTTTTACAAACTCTTTGGCAGCTTTCCAAGCTTTCTCACATTGTTCATGCGTATCACAAGTAAAAAGACCTAATTGATTCAAGGCATTATCTGCGGTTGCCGTTGCAGTGCCAGAACTACCTTTGTTAGTTTTCGATTGAGTTAAAAACAAAAAACGTTCTTTATCAACGGTAAAATCTTTATTAATCTTGGCGCGTTTATCCTGCAAAATTTTAATTTCTGCTTTAAGCTGAGCAATTTGCTTTTGATTTTCTTCAATAGATTTGCGGATTAATTCGGGGGTTTTTTGATTACTTTTTTCCAGAGTCGCGATTTGATCGCCGAGTTTTTTCAAATCGGCTTCCAACTTTTGAATGGCTGTTAACTTGTCTTTTTCCTGCGACTCTAGCGCACGAATTTTAGTATCATGATTACTTTGCATGGTAGTTGCATCTAAAAAACTGCTCAGCAGCATTTTGTCATGGGTTTTTTGTGCGGTTATAATTTTTTCTTGCTGTTGTTTTAATTCATTTAAGCGTTTTTCTAACGCAATCTGTTCTTTAGTCTTCGCTTTTTCGGTTACAGCAATCACCTGTGCATTTTTATCCAATGTTTCACGTTTATGTTGGACTTGAGAAGGTGGAACTTGATCCGAAAAAGTCACTTTTCCATGTTCATCTACCCAGCGATACATTTGTTTAGCGGCTAATGCTTGTGTAGCTAACACACAAATTAACGCTGTTAATGTGACAGCTTTTGTTTTATTGCATTTCATGTTTCTTATCCCCTGAGCAAAAATAATTATTTTTTAAATATAACAAAATGAACCACGCTTTATTGGGTTAATAAATGATTATGACCCCATAAAATACGCTAATCTTTCTAAAGGTGGCAAAATTAACATTTTAGATAATTGCAGCATAATTAATGCAACCAGTGGTGATAAGTCAAAACCACCTAAATCTGGAATAAATCGCCGACAAAAATTAAGAATAGGGGTCGTTAAATGGGTTAATAACGCTATGGCAGGATTATGATGATTTGGATTAAACCAGCTTAATAACGCCTGTGCAAAAATGGCGAAAATAAAAATATTTAACGATAATGAAATTAATTGCGAAAATGAAATTAAAGTTAAAGTAATAACACTGGTATTAACTTGCTGTAAAAATAAAATCGTTATATCTGTTAGCATTTGTAATAATAATGCTAATACAATTGAAGCGGTATCAATTTTACCGATAGGTGGAATATAACGACGTAAAATTTTTAATGGTGGATGGGTTATTTTTAATAAGAACTGAGAAATAGGGTTATAGAAGTCTGCTCTTACACATTGTAATAAAAAACGTAATATAACGGCTAAAATATACAGTGAAAATAAACTGTCAATTAAAAAAATCAGGGGAATAGTAAAATAAGCGGCATTCATATTAGTTGTTTCCTAATTGCTCTGACATTTCAATTGACCGATTTTTTGCCGCATGCAACGCTTGTGACACTAATTGATTAAATGCGCCTTGCTGAAATGTTTCAATGGCTCGTTGTGTGGTGCCTCCGGGCGATGTCACACGCTGACGTAATTGTTCGGGGGATTCGCTGGATTCTAAAGCAATTTTAGCCGCACCTAACGCCGTCTGTTGAATTAATAACCGTGCCGCTGTTTGGCTTAAGCCCATTTCAATCGCCGCTTGTTCCATAGCTTCCATTAATAAAAAATAATACGCAGGTCCACTGCCTGAAACCGCAGTGACCGCATCTAATTCCGCTTCTTTGTCTACCCACAGTGAGATACCCACCGCGCGTAAAATATTTTCTGCTAAATCACGTTGCTCATCGTCAACATTAGCATTAGCGTGTAATGCGGTTGCGCCGGTTAGGACTAAGGCAGGGGTATTGGGCATACAGCGTACAATCGCAATGTTGTCGCCTAGCCATTGTTGTAAACTTGCTTGGTTAATACCTGCGGCGATTGACACCACTAAACGTTTTTTTTGTTGTAAGGATACGGCTAATTCCTGCGCTACCGATTTTAATATTTGCGGCTTTACCGCTAATACCACCACATCGACTTCATCAATAACCGCCGCATTACTCACCGAAATATTTACATTCAGTGTTTCAGATAATGTGTGCAAGGTTTCGGTGTTAACGTCTGAAACCCAAATCTGCGCCGGTGCATGACCACTGGCACATAATCCTCGAATTAAGCTGGTAGCCATATTGCCACCGCCGATAAAACCAATATTTTTTGTTTTCATTTATTTATTAAACCAGCACTGGATAAGCTAAAATTAACACAATTCATGTAGTTTATTGCATAAAAGGGTCAATTATCTTTTTAAATTGTTGATGCTGAAATTATCCAAATAAAGGATCAATGCACCGAGTAGAATTGAAAGCAGATGACTAAAAGTGGGCGAATCTGGAAATAAATATAAATCAATTAATCCCCAAATACCGCGCCAAAACATAATAATTGCGATAACAACGACAATCGCGTTTATGGTGGGGTGCAGTTCTTTTAATCCCAAAAGTGGGGATTTTTCTTTTAATTTTTCTAATAATGCAAACATAATTTAGATAGCCTCATGAAGTTGTTATTTAAGTAAATGAATAATAAAAATCCACTGGTTGATTATTCAATAACACGATGCCCGCGACCTCGCATACACTCTTGATAAGCGTGTCGGTAGTTGGCATCCGCCTGTAAACCTTGTCCAACTGCCGCACCAATTGCGCCTGAAATAGCACCTGTTGCGCCGCCCATGATAGCTCCACTTCCGGCGTTGCCAGATATTGCACCATTGATGGCACCAATTGCCGCACCGATTGTTGCCATAATCGCTGCGCTAAAACTAACATCACCGGCTATTTCAGCAGCACTGCTGGTGGCTTGTTCAGCCAGTTGTGCGCATTCTTGCAAGTCTCGCTGGATCACCGCCGCATAAGGATCATTTCGGACATCTATAATCGGCGCATAGCCTAGTTGTTCCGCGCAACCGAACAACAGCGATGAACTTAAAATTACAACTTGCATATGTCCAGTCATTGTCAGTTGTCCTATAGTGCTAAAATGGCAAACTAAACACTATAGCATAGCTTAAGTTAATGAATTAAGTATGAATAATCCGTTTCACAATGTATTGACCTTGCCGCAATATGTAACCATTTTAATGCAGCATTTGTGTTAATGCTACTTTAACCCACTCCTCCGCTAAACTATTAATTTCTTTCGCTTTTTTTCCTTCTGTTTCGATAACAGGGCCAATTTTGACTTTAATTACCCCCGGATATTTTAAAAAACTATAGCGTGGCCACACTTCGCCGGCATTATGTGCCAACGGAATCACGGGGCAGCCTGTTTTATGCGCCAACATTGCCCCGCCTGCACTAAAGGGTTTGTTTTCGCCGGGCGCGGTGCGTGTGCCTTCGGGAAATGCCACGACCCACAAGCCTTCCTGCAAAGCGGCAGCCCCTTGATCCATCAGGATTTTTAATGCTTCGCGTTGATTTGCCCGGTCAATTGCAATCGGTTTTAACGTCGCTAATGCCCAGCCACCAAACGGAATCCATAATAATGAGCGTTTAAGCAAGGTGGTGTGTACGGGTAAGAACTGCCGAAACGCCACCGTTTCCCAAGCGGACTGGTGATTACTCAACACAACCGCAGGGCGGTCGGTGGGCAAATTTTCCAAGCCTTCAACTTCATGTGTAATGCCACAACAAACTTTTGCCGCCCACAATAAAGTTTGCACCCAAATTTTTGACAACCAATAACGGGTAGAAAAAGATAACGGGATGGATAATAAAATTAACACCCCGATGATAGTGAAAGAAATAATAATATAAATAAAAAAAATTGTTGAGCCTAAATAAACTCTAAAACTTGCTTGCCGTGAGGATGAATGTTGTTGCGTCATACAAATTTTCAAAAATAGGAATAGTAAGATGGGGATTTTCGGATAATGTTTTTAAGCCTTTGCCGGTTTTCACTAATAACGGTTTGGCATTAACGCTTTGTGCGGCTTGAATATCACTGAGACTATCACCGACAAAATAAATAGCTTCTAACGGATAGTTTTTTTCACGGCTAAATTGTTCTAATAAACCGGTTTTGGGTTTGCGACAATCACAACCTGCATCAGGCGCGTGTGGACAAAAATAAATTGCCTCAATTTGCCCGCCTTTTGCTGCTAATAACCGCTGCATTTTTTCGTGCATGGCATCTAATGTTTCCAGCGAATAATAGCCACGCGCAATCCCTGATTGATTGGAAATCACCGCGACTTTAAAACCGTTTTTATTTAATAACGCAATGGCTTCTAAACTGCCTTCAATGGGAATCCATTCTTCAGGCGATTTAATATAATCATCCGAATCCTGATTAATTACGCCGTCGCGGTCGAATAAAACATATTTTTCAAGCATTTAAGCATTTTTAATAATAGAGACTAAAATACCAAATAATTTATGAATCTCTGAAATAAAATATTCATTATTATCAATCGTGATGGTATTTTCTGCTAGTGTCAGAAATTTCCATTCACTACCTGTTGTGACAATGCCATAAATTATTTTACTGTGAATATTGTATTGCTGATTATAAAGCCGCGCTGCAATCATTTCTGCCATACATTGCCCTAATCCGCTATAGATATTACTATTTTTAGCCTCCACTAACGCAATAATCGGATGCGTTAAAATATACTGTTTATCGGATTTAGCAATTAAAAAATCACAAACGCC
>JACCEE010387721.1_pt1 | contig 12536 bp, 11 predicted proteins | sample 7449931 | NCBI WGS metagenome assembly JACCEE01 (sample SAMN15323457, study PRJNA562643) | freshwater metagenome | isolation source: river surface water | place: USA:Blue River Watershed | collected 2017-08-19 | reverse complement strand
TGTATTTCTTTGATTTGCCAAACAGTAAAATGCTATTGAATGGATTGGGCGACAAGATGTATGAGAGGCAATCAGTTGTTCCAATCTTTGATCCTGTCCAACTTTGGAAGCTGGCATGGCTTGCTTTACCACTGGGCATTGTGATGTCGCTGCTGTCGTTAAATGCTAATATTCCAAGATATTGTATTGAAAGATACTGTGGAAAAAGTGAGCTTGGTATTTTTGCGGCCCTTGCATACTTGGTTACGGCAGGCGGTGTGATCGTTAATGCGATGGGGCAGGCGGTTGTGCCTAGGCTGGCGCAATATTACGCCAGCGGCAGAACTGTTGCATATCGCCGCTTGTTGATGAGGTTGCTTCTAATCGGAGCAGCGTTCGGGATTTTCGGAATCAGCATAGCCTATTACGCAGGGGATATTATTTTAGGAATGATATACAGTGCGGAATATGCGAAAAAACAAGATGTTTTTGTTTGGATTATGGCAGCTGGTGGATTTGCTTATATAGCTTCTTTTTGTGGTTGCGGTGTGACTGCTGCCAGAATTTTCAAAGCGCAACTTCCTGTATCAATATTGGTTATTTCTATTACCACTTTTGCAGCATATTATTTCATACCCGCAAATGGGCTTGTTGGTGCTGCATATACATTATTGATTTCCAACACAGCAGTTGCATTGCTGTATTTAGCAATCTTAATAAGGTAGATAAGGAAGCAGCAATGAATATCCAAGCAATGAATATCCAAAAAGAACTGCAAAAATACAACCCGACGCTTTCTCTCGATGAATTGGTTGTTGAAGTTAATAAGATATATCACTCCTTTGAAGCGGAAGTCTATGACCAGAATCATCCTGAAGTCATGCAACAGCTTCCGCCAATATGGAAAGTAATGGTGGATAAATTTATTAAAAAGAATAAAGATATTTATATATTAGATTATGGATGCGGGACAGGTTTTGAATCCCAGCAAGTGATCAACAATGTACCTCCCGATCAACTTAAACATATTACTTTATTTGATACATCAAAAGAGATGCTCCAGAAATGCAAGGATAAATTTAAAACCTATCCTTTCGACGTAAAGTTTATTTGTGAATCTGACAAGATATATTCTGAGTCAGATTTGAAATACAATATTCTCTTGACAAATTCACTGTTGCATCATCTGCCGCAGCCGTTTGAAACTATTGCAAAACTGGAAAAATTCTTGGCTGATGATTGCATATGGTTCTGTGGCCATGAGCCTTCAAAGCGTTTTTATCAAAATGAGCATTGCCTGTCTCTTTTGAATGAATATAGACGCGCCCGCAAGGTCAGACTTTTTTTAACGCCGAGTCATGTTTTAAGGAAAATAAAACATGAGCTTGGTTTTGACACAGGAATTGCTGCAAAAACTGCTCAGGAATGTCTGAAACAGGGCCTTTTTACAGAAAGGCCAAAAAGCGCAATCATTGGTTTGATTGTAGATTACCACGTTGCTCACTCACGTGAAGAGGCTAAGACAGGGCGTGGATTCTGTTTTCAAGAAATAGAGAAAGAATTGGCAAGGAAGTGGAATCTTGCTTGGAAAACAACATATTCTTTTATGGGTTCTTTTTACGAAGGCTCCCTGCCTGAAAAGTGGCAGCAAAAATGTCGTGATCTTGCTGAGAAATATCCTGATGATGGAGCTAATTTTTCCTCAGTCTGGACGCGCAGCATATAGCTTGTGAAAAGAAAAATCCTTCACATAGTCGGTGGCATGGACCGGGGCGGCGCGGAAACGTGGCTGATGCACGTTCTGCGGAATATAGACCGGGAAAAATATCATTTTGATTTTCTCGTCAGCAGGCCAGAGCCATGTGCTTATGATGATGAAATTCGTTCATTAGGTTCAAAGATTATTGTCTGTCCGCAGCCGCAGAAGCTGATTCAATATGCCAGCCGCTTCATGCGTTTGGTGAAAAAAAATGGTACATATGATGTGATCCACAGTCATGTCCATCATTACAGTGGGTTCACCCTGCTGCTGGCAAAGCTGCTTGGCATCAAGGGGCGCATTGCCCACAGCCATAATGATACTCGTGTTGTTGAGACGAAGAGAGGTTTTGCGAGAAAGGCATATTTGAAAATAATGGAAAATATGCTCCAGCAATTTGCCACGCATGGATTTGCATGCAGTGAAGACGCTGGTAGTGATCTTTATGGCAGAAAATGGAAACAAGACGCAAGATGGATTTGTCTCTATTGCGGCATTGATTTCAGCCCGTTCAGATCAGAAATTAATGAAACATCACGGCGAAAAGCGTTGGGCATTTCTGAGGATGCCGTTGTTGTCGGGCACGTTGGGCGATTTTCTGAACAAAAAAATCATCATTTTCTGATTGATATTTTTGCGGCATTTTGTAAAAAAGAACCTCATGCCAATCTGCTGCTTGTTGGCGATGGCAAGCTGCGGAAAGATATAGAAAAACAAGTTTGCAAACTAAATCTCTCTGATAAGGTGATTTTTGCTGGAGTTCGGCCAGATGTGCCGGAGCTTATGAAAGATATTATGGACATTTTTCTCTTTCCATCCTTGTATGAAGGGCTTGGCTTGGTACTGGTGGAGGCTCAAGCGACAGGAATGCCCTGTGTTATTTCTGATGTTATACCAAATGAAGCAGATATAATAAATGAACGAATCAGGCGGCTGTCGTTGACAGCCAGCGCAGACGAATGGGCTGATGTTGTTTCTGATCTGCTCAAAGAGCAGCCAAAAAAAGCGTTGTCAGGTGAAGAATTCAAGCGGCTGAAAAGGTTTGATATAGCAGAGAGTATTAAAGGTTTGCTGGAAGTGTATAAATGGTATAAAGCTTGAATATTCCAAAGGAATTATAGTTTATCATGCTTGGCCAGTCTTCTCTGTTTTACTTATCAACTATTTTTTTCAGCACGTTTTTTGCGTGGCTTGCAAATTATTTTTCCGTAATAGAAAATAATGGAAAGAAACTAAATTGGATATTCTGGTCAATTTCTTTTCTGTCTCTTTGGTTCACAATGGGTTTCAGGTTGGAAATAGGTGTTGATTATGGCAGCTATAAAGATATTTTTGATCAAATTAATGCTTATGGTTTTTTCGGATTTTATCAAACAGGAAATGTTTTAGAGCCTCTTTATGTTTTCCTGTTGTATTTAGTCAGCATTTTTTCCGGAAAGTTTATAGGTGTTTTTATCTGCACGTCTTTTATAGGTTTATTTTTTATTTATAAGGCTTTTGCCTTTGAAGCAAGGGCGATGAACCCTGCATGGTATGTTTTTGTTTTTTCAACAACTCAATATTTTTATTATTTTGGCATTGATCGTCTCTTTCTGGCAGTGGCTGTCTCAGTTTATGGGTATAGATTTTTGGTTGCTGGAAAAAATAGAAAATATTATTTTACAGTTGTAATTGCCTCGCTTTTTCATTTTTCGGCTCTTTTGTTATGCGTCTTGCCGTATGTTATACGACAGATTGATAAACGTGCTCATGAGTTTAGATTTATTGGAATTAAAAAAATATTATTGTTTGTTTCAATATTATTGTTTGTTATTTGGCTGTTTCCTCAGGTAAAACCTTATCTTGCTGAAAGGTATCATGGTTACGGGACAATCGAAGAACCACTGTCTGTCTTATCATCTGTCGCTATGAAACTGCCGATAGTTGCTTTGATTATTTATGCGAGAATCATTCGTCCCAATATTTTTTCCAGCAGCATGGTATGTTATGCAAATATATATATTGCATCAATACTTATTCAACTGTTTATTGGCATGTTGGGACTTGGACGTTATGGTTGGTATTTCTGGTTTCCATTATGCTTTCTCTTGCCGCTGCTGATGCGGAGCCAGAAGTATTTGCTTGGGAAAAGTGTCATGTTCGCATTCGTTGTTTCGTTCTGTATAAGCTATATGTTTTATGCCTATCTTGGAACAAACAGCAGCAGATATCCAGTTATGTTTCCATATCGAAATATATTTTTTGATTTGAAATAATATTCTTCAGAGAAGAAATACATGAGAGGCAGAGAACAGTTTTATCAATTTAGCATTTTTCTTAATCTGTTAGAGCAAATTATCAAGGTGATGCCGTTTTGTATTTCTGAATCGCTATGGGTATTATCAGAAGGATGGCGGAGCAAGGTTGCATTAGCAATACGATATGCGATAGTCAGAAATTTTGCTGCTTCATGCGGTCAGGTTATTTATATTGGTCCATATGTAGAGATTAAAAATATCCATAATTTATGCATAGGTTCAAATGTCAGCATCCATAGAGGTTGTTATATAGATGCTGCTGGCAAGATTAAAATTGGCAATGATGTTTCTATCGCGCATTCAACATCTATTCTGTCGACAAATCATCGATGGATGGATTTAAATATTCCAATTAGAGACAACTATGCTGCGTTTTCTCCTGTAGTGATTGAAGATGATGTTTGGATTGGGTGTGGTTGTCGTATAATGCCAGGTGTCTGTATTAAGAATAGATCCATTGTTGCAGCAGGAGCAGTTGTTACTCATGACGTTAAATCTGGCACCATTGTCGGCGGAGTTCCTGCACGATTGATTAAACATATTCCTGCTCCAAGATGAAAGCTCTTTTCGTTCATTCTCATGTTTTTCGATCTGCAAAAAATGGGATTTATACTGATGGAAAATTACCTTATGAAGTATGGAAACGTTATTTACATTATTTTGATCATATTGATATTGCAGCCCGTTGCGTCAAAATCAACCAAGAAAAAATCTCACATTTTCAGTTATCATCAGGGGAAAATGTTAATTTCACATGGACACCAGACTTAAATAAATTTTCCACATTCATTCAAAATACAAAACAGGCAAGACGCATTCTTCGAGAAAAGATAGCGCAGGTTGATGCTGTTATTATTCGGTCAAGCGAAATTGGCTGGATAGCAGCAGCGGAAGCGGAGCGTAGGGGCAAACCTTGGGCAGTTGAAGTTGTTGGCGATACATGGGATGCGCTGTGGAACTATGGCACTTTCAAAGGGAAAATAGCAGCACCCTTTGCCATGCTGCGAGCGCGAAAGTGGATTGCAAAGGCATCTTATGCAATCTATGTCACCAATCAGATGCTTCAAGAAAAATACCCATGCAGTGGTGTGACAGCAGGAGTCTCAGATGTTGAAATTCAAATAGTTGACGATGCCATTTTAGATAATCGGCTGCATAGAATATCTGCACCCAAGATGCCTTTTAAAATTGGTCTGATCGGTTCATTGAAAACAAAATATAAAGGCGTTCATATAGCTATAAAAGCACTATCTCTGATTAGAGACCAGCTTTATGATTGTGAATTTCATGTCCTTGGTGCAGGGGACAGCCGTCCATATTCTGCTCTTGCAGAAAAGTTGTCTCTTGACACGCAGGTCTTTTTTGACGGTCAGCGTCCAAACGGTCAGCCGGTCATGCAATGGCTTGATGATATTGACCTCTATATTCAGCCAAGTTTAACTGAAGGGCTGCCCCGTGCCTTGGCAGAGGCGATGAGCAGAGGCTGTCCCGCCTTGGGTTCCACAGCAGGCGGCATTCCTGAGCTATTAGAAGCAGATTGTCTGCATCGCCCTAGTGAGGCCAAACAACTTGCTGAATTGCTGAAAAAGGCAATCCATGATCGTGCTTGGCGCAGAGAACAGGCAAAACGGAATTTTGAGGTGGCAAAGGATTATCATGCTGACGTGCTGAATGAACGTCGAGATCAGTTTTGGGCGCAGTTTGCAGAATATGCTCAACAATGCCAAAAAAGAGCTTGTTGAAATGGCACATGTCGCAATTATAGGTAACGAGGCCAGTTCGCTGCTCAATTTTCGCGGTGATCTCATTCGCGCTGTTGTTTTGGCTGGCCACAGAATAACAGCCATGTCTGCTCCAGCCAGCACAGAACAGATTCAAAAAATTGAAGCATTAGGTTCTCAATTTTGTTCATATCCTGTGCAGCGTAATGGCTTAAATCCGCTGCGTGATATTCAGACGTTATTTGCTCTGCGCAAATCATTTCATGAGTTGAAGCCAGATGTTGTATTAGCTTATACAATTAAACCAGTGAGTTGGGGTGGTTTAGCGGTAAGGGGATTAAAGGATATATCTTTCTTTGCTTTGATCACAGGACTTGGTTTTTCGTTTCAAGGAGTCGGCATAATGCGCAAGATTCTGACACAGAGCATCTCTTTACTTTATCGAGCCAGCTTGAAAAATGCGCGCAGTGTTATATTTCAAAATCTTGAAAATAGAGATGAATTTATTAATCGTTATATAATTTCACCAGAAAAATGTTCAGTTGTGGCAGGTTCAGGAGTTGATTTATCATATTTCAGCGAAGATGCTTTCCCTATATCTTCTCCAGTTTTCCTCTGTATTGCCCGTCTGCTCGGCGAAAAAGGTCTGCGTGAATACTCGCAGGCCGCGAAAATTGTAAAACAGTGCTATCCAGATGCGGTGTTCCGTCTCCTTGGACCGCCTGATCCTTCTCCTGATAGAATCAGTCTTGATGAGGTGCATGAATGGCAAGAAAAGAGATTTGTAGAATATTTAGGTGCGGTCGACGATGTGCGACCATATATTTCTGCCTGTCATGTTTATGTTCTTCCTTCATATCATGAAGGAATGCCACGCTCTGTGCTTGAAGCGATGTCCATGGGGAGACCTATTTTGACGACAACTGCTCCTGGCTGCAAGGAAACGGTGATTGAGGGTAAAAATGGCTTCTTGGTGCCGGTGAAGGATGTAGAAGCCTTGGCGGAGCGTATGATCTGGTTTATTGAGCATCGTGATCAATGGCCGCGCATGGGGCAGGCAAGCCGCAGGATGGCGGAGGATCGTTTTGATGTGCATAAGATTAATGCCGAACTGCTCCGCATCATGGGATTGGACAATTCAGCAGGATGAAGCGGCTAACAGACATCATTCTTGTCGTTGTTATTTTGTTTGTGGCTGCACCTGCAATGTTGTTGCTCGCCGCCGCAATTCACATCAAACTTGGCTTGCCAAGTTTCTTCTGTCAGACTCGTCCCGGCCTGCATGGCCAGCCATTTCAAATGATCAAATTCCGCACCATGACCGATACGCGGGATGCGGAAGGCCGATTGTTATCTGACGCGGAACGTCTGACCAGTTTTGGGCGGTTTCTGCGGGCTACGAGTTTGGATGAGCTGCCGGAATTATGGAATGTGCTGCGTGGCGACATGAGTTTGGTCGGGCCAAGACCTTTACTGATGGAATATTTGCCGCTGTACACGCCGGAGCAGGCGCGACGGCATGAAGTGCGGCCCGGTATCACCGGCTGGGCGCAAGTGAATGGACGCAATGCCTTGAGTTGGGAAGAAAAATTCCAGCTAGATGTCTGGTATATTGATCATCAGTCGTTTTGGCTGGATATAAAAATCCTGCTGCTGACTATGAAAAAGGTGCTGCTACAGGATGGCATCAGTGCGGCAGGCGAGGCGACGATGTCACGTTTCACGGGAACGAGCAGAATGGCGGCCTGAATGGATGCAAATTTTTCGCTGGCCGTCTTCGGCTGTGGCGGACACGCCAAGGTTGTTATTGATGCTGCCGAAAGACAGGGAATCAGAAATATTATTATTGCTGATGACGCAGAAAAAAATTGGGATATGCGTCTTATGGGGTATTATATTGCTGGAGGACGGAACTGCTTGGTTAAATCTCTGCCAGTAATTGTGGCTATTGGAAACAATGAAGATAGAATGCAGATCGCAGATTGGTTTATTGCAAACAATTTCAGTTTAGCAACAATTATTCATCCCTCATCCGAGCTTGGGTATGAGGTTAAAATCGGGATAGGAACGTTCTTAGCGGCAGGAACAGTTATTAATAGCGGTACGGTAGCAGGAGAACATGTCATTGTCAATACAGGCGCAACAGTTGATCACGACTGTATCATTGGCAATGGAGTGCATATCGCGCCAGGAGCACATTTATGCGGTCAAGTTGAAATTGGTGCAGGCAGCTTGATCGGAGCAGGGGCCGTTGTGATCCCGCAAATGAAAATAGGTGTTCATTGCGTTATTGGTGCTGGTTCTGTAGTGATAGATCATATTCCTGATGGTGCTGTTGTTGCCGGAAATCCTGCCCGTCCTCTGCGTCCCTTATCCCTATGAAAAAAGACAAAGGTTCTCCAGTCCGCAGCCATCCATTTGCGCCGTGGCCATATTATGCCCCAGACGAAATCGAAGCGGTAACGCAGGTGCTTGCCTCTGGCCGCGTGAATTACTGGACCGGCAAGGAATGTGCCCAATTTGAGCAAGAATACGCGCAATATGTTGGCGCACGTCATGCCATTTCGCTTGCCAACGGCACCTTGGCCTTGGAGCTGGCGTTATACGCCCTTGGCATTGGGCCAGGCGATGAGGTGGTGGTGCCAAGCCGCACGTTCATCGCCTCGGCAAGCTGCGCAGTGGCACGTGGTGCGGTGCCGGTTGTGGCGGACATTGACCCGGTCAGTCAAAATCTCACCGCCGAAACTATCCGCGCTGTTCTGACATCTCGCACCCGCGCGGTGGTCGCTGTGCATCTCGGCGGCTGGCCTTGCGCGATGGATTCGATAATGGCTTTGGCCCACGAGCATGGGCTTTATGTGATTGAAGACTGCGCTCAAGCGCATGGTGCTCAATATCAAGGTCGGCCTGTGGGCAGTTTCGGTGATGCCGCCGCTTTTTCTTTTTGTCAGGACAAGATCATCAGCACCGGCGGCGAAGGCGGGATGCTCCTTCTGCATGATGTTAAACTGGGGGAAAAGGCGTGGGCGTATAAGGATCACGGCAAAAGTTATGATGCGGTGTTCCGGCGTGGGCATCCGCTTGGTTTCCGCTGGCTGCATGAATCGTTCGGCAGCAACTGGCGCATGACCGAGATGCAGGCTGCCATTGGTCGGCGGCAGCTTGCCAAACTGGAGGATTGGGTAGATCGTCGCCGTCAGCTTACCGCTGTCCTTGAACAGGGATTTGCTGCCATTCCCGGCTTGCGCCTCACCCTTGAGCCGCCTGAGATTAGACATGCCTACTACCGCTATTATGCTTTTCTTGAATTGGACAAATTGCGCGACGGCTGGGATCAGACGCAGGTGATCGCTGCGGTCAACGCTGAGGGGATTCCCTGCTTTGTCGGTAGTTGTGGCGAGATTTATCGGGAAAAGGCATTCACAGCAGCTGGCTGGCAACCCGTCCGGCGGCATCCGGCTGCACAACGCCTGAACGAAACCAGTTTAGCCTTTCTGGTGCATCCGACATTGACCATGCAGGATATGCAGGACACCTGTGCGGTGGTGGAGAACGTCATGCGGATGGCGGTGCGAACTCCAGCATGATGAAAAATCAGCACCTCTTCGCCATATTCTTGCACGACATCACTGCCGCCGCCTGCGCGTGGCTGGTAGCCTACTGGCTCCGTTTCAACCTCTCTCTGCCACATCAGTACGTGGATGACGCTCTTGGCACACTGGTCTGGGTGTTGCCATTGCAAGCCGCTGTGTTTTGGCGGTTCAATCTCTACCGAGGCGTTTGGCGCTTCGCTAGCCTGCCCGATCTCCAGCGCATAGTTTTGGCAGCAAGCATGAGTGCCGTGCTGATTCCGCTGGTGCTGTATCTCACCCGTGTTGACGCAGTGGTGCCGCGCGCAGTGCTGGTGCTGGATCCATTGCTACTGATTGTGATTATGGCCGGCAGCAGGGTAGCTTACCGGATATGGAAAGAACAGCAGCTAACCGCTATGCTCCGCCCGGCGAGTAGGCCAGTTCTGGTTGCGGGTTCTGGCGAGACAGCTGATTCCTTGCTGCGTGAGCTGGCCCACAGTCCCGTTGCATTTCATGCCGTCGGTTTGCTGGATGACAGCCCAGACAAGCAGGGGCGACTGGTACAGGGCATTCCAGTCTTAGGCAGACTGGAGGAAACTACGGTTTTGGCGGAAAAGATGGGGGTACAGGATGTAGTCTTGGCTCTGCCGTCTGCCGCGCACGGCGTGCGCCGCCGCATCACGCAACGCTGCACCGAGGCGGGGCTGAATGTGATGACCGTGCCGACGTTTGAAGATTTAGTGTCTGGCAAGATGAGCGTGTCCAATCTACGCCGGATTGAGCTGGACGACCTACTGGGCCGTGATCCGGTGCGGCTTGACAACAGCGGCCTGCATGAGCTGCTCACCGGTCAAACGGTGCTAGTCACCGGCGCAGGTGGCTCCATCGGCTCAGAGCTGTGCCGCCAGATCGCCCGCTTCCAGCCGGGCCACTTGGTGCTGGTGGAGCAGTCTGAGCTGGCCTTGTACGCAATGGAGCAAGAGCTGCCGCAACGTTTTCCTGAACTGCGGATCGCGCCGGTGATCGGCGATGTGAGAAGTTTGGCTCGGATGAATCAGGTCATGGCCGCGCACCGTCCGGCAGTGGTCTTTCATGCTGCCGCCTATAAGCATGTGCCGCTGATGGAGAACAGCAATGCTTGGGAGGCGGTGCGCAACAACGTGCTGGGCACTCAGACCGTGGCCGCAGCGGCGCAAGCGCACGGCGTGAGCAAATTCGTGATGATATCCACTGACAAGGCGGTCAATCCCACCAACGTCATGGGCGCGACCAAACGGCTGGCGGAAATGGTCTGTCAAGCCTTGCAGCAACCGGGCGGCACCCGTTTCATCTCTGTGCGCTTCGGCAATGTGCTTGGTTCATCGGGCAGCGTAATTCCCAAATTTCAGAAGCAGATTGCCGCTGGCGGTCCCGTGACAGTGACGCATCCTGAAATCACCCGCTATTTTATGTCGATACCAGAAGCCGCCCAGTTAGTGCTGCAAGCTGCCCTCATGGGCCAAGGCGGCGAAATTTTTGTGCTCGACATGGGCGAGCCGGTCAAAATCGCTGAACTGGCTAAACTGATGATCACGCTCTCCGGTGCGGAGGAGGACAGCATTCGCATTGAATATACTGGGCTGCGTCCGGGTGAAAAGCTCTATGAGGAGCTACTGGCTGACGACGAATCCACACTGCCCACCCCGCATTCAAAGCTGCGTGTGGCCAAAGCCCGACCTGCGGACATAAGTTGGCACACCGAATGCCTGACATGGATGGCCCAGCCCGGCCTACGCGATGAGCTGGAAGTCAAACGCCAGCTTAACATCTGGGTGCCGGAATATCAGCCGGATTTGTCCCTCTCTAATGACCGTCCGTAACCTGCGCACTGAATCCGCTGACCTCCTACGCTGCGTGTTCAGCGGCCAGAATGCGCCTTGGCCTGCTGAGTTATCAGTAGAGGTTTTTTTTCAGGAAATCGCTGCGCAGGGCATGGTGCCGCTGCTGTTTCGCAGAATCAGCAAGAAAGAAGGCTCCGGCTGGCCTGCGGAGCTGCTAACCCGCTTAAAAGAAACATCCTTGCGTCAAGCAGTGGTAGAGCTGCGCTTAGAATCTGATCTCCGTACCCTGCTACAAGCCTTTGCTGAGGCGGGCATCCAGCCGCTGCTGCTCAAAGGCACGGCCTTAGCTTATAGTCTTTATCCTGAACCGTGGCTGCGGCCCCGCTGCGACACCGATCTGCTCATTGCTGAAGCTGAACGAGAAAAAGCGGAGGCATTGCTCCTGCGTCTCGGATATCAACCGATGCTGGTAGGGACGGAAGCGGAATATCTTGGTTCGCAAAAAAGCTATTCCAAAATCGGGCCGGGTATCCGCTTCAGCTATGATCTGCACTGGCGGATCAGCAATGCCAACCGGCAGTTCAGCCGCAGTTTTGCTGATGAACACTTATTTGCCTCCGCCGTAGATATTCCAGCATTAGGTGGACATGCCCGGACATTAAGCAAGATTGACACACTGCTTTACGCCTGCTTTCACCGCGCTGGCCATTTTTCCCACAGCGGCGACCGGCTAATCTGGCTGCACGATATCCATCTGCTCTGTCTGTCGCTGATAGACGAAGAAGCCGAGACCTTCTGCGCGAAAGCGAGACGGCTGGAGATAATTACTTTGTGCGCCGACGCGATTGCTGTGGCGCAATCGTGGTTCAACACGGCCTTGTCTCAGCCGCTGACAGACTTGATGCAGACCAAGATGGAAGGCGAAACCTTTTCCTCGCTGCTGCGGCCCGGAGGTAGACAGGTCGGCATCAAAAATCATGCCTTGCTGGAGCTGCAAGGTCTGCCCAATTGGCGTGAGCGGATCCGTTTTCTTTTCCAGAACGCCTTTCCGCCGCCGGAATTCATGCGCTGGCGTTACAGCAAAACATCGCCCCTGCCGCTCCTCTACCTGAAGCGTTTTACTGAAGCGGTTCATATCTTCCTGAAAAGATAATCCTCCTCTCCGTGCGCCGACCAAAAAGGGAACGATTTGTCCTTGACAAGAATGGTTACATTCCCATAGGATGGAAATACAAAGTTCACCGCAAGGGAGCAAAAAAATATTAACAGGAGGATATAGTTATGTTAGTCACCAAACATCATTGCGGAAAAACGAAGCCAACTGAATGGAAAGACCTTTCCACCGGTCGTGGTATCTATGTTGATGTTGATACTTCTTCTTGCAATTT